>Ga0193954_1001153_pt1 | contig 13866 bp, 9 predicted proteins | sample BB_5_MG_FD_140340 | JGI IMG/M metagenome (GOLD analysis project Ga0193954, IMG submission 140340) | Microbial mat bacterial communities from the Broadkill River, Lewes, Delaware, United States - BB_5_MG | ecosystem: Environmental > Aquatic > Freshwater > River > Microbial mats | place: USA...
AGAACCGTGGTTCGAACCGGAACGAAGTGGAGCTCAACGACTGTAAGGAGTTAATCCCCCTTAGAATACAAGCTGCGGCTTGATTCTCAAAAGCAATGCTTTTTCTTGCATTTATTTATCAAAATCGGTTAAGAGAGGTGAGATGAGAACCGTGGTTCGAACCGGAACGAAGTGGAGCTCAACGACTGTAAGGAGTTAATCCCCCTTAGAATACAAGCTGCGGCTTGATTCTCAAAAGCAATGCTTTTTCTTGCATTGATTTATCAAAATCCGCTAAGAAGAGTACAAAGACCCTAGTATAACCATAAAAACCAGTGTGTTTCAGTGAATCGTTAATGATTTCTTAATCTTGTATTGAAATTAAGGCGAGAATCGGCAAACACTTATAAACAAAGAGGTTATGTCTAAATGAAAGTTGAGTTGAACTTAAATTCAGACTTACAATCTTGTAAAGCATGGATTTAATGCGTTTGCATCGTTATTGTGAAATAAATTTTATTATTTTTGACTTTGAAAATTAAACTTAGAACACGATTAATTAATCTTTGAGAACATGAAAAAAACAATTAGTTCTTTAGCAATTGCAGCAGCATTGACATTTGGTTTTGTAAACCTATCAACTGCTCAAACTACTGATTCTTTAGCAAATGAAGCTACTGAAATGGTTGATTCAATGGCTAATGATGTTGCTGATCAAGCAAAAGAAGGTGCAAGTGAAAATACTGCAGTAACGGAAGAAGTTGCAGAATTAGACTTCGTACAAACATTAAAGCAAAAATATATTGAAGGTGATCCTTTTTGGATGACTCCAGTATTGATTTGTTTAATTATCGGTTTGGCTCTTTCTATTGAGCGTATCGTTTACTTAAACTTATCTACAATTAACACAAAGAAATTTTTAGATGAAGTTGAAACTGCATTGAAAAATGGTGGTGTTGAAGCAGCTAAAGATGTTTGTCGTAATACTAGAGGACCAATTGCTTCTATTTTCTATCAAGGATTAGATCGCTCTGAAGAAGGTATTGAAATGGTTGAAAAATCAGTTGTTGCCTATGGTGGAGTTCAGATGGGACTTTTAGAAAAAGGACTTTCTTGGTTGTCATTATTTATCGCTCTAGCTCCAATGCTTGGTTTCTTGGGAACGGTAATTGGTATGATCTTCGCCTTCGATAAAATTGTATCTGATGGACAAGTATCTCCAACTACAGTAGCAGGTGGTATTAAAGTATCGCTTTTAACAACTGTATTTGGTTTGATCGCAGCGATTATTCTTCAAATCTTTTACAACTATATCGTTTCTAAAGTAGATGGTTTAGTTAATGAAATGGAAGATTCATCAATCTCTTTAGTAGATATGATGTTAAAACATAAAATTGCTAAGGTATAAGGTCGCCTTTTTAGACTAAATTATTAATCTTTAAAGTAAACGACATGGATACTAAAAAACTCAATTTATACATGAGTATTCTAAAGATCGGACTCGTTGCAATAGGTGTTATTTTATCCCTATTCATCATCGGAGGTCCGAACATGGAGAGTACCGTGGAGGCACAAGAAACATTTAGAGAAGGTTCTAGTATGAGCTTGGTAACTTCTTTTACAGGGTTTATCATTTTTGCTAGTATCGGTTTAATTCTACTGTTTTTCGTGGTTCAATTAATCACTAATCCTAAAAAGACAGTTTTGTCTATTATTGGATTATTAGTAGCACTTGTGTTATACCTAATCTTTTTAATGATTGGTACAAGTGATACAAATGAATCATTAAAATTGCTAGAGGATGTTCAAGTAGCACAAGGAACGATTGTTTCTTCGTCTGCAGGACTTTACACAGTTATTACGGGTGTAGTTTTAGCATTATTAGTTGCAGTATTTGGTCCTTTAATGGGACGTTATAGAAAATAAGAAAAGATGGCAAAACGCGAAATTCCTGAAATAAATGCTGGTTCGATGGCGGATATCGCTTTCTTGCTTTTGATCTTCTTCTTGGTTACTACAACTATGGATAAGGATCAAGCATACGTCAGAAGTATTCCAAAAAGAGTAGAGGTTCCACCAACAGATTTACCTGATGTGGAGAAACGAAATATCTTTGCGGTACGTGCAAACAGTCAAAATCAATTGATGGTTCGTACGGAATTAATGTCTAATCCAGACGATATCTCTGATCGTGTAATTGATTTTTACCGAACTAATGAACGTAAGAATGATGTAACAAACAATTTCCCAATGTACTCAAGAATTAGTATGACGGAAATTAAATCTCAATTAGCGGCAGCTGAGGCTGCAGCCGAGGAAGTAGAAAATACTCCAGGTGCTATGCAGGACATCATTGACTTCAAATGGAGACAATACGATGAATGGAATAACAAGAAGAAAGCTCTTTCTCTTTATGGGAAATCGGAGCTTCCTGAAATTCATTTTCAAGCGCATATTCGTATTGAAGTTCAAAAAGGAACAGAATATCAATTGTTTGCTAAAATTCAATCTGAGTTAGAGGAAGCAATCTATACATTGCGTGATGATGCTTCCAAAGAGATTTTTGGAGAGTCGTACGGAACAATTACAAGAAGATATTCTATGGACAAGGAGAGTTTGGATAAGGATAAGTTAGACTTATTGAAAATTCTTTATCCTGACCGCTTCATTGAAGTAACACCTAAAAAGTAGAGGAAGTTATGTCAAAGTTTAAGAAAGAAAATAAAAAAGGGGCTCCTGGAGTAAATACATCATCTTTACCTGATATTGTATTTATGCTTCTATTCTTCTTCATGGTTGCAACAACAAGTAAGGAATCAGATCCTACTGTTAAAGTGGTACAACCAGAAGGAGTAAGAACAACGGATATGACTCCTTACAAACAAAGATCTGAAATAGACTTTCTTTATTTAGGAAAGCCTTTAAATCCAGCTCGTGCTGCAAAGTATAAAGAAATGGGTATGGAGTACTTGTTGTTCATGGACAACGTTGCTCAATCTAATCCTGATGATTTATACAATGTGAACGCAATTCGCCGTTGGAAATTAGATAAATTTGAATCGAAACCTGCTCGAATGAGTGAGCCAATCGAATCTGTAATTACTTGCGTAAAAGCAGATAATGGTGCACCTTCAGGTATGATTTTCGATATCAGAAAAGAATTACAAGATATTGACGCTTTAACTATCGCTTACGCGGTAAGAGATAACGGAAATATTTAATCGACAATAAGTTATTTCAACCCCGATTTGATTCTCAAGTCGGGGTTTTTTATGTTTAAGAATTATGTTAAATTTTGAAGTGATTAACCCCACTAGAATTGTCTTTGGAAAGGACCAATTATCAAGGTTGCCTGAATTATTGAAAGAGGCAAATGTCAATCGTATTTTAATCGCTTATGGAGGTGGTACAGTCAAGAAAATTGGCTTGTTAGATCAAATTAAAGCGAAATTGACTGCGTTCGAGGTATTCGAGTTTAGTGGCATTGAAGCAAATCCTGAGTATTCTACTTTAATGAAAGGGGTGGAGTTGGCACGCTCAAATAGGGTTGATTTTATTCTGGCTGCCGGTGGTGGTTCTGTCATTGATGGGGTAAAATTTATGTCAGGTGCAATTGGATATGAAGCGGACCCTTGGAAGGTTCTTGATCGTCAAGAGGGTTGCGTTTTTTCGAGTGCTGTTCCTTTTGGGACGGTATTAACACTTCCTGCAACGGGTTCTGAGGCGAATTCAGGTGCAGTTATTAGCAGAAGTGAGTTTAATCAGAAGCGCACTATGGGGGGACCTTTGTTTTTCCCAGTGTTCTCTTTTTGTGATCCATCTTTAATGGCAACTTTGCCTAAACGTCAATTGGCAAATGGGATTATTGATGCGTATATGCACACACTTGAACAATATTTAACTTATCCTACTGATAATTTATTGCAAGAACGTGAAGCAGAAGCGGTGTTATTGACCCTTTTAGAGGCCTCAGAGGTGGTGAATAAGCCAGATGACTATAAGTTAGCATCAAACTTAATGCATTGCGCTACGCACGCTCTAAATGGAAATTTGAGATGTGGAGTTCCAACGGATTGGACAACACATATGATTGGACATGAATTGACTGCGTTTTATGGCATAGATCACGCTAGAACTCTTGCTATTATTGCTCCTAGGTTGTATGAAAATCGTTTTGAGGAAAAGAAAGAAAAATTAGCGCAATATGGTAAGCGTGTTTTAGGTCTCAGTGGCACTAACAATCAGGTTGCAAGGGAGGCGATTATTAAAACAGAAGCTTTTTTTAATAGTTTAGGAGTCGAAACGCGTCTTTCTGCACATACAGATGATTTTGAATCGGCGGCTGAGAAGGTAAAACAGGTGTTTGTCGAACGCAATTGGTTGGCTATGGGTGAACGTCAATCTATAACTCCTGATGATGTTTTTTCAATAGTCAAATCTGCGTATTAAAATGGCTTTGCATCCCATATTTAAACTAAGAGAATATGCAACTGAGGAAGTTGTTAGTTTGTTGGATTCTGTTGTTTTAGGAACCAATGGGGCGCATTATAAGCATCTTGATACTGAAGAGAAAATTACACAAGCAGATAATCCTTTGTTTCTTTCCATGGAGCGAAATAATAATGTCCTTGGTAATATTTCATTTTGTAGGAGGGGAGGGTTTTGGTACATCCGTTATTTTGCCTTTACAACGTTGATTCAGTCGGCGGGTAAAACAAAATCGAAGTCCGGTAAACATGGTCTTCTAAAACATGAATTGAGCCAGTTTTTTGATGACGTTTTTCAAGGGGAATATGGTGATAGTCCTGATTCGTTCTATGCGTATATTGATCCGAAAAATGAAAAGAGTTTATGGATGAGCGAAAATTTTGGTTTTGAAACAATCGCCCAAATTGCAACACAAACCTTTAGTCGTGTTAATCCAAAATTGAAGGTTCCAATTCAAAAAATTACGAGCTGGAATGAGGTGAAGTGGTTTGTAAATAAGAAGTTTGGTGATCAGGAATTCTATTTCGAAGATCAGGTCAAACAAGCGCCATATTATATTTGGAAGGATGATAACAATGAAGTTTTGGGTTTTGCGAAAATATCTACAGCTAAATGGGAAATCAAACGATTTCCTGGAAAAATGGGGGGTGTTTTAACTAAATTAATTCCTTTTATTCCTCGATTAAACCGAATCATCAGACCGAAAAATCATACGTTTTTAGTTCCCGAGGCTGTTTTTGTCAAAGACCCTACTAAATTGGGCGACTTTTTCGAGACAATCCTTCATGAAGAGAATAAGAATTTAATGATTTGGTGGGTGGATAAGACGGAATCTCAATACGTCGTTTCAAAGGACTTAACTTATTGGGGATTACTTGACCGTATTATTGGTGAAAGCAGTGCAAATGTAGTTGTAAAAAGGAGTCCGCAAATGGCGAAAAAACTGATTGAGCGTAATTCAGTATATACATCAGGATTCGATTTTATATGATTCTTGTAAATTTGCGATAACAAAAAAGAAATGAAGTATCTAGTAATAGGGTTGGGTAATCCAGGAAGTAAGTATGAAGAAACACGTCACAATATCGGTTTCAAAGTAGTTGATGAGTTCGTGAAACAACGCGAAGGAACTTTTGAAACGGAAAAATTAGCGGATGTAGCCCGGGTGAAATTTAAAGGTCGTCAGATTATCGTTATCAAACCAACGACATTTATGAACTTGTCTGGAAAATCTGTCAATTACTGGATGCAACAAGAAAAAATTTCGAAAGAAAATATCTTGGTCATTACGGATGATATCGCTTTGCCTTTTGGAAAACTCCGAATGAAAGGGAAGGGTTCAGATGGCGGTCACAATGGCCTGAAAGATATTCAAGCCGTATTAAATACTCCTCAATACGCTCGATTGCGTTTTGGTGTAGGGAATGACTTTCATCCTGGTCGTCAAGCAGACTATGTGCTTGGAGAGTGGTCTAAAAATGAGAGTTTAGATCTACCTGAACGTATTGATGTTGCAACTGAATTTATTAAAGGATTTGTTTCAATTGGCCTTCAGCTTACTATGACGAATTGGAATAATAAGTAACTTATACCAAGTTTACTTTATCAATAAATGACCTCTTTTTTCTTTGTGAAATAGGTACTTCATCATTATTAACCATTGTAACAATTGAGTCGTAACGATTAAACGATTTAATTAAGTTTAAATTGATCAAGTGTGAATGATGCACGCGTGCAAAGTTCTTGTCGCTCAATAATCTTTCAAATTCTTTAAGGTTTTTGGATGATACAAAACTCTTCCCATTTTGACGAATGCAATGGGTGTATTTTCCATCGGCCTCACAACGAATAAGGTTAGAAATTTCTAAAGTTTCAAATCCTTTTTGTGTTGAAACTGATAGAACTTCACTTTTTTGATGCATGATTGAGCTCAAATCTTTCAATCGAGCTGGCTCCACTTTTTTTGTAGAAACCTTGGCTACTGCTTGAATTAATTCCTCAGTATTCACAGGTTTAAGTAGATAATCAACGGCGTTCACCTTAAAAGCTTGAATCGCATATTGATCAAATGCCGTAACAAAAATTACATTAAAGTTTAAATCATCAATCGCATCTAACAATTGAAATCCATTCCCGTCGCCTAATTCAATATCAAGTATCAGCAATTCAGGTTTTTGTTCATTCATAACTTGAATACCCGACTCTAAGGAGCTGGCTTGACCAACAACTTTTAGTTGAGGTAAATTGTCTGCAATAACTTTTAATAATGCTTCTCTATTAATTCGAGTATCATCAATAATAACGGTTCTCATTATATAATTGTTTTTGGGAAATATAATCCAATTTTTGTTCCAATACTATTTCCTTTTTCATCTGTTAAGTGAGTAGTCTGGATCTGAATGTCTATTTCGTTTAATGTATTAATTAAATCAATACGTTGTTTGGTAATATCCGTACCTCTTGATGTATGAGACACTTCAAGTTCTTTTTTAAGTTGAATTGCTTGATTAAAACCCACGCCATTATCAACGATTTCAATCAGAATATTCTCTTTGTATTTCGAGATTGAAATATTCAATTCACCTTTTCGTCCTTTTAAAGTTTTTAGGCCGTGTTTAATTGAATTTTCAATAAAAGTTTGTGTCACCATCGATGGAATTAGCGTGTTTTTTAGATCGATTGATGGATCAACAGAAATGGTGTAATCGAATTCATTCTCAAATTGCAATGCTTCTAACGGGATATAAATATCGAACATTTCAATTTCTTCTTGAAGCGATATTTGTGGCTTTTGTGCATGCTCAATGATTATTCGTAATAACCTGGAGAACCTAGTCATATAATTGTTTGCCTTAGTGTGTTCATTAAGGATATAAAGAGATTGAATTGAGTTCAAACAGTTGAAAATAAAATGAGGATTCATTTGAGTTTGAAGCGCCTTTAACTTAAGGTTATTCAAATCAGATGTCATGCGTCGTATTTTTCGAATTCCACGTCTTCGTAGTTTTAAAATGTAAAAAATCAAAATGAAAAGGAGCGCTGTCAACAAAAATACCATCGTTAATTTGAATAAGTCTTTCTCCCAGAAATACGTTTCGACTTGGATAGGTATGGTTAATGAATTCGCGGTACCAACTTGTTTTATTGTGAGGGTATAATTCCCAAAAGGTAACTCACTCAAAGTGATAACACGAGAACGATCAATTTCAATCCAATTTGTATTTAACTCCTCAATGCGGTAAGCATAAAGTATATGCTCAGATCGTATGTAATTCGGATGGCTAAATTCGATTTGAACAAGGTTTTGATCTTGCGCAATTCGGATGATTGTATCATTTTCAACGATTTTTTTGTCAATTTTTATTACGTCGATGTTGATGGCATGATTCGATTGTACACGATTCACCTTGTTCGGGTCAATATAAACTGGCCCTGTTATCATCGAAAACCAAAGGTTACCATCGGAGCCTAAAAATGCCTTATTTTGGGTTCTAGAATTTCCCTCAGAACTATGTAAACCATCCGCAGTAGTAAAACGCATTGTACTAAACGTACTTTTTGGAGAATATGCATAATTGATTAGTTCAGAACGGTTCGCTCGATAAATTCCATTATTACTATTCATCCAAAGATTACCTAATTTGTCCTCAATAATGCAAAGTATATCTTGCCCAAGTCGCTTATCATAATATGGAAGGGAATAAAAGTTTTGATTATCATATAAATAAAGTCCGTGCATAGATGTTCCTATCCAGTAATTCATGTTCGCATCTTGATAAACAGAACGCACATCGTTGGTAGGGAGTCCTGAACCTTTATTGATGATTACAAAATCATGATTGTCCTCTAAAAAACCTAAGCCACTTTTCGAACAGAAAAGGAGGTTGTCTTCACGGTCTTCGTAGAAAACATAAACATGCTCCAGCGTATTCGTATTGGAAAGATAGATCAGTGAATCTTTTACAATCTCATAGATACCTTTATTGGTTCCGACATATTTTCGACCTTTTTTAGTTTCGTAAATGGAATAAAATGTATTCGTAAATGGAGCAAGTTTTCCTGGAACTTCCGAAATGGAGTCAGTTACTTTAAAAACACCTCTTTGTAAATCAACAATCCATTTATTCTCATTGCGATCTATCAGCATTCCCCATGCGCAACGCTCACCAATGTTTATTACTTTAGCTAAGTGTTTTTTAATATCTAGTTTCATTATTTTGCTGCAAGTGAGGTCTATCCATATGCTTGAGTCCCGTCCTTCGTATACGAAAGAACCTGTTCCCGTTATTTGGTCGTATTCTGAGCGTAAAGATTTGAACATTTTAGGATAAAGAAGAATCAATCCTTGATCAAAAGTTCCTAACCATATTATTCCATTTTCAGCAAAATATATATCGAGAATTTTCTTGGTGTTAAATTCAGAATTATTGATCGAAATTGGTCGGTCTGCTTTAGTATTTAGAAGTACTTTACTTCTAGATAACTGCGCGTATGACTCATCAAAATTAGATTCTTGAATTTTATAAAGTAAATCTGTGTCATAACTTTCACTTGAGCTAATTCGAAATTCCTTTAAATCTATCTGAGTTGCTTTGTTCTTGTTGATCTGATAATATCGTAATTTACCGTCTATTTGCTGCCCGTATAAATCATTCTTGATTCTAAAAACATTTTTTATTGAGGATATTTTATTTGCCTTTCCGTTTATTAAAAAGTAGACACCTTCATCTGTGTAGTAATAGATGTCCTGTCCTATTGAGTAGGCGTAAATTCTGTTTTTAGATTGAGTACTTAAAACTATTTTAGAAACTCCTTCATTAAATTTGAACAGCTTATTCTTAGTACTCACATAAATTTCGTTGTTTAAGACTAATAATTCATTGTATCCAGGTTCAACGCAGTCAAATCGTTTAAAAGAATTCCCTTCAATTTTAATGATTTCTTTAGTTGTAGAAAACCAAATAAAACCGTCTTTATCTTTAACCAATTTTAAAATACTAGACGACGTTAATTCTTTAGTGTTTCCTTCATTAAATACCTTGAATTCGTAACCATCAAATCGCGCAATACCGTTGTAAGTGGATAACCATAAATAACCATTCGGGCCTTCAATGATTTGTTTGATATTGTTTTGCGGAAGACCATTTTCTGTTGTCCATTGAAAAACTGAATAGTCTTTTGAAAATAATTCTAATCGTATCGGGTTGTCCTGGGCCTTTATATTCGTAAACGACAAAAGCGCAAAAGCAAAAAATAAAAAACCTTGAATTATTTTAAATACCATGTAATGAATAAGTTCGGCTGGCGAAATTAAGCATTAATTCGTCACGATATACCACTTGTTTGGATTGAAATTATTCACTTACACCCTAAAGCAATCAGATATGCGATTAAGTCTGCATTTATGAATTGAAACTTAATTCCTTAGTGAGAGAAGTTAAATTTGTGTCCAATTTTCTAAATAAATGTTAAAGAATTAGGGCATTTTAAATTCTAGTGAACTATCACAAATGTTTTCATGTCGATACGTTGTGGATTCGTAACAACTTTTTTTTGCACTACTGCTTAAAATCTATTTTAGACAACATTTTTGAAACTTTTTATAAAGAAGGTTCACTATTACTAAACAACTATGATGATGCAATTTAAAGCAAAGTTATTCAAGGAAGTTTTAAGCTGTTTACTTTTACTGCTTTTAACTTTTTCTACTTCAACAACTACCTTCGCAGAGGGAACTGAACAAGCAATGCCAAATGCCGCTAACGGTGTAGGGTTATATGTTAGTACAGTTGGTGGTGCGAACTCAGGACCTTATAGAGGTTGTGCGGCAGAGCAAAGAATTCGATTTGATATTTCTGATCATACAACTGAAAATTTGTATTTCGGAGGACAATTTTTCGATCGTAACCCGGTTGCGCAGGTTAGTGATGTGTATATTCGAATTACAAACGGGGTTGGAGCTCAAGTTATGGCTCCGACATTATACCCAACAGCAGGAGCTGGTTTTATTGGTACGTATGCTCAAGCAACGGCAGGACCAAACATCGGAGGAACAAATCCAGCGGGTTATACTCCTTTAAATTTTAATCCAACTGCAAATGGTGATTATTACATAGAAGTTTACAGAAGTTCAGATGGAGGTGCTACTGTACTAAACGACTATATGGTTGGAATCTTTTTTGATTTCACCGTTGCTGAAACATCAGGGTTGGTATATGATGGTAGAGTGAGTTGTCAAAAGTGGTCGTTCTTAACGTATAACCCAGCAACTAATGCAGGATCAATTAATAATTCTTTTGAAGGGGATTATTATGGGTATACGTCAGATAGTACTGTGCTTAGAGTAAATTTTGAGGCAGGTTTTAATCCTTTGGGATATGAGTTGGCTATGACGAACTATGGTGTAGTTAATTCAGGGTCGTTTGTTGCTGATAGAATTTCTACAGTGAATTCTGGAAGTTCGCCTGGCTTTGTAGGTGGATATCAAGTTTTTCTTACAGAACCAGATCCGAATGTTTTTATTCGCTCAAGTTTATCTGGGTCACCAGCATTAACGAATGATATTTATGGCTGCGGACCGTATTTCATACCTTATTACTTGCCTGACCCGGGTGATTTAGCAATATTATTAGATTTAAATGGTTCTCCGGGTTATCAAGCTGGAACTCAAGATCGCGTTTTTGAAGTTTTTGATGCTCCCTCTGGAAATGATGTTATTGTATGGGATGGTTTAGATGGATTAGGTGCACCAGTCGCAGGTGGATCTTCTATTGGTATTCAAGCTTTTTTGTTCCGTGGTCGTACAAATATTCCTATGTATGATTGTGAACAAAATCAAAATGGATTTTCAGTAAGTGCAATTTCTCCAGCTACTGGAAATAGAAAGCTATATTGGGATGATTCATTCTTAACCAATTTTGGTACGTGTGGTACGCAGGCAACAGATAATGTAACTGGTGCAGGTGTTTCTGAAGTCAATTTATTAGAAGGGGTCTTTGGTCCAAATCACGCTTGGAATGGTTCGGGTGCAGGTTTTAGTATTCCAGCACCTACCGCAGGTGATGGTTCTACAACAGCGACATTATGTGATGACTTTGGAAATGCTCGTACTATTAATACCTGGTTTTATGCTTTTGATGTCAACTCAGGATTAGTTACGAAAGTATTGCCTACTTGTGATAATGATAATGATGGTATTGATGATAATACAGATATCGATGATGATAATGATGGTATTTTAGATGTAGATGAAAATGGAACAGACCCATTATTAGATTCGGATAGCGATGGAATTCCAAATTATTTGGACCCTGACTTTGCTGGATTTACAGATGCAAACAATGATGGTGTAAATGATAATTTTGATTTAGATCAAGATGGGATCATTAACTCTTTTGATTCTGATTCGGATGGTGATGGATGTTCTGATGTTTCAGAGGCAGGTTATACAGATGCAAATAATGATGATTACATTGATGGTACTGGAATTAATGCAAATGGTACTGTTGCAGGGAGTGATGGATATGGAACACCAGATGACATTAACCCTGCTAACGGTACTGACGATTATTTAGAAGCTGGTTCAGTTCTCCCTGATGCAGGGCCAAGTCAATTTATTTCTATTGGAAATGCTACAATGGCTGCAAATTCTCCTGGAGCAGGAACGGGTACATGGACTTTGGTTTCTGGAACGGGTGTCATTACAAATCCAACATCGCCAACAACAACCATTACAGGTTTATCCCAAGGGGTTAATGTGTTTGAATGGACATTTGTGAATGGTACATGTACGGCTTCAGATCAAGTGAGTATCGTTGTTGATATCAATGATGCTGATGGTGATGGTGTTTCTGATACGCAGGATTTGGATGATGATAATGATGGTATTTATGATTCACAGGAGTTATGTGGAACAAATCCGATTTTATCCGCAGCAATAGATATTGAATTAGATTTGGATCAATATGAAAATGAAACTTCATGGACTTTGGTAGACCCTCTAGGGGCTACAGTTGCCAGTGGGGGTACTTATGCAGATGGAGATGATATTATTTCTATATCTCATACCGCCATCCTTGAGGGTACTTATGTTTTTAGAATAGATGACTCATTCGGAGATGGTCTTGCTGGTCCTGCTGGTGGTTCTGATGCGAATGGTACAGGCGGATATTCTGTGGATGTTGATGGAAATACAGTGACGACATCAGCTAATTACCCGAATTTTGGGGCCTCAATAAACATTAATATATTAATTGAATTCAATAACTTTTCTTGTCTTACTGCAGATCCAAATGCAGATTCAGATGGTGATGGTATTATCAATTATCAAGATCCTGATTATGCAGCTGCTAACGGAACAACAATTAATGCTAATGGTGTTTGTGCTAGTTTGGATGCAGATGGTGATGGAATTATTAATTCATATGATGAGAATTCAGATAATGATTTATGTAATGATGCGATCGAGGCAGGTCATACTGATCCTGACTTAGATGGTGAGCTTGGTAATGCACCAGTTACGGTAGACTCTGATGGTATAGTTACGGGTCAAGGTGGGTATACGGGAACTACGGCTGCTGTAAATACGCCAGGAGCAACTACCCCAAATGCTGGTACGAATGGAACTTTAGTTATTTGTGCAGGGTCAACTGTTACAGAACCTCAATTATTTGCTCAATTGGGTGGCTCTCCAAATGTCGGTGGTGTTTGGTCACCGGCGATGGCGGGAGCTGGGGTTTATACCTACACAGTGGCGTCTGCAAATACAGCTTGTGCTCCTGATGCTACAGCAACAGTAACGGTAACGGAACAAGCTGCACCTAATGCTGGTACTAATGGCACACTTACAATTTGTCAGGGGCAAACAGTAACAGAACCTCAATTATTTGCTCAATTGGGTGGCTCTCCAAATGTCGGTGGTTCTTGGTCTCCAGCCTTTGCAGGTGGTGGTGTTTATACGTATACCGTAGCTCCAATTGCTCCTTGTGCTACTCCAGCTACTGCAACTGTAACGGTTAGTGAACAACCAACAACAAGTACATCGGATGCAGGAACTGATCAAACATTTTATGCAACTTCAGGAAACCTAGCTGCAACAGCTCCGACTTCTGGTACAGGAACTTGGACAGTAGTTAGTGGGCCAAATACACCAACAATCGCGAATGCGAATGACGAAGCTACTTTAGTTTCGGGATTAGTTGAAGGAACTTATGTTTTTGAATGGACTATCGACAACTTGCCTTGTCCTCCTAGTTCAAGTCAAGTTAATATTACTGTCGATTTAACAAACGATGCGCCATCTCAAGGCAACGAGACGATGGGACCAATTGTTGAGGACGAAACAAACCCAACAACATCAGTAGACTTAACATCAAATAACATCGATCCAGATGGAACAAC
>Ga0193954_1001155_pt1 | contig 13821 bp, 16 predicted proteins | sample BB_5_MG_FD_140340 | JGI IMG/M metagenome (GOLD analysis project Ga0193954, IMG submission 140340) | Microbial mat bacterial communities from the Broadkill River, Lewes, Delaware, United States - BB_5_MG | ecosystem: Environmental > Aquatic > Freshwater > River > Microbial mats | place: USA...
CAGGATAAAGATGGTGCTAAATGACCAGCTCCTGTTTTACAAGACAGTTCTATCGTATTTTTTCGTATGATTTCTGATTTTAATTTTATTCTATTCATATTTTATACCTGTAAAAATATTTTATCTGTATTAATTCCAAATGAAAGTAATTTATTTTTTATTTTTGTTTCAAATGTGATACTTGTAATTAATACAATATCAAAATCATTTTTATTTATTTCTGAAGTTGGTTTTATATTTAAATATTTAGATAATAATGCATTGTCATCCAAAATTGTTGTATCTTTATCTTTTAAAATTTTACTTAGTTTTTTAGAATGAGCATTATAAGGTATTAAAACTATTTTATTATATTTACCGTATTTTTTCTTAATTTCATCAATCTTTATACTATCATTAAAATTATTTTTATATTTACCTTGCACAGGATATATGTAATTCACATCATCTAATAATTTTTGAATCCATACTGAATTTGTACCAGGTCCTATATCAAAAGTTTCTCTTAGTTCTAATGATGAACCTTCACTATCACACTTTGAAGTTAGTTTTTTACAGCTTAGTAGATGTGCTCCATTTTCCTCATAAAAATCTTTATAAAATGTAGGTGATAAATTGTAGAACCCATGATTGATATTATTGTATGGCGTTTGATGATATATAAATCCATTTTTTTTAGTAATATTTAAAATGTTAATCATTGCTTGTGCTATATTAAAGATATGTTCAGTTGTTCCTGGATCTATTACTATATCATATTGCTTATAGTATTTCTCATCAATTGGATAATTTAAATCAACAACCTCTTCTTTATTAGTCCAAGAGGTAAAGTCGATTACAGTAAGCTCTGCTCCTAAGACACTAAATAAAGAATATGATTCACAGCACCAGTTTACTAAGTCTTCGATATTATGTGTTACTGCAATATCAATTAAATCATCTCTCATATCTATTTTATCAATAGAGTTGTTTACTAATAATGAGGACATTTGATCTTTTGTTACTATAATATCAGGATACCCTAAAGATAAAACTTTACATGTTTTATTGTCCTTTAAAACATCTTTTATTCTTTTATTTATATTACAAATTTCATTACAATTTAAAGCCATTTACTTATCTCCCAAACACTCAAACCAGTCTTTTGTAGCATTATCTATACTATTTTTATCCCAAACAGGAGCATCTCTCCACTGTTCTATATTTTCAAGCATTATTTTTACACCATCTTCAAATGTAACTTTTGGAGTCCAATTTAACATCTTTTTAATTTTTGAAATATCAGCATAAGTACAGTCAGGTTCACCTGGTCTTTTTGGTATATATTGTGGTTCACCACCTAAAAGTTTAACTAAATAATTTATACTATAAGTATTATCACTTCCGACATTAAATATCTCTTGCGTTATATCACTTTTACTAGCACGGTAGCAAGCATCTACAATATCTGTTACATAAGTAAAATCTCTAGTTTGTTCACCATCTCCTACAATTGTTAATGGCTTGTTATTTAGTAATTGTGCTAGAAAAACACCAAATACAGCTCCATAAGTACCACTTGTACGATGTCTGATTCCATAAACATTGAAAAACCTCATAGAGACTACAGGCATATCATATAATTGTCCCCAATGCATTACATATTGTTCACCGACAGTTTTTGTATGTGCATAAGGATATTCAGGTGCAATAGGACTAGTTTCAGGAGTAGGGTAAACCTCTGGAATACCATAACATGAACTTGATGCTGCATAAACAAATTTTTTTAGATTTTTAGATTTTTTACTCGCTTCTAAAACTCTAATTGTACCATCAACATTTGCTTTATGATATTTTATAGGTTCATTTATTGAAGGTACTATATCTGCTAAAGCTGCATAATGAAAAACATAATGAACATTTTCAAAATAACTATCAAGTTCAATTGCATAATCTCCAATATCAACGTTTATAAATGAAACCTTTCCTTTATGATGTTCTATATTATCAAGTCTTCCATTTGCAAGGTTATCTATAACTGTTACTTCAAAACCTTCTTTTACAAGTCTGTCTACCATATGAGAACCTATAAATCCTGCACCACCTGTTACAACAGCTTTTAAGCTCATTTATTTTCCTTACTTATATAATATGAGTATATGATATGATCAAGTATCATATGCATATCCTCTACTAATCCATATTCATTTTTTTGAGTATTTACATGAAAAGAAATATCACTTAGTTTTTTTAATTTTCCACCATCAAATCCAGTTACACCAATAATAGTTGAACCTAACTCTTTTGCATATTCCACTGCTTTTATAATATTGTTAGAGTTACCGCTACATGATATAGCTATGACTACATCATCTTTATTTATTACATTTTTTAATTGCATATAAAATATATTATCATATCCTATATCGTTCGCTATTGCTGTACAAACGGGAGTATTGTCAGCTAAACTTACAACATTAAAATTCTTAATATCTCTTCTTTTTAATCCTACCCCTAAATCATTTACCATATGAGAAGCAGTAGCAGCACTGCCACCATTACCAAGAATATAAACTTTTGATTTTGTATTTACTGTAGATTCTATAGCTTTTGTAATTTCAACAATAGCATCTTTATCAATATTCTTTAATAACTCTATTAAATTATTTGTATACTTTTCTATAAAATTCTTCATATCTTCTCTTTAAATAAAATTATCATGATTATTTGGATGCTTCAGTCTCCATAAGTATCCATTTACTTCATCCATTCTACAGTTTTCTCTACAGCTTTTTATATCAAGTTTTTCTTTTACATAAGTGATTGATTTCATTCTTTTATCACTTTCCCAAATTTCTTTAAAAGTATCTTCCTTTAGATTACCATAACAAAATTTACTTTGTTGTAAATATGCACTACATCCATACACATCCCCATTTGCCATTAAATGAGCCCAAAAATATGGAGTGGAGTAACATTTTTTATATTGATGACCACTATCTAACTTTTTCATTGTATTACTTCTAAATACTACATTGAAGTTTTCATCATTTAGTTTTTCTAGTTCTCTTTCCAGTTCCATCATAGGTTTATAATCTATATCTTTATATATTTTTGTTTCACTAAATAAATGTTGTGAATATGGTTTAATCACAAGATAATCCAAACCAATTTCTTTACATGTTTTTGCTAAAGTAATAGCATCATCTTTATTTTCAGGAAGAAGCAGCATTTGAGCTCCTAACGTGCATGTTAGATTATGTTCTCGTTTAGTTTTAACTGCTAACTTCATATTTTCTAAAACTTTATCAAAATCCTCTGCTTTAGTTCTATGAATAGAGGCATAACTCTCTCTTGTACCTGCATTTATACTTACTTTTACCCAAGATGCATTTTTAAATATTTTATAAACATTTTTTTTATTTAGCATAACAAAGTTAGTTGTAATAGAACTATCAATTCCTACATTTGCACAATGTTCTATTAATTGGTCAAGTTCTTTATGGAGTAATGGCTCTCCTTCTCCTGCAAACATGACACTTTTTACACCTAATTTTGCCATTTCAGTGAGTCTCTCTTTTAGTATATTAGTTTCCCATCTAATATTTTGATAACCTATATAGTCAACTCCACAAAATGTACATCTATGATTACAAGCTCCTACAGGTGAGATTTCCATATAAATAGGATAGATTTTTTTTAGTTTTTCTATATCTTCGCCAGCTTCTATCCACTGATTAACTCTTGTTGGATGGAAACTTAACTTATGACTATCTATTGCATACTTATCACTCACTTTATATCCTTTTTTAATTCTGTCTTTATTTCATTCATTAAGTTTACAATCGTATTTATACATTCTAATGGATATTTACCTACTGCTGTTTCTTCTGACATTTGAATCCCATAAATTCCACTCTTCAAAGTATTGTACATATCTACTACCTCTGGTATTGTAGGCAAAGGGTTATGTTCCATTGATTTTAAAAATTGTGTTGCTAAAAAGACTTTTTTGTTATAAAAGACTGCTTTTTGAATAATAAAATCTTGGTAAGACGGAACTTTATTTAATCCAATTTCAGTAGATAAATCCCCTCTATCAATTAAAATATATTCAACTTCATTCAAAATATCATCAAGATTATTTACTGCACTTAACGTTTCTACCTTAGAAATAATTTCGCTTGTTTCGATAAGTTTTTTTGCTTCTTTAATATCTTTTGCATCTCTGACAAAAGATAATCCAACAAAAGATAGTTTGTATTTATTTGCAAGTTTAATTAGTTCTTTGTCTTTATTAAACAAAAATGGAATATTCTTATGAATACCTCTTACGTGCATCCCTTTATTGTTTAATAATCTTCCTGTTGAATATGATAAAAGTGTAATCGTAGAAAATTCAATATTGATATTTTTAACTACAAACTTAAATATTGAGTCATTTGCCCACACTTCGTCACCAACTTTAATATGTTTAAAAAACTCTTGATAATTCGTTTGTGTAAATTTTATATTAAATTCTTCGTTTTCTTTTATATCAATAAATCCATTTTCAAAATTTGCTGTTCTCACTTTATTCCCTGGTAAGTCCATAAGTATGTTGGCATCTTTTACTTGATTCTGTATCTCTTTGATATATTCTTCAATATCATTGATGCTTCCATGTGCACCATTTATTCTATATATATTTCTTTTGTTATGTATTTTATTTAATGGTGTATTATACAGTAATGATGGACCTACTGTTGCTATGATTTTTTTCATATTATTCCTTGATAAATTTATTGTCTTCTAATTCTATAATACTGTCAGCTACTTCAGGCCTCATAAAAAGTTCGTTTGGTCTTTTCCCCTCGGCTAACATTTTTCTTATATTTGTTCCACTTATTTTTTGTATATATTTTTCATGATGTTTACAAGTTTTATCAGAAACAATTTGAGTACATTTTTTGCAGTAATAAGGTTCACTTAATAATAGTAATTCAATGCCAATATCATATTTTGATATAATATATTGTGCTAACTCCTGTGCTTCATATTTCCCATAATAATCACCAACACCAGCATGATCTCTACCTATTATAAAATGAGTACAACCAAGATTTTTTCTAATTATTGCATGAAAAATGGCTTCCCTTGGTCCTGCATATCTCATTGGTGTCTTTATTGTATCAAAATATATATTTAAGTTTGTATAATAATTATCAATCATAGTTTTGTAACCATTAACAACGGCAGTTTCACTAAAGTCTCCAATTTTTTTCCATCCTACAAGAGGATTTATAAATAAGGCATCACAAATTTCAAGTGCTATTCTTTGTAGGTGTTCATGTGCTTTATGTATAGGATTTCTCGTTTGAAATCCAGCAACTGTTTTCCATCCTTGCGAATGAAAATAGTCTTTAGTATCTTTTGGATTTAAATTATTTTTTAATATTTCTGTATTTGTTATAATTATTTTCCCACCAATTCTATACTTATGACGAGATAATTCTTTTTTAACACCAGGGTGATTAATATCATTAGTTTTAAAAATCTTTAAAATATCATCATTTAAATTTACAATAAAACAATCAGAGATAGTCATATATCCAATTTCTGAATTTTTATACTTTAATTCTAAAAACTCTTTATCTACCGCTTCTAAATATTTATCATGAGGTAAGTCTAAACTAATTGGTATAGTCCAAACTTCACCTGTCGCTAAGAGCATATTATCTGTAACATTGTGATAGTCAGAAGAATTCATAAAACCTTCAAGTGGATAAAATACTCCATTTGCTATATTTATGCAGTCTTGTAATAATTCTTCATTTAAATTATAACTTATATTCATTATGTATTCCTTATGTATTCTTTTGCAAATAAAAGTACTCCTGTAATAAATAGAAAAAATAAAAATAGTTTATTATATTTATTATCTGAAATACTATGAAAAATTTTATTTGATATTATATATACTCCAATACCAATTAGTATATATATAATATGATTAAAACTATACTGTATATTTATATCAAGTAACATTATTGTTATTATTTGAAATAATGCAAATGTAAAATATGAAATTGCTATAGTTGCTCTTTTTTCATACCTGTTTAAGTTTGTCTGAAATATTTTTGTTGTTAATAGTACTCCACCTAAATTTGTAACACCATGTATTATCCCTAATATTATATAGTAAATTTTATCAAAATAAATAATTTTATTAAATATCGTATTAAATAGTTTAATATGATTCTTCAATGAAATAAAAATTAATAAACAAGCAATAAAAAAGTTGATATTAATAGTGATTTTTGATAAAAAGAACAAAAATAATACAATAAAAGGAATAGTTATATATATAATTTTTAAATAAATTTTTTTATTTATATATTTATAGTCTTTAATAATTTGTAAAATATTAATTATGGCGGATATTGGTAATAAAATTAGTAATATTTCTAAAAATGTATAGTCAAATAACAATAATAAGGGTGTCCCAAATAAAAGGACTCCTACTCCAAATAATGATTGAATAATTGATGTAATTATTATTATAAAAATTATTGTCACTTACTGCTCATGTAAAAGATTCAGTATATTATTTAAACTACTATTTTCATCGAATTTTGTAGTATTGACAGTTAAATCAGCCTTTATAGGTGTCTCAAACTTTAAATCAACTCCAATAACATTTTTGCCACTATATACTTCTTCTTTATTTTTTATATCTGATAATTCTTTTTTTAAATATATTTCAATATATTTATCAAATTTATCTCTAGCAAAATCTCTTAAATGTTGATATGGAGAGATATTGCAAACTATAGGAATAATACCATTTTGTTCTAATATATATGCACTTAACATAATTCTTTTTATATTATTTATTCTATCTTCTTTTGTATACCCTAAATCATTATTATAAAAGTCTCTTACTAAATCTCCATCTATAATAAAACTTTTTATATTTTGTTTGTCAAAATATTTGTTTAGTTTATTTCCTAAAGTTGTTTTTCCTGAACCACTAATTCCCAGTAACCAAATAACCATTAAATATTCTTATAAAAATCAATAATAGTTTTACAAATAAAAGATACATCATCTTTATTTACATTGGCAATAGGAAGTGTTAGTATTTCAGTAGATAACTTTTCAGTATTTGGTAAATTATATATTCTATCTTTATATGGTTTTTGATTGTGAATTAATATAGGATAATGAACTTTGGTTTCAATTCCTTTTTCCCATAAATACTTTTGTAAATTATCTCTATTTTTTACTTTTATTATATATGTATGATAAGAGTGATATATATCTTTGGATACATCAATTAAAGATATATTTTTGTTATCTTTAAAAAAATCATTATAAAGATTTGCAATATTTCTTCTTTTTAAAATAATATCATCTAGTTGAAATAATCGATAGTTTAAAACAACTGCATTGATACTATTTAACCTTGATACTCTACCTATTGAATTTTGAGTATCTCTATCTTCTAATCCATGATTACGAATTTGCATAATTTTTGTAGCTATATTTTCATCATCTGTTGTAACTATACCACCATCTGTTATACCTGATAAATTTTTTAGTGGGTGTAAAGAAAAACAGCCTATTTTACCAAATGTCCCTGTTTTTTTATGTTTGTACATTGAACCAACACTTTGTGCAGCATCTTCAATAATTTCTAAATTATATTTATTTGCAATTTTTATAATTTTATCCATATCGCAAACATGGCCCATAAGATGAACTGGAATAATAGCTTTTGTTTTACTTGTAATGACCTTTTCTATTTTATTTATATCTATAAGTAGGTCATCTCCAATATCTACAAATATTGGTGTTGCTCTAACTTCAACTATTGCATTAGCCGTAGCTATAAAGCTATTTGATACAGTTATTACTTCATCGCCTTCTTTTATTCCTAAAGTTTTTAAAGCAAAGATTAAAGCATCAGTACCAGAGTTTAATGCAATTGCATATTTACTACCGCAGTATTTAGCAAAATTATTTTCAAACTCTTCAATATAAGTATTTGATACAAATTGACCACTTAAAAATATCTCTTTTAGTAGCGGAGATATATTATTTTCATATTCTTCATCTGTTATTCCCAAGTCTACATATTTAATCATTTTTAGTTCCAAAATATTTGTTATAATAAAAATCTAAATCATCTTTATAAAGTGGGTTAATTAAATTTGGGTCATTTCTATATGTTAGTTTTGGTAAATGTTTTTCTTTATAATTTAACTTTATTCCATCATCATTTACAAAATTATGAAATTTATTTACAACAGAATAGCTATCATTGTATATATCTTCATAATCAATATTTAATATATCTTTGTCATCAAAAACAGACATAGTTTCATCTATCTCATTTTGAATTGATTTTACTTGATGTACCACTTGTTCTATTGGATTATTTATTTTAAGAATTTCTTCTGTATTTTTAGGAGGATGACCATAGAATGCCTGAATATTATTATATCTACTAATTCTAGCATTTATTATAGAGTTTGAAATATAGTATAAATCTCTAGTTAGGTTAATAATTTTGATATTTGGTATTTTATTTTTTAATTCTAATAAATTAGACATTGCATACACATTATCTATTAAAATAGGTGTTTTTTTATATGTAATAATATCATTTAAACTTTCTTCTAACTCATCTATTTTAATATTATTACTATAATGTTCAGAATCTTTTAAATTTAGCTTGTCTTTCCAAAACCAACCCCATTCATGTGGTTCATTTAAGCCTTCAGTATTACCATATTGAGATTTAAAATTACTTTTAAAATTTATATCAAGTATTGCTTTTTCTTTTTTTAGACCCTCTATATGTGAATCATAATATTTTGCCAAAAAGTTACTAATATAACCAATATTTAAATTACTTATCAATAGTTGTTGAAGTAATGTAGAAGCTCCCCTAGGTTGTGCAACAATAAAATAAATACTATTTTGCATAAAATACATCTCCTTCTGATTAGATAAAGTTTATATGTTGTTTTTTAGAAATAGCTTCTGGACTTATTATATTATCAACAAGATTATTTAATTCATGATATCTACAACCAGCAGGACATTTACTTAAATCGAGTTTATCGGATAAATAGATAATTTTATTTTCTATTTCATCTAGATCATCGGTAATCTTTCCTGCACTAACCCTATGTGGTCCACAATATATTATTTTATCATCTTCATAGATATTTATATTAAAAAAGCCTGCTACACATTTTTTATAATCAAATATCGTAGATTCTTGTTCATGTGAAAGTATTTGATGTGGCCGATAAAATATTTTAAAACTATCTGACAAAAAATCTTTTTTTATTTTTTCTACTATTGGTGTGATTTCATTATATGTTAAATTATTTTTTTCTATATTTTCACCAACTCCACCACGATTAAAAACAGGTTTAATAGAGAAATAATCAGCTTTTATTTCTGATGATATTTTAGCACTATTGTATAAGTCATCTATATTTTTATGGTGAGTTGCATATTGGATACCAACTGTTGGAATTTTACCTTTTCTTTTATCTATCAATCTTTTTGTATTTTCAATGATTTTATCAAAATGATTATCAACATCATGCATAAAATTATGTATTTTAGTACTGCCAGCATCCAGACTAATTCTTATCCATGTAAAATACTTCAAAATTTCATCTTCAAATCTATCAATAAGATAACCATTTGTAAACATAGCCTGCTCTATTCCCATATCGGCTATCCTTTTAACAAGCTCTTTAAACCTAGGATATGCAGTGGGCTCACCATTCCCTACATAAGTAATCGCTTTTAGGCCTCTTTGTTTTGCTTTTCCTAAAAAATTAATTATTTTATCAAAGTCTAAAAGATTTGCATTGTCTAGTTGATACTCATATGCTGTACACCATAAACACTTATGATTACAAAAATTTCCCAAACTTATTGTTGCATGAACAGGGAAGATTTGAGTATTGTTTTTTACAGCCATTATATGCTCAGGGTGATAAAGTATCTTATCAAATGTTAAAAAGTTCATTTTATTGTTCCTATATTATTTTATTTCTATATTTTGGGAAGAAATTATTATCTTTTTTATTAGCTTTTTCCGTAATTTTATCATAAACTTCTTTATTAAATATTTTTTTACCTATATGAAATGAAGTCGTATTATTTGAAAATCTTTTTTTAAATTTATACAAACCATCTTTCCCTCCACCTAATAAAAACTTTGTCTTAGCTTGACTATAATAATCAGCTACTAAATCTAATAATAAAGAATTAAAACCGTATTTTAAATAATCAGTTAGACCACCACTTAAAAAATAATATATATTAAAACGATCTTCAATAATAAATACAGAATTTACAATTGTATTATCAAATTTTATACTAAATATCTTTCCATTATTTAGTAAATTAGATAAAATTTGTTTATCAAATAAAAAATACTCATTTGTATTAATTCTATTCATTGATTCTATATAAACTTTGTAGAAATTATCAATAGAATCATTTTCTATTAATTCATAGTCATATTTTCTTTGTTTAGTAATATCTCTTCTTTTATTAGCTGAATAATGACTTTTGTAATCATTTTCTAGGTTAATTACTATATGATCTTGTAATTGTATTATTGCTATATATTTAGCTATCAAATTATAATTTTGCTTTAACAATGGATTAAATCTAAAAAAACCAGATATTATATTTTCTTTTATACATTTTTTATCAAACTCTTTTAAAGCTTTTTCTAAAATTTCTTCACTTGTATAATAGAAACCACCATAATCAAATGGCGTTATAATATCAAAATATTTATTTTCTTCTAAAAAACTTAATTCATTTGATATATCTCTTTTTATATATTGGAAATAAAAAATTTCATTTTCTTGACGAAATTCAAAATACTCAAATATCCCAATATCGAAACTTGAAACAACTTTTCCCCATAATGGGTCAAGTGAATAACTATCTCTAATATTTGTCATATCTACTTTGCAAAGGTATTTTAAATTCTTCATTATCTTGTTTTCTCAATATAACTACTGAACCCATAGTATCATAAGCATTAATCTCTTTTAAAAAAGGTTTGATTTCTGGTTCTTTTAATTCTACAATATTGTAATTTTGTAAATCCTTATGCCTAATTCCAAAATATTCTATCTTATAATTATTTTTATCTGCTAATGCAAAAAAGAAATTTGGATGATAGTTATACATACCATGTTCCCATGCACCCTGTATAGGGAGTGAATGGATTATAATCCCATCTTTTTTACAAAGATTATGTATATTTTTAAAAACTTGATATTGATTAAAAACATGCTCAGTAGTTCCAAAGTTAGTCACGACATCAAATTTTTTATCAAAATTATACTCTTGTTTTATATCTAAATTTAAATCGTATGATAAACTATCATGTACTCCGTCTGCATCAATAAATACGCTCTCTTTAAGACCTAACTTTTTCCACAATATTTTTGAGCTTATTCGTTTTTTTTCAATATGACTATATATTTCGTCTTCATTTGCTTTTAAATTTAATGAATTTAAAAGTTTCATAGCTAAATCTATATCGACATATTCTATTAAATCAAAAGAACCAATATTGATAATTGATTCTTTATTTTTAAATAGATTTAATTCCATTAACTTATAAATTATATTATAAGTCATGATTGCTCTTGCATTATTATTTAATTGATTGTTTATCATTTTCTTTCTTATCCTCAATATGTTTACTTTTAATAAAAAGTAGTTTTTCTACATAATCCATCCATTTTGGATTAATCATTGTGCTAACTACATCCTTTAGTTTGCTAATTGGTAGATTCCACCACTCGTATTCTAATAAAAAAGCAATTTCATCATCGTTAAATCTTTTTCTGGCAATTTTTGCTGGATTACCTGCTACGATTGAGTATGGGGGCAATCTTTTGTAACAATTGAGCCAGTTGCAACTACAACTCCATTATGAATAGTGATACCTGATAACAATGTCACATTTCTTCCTATCCAAAGATCATTATGAATATTAATATCTCCCTTATGATAGCCTGTTATATTTCCATATGAATATTCTTCCATTTCTACACATTTATTCATAATATATCCTCAAAATAATTAATATTGTATCATTAGCTAATTTAGTATAAGTCATTTTCTTTTCATTTCTGCTATATATATGTTTTTATTTGAAAAATCATTTGTAGTTGCAGTTACAACACTTCTATGACGGCAATGTGTACAATTAATACAGTCTTCATTCATATTATCTGTACTATTTACTCCATTTCTAAATGTATTCATTTGTTCTGAATTCCAAATATCCAAGATATTTTTTTTAAAAATATTACCAATAGGTTTATATGAAACAGGACATGGATAAACATCACCATTAGGCTGAATAGAACACCTATACCATGGCATATTACATTCCTTATGTCCTAAATTGTCAGTATCTTTTTGATTTTCAATAATACTACCACTTTGTAGTACAAATTTTACATTCTTTTTATTTGCATATGATATTGCTTCTTCTGTGATTTTTGTAAAATATTTGGGGTTATTAAGTGGCATTAAATTACTCATACTCTCATCAAATGATTTAAATGAAGTTACTTGCAATCCCTCTTTTACATTATATTGTTCTACAAAATCAATAGCCAATTTTAACTCATCAATTGCATCAAGTAATCCAACTGTTGATATTCTTAAAATTGGATAGATAGTATTTCTTTCTTTTTTCTTTTTATTTATTGAATCAATATTTTTCTTAACTACATCAAACTTATCTACACCCATATTTTTTTTATATGTATCATTTGTAAATCCAGTAATAGATATAGTTAAATATGTTAAGTCACCGACTAAAATATCAATAATATTATCACTTAATAATATACCATTAGTTGAAAAATAAGTTTCAATATCATACTCTTTTATTTTATTAAATATAGGTATAAACTCTTTACACGTCAAAGGTTCATATTTGCTAAATAAAGTTATTGAATTTAAGTGCTTTAATAATGGATCTAATAAGTTAAAACTTTCTAATGTAAATTCTGCTATTTCTTTTGGGTCAAAAAAACTCAAATGACAAAATCTACATCTAATGTTACATTTACTACTTAAATCTAAGTCTAAGTGCGTTGGATAGTCATCCATGTTATTCCTTTAGTTCTTCTATTATTTCTTTATTTATTGGAGATAACCATATCCCATCACAGTTGTATTTTTTTGCTGTTTGTAGCATAGTTTTACTATTTTCTATACTTCTAAACATAGAAGGAGTTGAAAAAACCTCTATATTATTTTGATGAAATATATTAACTATTTTATGTGTTAAAAATTTATTTTGTATACTAACTCTTTTAAACTTAAAATCTAAATTAGGCAAAGCTGAAGTTTCTTCGATATATTTTAAATACTCTCTCATGAAATTTTCACTTAAATCTACATTAATATCTAGTTCGTTAATAAATCTTTTTGCCATTTCTAAATCTGAACAAATAATTATCATATTATTTGTGTTGATATTTAATAATCTGTTTTTATACTTTGCAAATAAATCTTCTTTTATTGAAATTAAATCTATTTTTGATTCTAAAAAAAAATCAATATGATAATTACATCTTATATCTAATAAAAATTTTTGTGTTGGAAATAACTTTAAGATATCTTCTAATTCAATAAATTCATATCTTTTTTGTATGGTATTTAATTCATCAAAGGTAAACTCAAATACTAATTTATCAATACCACATAGTCTCATTAAACTTAAATCATGAAATAAAACTAATTTATTATCTTTTGTAGGTACAATATCAATTTCAATAA
>Ga0193954_1001161_pt1 | contig 13812 bp, 12 predicted proteins | sample BB_5_MG_FD_140340 | JGI IMG/M metagenome (GOLD analysis project Ga0193954, IMG submission 140340) | Microbial mat bacterial communities from the Broadkill River, Lewes, Delaware, United States - BB_5_MG | ecosystem: Environmental > Aquatic > Freshwater > River > Microbial mats | place: USA...
CAAAGAAGATATAGCTAAACTAGCCTCTACCATTCATAACCAACACAAAAGTTCACAGCAAGGAGAAGTTACTATCAAAGATAGAGTAGAATACTTCTACTATCCACTTGCAGGAGCTTTATTTTTATTATTGTTGGCTTTGAGTTCGTTGCCTAGAAGAAAAGGAGTTTAATCTTTGGTGGAATTAAATTATACTTGATTATTGTCTTGACTTTTCAGTCCATTATATTATTTGATTTTAGATTTATTAAAATGCTCTATTTCATTTATTGACAACATGATGAAATCCTACCAAGCCTATTCGTGGTCTTCTTCCCATTTTTTATCCTAGATTATCTTTGGAGCATTATATCGTAAAAAGTAGAAATTCAATACACGGTACTTAAGTTTAGCTTCTCTTTGGATGCATATTTTTTTATCTTTTGAATCGCCTGTTCTGTAGGAGAAAAATAGGCATAGAGTGGGTCTATCTTGACTATGGTTGTAAGAAGTGTTGCTTCAGAGGCTCCTACAAGATTGCCTACATCTACACGCCTTGCACTTATTTTGCCTGATATAGGTGCTGTAATAGTGGTATAAGAGAGTTGTCGTAATGCATCTTTTACCTCTGCTTCATCGGCAGATATTTTGGCTAGTATCTCTTGGTAAGTTGCTTGATACTGCTCAAAGAGTGCTTTAGGGGCTAATCCCTCTTTGACAAGAGGTGCATAACGGTCTATATCTGCTTTGGCTAGTTTTAATGAAGCTTTATCTTGTCTTAGTTTTGCTTTGGCTGTTTGGAGATGTGCTTTATACTCAGCAGGTTCTATCTCGAAGAGTTTATCTCCTTTTGTTACAACCTCACCATCTTCAAAGTATATTTTTTCCAAATATCCCTTTACTCTTGCTCGTACCTCTTGTTGGCTACTTGCTTGTGTGCGTCCTGTATACTCTACCCATATAGGAAGTTTCTCTTTTTTGACCGTGATAGTATCTATATAGCAAAAATCTGTCCAAAAGATAAGTAGTGATAATAGGGAATAAAGGGAGAAAAATAAAAAAGAGAGTTTAGAGCTAGGCAAAAGCCTAAACTCTAAATATAACGCTAAGAAAAAGTATTCTTAGAAGTTATATCTTGCCCAGAAACGAAGAACATTATTCGCGTCATCATAAGCTTCAACATCTTGGTTTACATAAGCAGCAAGAACTGTTAAGTTTTCACCAATATTAGTTTTATAAATAAGGTCTAACTCGTTATAATCTTGCTCAGCAGTAATTGTACCATTTGCAGTTTCAATAGAAGCAGCATTCATTGTAGTCATACCATATTGAGCGATAAATGCACCACCAAGAGCTTTAACAGAACCTTTAACTACGATTGTATCAGCGTCAGAAGCGATAAAATCTTGGTTAAGAATCATTTGAGTATAAAGAGGAGTTTTTACACCACCAATATTTCTTACCTCTATATCACCATCATCAACAGAAGAGTAAGCAACTTGTGCAGAGAACATACTGATGTTTCCAGCAATTTTAGCACCAAATGCAGTTGTGTCATTTACGAATGCATCACTCATAATTGATCCACCTTGAATACCAGCTGTCAACATATCGTTAGCATACTCAGCAGCACCCCAAGCGATTGAAAGATCTTCAGCATTCATATCTTTGTCACCAAGCATTTCAGTTGCCATGTAGTATGAACCAGTCAAAGTTAAACCATCAACAGATTTATTTTGAGCAGTAATCATAAAGATACCATCACTACCATTTACTTTGTTGAAATCATTCAAATTACTACCAAGGAAAACACCATTTTGGTTTGCTTTGTTTACCCAAGCACCAACTAAAGTTGTATCAGGAATAGATGAGTTTACAACCAATGCTGCTTCATAAGTATTTTTAAATACATTCCAACCCTCAGACCATGCAAATGGAGACAAAGATTTTGGAAGTTCTTGACGACCAAATTTAAGTGTAGTACTTTCTGTACCCCATGTTAAATATGCTTTAGTGATTGCAGCGTCATTAAGATTGTCACCAGCCATTTGCATAGTGCTACTTACAACATCACTTTGAAGACCAAGAGTACCAAGACCAGAAAGTTGGAAACCAGCACCAAAACCAGCACCTAGGTTACCAATTGCATTCAATTGAATACCAACATTTGCTAATGATTGCTCTTGCTCAAATAGATCAAATTCTGTTTCACCAAAAGAGTCACTTGTTTGGTAATATGCGACAGCCTGTCCACTGAAGTCCCACATACTTGCCTCTTCTACTACTGGTACCGCTGCTGCTTCTGCAGCTACTGGAGCAATATCTCCACCCGCCATAATCATTGTTGACGCTACTACTGAAAGTAATAAACCTTTTTTCATCTCAAACTCCTTGTCTGTTTTGTTTTCGGAGAGAATTATAACATAGGTTAACTAAGAATGTCAAGGATTTTAATGAAAAATAAACAAAAAGTTAATGATTAATTAATAGTAACGAGAAAAAAGCTCTTTTAAAACTTCTTTTTTAAGTCTCCATGGTAAACAATATCTTTTGGGGAAAGAGAAGTATCATTGAGCATACTTGGTACCTCACCTGCTTCATTAACTCTTTTTATCTCCTCATCAAGCTGGTCTTCTTGATAGGTCTGCATCATATCAGCAGCAATTACATAGGTCATAGCTTCTATGGCTCTTAATTTGGCTATATCCTCTTCTACATCTCTCCCCTCAATGGTGATAATAAGTTTTCCTGTCTCTTTGTCGCCAAAATGATACTCACACAACTGGCTTGTCTCTAAGACCTCTTTAAGGGTTTCATAATTTTCTTGTTTACACTGTACAACGATACTTGATATATTCATTTTATCTCCTTTGATTTAGTTTTCTAACTCCCATAGCATCACTTTTGGGTCACTACTTGCAGAAAAAAGTCTCTTCTCATCCAAAAAAAGTATTGTATTGAGTGTACTCTTTTGCCCTTTGAGGAGTGCTATTTGTGCTTTTGTAGTTAAATTATAGATTGCTATATCATTCTCTTCATTGATAGCAAATGCACCCAAATCTCCACTAGGGCTTAATGCAGTTGCATAGATAAGAAAAGAACCCTCTACATAATCACCCTTACCACTCTCTATCTGATAAAAAGAGCCTCTTCTATCTTGACCTGCTCCTGTAACTATCCCATTGCTTATAGCTACTTTGTAAGTATTATCTAAATTTTGCCCTTTGAGTATTTTGACTACTCTACCTTTTTGCACATCTACTACAGATATTTCACCACTCTCACAGCCAATAACAGCAGTATCCTTTGAGATATTTAAAGCAAAATCTGAAAATTTTGATTGACTAATCTGAAAACGGTATCTCTCTTTTTTGGTTTCTAAGTTATAGAGCATCACTTCATTGCCTAAATTTGCCATAAAGAGATGAGACTCATCTACAAACTTTGCTTTGGCTATAGCTTGTTTCTCTTCTACTGAAATAATCTTTTTTGTGCTGTTATTTTCATGTATATAGAGTTCTCTATATCCTGATTTGCCTTCACTAAGGAGTAAATACTTTCCATTAAGGTAATCTACAGAGAAAACCTTGGGTTCTATCTCATCACCCATAAAATCTTTTATCTTTGGAAGAGTGATACGCTTGACAAACTTTTTAGCATTATAATCATATACTTGAAGCTCCCCTTTCCCCGAACCTATATAGAGATGACCATTGTTATCTACAGTTATATCATAAACATACCCACTCGCTTCTATCTCTTGAGTAGGTATTATAGTTTGAGCAGGAAGTAGCACTAACAGCATACTAAAAATCAAAAATATTTTTTTCATATCTTCTCCTAATATATTATCTTCTATAAAAGATTAAAGAGCGTCTTCTATCTCATCTAAGATAATCTTAGCAATTGTATCTTCACTCTCTTTGGTTAGTACACCATAAAGATCTTTTTGTGAGATATGAAAATCTTCAAAAAGCTTCTGCTTTATATATTTTTCAGGAAGTGATTGTAAGACTTCTTTGCCTATACTCTCTTGAAGTAGGTCAGTGAGATAGACCATATAGTTAAAATCTTCTGGGTCTATATCATCAAACTCATCAGAATCTACATCATTAAAGTTCTCATCTATTATTAAAATATATCGCAAAGCACTTATATCTTTAGGAAGTCTACCAAAGAGTTTTGGGTATTCTAATTTGAGTTGTTCTATTATTGAGTAGGCAAATACTCTATTCTTAGTAAGAAACGAGGAAACTTTAACAATTTGCATGATAATATTTAGCTTTTACACACAAGGGATATATTATGAGCAACAAAGCTTTTACTCTTCTATTTTTACCTCTCTCTCTTTTTGCAGGTCTTACAGATTTCAAGATTATCAAAGAGGCAAATGATGCCTATAGTGCTTCAGACTATAACAAAAGTATCCAACTCTTTGAGCAACTTCACAAAGAGTCTCCTCAACTAGCGTATGACAAAGGCAATGCCTATTATAAAGCCAAAGAGTATGACAAAGCTCTTCAAGAGTACGAAAAAGCACAAGGAGTCAATGAACAGCAAAGACTTCATAATATTGGCAATACGCACTTTCAAAAACAAAAATTAGATGAGGCTATCAAAACCTATCAAGAGGCTTTAAAACTAGGAGAAGATAACGATACACGATTTAACCTAGAGTTAGCCAAAAAAATAAAAAAAGAGCAAGAGAAGAAAAAGCAAGAAGAAGAAAAAAAGAAGCAAGAAGATAAAGATAAAAATAAAGAGAATCAAGACCAAAAAAAGAAGCAAGAAGATAAAGATAAAAATAAAGAGAATCAAGACCAAAAAAAGAATCAAGAGAATAAAGAGCAAGATAAGAAAAACAAAGAGGGAGAAAAAGATAAAAAACCATCTGATAAAAAACAAGAAGAGAACAAAAAAGAGAAAGGCTCTACATCAGGAGAAGAACAAAAAAAAGCACACATGACCAAAGAGGAACAACGCAATCAAAAAGAGCTTCAAAGGTTACTTAAAAAACTAAACCAAGAGAAGATGCCAACTATGATGTACCAAGCAAAAGATGGCAAAGAGGGAAAGAGAGGAGAAGAGGTAAACCCTTGGTGAGAGGGTCTTTATCGTAAAAACTCTTGAAGTTCAAATGGAGCAAGAGGTTTGGAGTAGTGTTTCCCTTGGGCTTTGTCACATTCAAACTTATCAATAAGTGATGCTTCTTTTTTGTTTTGAATATCTGTAGCATAGACTTCGATATCTAAGGCATGTGCCAAAGAGATAATAGATTGTAGTACCTCTTGACCTTGCGTATTTTTAAGGAGTGAATTATTGACTTTGAGTGTATGGATTATATGTTTATTTAACTCTTCCATAGAAGAAGCTCCTACATCTAAGTTCTCTAAAGCTAATAATATACCCATCTTTTTTAATTTTGTAAACTGCTCATGACACCCTTGTATACCATCTCTTGCTACACTAGAAGAGACATCAAAGATAAAGTCTTGAGGATCAATTCCATTCTCTTCAAAAAGTGATTGCAAGTCAGGAATAAAAGTATCTAAATGTAATTGACTTGGAGATATAGCCATAACAAGATGAATATTTTTAAAATTAAAATTATTCCAAAGCTTTCTTTGTCGTACAACTTCATCAAGTATAAAGTTATCAATATCAATACTCTGCCCTGTACTCTCTGCAACATCTATAAATTTATCTCTTCCAATAACTCCCAAACGAGGATGATTCCATTGGATAATTACATTAGCACCTGAGACTATATTTGTCTCTAGTGTATAGATAGGCTCATAGAGTATTGAGAACTCTTTTTTCTGTAAACCTATACGAATCTCTTGAGTAAACTTTATCTCCTCTTCTTGGTCTTTTTTCTGAGACTCTTCATAGAGCACTATAGAACCTGCCCCTTTTTTGTTGGCATTATCAAGAGCTACATAGGCACGGTCAATAAGCTTATTGGCATTTTTTCCATGTTCAGGAAACAAAACTACTCCCAAAGAAGAGACAATATGAGCATCTTCATACTCTAGTGCAAAGAGTCGAGACATCTCTACAGAAATCTCCTCTATGGTCTCTAAAAGTATCTTTTCTCGTTTGAAGTTATCAATAACTAAAATAAAATTATTACATCCCAAACGATAGACATACATATCTGGTTGTTTTAACTCTTCTAAGAATTGAGCAAGTTTTTTAAGAAGCGTATTTGCATAGGCATGTCCTAATGCTACACGCATCTGTCTAAAATTATTTATATCAAAAATACAAATTGCAAATCTCTCTGACCTTTTTTGTGCCTCTACAGCTAGGTTGTTTATATCCAAAGAGGCTCTAAACTGGCTTGGTAAACCTGTCAAAAAATCTGTCTCCGCTAATTTTTTGATATTCTCTTGCTCTTTAAATTCACTATTGGCATCTTGGAATACACAAATAATTGAGTGTTCCATATTCCATTTGGAGTGGTCAATATAGAGATTAATACGGTGTTTACTCTCACCAAGAATAAGAATAACTTTTTCTAAATATATCATACCTTGATTAATATTTTCGTCACTATTCATAAGTTCAAAGATATTTTGAGGTTCATTATTACCTGTTTGTACTAGAACTTTAGAAGGAACCTTCTCATTCTCATAATGAATTTCCAAATCAAGAAGCTTTCGTCCAGCTTTATTTGCAAACAGTACCTTCTCATCTTCAGAGAATACTGCCATTGCATCTTTTTGATACTCATTAGCACTTTTATAAAGTTTAACTTCACCTTTGTGTCTATTGACTTTTTTCCTAAGGTAATTTGTTATTACGACTATAACTATGATTGCTACTACTGCTACTACACCTGCCACTATTAAATCCATAAGATTCCTCCTTTATGCTTAATTTTCTATAATCTCTTTTCTTATTAACTCTTGAAACTCAAAAGCAGGAAGCGGTTTTGAGAAATAATATCCCTGAGCTTCATCACACTTATAAAACTTCAAAAGTTGGTATGTCTCATCATCCTCTACACCCTCTGCTACTACTTTTAACTCAAAATTATGCCCTAAATCGATCATTGCTTTTACAATCTTTTGATGCTCCTTATTAGTAATTATATTCTTAATAAAAGATAAATCTATCTTTAAAGTATCTAGTGGAAAATCTCGTAAATAAGAGAAAGAGGAAAAACCTGTACCAAAATTATCAAGAGCCAAAGAGACACCTAGCTTTTTGAGTGCTACAAACTCTTTTTTTGCAACTTGGGCATTTATGATAGCAATATTCTCTCTAATATCAAACTCCAACAGTGAAGGGTTGATTTGATATTTATCCAAAAGTTCACCAACAAACTCTACCATATTCCCCTCTTCTATCTCTCTGAGGGTAAGATTTATAGCAATGGGTAGTTTATTAAACTCAAAAAGCTCCCACTTTTTTTGCTGTTTTATCGCCTCTTCTATTACAAACTTCCCTAACTCAATAATAAAGCCTGTTCTCTCTGCCAATGGGATAAATTGTGCTGGTGAGATAAGACCTTTGTCTGGATGTCTCCATCTAAGAAGTGCTTCTGCACCCTTAATATCACCTGTTTTTATATCAATAAATGGTTGATAATAGAGTTCAAATTGATTATTTTTAAGCCCCAATGTCATATCGCTAAAGAGTCCAAGCTCATAAGTTTTATCCTCATCGGGTTCCATATCTTTGTCTATAACAATTTGACCATTGCCTTTCTCTTGTGCTTGTGCTAATGCTTTATAGACATTATCAAGCAAAGTATCTACTCCATTGCCTCCTTTGGGATAGAAGCTTACACCTGATGAGACAGTAAGGTCTATATACTGTGTATCCAAATCCACAAGTTTACCAAGGTCTCTTTGGACAGTCTCTATAATTTTGAAAGCATCATTTTGCGTACTAATTTTGGGAACAAGAAGTAAGAAGTTGCTTCGTGTCATCTGATAAACAGAGCTATCAATCTCTTTAGAAAAGTACTTTAGAGACTCTACAATCTTACCAATTAACATATCTGTAGCACGGTAGCCAAGAATTGCTCGTAGGTCATCAAAATGATCAATAGAGAGAAGCACCAAGCCAAAGATATTATGTGTAGAGTGCGTTTTGCTAATAAACATTCCAATATCAATCATCGCTTGTGTTTGGTTTGGAAGGTTGGTTAATATGTCTCTGTGGCTACACTTAGAGGCGATAAGCTCTTGGGAGATATTCCGAATAAGAACAATAGTGTTTTTATCTAATGTATCAAGTGTTACCTGAATAGGTATATCATCTAACTCTTCTATTAATGATGCTTGTAGTGTCAAAGACTTAAGACTTTTGAGGTGTTTTTTATGATACTCAATAAGCTCAAAAATAGTCTCTACCTCTCTATGTGTCTCTTTGAGAATCCTTGCATCTTCTAACTCTTTTTTTGTTGCACCCAACATAGAGATAGCCAGAGTATTCGCTTCAATTACTTTGCCAGAAGAGTTTATAATCAAAAACCCCTCTTGAGAGTGATTGGATGTATGCAGTAATAATTTTATTTTTTGTTGAAGCTTTTTGGTTTTTATATAATATAGCGTAAATAAACTTATTGTAAATATTGATACTATTATCAGTGGAGTAGAGAACATTCTTTAACAACCTTTAAAAATATAGACTTTCATTATACCTATCTTAAAGTTAAGAAAGCACTACTACAGAGGTTAAATGCCACTTTTATAGAGACAAATTGCTTCAATTTTTGTATTTGTATCTTCTAGTATAAATTTATCATCTATCATTATTGATTCTAATCTTCTACTTTTATTATTCACTGATACTTTTGCCCATCCCTCTTTATGCTGATTTCTAGGATTACTTCGTCTATATTGCTCTAAAAGAGTTTTTTTATCTCTCTCTTTTTGTTTGAGTATTGTCTCTATAGCGTGGGTAAGGTCTCTTTGGCGTGTGGGAAGTTGTGCAGTAAATTGTGTGACTTTGTAACGCATCACTCGTTGATACTCCTCACCTATATCTTTAAATGTCACATGCATATCACTCAAACGATTCTTAATTGAAAATCTCCTCAAAGAGAGACTATTTTGCTCTAAGGCTTGAGTTTTGTGATAGAGTATAGTTTGCATCTGTGCTTTATATCGTGACTCTAACTCTCCTAATCCATAAAGTATCTCTTGTTTATCAGGCAAAATCATCTCTATAGCCGAACTAGGAGTAGGAGCCCTTAGGTCTGCTACAAAATCTGAAATAAGCGTATCTATCTCATGCCCTACCGCACTTACTACTGGTGTGTGTAGAGCAAAAATAGCATCTGCTACCACCTCTTCATTAAATGCCCACAAATCCTCCACACTCCCTCCACCTCGACCTACAATAATAGCATCAACATGTAGCCTATCTGCATAATAGAGTGCTTGGGCTATCTGATTGGGTGCTAAATTTCCTTGGACAAGAGTATCTACAATAGTTACCTCTACAAGAGGGTATCTTTTTTGAATAATCGTAATCATATCATGGAGTCCTGCACTATTTTTGGCAGTAACAAGGGCTAATTTTTGGATATTTTTGGGAATAATTTTTTTGTTCTCTTGTAAAAAATATCCTTTGGCATCAAGCTTCTCTTTGAGCTGTTGATAGGCTAATGCTAATGCCCCTACTCCAAAGGGTTCTATATGCACCGCATAAAATTGATACTCACCTCGTGGAGTATAGACCCCCACAGAGCCTTCTACCACAATCTGTGTCCCTTTTTGGAGTTGAAACTTCAATCTTTGAGCATTCGAGCGAAACATCACACACTTGATAGAACTCTTATCGTCTTTGATAGAAAAATAGAGATGTCCACTCGCCTGATGGTAAGTCACAGAGGCTATCTCTCCTTGGACTCTAATATGCATAAAGGTAGCCTCTAGCAGAGACTTAATTTTGATATTTAGGGAGTTTACACTCATCATAGCACTACTCATAATAGATTAACTACTTTTTTTGAGCCACAAGAAGCGTAGAGATACCCATAGAAAATGACTTGGTATACTTCATCTCAAACCCTGCCTCTTCAAGCTCCTTAGAGAGCATCTCTGTAGTTAAAAACTCCTCAATAGAGTCAGGAAGATACTTATAGGCTTCATAATTTTTAGAGATGATACCACCCACTCTAGGGAGTACCTTTTTCATCCCAAAATCCACTACCTTATCTACCACACCACTTCTATCTTGTTTGGTAAATTCTAATATTACCACTATTCCACCCGATTTTAAAGCTCTATGAAACTCTTCTAGGGCTTGGACTCTATCTACCACATTACGAATACCATAAGAGATAGAGATAATATCAGTACTTGCATCTTCTATAGGAAGCTCTTGAGCTTTACCCTCTATAAACTCTGCAAAATCCACTTTGGTCTTAGCCACATCTAGCATCCCCACAGAAGGATCAACCCCCACAAACTTATCAATACTAATACCTCGTTGCAGAGCAATATCTCTCCAATAGAGCAGTAAATCCCCAGTACCTGTAGCCACATCCGTCACCTGCGTTAGCTCTTTACTATCCAAAATATCATACGCCTTATGGCACCCCTTTTTACGCCACTGCTTATCTATCCCAAAACTAAGCACACGATTTGCCAAATCATAAGTTGATGCAATATCATCAAACATCGTAACGATTTTATCCTGTTTTTTCTGTTGCTCTTCTACTCTACTATTATCCATTATTTTCTTAACTCCTATCATCTTATAAATGATATTATATCGTATGGAACAAAAAGCTAGAATAATGAAAAAATAAAGAGTATTTTTTGTGTTTTTTAGCTAAAATATAACTAAAAATTAGGGTGAATTACTAATGAAAAACTTTATCACTTATTTAGGATTTACCCCTAAAAACGACACAGCAAATACTTCTCAAAAAAGCTATTAAATTTGATAACAGTGAACCCTCAAGAATACCCCATCAATAATTCGGTTCAATTTTTTGGGTTAGTGAAAGAGAGATAAGTAATGAATATGAGCAAAGAAGAATTTCGCAAGTTTGCATTCTTAATGATAAAAGATTCAAAAATACTTTATAGTAAAAATTCTAATCATAATTCAGTCTATTTTGCTGGTTATGCTTTGGAGAGTTATATTAAAATTATTTTAATTCATCATGGTAACGAAGACTTTATAGGACATCTTGGAGATAGTGATTTCTTAGATAAATTTAGACTTCTAATTACTTTACATCCTGATTTTTTCACTACCTCTATTTTAAAAGAGACTTCGTCGGATTATCCTAAAAAACTCTTTAATGGAGGAGGAAATTCTGATACTAAAGCGTCATGGAAAATTAGTAGTAGATATAAAGTTAGGCATTGGACTGATTCAAATTTTGCACAAGATATTCAAGCTGAAATAGTTAAAATCGAAACTGCTTTAGCCCAACTTAGAATAGATGGAGTTTTATAATGATAATAACAGAAAAAATAGTTAAGATAAAAGAGTATTTAGAAGAAAATAAAAATATAGAGTATAGAATCATTAACAATACTTTAGGAAAAAACTTAATCCTGATTAATGGAGAAAATACAAAAACAGTATCTAAAAATTTATTAAAAGATTATGAAGAGTATATTCAAGAAATAATTATAGAAGCTCAAGAAGAAGATAACTTTATTATTAATGAAATTAAAAAAATATGTCCTAAAAACAGTGTAGTGCATCGCAATATTAGCTATCTCAATTGGTATAGAGAAGTTGATATAAAATTCCACAATATCATTGCAGGATACTCTTTTAAAGGTGGGATGGGAAGAAGTACGAGTTTAGCCTATTTAGCCTACTTATATAAACTCCTAGGCAAAAAAGTTGCTGTATTAGATTGTGATTTTGAAGCTCCTGGGATTGCTAGTATGTTTTTTTCAAAAAAAGAGAGAGAAGAGAAAAGTGGAATTTTAGATTACTTTGTAGATTTAAACATATCAGAAAAACTTAACTTAGATGATTATTGCCTACAATAGGACTTTTTGTATCTATTTCCATCAGGGATTGATTATAATATTGAAAACTATATGAATAAGATTTCAAAGACAGATTTTAACTCAATAGACTATACCAATAAGTTCACAAAACTTCTAACTCAAATTAATATAGATATAAAACCAGATTTGATTTTTATTGATTTAAGAGCAGGGATTAATGAATCTAATGGACTTATTTTAAAATATCTTTCCAATACCAATTTGATGTTTTTTAATAGTGAGGAGCAGAATGAAGATGGACTGCAAGTAATTTTAAATTTATTTGATGATTACAATAATAGCTTTATCATGAATAGTACTATTCGATATCCTTTACCTACAGAACGCGATAGAAAGGAAAAGGAATTAAAAGAATTTTTATTGGACAACTTTAAACTATTAAATGAAAATAATATTATCCATGTAGAATATAAAGCAGAAATGCTAGAGAACGATATAGAGGAGTTTAAAAACTTTACGACTAGTCAAAAAGATTTATATAGTGTAGGTAAAAAAATGTATTTAAAAAGAATCATTGGAAATATAAATGAAAAATACTTTAATGAAAAAGATGTTGATGAAAATGATATTATTGAAGAGGTGAAAGGTATAAGACGCTATGGAACACAAGGACAAATAAGTTTTAATAGTGATACAGAATATTATCAAGCATTAGGTTATTTGGCTAAATCTGATGGAACAACATCTTTAATATATGAGAACAATGAAAATCAAGGGGCATGGGGTGAGGGAAGAATACATTTTTATATAAAAAACCCTCAAATCACTGGTTATTTTAGACATACAAAAGGCACTGGAAATGTTATTTCACGAGTTAATTGTAATGAGTTTCTTGCAAATTTATATCAAAATCATAACTTTGTTAATGGTAATATACAAAATATAGATGCTATTCGTGCAACTATACCTACTGAATATGTAAGTGATTTTAACTATGGTCTATCAAAATAAATAATATAAAAAGAAGCCAAATGTACCAAAGCAATATATACGAATACCTACTAGATAAACCCCTAACAGATAAACCACTGCTTATACTAGCCAAAGATGACAAAGAGGCTATGAGTGTGCGTGATGTGGCATCGCTACTTGCGTATGATGTCTATACATTGCCTGATATTCGCGTAAGTGTGGGAGAGGATTTGAGGGCGTATCAAGAAGAGATTTATGCTCTGCTTTCTACGCTTGGGGAATATTATAAAAGTTCAGAAAAAACTCTGCTTGTTGCTCCTTTGCGGACTATGTTATTGCCTTTGCCTAAAGTTGAATTTTTTCAGAGTCAAAGAGTAGAGTTTGGGGATACAATAAAGCTTGGAATTTTTAAAGACGAGTTATATTATTGGGGCTATCATTTTGTGGATATTGCTTCACAAAAGGGTGAGGTTTCGTTTCGTGGGGATATTATTGATATTTTTCCTATAAATTGTGAAAAGCCTTATCGAATTAGTCTTTTTGATGAAGAGGTGGAAAGTATTCGTAATTATGATGAGAATACTCAAAAAAGTTTTCCTGAAGAACTTGAAGAGTTGCATATTATTCCTACTTATTTGGCTCTTGAATCCAAGCAATATGAGGCGTGGAAAATACGAACACAAATGAGCCATTATGACTCTTTTACCAAAGATATAGATAGTTTGGGTTTGTGGCATTTAGAGGAACTCTCTACGCCTTATTTTCCTCTTTTTGAGACAGCATTAGCATCTAATCTTGATGAAGAGATAGAAGAGATATATAGCCTTGATACGCCTCTTGTCCCAAGAGATACTCTCCCCTCAAAAGTTATTTCTCCTGCTACAAAATATAGAGATTTAGAAGTCATCAAACCTAA
>Ga0193954_1001167_pt1 | contig 13775 bp, 11 predicted proteins | sample BB_5_MG_FD_140340 | JGI IMG/M metagenome (GOLD analysis project Ga0193954, IMG submission 140340) | Microbial mat bacterial communities from the Broadkill River, Lewes, Delaware, United States - BB_5_MG | ecosystem: Environmental > Aquatic > Freshwater > River > Microbial mats | place: USA...
GATCTAAAATTTTTACTTGATAGCCCCTTTTTTCAAGGCTTCCCGAAGTTTGAGTAAATAAAGCCCCTGATGGGTCAGTAATTACCATAGAACCTTCAGAGCGATATAAAATATTTGGGATAATATACCCGCTAGTTTTTCCCCCACCTGTTGTTGAGATAAAGGCTAAATTTCGGTAAGAATCATCAGCGGTTAGTCTTTCATCACTTCCATTTACTATTACGCCTTTATTTTTACTTGAAAGTAGCTTTTTTCTTTCAGATCTCCCCATAAATTTAGCATTTGTTTTACCAAGCCCGAAAACTTCAGGGAATAAAAGGCGACCACCTTGTTTTAAAAGATATTTTGTAGGATCAAAAATACCCGTCATAAAAAATTTTCCTATTCAAGATAGAGTTTTTTTTAATCCAATAATTAGAATACTAGCTATAAAAAACCCTAAAACTCACACAAATAATATATAAAGCATAGTAAAGAATAGGTAAATTTATTATTTTTCTTTTGAAATATTTTTTATTAACTCAGGTCAGTGATTTTTTTGATGAATATTATTTAATTCTCTTACTCTCTTTGTCTTATCAAGCCAGTATTCATTGATGTCATTAAATTTTTTATAACTATCTCGATGATCAGCAATATTTTCAAAAACTTGCTCTATTTTTAAATAGGCTTTATCCCCTGCTTTATCATTATCAAAATAGGCGTGTATTTCAGTATATTCATTTTTTTTAATTAAATTTATTGCTTCATCAAGAAAACCTACAGAGTTTAAAATAATTACATCATGTGGGGGAGTTTCTATTTTATGAGCAGATAACAGGGATAAAAAATCTAAAACACCTTCAAAAATAGCGACTCTACCGTTTTTATTACTACTTAAAAAATGAGAAATATTTTTTTTACCTATAGCACCTTTAAAATATTTATTTCTAAGTTCAAAACCACCTGAGACATTAGCTTGACCGAGTGCAAAATATTTTTTATCTCCTAGTTGGTAATGTACTTCTGATAAATATAAGCGAGCTAAATTAATGTTTATACCTCTAGCTTTTTCTAAATATTTAATTAAATCAGGGCTATATATTTCTTTTACTGCTTGTATTACAGGCGTTTCTACTTTTAGTGGTACTTTTTTAGGAGTTTTAAAAACTGGAGAAATAAAACATCCGTTTAAATCAGATACTTTTTTTAAGGCTTGAGATAAATTAACCTGATATAAGCCCATAAATAGATCAAGAATATTTCCACCTGCACCTTCTCCGAAGTCATACCATGTATTTAAATTAGTATTTACCTTAAAAGACGGGGTCTTTTCTTCCCTAAAAGGGCTTAGATACCAGATATCATAATTTGATCTTTTTTTAGGTAAAAATCCTAATTTTTCTAAAACTTCAGGTAATGGGATTTGTTTTGCTTGCTTAGAATTCATAGATTTAGAAATATAATTAAGTCAATATCAACGGTCTTTTTCCTTGTTCTTCTTGTTATTTCTAGTAATTTTATTTAAATCATCAAGCCTATTATTTTTTTCTGGTCTAGATTTTTCTTTATTTTTTACCTCTTGTTGAGGTTCTTTTTTTGGGATTTCTTCTACTTTCCGAGATTCTTTAATATACCTATTAGCTAAATATTCCCTTTCTTTGGGTTCTTCTAACTTTTTAGGTTTACCACTTCTTATTGCTTCAAGATTTTCAAGAGCTTTATTTTTTATTGGAGCTTCGGGGGGTTGGTAGTGTTGCTCTGGTTCTTTCGATTTTTTACTTAGATCAATACTTGCTTTTGTTTCTGGCTGAATATCTTGATAATCACGCTTTTTAGCCGTTTTTTCTTCTATATTTTGACCTTGTGCTTGTTGATCTCTTAAATTGTCTAAATCTTCAACCGCTCTTATTTGTTTATCTTCTTTTTCATATAAAACAGATGTTTCTTTAAAATAATTTTTTTCTTCTTTGGCTTCTTTTACTTCTTCAAGGCGTTCTTGTGTTACTTCATAATGAGATAATAAACCTAATGTTTTTAAGCGGTGTCTTCTCTCGTTATTCTGAAGATCAATAAGCCCGATATATTGACCCCTAGTATAAAAACGAAAGCCTGATTTTTCTAAAAGATTATTCAAGTCTTCTTTAGTGTTTGCCTGCTCGAATATGCCATGTAATAGAGTTTTTATCTCTTCTTTTCGGCTCTGTTTTTTGGTTCTTTTTTTAAGCTCTTGTTCTTTATTTGAAGTTTTAATCTGATCTTTATCCTTTGGCTTTGTATATACCTTAGACTCGTTTAAATCGGGGTATTGCTCCAATACATAGTTTTCTAAATTTTTCTGAATAGCTGAAAATTTAGATTTTGGAAGTCTTACCCTAGATGGGTTTTTTAATTCATTTGCACTAATGCAAAAATGCACATGAATATTATCCGTATTCTTGTGTAATACGGCAAAGCCAAGGTGTTTATTAGCTCGTTTTTCAAGATATAAATTAGAAAGTTCATAAGCAATATTATAAATCTCTTTTTCCTGTAAATTACCGTTATTTTCTAAACTCAATACTTCATGGTAAAGATAATTACCATTTTTTCGTTTTGGGAGAAGTTGGGCGTTTTTTTCAAAAATTTTTATAATTTCATCAGATTTTAAATGATCATTACCATAGAAATTATGGTAAATAAGCCGTTCCCCGTCTTCTTTTTCCATATATTTTATAAGTTGATTAAAAGACGGCTTTTTTCTTGCCATAGACTTAATGATCATAAAAAACACTTTATTAATTAGGTTTATTTTAGCTTTAAAAAAGTTAGTAATTTTTACTTACTTTTTTTGTTTAAAAATGCCTGTATTTGCTCTTCTAAAAACATAAGGTGTTTAAGTGCTTTTTCTTCACTCCATACTTTTTTTACGGTATTAGAATATCGTGCTATCTGATTTATATTATTTCCTACTCCCCGCAGAATATGTACCAATTCTTTTAAAGATTTTTGGACTTCAAAGGGGTACTTATTCTGATTATTTAAATGTTCAAAAGCTAAATTTTTAAGCCTTTTAGTCGGGCTAATTCCGAATTCTTCAGCACTTTTTTTTAGTTTTAAATACTCTTTATTCGTAAGAGTAACACTTACCCTTTTAGTTACATTCTTATTTTTTTGACGGTATTCTTTCATATATTCCCGCCTTTTTTGTTCATCCTTTGACGCAGTCATATTTTATTTTTTCCATAGCATTAATAATTAAAATTTTTATGTTGAAACGGTCTATTTTATTAGGGGGTTTTTAGGGGGCTTCCCCCCTGAACAAGTTCGCATTTCTGTTACATCCTCGTAACGAATATGCAAACTTGCTCTTATTCACATTTTCGCGTTTCGTAACAAAACATATTCTTAGTTATAATCTAAATTATATCTATGTCAACCTAAGCAATTAGGCAATAGAAAAACTAAAATTATTTTTAAGTGATTTTTGCTTAGGAAAATAAAAATAATTAGGTACTAATTTTTATACTATCAAAGTACAAAAAAACAAACCTATAAAAAATACAGATTTAAAATTCATCATAAAAATTTTATTCATCTTTGGTATAAGTTCCTACACTGATTTTTTAAATTTTTCATGCTCCCTGATTTTTGCTAATTATTTAATTAGGTAAATAATTTAATAATTAAAATACTGCCTAAAGTTTCTTATATTTTTTTCAAGGTCTTAAAAAATAATTCCATTCTTTCATTTTGGGTAGGTTTTAATAATTAGAATTTATATCTAAACATGAATTAGAAATATACTCATAAACACACATAAAACAGTCTATATTAAACTTTTTTCTTTTTTTGGTATAAAGACCTACCTAAGATTTTTAAGGCTCTTAAATTCTCTTAATTCTGCGTTTTAGTTTTCAGCTGAGAAATTCTAAAAATACTTTGCCTGAAATAACTCAAATTTTTTAATTAGAAAAAATCTTAGCTCCCTTTTTTTCTGATTAATTTTTAATGTCTAGAATTTATATCTAAGCATGAGTTAGAAATATACTCATAAACACCCTTTAAGCACTCTATATCAAACTTTCTTCCCTTTTTGATATAAAGACCTATCTTAAAATTTTAAGGCTCTTAAAACGCTTTTATTCTGCGTTTTAGTTTTTAGCTGAGAAATTCTAAAAATACTTTGCCTGAGATACCCCAGATTTTTTAATTAGAAAAAATCTTAAAAAAAAACAACAACAAAAAATCGAGAAAAAAACCAGAAACCAGAAAATATTTTTTCTTAAAATTAATGAACACACGCCCGCACTTGTTTGTTGTTTATTACTTGTTTATCTTGTTTAGGGGCTCGTATGTGCCTGTATTTAAGCCAATTTTGATGTCTTAAAAGGTACAAAATTGCACCCAAAAGGTACAAAATTGCACTGAAAGGGGTACAAAATTGCACCCAAAAGGTACAAAATTGCACCGAAAGGGGTACAAAATTTGATTTAATGTACCTTTAATATATAATCATGTTAATTTATAGATATTTATAAGATATTTTATGGAGCAAATTGTAATGAAAAATTTGAATAAAAATAATCTGGTTACTCAGGCTAATAATTTGGTCGAAGCAAAATATGGTTTAACAAAAAATGAACAGTTAATTATATGTGCAATGGCTTCATTCATAAGCCCAGAAGATAAGGATTTTTTAACCTATAAAACTTCAATCTCTGAATTTATAAATATCTTAGGTGTAGATAAAAAATCAGCACTTAGAGAAATGGAAAATGTGATAAGAAGGCTATTAAGTCGGATAATAAAAATAGAAACTCCAAATGGTTGGAAAATGTATCAGTGGGTAAGTCTTGCTGAAGTCAACAAAGAAGAAGATACACTTTTATTGCGTTTTCATGATGAGTTAAAACCTTATTTATTAGAACTCAAAAAAAGGTTTACTTCTTTTAAACTTCAAGAAGTTGTTTTATTAAAAAGTGTTTATGCAATAAAAATCTACCAGTTACTAGCTGAATACCATAATAGAAAAAAAATTACTTTTGAATATAGTCTAGAAAATTTTAGAGAAATGATGCTCGGAGATAAGAGTAAAAAATACTCAGATTTTAAAAATTTTAGAGTAAGAGTTTTAGAAAGTGCACAGAAAGAATTAAATGAAAAATCAAGCTTAAGTTTCACTTTTAAAAGCATAAGAATAGGGCGAAAGATAGGGAAAATAGAATTTCAAATAGTCGAAACGAATAATAATAAAGAAGAAAAAATTAAAACACCTGTAGAGATTAAATTAAAATCTCCAGTAGATATTGAAAAACCAGAAATAATAGAAAAATTTGAAAGACTGGGCATTAAAAAAGTTTCTATTCTTCCTTTTTTAAAGAGAGATGGAGAAGAAGCCCTAAAACGCACTTTAGAAATATTTGAGAGAGACAAAAAATTAGGGAAAATAAGAGCTACTGAGCAGGGGTATATTATCGGGTTATTAAATCTTAGTGCTGGCGTTTTAACAGAAGCTGAACGGAAAGAAGAAGAAGATAAAAAACAAAGACAAAAAGAAAAGCTCACAGAAGAACAAGCCAAAAAAGAAGAAGAAAAAATCCTTCTATTACAAAAAGCCTTTATGAAACAGAAAAAAGAAGAATATTTAGCAAACCTAAGTGAAGAAGGGCTTAAAAGTCTTTTTGAAGAAGTAAGAGAAAATTATAAAAATACACCCTTTATTTACAATAGAATAAAAGATATTAAAACTCATTCTATCCAAAATGATATAAATAATATTCTTCGCTCTTTGCCTAACTTTGGGGAAGAAGAAGCAACTTATATTGAAGAAAATTTAAAAATATAGAGTAAATTATTAGTTTTTATAAGAACTAAAAATATTAAGTTAAATATATAATATGGTTTAATATAAAAAAATTTTTGCAATTTTATTACTTTCTTATAATGTCAATTGCTAAAGTTAATCTAACTTGTTAGCATTTATCTATGAAAAATAATTTAAAATTTATCGATTTATTCGCTGGTATTGGTGGTATCCGTCAGGGTTTTTCTCCTTTTTTTGGAAAGTGTGTATTTTCATCAGAATGGGATAAATTTTCTCAACAAACTTATCAAGCTAACTTTGGGGAGTTGCCATCAGGTGATATAACACAAATTAACCCTAAAAATTTGCCTGATTTTGATTTGTTGCTAGCTGGTTTTCCTTGTCAACCTTTTTCTAATGCAGGGAAAAAAAAAGGATTTAGCGATACTAGAGGAACTTTATTTTTTAATATTTTAGAGATTGTTAGATATCATCACCCCAAGGTTCTGTTTTTAGAAAATGTAAAGGGTTTTAAAAATCATAATAAAGGTGATACATTTGCTACAATTAAACAATCTCTTGAAAGTTTAGGGTATCATGTTTTTAGTAAAGTTTTGAATGCCAGATATTTTGGTGTACCTCAAAACAGGGAAAGAATTTATATTGTAGCTTTTTTAGATGATATAGATTTTGAATTTCCTGAACCCCCAAATAAAACTATCAAAGTTGGTGATATCCTAGAATCAAAAGTTGATGATAGATATACTATCTCAGATAAATTATGGGCAGGACATAAACGAAGGAAGTTAGAGCACAAAGCAAAAGGTAATGGTTTTGGTTATTCAATGTTTAATAGTGCATCTCCTTATACTAGTACGATTTCTGCCAGGTATTATAAAGATGGATCAGAAATTTTGATTGAACAAAAGGGTAAAAATCCTAGAAAAATTACCCCAAGAGAAGCGGCACGCCTTCAGGGATTTCCTGAAAATTTCAAAATTCCTGTGAGTGATACTCAAGCGTATCGACAATTTGGAAACAGTGTAGCTATACCCGTAATAACTGCCATAGCAAAATCTATCTTTATAACATTGAGTCAACATGAAAAAACTTGAAGTGAATGAAAAACAATTTGATATTAACCTAAATTTTTATTTTTTTTTAAAGCATTTGGTTAAAACAAAATTAACAGGAAACCAAACAGCCAAAATATTATCTATTCGCTATACTGGTGATTGGAAAAAAGTAATTAATATAATTCATGCTGAGGCAGAGAATTTAAAAGGTAAAAAGAAGGATGAATTTTTAAATGTAATTAACCGTATTAATAGCGATAATTCTTTACGATTATTTATATTTAGTTTGCGGTTATATTTAATTAAGGATTTATTATTAGAAGAAGCTAAACTTAAACAGTCTTTAATTACTGATTCTATGCAAAAATTACCGATTTTATCATTAGAATATGATCGCTGTTCTTTATTAAACCCATACAGTACTCGCGTAAATGGAGCATTACTTGCGTTAATTTTCTTTGAAAAATTAGAAGCAGGAGAAAATCAATTTATATCAAAAATAGCAATTGATTATTTGCAATCATTATCTGATGAAGCCCAATATTTACAAAAAATTGGGGTTGAACCAAATCAAATTTTTATGTTGGTTTTTAATGAGAGCATTAACCAATCAATTATTTCTGATTCAGGGATTAATTACGAAGATCGAATTTATTCAGTACTATTATCTGATGTTGAACTTCAACCAGATGATATACAAAAGATTCATGATGAAAAAGATGCTAGTACAGAATTTGATTTTCTGTTTAGTTTAGAAGGGCGTTCCTATGGTATTGGAGCAAAAAAAACATTAAGAGAGCGTTATAAACAATTTATTAAAACAGGTTTGACTAGTGATATTGATGTAATGATTGAAATTACTATCGGTTTAGATTTAAATAAAACAAAAGCTGAAACTATTCGTAATCATGGCACTTATATTTTTCTAGCTGATGAAATTTATAATGAACGAGAATACTTCAAAGAAATAGAAGGGGTGTTTCCTACTAGTCAATTAGATAGAGAAACATTACTTTCTTTAAAATAAGTTATTTAGTTTTATCAAGATTTCTAACTCATTTATAATAATTGCCTAAATCCTAAGAAAAAAATAAGCCATTTCTAATTAACTTTATTTCAAATTTAAAAAAAGTTTAAAACTTTATAAAGTTTTAAAAATGGTATAACTTTATAAACTTTATTTAAAGTTAAAAAACTTTTTTTAAATTTCACACCTTGCTTTCCCTTTATAACCCTACTAAAATAGTAAAATATGAAAGTTACTATTTTTAATTTTAAAGGTGGACAGGGGAAAACTACAATATCCCTTGCTTTAGCTTTGTCTTATGGTTTTTTTGTTATAACTAATGACGAATACAGCCCTATTGATAAAGTTCTTACTAATGGGTATACAAAGCATCTAGCCCAAGATGAAAAACTCCCTAATGTGCCTGATAGCATCCCAATAATTTATGATTTTAGTTCGTGTCTTGATGAAAGGCTTATTGAAGTTTTAGATTTATCAGAGTGGGTAATTGTTCCAGTTTCTTATAGCTCCCCCCTTGATATGCAAGTAACCATAAAAACTATTAAGGAAATAGAGCAATATAATAAAAATATCTTAATTATTATTAACAAGGCAAAAAAAGGCGACTTTGAAAAAGCGGGTAAGGTATTAAATAATTTCTTTAATTACCCTATGTTAGAGCTGAAAGAGAGCACCGCATTTATAAAAATGATAACAAAAAAAAGTTCTATTCAAGACCTTATAAAAGAGAATAAGCTTTTAGAAAGTAGTTATAAAAAACCACTTGATCAGCTTCAAGCAATTCAAGAATTTATTAGTTAGGATGGGTAAAAAAATGAATGATGATTTTTCTTTTGATGATGAAACAAAGAATATTTTAAAAAAAGGTGTAGCTGAAAAAAAGCAGGGGAGACCAGCTAAAAAAGAAGAGCAAAAAAGGAAAAAATGTGTATCAACTTACCTTACAGATGAAGAATATGAAGCTTTCATTAATTTTTTAGATGGTCGGACTATGTCTACTTATTTAAGAAAAATGATTATCAAAGAAATGGATTTTAAGAATTAAAAAACTTTTTTAAATCTTTATAAATAGCCCATATATTTTGCTGTATATATAGGCTCTTTTATAGAAAACTATTTAAACATATTAAGAAGTTTGGAAAGCTTTTCTACTACCTTCTTAAACTTGTCAATATGCTCACTTAAAGGGAAAGGAGTAATATTAGGTTTTAATAATCACTGACAAGCTCGTGGTAGTACAGCCATACTAGATAGCTTCTTGTACTCTATGGGAACGCTTACATCGTGAATAATTTTACATGCTCCCACATCAAATATTTTAAATTCTAGTTCATCACTTTGCCCATGTACACCAAGTAATAAATTAGTACCATCAGGAGCTATCTCTATAACTTGAGTATTTGGAAGATTATTACAGACTTTTTTTACATTTTTTGTCTTCCATTTAAAATTCCAAAGGTTAGTACTATCTATATAGTAGATATCATTATTTTTATCAATTGTAAAATCTGATATACCATTAAATTTACCAGGAAAAATTTTACGAGTATTTCCTGTTGTTTCATTAATAAGTACTAATCCCAATGATTCACTGAATCCAAATAAATTAGATTCAGGCATAGATTTTAAATTAAATCTAAAAGCAAGGTTAGTAATTGGGCTATTAACATTAAGATTACCTATATATTCTAATTCTCGAGTGTCTATAGTATATTTATGTAAACTACATACTTTCTTTTTATCGCAATAAGAAATATATAAATTTCCTTCATATGGGTGCATTGCTATAGCAGAAATACCATTATCTTCTATAGAAGAAGCCCTATTATTATATGTATCAGGATTATTACTAGCATTCACAAATTTCATTGAGAATATAGTATTAATATTCATATTCTCTTTCTCAGGAAAGATAGAAAATATATCTGTTACTTTGTTTTCTTTTTTAATTAAAGCGTAAAGTTTACATAATGGAAGCTTTGTTTCATCACGCTTATCAACTATCATACTTTTTTGAAAATAAGGTGTTTTATTATATATAAAATCTTCTACAGAGTGAGTATGCTCTGATGTAAATATAATGGGAGAATTATTTTGTAAGTTAGGATAATCAGTTATATGGAAAACAACCTTTACGCTATTATCTTCAACTATTTCATCAAAAATTTGATATCTTTTTTTTGATATATATAGAGAGGGAGGTATACTGTTCCACTTATATCCAAGATGCACCATCTTATCTATAGAAATAGTTATTACCAAAGATTCTTGGTAAGATATAGATGATGTAATTTGAATAGGTGGTTCAAATCTATTCAATTCAACAGATTCTAGTTTGAATGGTATACTGTATTTCTGCCACTCAGAAGCATGGGTACTGGCAATATATACTAAAAAACAAAAGCATATAGCCAAAAACTTCAAATTTAAATTATTTAGTTTTATAAACATAATAACGCCTATTTTTCAAAAATAATATCATCTAAACCAATAGTCACATTTACTCCTTCAAAAGGAGTATTAATTCTTACACTTATACTTTTAACTTTTTCCAAGTCAATATTATTGTTATTCGATGAAAATGCATGTAGAGGCATTCTCATCCCCACTAATACAAATTGACTATTTATTTCATCTATTACCACTCCAATTCTTTTTCTTTGGTAAGGATGAGGAATTTTAGTTTGTGAAGTGAACTTATTTGGAAACATTATTTCTGAAGACTCTGAGTTTGAATCAGTAAGTTTAATTATAAATTCAAAACCTACTCCCTTAGCGAATACAGGTGTATTTAGTACAAATTTACCTCCTCTAATATTAATATAATTGTAACTCTTTAGGTTAATTTCTGAGGTAGATTCATACTCATATTTTTCATTTGAAGGAAATTCTAAACCAAATGTATCATGCACAAATTGCTTATTTTTATACCCTGTTGGATAGTCAAATTTATCATCATCTTTAAAATGTTTCCATTTTATACTTTTGTTTTTCAGAGTTGGGGATGATTCAAAATCGTTGATAATAAGGAATTCTTTATTTCCAAAACTATCATAATCTCTATGTTGATAAGTCCAATAAATAGAATCCTTTAAATTTTTTAACCCAGAAGGTGTGTGTTGACCTGAGAATAGTTTTTTATACTCAATACCTTTTAATTTCCATAAAAAGAAAGCAGTAATTGAAGTATTAGCAATATTTTTTTGTTCATCAATACTTAGTTTTGACTCATTATCAAGTAAACTTACTGTATGACCACATACAAACCAATTATCAGAGTCACGAAAAATATTAATACTATAACTTATAAAGACTCCATCATCTGTGGTGTAAGGCTCAGATATAGCTGTCCTAGATTGAATTTTACGATCCTTATCTAAAACGCAAGTTGATTTTTGATAATTTATAGTATCAGTTACCCAAGTACTATTAAAATAATTATGATTTGCACCATATACCCAAGAAATCATTTTAGTATCAGATATACGGTCGTATGTTCTAAACCCTTGCATATCTTTAACATCACCATCTCTTGATCCAATTAATAAAAAGTATGGAATATTTTGTGAAATAACTGGAATAGTTGATTGATCAGTTGGTGCAATGGCATTTATTGCCATAATACTATGTGGCTCATGAATTGAGGTTTCTGCTGCATCCTTTAAATTACTTCTTTCTTGGTTTTGTTTTGCAGCTGATACTACTCCTTCTCCACCACGACTGTGACCAGATAAAGCTATTTTAGATAGATCCAATTTACCTACAAATTTACTACTGCTAGTAGTATCCTCAAAATTCATTAACCTTTTATTATTATTCCATTGTCTTAACAGATCAAGATAAGTTAAAATTAAGAAACCTCTTGCCTTATAATTCCATGTACCAGTAGCATTATTGATTTCATTTGAACTAATGGAGATAGAAAATACCCCATAACTGGCTAATCTTTCTAAAATATAATCATAACCTTTATGATTTTTTACTACATCAGATTTGGGGCATGAATCTACATTTTTTTTACAGGTACGGTGCTGTCCATGTAGAAACAGAGCAATTGGCATATTATCTGGTATGTTTCCATTAGGTAGAATAGGGTATTTTATACTTGCTAATGCTAAATCTAGATTAAAAATAGTACCATCAGGTTTTCTAAATTTAGCTTGAAGATCACTATTATTAAGTTCTAGACTCTTAACTTCAAATTTACCATTTGTTGATGGATCAAGGTAATCAATAAGTTTTTCTACAAAAGCTACAGCTTCAATTGCCTTAACAAATTTCCCAGGTAAAAAACATCTTTTAGCTGAGGAATAATTATTCTTAGTATTAGAACATATGTTGCTACTACTCTTAGAATAACCAGTTGTAAAACCATTTTGATAAGCTCTTTGCAAAAGAGAAAATTGCCAATTAGTTTTGTCTGATGGTAAATCAATAAATGAATAAGGAGAGTTAGAGTAAGAAAGTTCCTTTTTTCCTGCGAAATTTTCATATATACGAACAGTAAAAGCTAATGCTTCAACTCGTTCTATTTTATCATCGTAATCAAATAACCCATCATCTTGTCTTGATATAATGTAATGCTCTTTATTAGCTTTGTCTTTATATTTTAATGGTTCAACTTTTAGTATTGAATCTACATATGACCTACCTATAACATCAGTAAAAGCACTTGATTTAGCAATTTGAAAAGTTCTACCTGCTCTTTTTTCTAAAGCATTAACTAAAATATCTATAAATAGACCTCGACTAACAAACTCTTCTGAATCTATAAATGGAATTAGATGATTATTATAGTAATCAAGAAAATTTTGTTCGTCATTATTTTTAACCCCGTTATCTTTAATGTAATCAGGAGTTTTACTGAAAGAATAATTGGAAAAAGAAAAAAGTAATATAGGTAAAAACAAGAAAAACTTAATTTTCATTTTTATAAATTCCAGAGATTTACTATCAAGATACAATCTATTATATAAGACCTTTTATTTAAAACAACTAAAAATTAAAGCATTTATTTAGTCTGTTTTAAGTTTAGAGTTAATTTTAAAAATAATATGTCTATACATTTTAGAATTATCATATATATAATTATATGTTTTTATTAGATTATATTTTTGATGTTGGTATGGTTTTATAGGTAAAAATACACCTAAAAACATGAGAGAAGAACCTATAACAACTTCCATATAAAGTTACCCTTTCTTTAAATCCATTAAAAAATATTAACTTAGAGTTAGTCTTCTTCTCAGCGTCCCCGAGACCCCCTTGTTTTAGGTCTTCCGTTAGAGTCAGCTTGATGACCATTAATTTTTAAATACTCAAGTTTAAACCTTTTAAGAGATGGTACTTGTGCAGGTAGTCTTTTAAGCTCTTTTTTCAAAAACCTGTTTTCAAAATGCCTTAAAATGTTTAATCTCATGGGCTTTTTATTTGATAGCAGAAGTAGGGCTTCATTATCTGCCATAGTTCGGATTTGATAAGCATCTAAAATAGGATCATCTCTAACCTGTAATTTATCATCAGATGTATATATTTCATGTCGTCGAGTCCCTAAAGTCTCTGCAAGCATTTTATTTGTTGGAGTATCCAAACCAGAAGTAAATATTCTTGAGGCTACCCCACCATGTAAGATAGTATGAGCTTCACTTTTCCCATATTGGGCTTCTAATTGGCTAATACTTTGTAAAATAATAGAAATAGAAATTCGTCTTTGTCTAGTAGTGGTAATAATGCTTGAAAAGTTCGGAATATTTAAATGCCCGAATTCATCAAGAAAAAAGTAAATAGGTAAGCTGGAGTAATCAAATTTTTTATTATCTAAGCAGTAATGAAATAATTTTGTATAAAAAATATTCATTAAAAAGGAATAATAAGAAAGTCTATTTTGTGGGAAAATTAGATAGAGAGC
>Ga0193954_1001168_pt1 | contig 13770 bp, 10 predicted proteins | sample BB_5_MG_FD_140340 | JGI IMG/M metagenome (GOLD analysis project Ga0193954, IMG submission 140340) | Microbial mat bacterial communities from the Broadkill River, Lewes, Delaware, United States - BB_5_MG | ecosystem: Environmental > Aquatic > Freshwater > River > Microbial mats | place: USA...
AATCTTAACAGAATATATTATTTAGTTGAAACCTAGATTATGTATTCATATCAAAATTATACGAGGATTTAAAATGAATATAGAAATATACTATTGCGGAGAATGAAACTATTTACCAGAAGCTTCTAGGTTAGAAGAGGAATTAAAAGGTAATTTAGAAAATGTAGAAATAAAACTAAATGAAGGTTCAGGTGGAATCTTTAAAGTCATTAAAGATGGCTATATAATCTTTGATAAACAACAGATTGAGTATAGATTTCCAAAAGAAAATGAAATTACTACTAGAATTAAGTCTTTATAATTAAAATTTTTATAGAATACGGGAATTATAAACTAAGGTAAAATATGTCAAGAAAAAATACTTCAAGTGTAGACACAACAGAAGGCGATAAAATCGCAAGAAGATCTAGAGAGTTAAAAAATGCTATTCCTGTAAGTTTTGACCATAAAAAAGCAGATGAACAAGTAATAAATGCCAGAAAAGGTGCAAATGTAGCTTTAGCAAAAGCAAAAGCTAAGAAAAAAGCCAAAATGGCAAAAGCTTCAAAAAAGAAAAATAAAAAGTAGTAATTAACTTTTTATTTTTTTTATATATCTGTAAATAGAAGGTTCAGACATCTGTAACTTTTTTGCAACCTCTTGTACAGAACCTCTAATATTAAAAATCCCACACTCATCAAGTGCTGTAATTATTTCTGTTTTTTCCTCTGTTGTCATTCTATTTGGAACAATATTAAATTGATTTATTATTGTGTCAATCTTATTAAGAGTTAATTCTTGTGGATCTGAACTTAAATTTTCTTTTATATTATTTAATGAGATAATTTTATCATCAACATAATTTGGTAATAAAGATGTTAAAAACGATAAAGATTTTTTTACATCATGATAATCAGAGTTTAAACACAAAGCTCCAACTATTTTATTTGAATCATCTCTAATAAAGTAAGTTGAAGAATAAAGAAGTCTTCCTTCTATATTTTTTGAGTTATAATTACATATATATTGTTTATTTCCCTTTGATTCAGTTAACATAAACTCTAAAACAAGGTCAGTTATTGAATCTCCAATCTTTCTATTACTTATATGTCCATTTATAATATGAACAATAGAGTGTTTGTAGTTTGTTAAATCATGAAGTATTATTTCTGTATTTGATCCTAGTATTTCTCCTAGGAAATCGGCTATTGATATGAACTTTTTTATATATTGATTCAAGAAAATCCTTAAATAGTTTGATAAGTCAAATATTATAGAATAATAATAAATAATTGTCAATTAATAATAAATTATTCTCATGATAATAAATTTGTATTAAAAATATACAGAAAACTCTTTACATTGATAAAATTTTATTATATACTGCCTTTAATGAAAAAAAATTATTACAAAAAGGAAAAAAATGAACTCTAAAAAAGCAATTAATTCAAATAAAGCACCAGGTGCAATTGGACCATATTCACAAGCTATAGAAAAAGATGGATTTATATATGTATCAGGTCAATTACCAATTGATCAAGCAACAGGTGAATTTGCTGGGACTGATATTGCTGCACAAGCAAAACAGTCTTTAGAAAATACAAAACATGTTTTAGAAGAAGCAGGTTTAGATATGAATGATATTATCAAAACTACAATCTTATTAAAAGATATTGAAAGTTTTGCAGTAGTAAATGAAATTTATGGAGAATATTTTCAAGCACCATTTCCAGCAAGAGCAACATATGAAGTTGCAAGATTACCAAAAGATGCTTTAATTGAAATAGAATCTATTGCAAAAAAGTAAAGTAAAATAAATTTATTATATATATTAATGGAGAAGTAAGATGAAAAAAGATGTTGTAATTGTAGGTGGTGGTTGTATTGGACTTATGTCGGCATATTGTTTACAAAAAAGTGGTAGAAGTGTTACTGTAATAGAAAAAGGTGATATTACAAATGGAACATCTTTTGGAAATGCAGGATTATTATCAGCATTTAAGAAAGCTCCTTTGAGTGCGCCAGGAGCAATTACTGATACAATTAAACTAATGCTAAAAGGAGAATCACCTGCAAGTGTTCATCCTACATTAAATCTACATTTATATAAATGGCTTTTAAAATTTGCAGCAAGTTCAACTGAAGCTAGATTAAGAAGAACATTAGCTTTATTTGAAAGATATGGACAAGTTAGTTTAGATATGTATCAATCAATGGTTGAAGATGATGGGATAGATTTCCATTTTAGAAAAGATGGATTATTAATGATTTATACAGAGCAAGCAACATTTGATGCAAAAGCTGCTCATTGTAATGATCCAAAAGCTTATGAAATTCTTTCAAAAGAAAAAACTAAAGAATATATGCCAATTTTAAATGATAAAGTAATTGGTTCAATCCTTTTAAAAGAAAATGGACATATTGATCCAGGTGAAATGATGCTTGCTGTAAAAAAATATTTAGAAGAAAAAGGTGTAGAATTTCTTTTAAATGAAGAAGTTGAAAGATTAGAGTTTGAAGGTTCTAAAGTTAGTAAAATTAGAACATCAAAAGATGTTTATGAAGCTGAAACATTTATTCTTTCAACTGGAGCTGATGACAAATTAGCTAGACAAGCTAAAAACAAATTTATGATGACTCCTGCAAAAGGTTATAGTCTTACATTTAAAATGAATGAAGAATTAATGCCTAAAACTACATCTTTATTTGCTGATCTTTTTATTGCAATGACACCAAGAAGAGATACTTTAAGAATGACTTCAAAACTTGAACTAGGGACTACTAACCCTTCAATTGTTAAAAAACAAATTGACAGTATGAATAAAAACTTAGCACAATATACAAATGACTTTGAAAGAAGAGATGTTGTTGAATGGTCAGGATTTAGACCCCTTACTCCAAATGATATTCCTATTTTAGGATTTGATGAAAACTATGAAAATTTGGTTCATGCTACAGGTTTAGGTTGGCTTGGTATTACATTTGCACCATCTATTGGAAAAATTATAAATGATGTAATAACTGTTGATAAGAAAAATGAAACAAATGCAGATATTTTGTTATTCTCATCTTTCTTCCAAGGATAGATTTTAAAGAAAGAGATTGCTCTTTCTTTATTATAAAAGTTTAATTACTAAATTAATTAAACGATGATTAATTTAGTAATTAAACAATGGTTTAGTTAGCTACGTAACAGAAAAATAATAACATAATATATTATTATGTTATAAAAAAGGAAAGATATATGAAAATAATTAAAAACGTGCTGTTTTATATAACAATGTTATGTATACCTAGTATTAGTTTTGCAGAAGAGATTGTTGGAATTGATCAAAAAATTGATCAATTTTTCACTACTTATTTTGGTTGGTTTGCAAGTACAATTTTTTATGGTATAAAAATTGAAGATGGTGTAACATTCCCATTAATTGTTGGATGGCTACTTGTTGCTGCAATTGTATTTACTTTTTATTTTGGGTTTATTCAATTTAGAAAAGTAGGTTTAGCACTTGATATTGTAAGAGGTAAGTTTTCAAATCCAGAAAAAAAAGAACCAGGTGAAGTTTCACACTTTCAAGCATTAACAACTGCCTTATCAGGTACTGTTGGTCTTGGAAATATTGCAGGAGTTGGTGTTGCTATTGCTATTGGTGGAGCAGGAGCTACTTTTTGGATGATTGTTTGTGGTTTATTTGGAATGGCTTCTAAGTTTACAGAATGTACTTTAGGTGTAAAATATAGAAATGAAAATCCAGATGGAACAGTATCTGGTGGACCAATGTATTATTTATCAAAAGCATTTAAAGAAAAAGGTCATGCAAAGATTGGTAGAATTCTAGCAATTGGTTTTGCTATTATGACAATATTTGCAGCTCTTGGTGCTGGTAATATGTTCCAAGGTAATCAAGCAAATGCAATGATTGTACAGACATTTGGTGTTGATGCAGGTTATGGTTGGGTTACTGGTATTATCTTTGCTATACTTGTTGCTGGAGTAATCATTGGTGGTATGCCATCAATTGGTTCAGTAACTTCAAAATTAGTTCCATTTATGGCTACTTTATATTTAGGTATGGCAGTTATTGTATTAATTTCTCATTATGATCAAATTGGTGCTGCTTTTGAACAAATATTTATTGGGGCATTTACAGGTGCTGGTGTTGCTGGTGGTTTTATTGGTGCATTAATTCAAGGATTAAAAAGGGCAACATTCTCAAATGAAGCAGGGGTTGGATCAGCAGCTATTGCACATTCAGCTGTAAAAACTAAAGAACCTATTACTGAAGGTTTTGTTTCTTTACTTGAACCATTTATTGATACAGTTGTAATTTGTACAATGACAGCTTTAGTTATTATTATTTCAGGTATGAATACAGGTGAGTTAAGTGGTGTTACTTTAACAGCTGCTGCCTTTTCTGAAACTTCGTTTATTTTTGAATATATTTTAGCACTTGCTGTAATTATGTTTGCATTCTCAACTATGATTTCATGGTCATATTATGGTCTTAAAGCATGGACTTATCTTTTTGGTGAAGGTAAAACAACTGAAATTGTTTATAAAGGAATTTTTTGTTTATTTGTTATTGTAGGTACAAGTATTAGCTTTAGTGCAGTAATTGACTTCTCAGATGCGGCAATGTTTGCTATGTCTATTTTTAATATTATTGGATTATATTATCTTATGCCAATCGTTAAAGAAGAATTAAAATCTTTTATTGCTAGAGTTGATTCAGGCGAAATAAAAAAATATAAATAGTTTAAATCAAAGGAAGTTTTTTATCTCTTCCTTTGATAATTTTATCCTTATAGAAGTAATAAAAAGTTATTGTGCTTCTTTTTATTATTTCTATAAGTATAATGATTTATGTATATAAGAAGAGGAGAAATATCAGTGAAATTATCAAGACCAGTTTGGGCTGAAATTAATTTAGATAATCTAGCTCATAATATGAGAGAAGTAAGAAGAGTTACTAATAGTAAATCAAAAGTAACAGCTGTTATAAAAGCAGATGGATATGGGCATGGTGCTGTAACTATTGGAAAAGTATTACTTGAAAATGGAGCAGATAGATTTGCTGTTGCAACACTAAGTGAAGCAATACAATTAAGAAATGAGTTTCCAGATACTGAGATAATGGTATTAGGTTATACTCCAAATGAACTAGCAAGTGATATAATAAAAAACAATATAATCCAAACAATTTATACAAAAGATCAAGCAAAAGAATACTCAAAAATAGCTCTTGCATTAAAAAAGCATGTAAAAGTACATATAAAACTTGATACTGGAATGAGTAGATTAGGAATGGTTTTTTGTGATGAAACTATAGAAGAAATCTTAGAAATGTCAAAACTTGATGGTTTATTTATTGAAGGTATTTTTACTCACTTTGCAGTTGCTGATGAAATTGATAAAACATTTACTTTTAAACAAGTAGAAAAGTTTAATCATATTGTTTCTAAATTAGAAGCAAGAGGATTAAATATTCCAATAAAACATGTCTCAAATAGTGCTGGAATAATAGACTTGCCTGAGTTTAATTTTGATATGGTTCGAGCAGGTATTATGCTATATGGTTTATATCCTTCAAAAGATGTAAATAAAGATGTAGTAAATCTAAAAGAAGTTATGTGTCTAAAAGCAAAAATTTCTTTAGTAAAAGATTTAGATGCTAATTGTGGCGTTAGTTATGGCTTAAAATATAAAAATGACAAAAAATCTCAAATAGCGACTCTTCCTATTGGTTATGCAGATGGTTTTACACGAATGTTATCAGGAAAAGCAAAAGCAATGATTAAGAGTGTTAAAACACCTATTATTGGAAATATATGTATGGATCAGTGTATTATTGATGTAACAAATCTTGATGCAAAAGTTGGCGATGAAGTAGTTTTATTTGGTGGAAATGATGCAAATGGAATTAGTATAGATAGCGTAGCAGAAAGTTTAAATACAATTAATTATGAAGTTGTATGTATGGTTAATAAAAGAGTTCCACGTGTTTTTATACAAGATGAGAAAATAATTAATATTAAAGATTATATATTAATTTTGAGTAATTTATAAATTTATGGTTGTAGATAATAATATCTAAAGAAACACTTTATTCTTTAGGTATTATTATTTTGAAACATGCACCATCTTTTACATTAGATACTTTTATTTCTCCTCTTAGATGCTCTTTCATAATTTTTTGACACATATATAATCCTAAACCACTTCCTTCATTATATGCTTTACTTGAAAAATATTTGTCAAATATTTTATCAAAATTCTTTTCTTCAATACCTCCTGCATTATCCGTAATACTTAATATAATATTTTCTTTACTGATTGAAGATTCAATAATAATTTTTTTATCTATATTTGTATTTTGGAATGCTTCTTTTGCATTTATTAAGATATTCATTAATATTTGTATTAAGTCATTTTGAAAATTTGTTATTTCAATATTTTCTACATTATTTATTATTTTAATGCAGCTAGTTTTAAATCTTGATTTTAAAAGTAATAATGTTTTATCAATAATATCTTTTATATCAAACCTATATTTTTTGGAATCCATAACTAAGAAATTTTTGAAATCATTTACTGATTCTGAAAGATATTCTACAGATTTTGTAATATTATTTAAACTATTAATTAAAATCTCGTCAGTTAATTTTTTATGTTCTTTTTGTAACTTTATTCCAGTAGTAGCAACACTAATAGTAGACAATGGTTGTTTCCATTGATCTGTAATATTTTCAAACATTTCACCAATTATTGCAAGTTTTGATTGATTTATAATTAATTCATCTTTTATTTGTAAGGCATTAAGTAATTGGTCTTGATATGTTTTAAGTTTTAAGTGCGTTTGAATTCTTGCTTTTAATACTATAGGTTCTATTGGTTTAACCACATAATCAACTGCTCCTAATTCTAATCCTTTAATAATATCTTTTTCTTTTTCTAATACAGTAACAAAAATTATAGGTATATTTATATATGCATTAATTTCTTTAATTCTTTCGCATAGTGTATATCCATCCATTTCAGGCATGATTACATCTAATAAAATCAAATCTGGTTTTAGTCCGTCATTTAACATTTTGAATGCTCTCTTACCACTAGTTGCCACTGAAACTATGTAGTCTTTTTTTAATACTTCTATTATTACATGGATGTTTTCAGGAGAATCATCAACAATTAATATTGATTGTTTTGTGGTATTCATTATTATTTCCTTTTCTACTGTATTTAATTGTAAGTATGTATCTATTTTATTCAAAACAAGTTCTTTAGAAAATGGCTTAGTAATAAAATCTATTCCACCAGCCTTTAAACTTTTTTCTTGTTCTTCTCTACTATTCAAAGAAGTAACAAAAATTATAGGAATATTTGAAGTTTTAGGATTTTCTTTTATTTTTTTACAAACTTCATATCCATCCATATCTGGCATTACTATATCTAAAAGTATTAAATCTGGGATAGATGTTTGTATTAATTGTAATGTTTTTTCACCACTTGTAGCTGCTGTTATAGTGTAGTTGTCTTTTAACATAGACATTAAAGAGTGAATGTTTGTAGGTACATCATCGACAATTAATATATTTAATTTTTTATTCATTATTACGAATATCCTTTAAAAAGTTTTTTATAAGTTCACTTACATTTACAGTATCGAAATCATCAAAAGAAGTTGTTAGTTGCAAAGAAAAATCTTTGTAAGAGTCTTCTAAATATGGGATAAGTTTATCTATATATTCTTCACATAAAACAATATCTTTATTAATATAATTATCTATTTTTAGTAATAGTTCAATTACTATTTTTTTATCAAATTCTTTTTTATTAACATTTGTAGTTGTATTTAAATTATTAATATTCTCAATTACATCTTGAAAGCTTTTTTGACACTGTAAAAACATTTTATTTGATGGCATTTTATTATTAATTAGTATTGTATTTAGTCCACTTAAGTTAATAAATAATCTTTTTGCTGCAATATTTCCAGCAATACCTTTTAATTCATGAATTTTACGTTCTAAATTATTAATATCTTTTTTATCAATAAGATTATTAATATCTTCAAATATATTTTGATAATTTAAAGAAAAGTGATTAAGTATTTTTAAATAGGCTTTTTCATTATTTCCCATTCTATTTATTGCTTCTGTTACATCAAATAGTTCAGAATCAAGCTTAGTATAAGACGGATATCCTATATTTTGAACTTCTTTTATTGGTTTAATCTCATCAATAAATATTTTCAAAGTATCAAAAAGTAGTTTAGGATTTATTGGTTTTGTAATATGTTCATTCATTCCTGCTTCAATACTTTTTTCTTTATCGCCAACTAACGCATTTGCACTAAGTGCGATAATTGGTATTTTTTTGAAGTAATCATCTTCTATTTTACGTATACATTTTGTAGCTTGTAATCCATCCATTTTAGGCATCTGAATATCCATAAGTATAAGATTGAACTCTTTTGTTTTAATTTTTTCTAATACTTCAAGACCATTATTTGCAATCTCTACATTTATTCCATTTGATTCAAGTAATGCTACTGCAAACTCTTGATTTATATTATTATCTTCAGCTAATAATATATTTATACCTTTTAGTGTTCTATACTCTTCTTTTGTATATTTTTCTTTAGTGATTATTGTATTATTAAGAGAATTGATTATTGAATTGTATAGAGTTGATGGAGAAATTGGTTTTGTTAGATATCCAATAATTCCATATTTTTCTATTTCTTTTTCTAAAATTTCTTGAGAATATGCTGTTACCATTAAAGTTTTAGGTGTATTGTTTTTAAGAATTTTTTTGTATCTTTTATATGTTTCTATTCCATTTAATCCTGGCATTTTGTAATCTAAAAAAATCATATCAAAGTTTTTCTTTTGCACTTCTTGAATTGCTTCAAGCCCATTATATACATGATCAACATTACAATGAAAAGATTCAAGCATATTTCTTAAAACTTTTGATGCTAAGATATTATCATCAACTACTAATACATTTAAATGGCTCATAGTCTTTGGCAAAATAAGATTTTTATCCTGTTTACTTGTTTGTGTTTGAACTTTTATTGTAAAACAAACAGTTGTTCCTATCCCTTCTTGACTATTTTCAATCCAAATTTTTCCTCCAAGTAAAGAAGATAGTTTTTTAGAAATAGCTAAACCTAGTCCTGTTCCATGAAAACTTCTTGTTGCTGACTCATCAACTTGAGAAAATTCTTGAAAAAGTTTCTTTTGATTATCTTTAGAGATACCAATTCCACTATCTTTAACAGAAAACATTAAAGTTGTTGTAGTTTTAGATTTATTTATTAGTCTTGTTGAGATTAATATCTCACCTTTTTTTGTAAACTTAATAGCATTTGAAATAAGATTGTTTAAAATCTGTGAAACTCTTAATTTATCACTTATCACAATCATTGGAACATCATTATCATAATATGTTAAAAGTTCTAACTCATGTTCTTGAGCTTTTACACTCATAACACTCATGGTATCATTTATTAAAGAATGTATATTAAATTCAGAATATTTAATTTCTAATTTATTTGCTTCAATTTTTGAAAAGTCTAAAATATCGTTTATTACTCCTAAAAGAGAATTCGCAGCATTATTTGCTTTTTTTATGTAATTTTCTTGTGTTAGGCTTAATGTTGATTTTTCTAACAAATATAACATTCCTAAAACTGCATTCATTGGAGTTCTTATTTCATGACTCATTTTTGCTAAAAAGTCAGATTTTGTATTGTTCGCTTTAATAGCTTCTTTTTGAGCTATTTCTAATTCTTTTAATACTTGTACTTTTTCTGTAATATTTTCTTTAATTGAAGCAAAATATTTTATTTCATTCTTATCATCAAAAATTGGTGCTATGATTGCACTTTCCCAAAATATTTCACCATTTTTTTTCTTATTACAAAATTCACCATTCCATGTTCTACCAGAAAAAATAGTCTTCCATAAGTTATCATAAAATGAAGCATCTTGATATCCAGAATTCAATATTCTTGGATTTTTACCAATGCTTTCTTTATAACTGTATCCTGTCTCTTTAGTATAGTAAGGATTAACATATTCAATAATTCCTCTTCTACTTGTTAGCATTATTGAAACATGACTTTGTTCAATAATTTGTGAAAACTTATGCAGTTCTTCTTGTGCTATTTTTCGTTCATGTATTTCATACTTCAATTTTCTATTCCAATATATAAATAATAAAAGTATAAATATAAAGAATACTAATATCTTATAAATAAGAGAATAATCAACATTCTCATCAAATTTTATTGTTAACCATTTTTCTTTTATTTGTTTTATTTTTGTTTTATCTCTATTAGTAATAATATGATTAAATGTATCTAAAAGCTTTGGTGCATCATTTCTTATACCAACTCTTAAATAATAATCAATACCTACTCTTGATGCAACTTTAAGATGAGTCATACCATTTTTAGCTATAGCATAACTAACTGCAGTAGTTGTATTAATAAAGCCATATAACTCACCACTACTAACTTTAAATAATCCATCAGCAACATCTTCAGTTTCAACTAAATTTATTTTAGGATATTTTATTTTAAGTAATTCGACAATAGCAGAGTTTTTAACTACTCCAATTTTTTTATGAATGATATCTTTAAAATCTGAAACAAAAGGTTCTTTATCTCTTGTAATCATTACTTCAGGAAAAGTTAAATATGGTTTCGTAAAATTCATATACTCTTTTCGTTCATTTGTTTGTGCAGCAGCACTTAAAATATCACATTTCCTTTGCTTTAGATATTCTAAAGATTGAGTCCAAGTATTTGTTGGAATAAGTTTAATTTTAAAGCCTAATTCTTTTTCAAACTCTTTGTAGATATCTGCAATCATACCTACATGTTTACCATTATCAATCTCTTCAAGTGGAAACCAATTAGGATCTACACACATATTGATTTCTTTTCTATCTTGAAGAAATGTATCTCTATCATATATTGTAGTATTTTCATTTATATTAAAATTTACTAAGTCTAGTTCTTTTGTCCATTTTAGTTCAATAAGTTTTAATTCTTCATCACTAATTTTTTTAAACCCATTATTGATTTTTTCTAATAATCTTTTATTTCCTTGTTTAACTGCTCCAAAATACTGTTTTTCATAAGCATAAGTTATTTGACTATATTTATATTGATTTTCATCGGATTTATTTCTTTTTAAATTATAGTAAAATGTAGTAAGTGAAGATAATACTACTTTTGCTTCGCCATTTAAAAATGTACGATTTGCCTCATTCGAACTTTCATATGAATTTATAGAATAATCTGGATAATTTTCTTTCATAAAAATATTAGGATACCCATTATCAATAGCAATAACATAAGGTTTTAAATCACTAATATGTGCAATATCTCCTAAACTATTATGATAAAAAAAGTATTTTTTGTTATTAAATAAAGGTTTATCTGAAAAATCTAAATATTTATCACGATCTTCTGTATAGAAAATACTTGCGTTAATATCTGCTTGACCTGTTTTAATCATTTTAATTGTTTCATCCCAAGGTGCTTCAATAAATTGAACTTGGATGTTATTTCTTTTTGCCCATAATTTCCAAATATCAATAATTAATCCATTTGCTTCATTTTTGGCGTTAGTAAATTTTAAAGGAGGGGTTTGTGCATTGTAAACAATCTTTATTGAGTCTGTTGCATATATATAAATAGATAAGATAATAATAAAAAATAATGATTTCATAGTTTATATTATAGTGTAAAAAATTATAAATTAGTTAAATGATTATTTATTTAATAAAAAACTAGCTCTTTTATGAACTAGCTTTTAATTTGATAAAGTGAAATAAACTTATTCAGCTAATAAGTTTCTGTAAAACTCTCTATATTTTGTATCTTTTTCATCTCTAGCTTTCATAGCTGGTCTTGGGTGCTCATTTAATTGTCCAGTTAACATATATGGAATAGAATAACCCCAGTCAAGTTCTTTTTCTAATGGAATAATAAACTCTTCAATGAATTTTAATACTGGCATTAATTTATACTTTGGATTTTTTAAGAAACCAATTAAAAGTTCCATAGGACAGTTTCCTGCCCCTCGTCCAAGTCCAGAAATAGTTACATCTAAGTAAGAAGTTCCATAAGTTAATGCTTCAATTGTATTTGCATACGCTAATTGCATATTATTATGTGCATGAATACCAATTTGTTTACCATTTGCTTGTGCAACTTTTAAATATTTTTCTGTTAATTTATTGATTTGCTCAGGGTAAAATGAACCAAATGAATCTGCAATATATATTACATCAACGCTAGATTTAGAAACTGCCTCTAAAACTTCATCTAATTCATCATCAAATGATTTTGAAATAGCCATAATATTAATAGTTGTTTCATAACCTTTTGCATGAGCTTCTTCAACAAGTTCAATTGCTGCTGGGATTTGATGAATATATGTAGCAATTCTAATCATATCTACAACAGATTCTTCTGCTGGAAGTAATTCTGAGTTTACTGTTCTTCCTATATCAGACATAACTGCAATTTTCATATTTGTATCGTTGTTTCCAACAATTCTTCTAATATCTTCTTCTTTACAGAAATTCCAAGGTCCAAACTCTTCTTCACTCATAATAGAAGGTGAATTGTTTTTACCAATTTCCATATAATCAATTCCTGCTGCAACACAAGTTTCATAATGTGCTTTTACAAAATCGTCTGTAAAGTGAAAATTGTTTACTAATCCACCGTCTCTAATAGTACAATCAAATACTTTTATATCTTCTCTTACTGTAAGTATTGAACCTTTTCTTTCAATCATAAATACTTCCTATTTTCTTTTAATAATAATTGTTGCAATAATATCTTAACACGGCTCAATAAAACTTTAAAAATTAGTATTAATATTATAAATAGAGCTAAATCTTGATTTGTTTCAATGAATAGCATAAAAGTTACATGTATAATATAAAGAATCTATAATAAATTGGGTAAAGAATGAAAAAAACAATATTGACAATTATAAGTACATCTTTTATTTCTACTGTTTTTGTACAAGCATCTTCAAAAGTAGAAGTTATTACAAATGATACATCTTCTGTAATAATAAAAGAAAAAATGTCAAAAATTACAATAAAAGAGTGTCAAGAATACTTAGGAATTGAAAACTATAATTTTATAAATGAAATTTATAGTGATAAAAAAACTGCACTTTTAAAATGTGAAGAAGAACTAAAAAAATAAAATATTGTTACTATATTTCTATGTTATAGTATTAATCATATTTATATTACTATTTTCTTCTTTTTCATATTGTGATTCAAAGTTAAGCAATTTTAAAAGAGTAGGGCAAAGTGTAATTGATAGTAATTTAAAACTGCAATGGCAGGATAATCCACTTTCATGCGATACAAAACTATTTTTAGTATGAAGTTAAACTTAGAACTTCATCTATTTTATCGTATGAATACATCTCATAGTTTGTAGTTTTTTCTTTTATAGCTGTTACTGCCATTCTATCTGCTAGTTCATTTCCTTCAATTCCTGCATGACCTTTTACATGTTTTATTTCAATTAAATCTTTGATTCTTTCATATAATTCATGTGTTTTTTTAATAAGCTCAAGGTTTTTAATCTCTCCACCTTTTTTAGTCCAGCCTTTTGATTTCCATCCATAAGCCCATGTTGTAATACAATCAATAGAATATTTTGAATCTGAATAAATAGTGATAATATTTTTTGAACTAGTTTGCTTTGCTATGATTAAAGCTTGGTAAAGTGCGTTTAA
>Ga0193954_1001171_pt1 | contig 13743 bp, 12 predicted proteins | sample BB_5_MG_FD_140340 | JGI IMG/M metagenome (GOLD analysis project Ga0193954, IMG submission 140340) | Microbial mat bacterial communities from the Broadkill River, Lewes, Delaware, United States - BB_5_MG | ecosystem: Environmental > Aquatic > Freshwater > River > Microbial mats | place: USA...
AATCACCCCTGTTGTCCCACTCTCAACACCATCTTGAAAAGCAACCACAATCTCTCCTCTTTTAGGAAGTGTTGTACCATAAAGTGCTTTTAATCCCTCACGCATCATCAAATAAGCCCCTGCAACCGTAGGACAACTATGCCCTGCAAGTTTCACCGTATCAAGGTAGCTAAATTCAATAATCCCCTCCTCAAATACTCCTAAAAATTCTGAAAGCTCATCACTAAGCCTAATACGCTCAACCCTATCAAAAAATTCTGGATACTGCATTAAAGTTTCTTCCCTTCATAATAATCATAAATCCATTGAGCCAAAATATAAAGCTCTTCATCACTCATTTTCTCTTTTTGTAAAGACATCTATCCAAAGCCACCACTACAATACAATGAATCTCATCATCAAGATCATCAACGATTTTAACACAATGTAAGATAAAATTCATTGACAAACATCAACAAAATATAATTTAATAAAATAACTATCTATAAATTTTAATTCATTTTTTTACTATTTTTGTTAACCTACTATGATATAATGAATGATTATCGAAAAAGGAGCCATTATGGGGTTTGTCAAAAATTTATTAGGTCGCTTTAAAAGCAAAAAAACAAAACATGAAGAGGTTGACACCATTCAAAAAGAGAGTTTAGACTATAACGATAATCTCATTAATATGCTCAAAAATGATCACCAAACACTCTTTGAACTTTATGGAGATATACAAAAACAATTTGAAAAAGATAATGACTTTGAGAAAATGAAAATATGCATCAATGACTTTAAGTTGGCTCTTGAGATTCATTTGATGGTAGAGGATACCCAACTCTATGGTTATATTAAAAGAACCAATGAAAACAATGTCATGATTAGTGAATTTATTGATGATGTCCAACATGAGATGGAATCCATCGCTACAGAGGCAATGATCTTTATTAAAAAATATACCGACCATAAACTCTATGATGAGAATCTTGATAACTTCTTAGAGGACTTAGGTGGTATTGGAACCGTCTTAACCAAACGTATTGAGATGGAAGAAAAACGCCTCTATACACTCTATCAGCCCTAAAACTCATTGGTATTGACCTATATCAATGCCAACCTCTACAAAACTCTATACAATACCAAAAATTTATCAAATATAAGGATTGTATATGAGTATGTTTTGTTATCAATGTGAGATGTCTACCCCTAATGGTTGTGGAAGTACAGGAGCCGTTGTCGGGACGTGTGGAAAAGATGAAAATTTAGCCAGACTTCAAGACATTATGCTTTTTGGTCTAAAGGGGCTTAGTGCCTACCGTGAACACCTCAATGAGTTGCAACCAACCCAAACAAAAAACATTGATGATGTTATGAGTGAAACACTCTACTTCACCCTTACCAATGTAAACTTCAACTTTGATGATCATATTGCCCAACTGATGAAAGTAGGAAGTGCAGGAGTAGAAGTGATGGACAAACTCTCCAATGCACATACAGGTAAATTTGGTATCCCTACCCCTGTCACCGTACCTCAAAATCAAGTTGAAGGCAAGGCCATATTGGTCAGTGGTCACAACTTAGAGATGTTTGAAGCCCTGCTTAAAGCTACCCAAGACAAAGGCATCAATGTCTATACACACTCTGAGATGCTTCCTGCTCACGCTTATCCAGAGCTTAAACAATACTCTCACCTCAAAGGAAACGTAGGTAAAGCATGGTTTGATCAAGTGGATTTGATGAAAAAGTTTAAAGGTACTTTGGTCGTCAATACCAACTGTATCATCCCTCCTAAAAAAGGTGCAGATTATGTCGATAGAGTCTTTACCTATAAAATCGTAGGGATTGAGGGTGGTACACCTATCGTGGACAACAACTTTGATGAGCTTATCGCCAAAACACTAGAGTGCGAAGATACCCATATGAGTGAAAACCTTACCCTCACGACAGGTCATCATTACAAAACAATCTTGACCTTAGCTCCTCAAATATTAGAGGCTGTTGCAGCAGGTAAAATCAAAAAATTCTTTGTCATCGCAGGATGTGATGCTCCAGGCAAAGCAGGAAATTATTATAGAGAGATGGCAGAAGCTCTTCCAAAAGATTGTGTCATTATCACATCAAGCTGTGGTAAGTTTAGATTTAATGACATTGACTTTGGAGAGATTGAGGGTACAGGCATACCAAGATACCTCGACCTTGGTCAATGTAACGATAGTAATGGAGCCGTAGAGATCGCCAAAGCCGTCAGCGAAGCACTCAACACCCCTATCAATGACCTACCAATCTCTATTGTACTATCATGGATGGAGCAAAAAGCAGTCATTATCTTACTCGCTCTCTTTAGCTTAGGGATCAAAGACATCTACCTAGGGCCAAAACCACCACAATTTGTCAATGAAGATATCTATAACTTCTTGGCTCAAACTTTTAACCTACACCTCACAGGCGATGCCCAAGAGGATTTGGCAACTTTGCTAAAATAACACATATTCCCGTAGGTCGAAGTGCCCTCACTCCGACAATTGGTTTTGATACAAAAAGATTATTGACTCCATAGCCAATGTCGGAGTCAGGAGACTCCGACCTACGCACGTTCAAAACCAAATTTAAATAACCCAGCACCTTAATCAAAATATCGATCCATTTCCGTAGGGTGCTGTTTTTAACGCATCGTCAAAGCCAAATTCTTTAATAAATTACAATTTGAAATATTTTTTGATACTTTAGAGTTAAATATGTTATTATATATTTTATAAGACTATAAGGGGCATCGATGGCTAACTCTCATGAACTTAAACAATATCTACTAGAAGAAGGCGACACCCCTTTTCTTTTGAATGATAATAACAATGGCAAAACCATTATGCTCTCAGGTGCTTGGGGAGCAGGAAAAACACACTTTTGGCAAAATGAGATTGAGTCTATACTTCAAGAAGAACTAAAAAAACAAGAAAAAGCCTGTGTCTATGTCAGTCTCTATGGTAAAACTTCGATTGATGAAATAAAATTGGATATTTTTCAAAAAGCCTACAATAGCATTGTTAAAGAAGATGTGATTAGCAAGAGTGCTTCTTTATTTAGCTCTATAACACCTACTTTAAATGCAATGGCTGAACATTTTGGTGAAAAACTAGTAGGTAAAGGTGTATTAGAAGAGTTTGAAAAAGCTCAACAAAATAAAGAAACTACTAAAGCTAATGAGATACTCAAAAACGGAAGTATTATCTGCTTAGATGACTTTGAGCGAAAATCAAAAGCAATTGACCTTAATGACCTTTTTGGATTTATTTCACAATTAGCTCTTGAGATGAAATGTAAAGTGGTGATTATTCTCAATAGTGATGTCTTTGAAGGCAAAAAGGCAGAGGTTTTTAAAAATGTAAAAGAGAAAACCATCAATAAATACTTCTATTTTAACCCTACGATTGAAGAACTATTTGAATCTATTTATCAAAGTGAAACCAAATACAGTGTTTTAAATGAGTATAGAAATAATATTTTAAAGGCTATTAAAGAGAGCGAAGAACTCAATGCAAGGCTCTATATTCAAGTACTCGATAACTGCTTAGAATGGCATCAAAAAAGAGAGTTAGATGAAAGTAGTGTTAGGGTGTTGGTATTGGCTACGATTAATTTTGTTTTGAATCATATTATTTTAAATTATGCAACATTAACAGATTCGCATCGAAACTTGATGGGTAGTAAATTGGATGCTAAACAGTTATTTTATCAAGAAGAGTTAAAACAGCTTCCAAGTTTGGTTCAAGAAATGATGAAAATAGATATTCATGGTATTGGCTATGATGCCTTGATATATAGAGAAAGAGTTAAACTTAAAGATTTATCTTCTCTAATTAATGATATCGAACAAAAGTTTAAAGAAATAGATAATAAGGGTGTAAATAAAATTCCTACTATTTTGCAAGAACAAGCTTTAAAATCACTAGAAGAGAATAGATCAAAACTTCAAGCACTCTTTAAATACGGCTATCAACTCTACTATGTAGCTGATGTAGATGAAGATACCTACAATGAAATTGCAAAATTTATCGAATCAGGAATTTTATTGGTAAATGATAGTGAGCTGTAGGGTGTAAGAATTGCACCAAAATTTATAATAGTATCAAAACGGTGCATTGAAATGTACCCTACGGATTTTGAGTATTATCGAGGTGATACAGTTGGATAATAGATTAAATTTAACTTTGCCGTTTGGTCTGCCAAACCTACAAGAGGATAATAGCGTGATGCAAAACCAAAACATACTCATTTATCAAAATACTTCGGGTAATATCAAAGTTGATGTACGCTTTGAAGAGGAGAGTATTTGGCTCTCTCAGGCTCAGATATGTGAGCTTTATGGCAAAGCCAAATCAACCATTAGTGAGCATATCAAAGCGATATTTGAAGAGGGTGAGCTTAATCGAAATGCAACTGTTCGGAATTTCCGAACAGTTCAAACTGAGGGTTCTCGTGAGGTAGCAAGAGAGATTGAACACTATAATTTGGATATGATTATCGCTATTGGCTTTAGAGTACGTTCTTCTACGGGTACGAAGTTTCGTATTTGGGCAAATGAGAAACTCAAAGAGTATATGACCAAAGGCTTTGTGCTTGATGATGAACGCTTTAAGAGTGGCAAAGAGATGAACTACTTTGATGAGCTTCAAAATAGGTTGCGTGAAATTCGACTCTCGGAGCGATTTCTCTATCAAAAGATCAAAGATATCTATATGACAAGCATCGATTACAACCCCAAGGATGCCAAGACGATAAAGTTTTTTAAGATTGTACAAAACAAGCTTTTGGGGCTTTTAGTAGAGCAGTATTTAGCCTTTGCTCAGACAATGGCAACCCAACAGACCCCTATGAAGATGAGCGATTGGATTGCACGGCTTGATATTATCCTCTCACTCAATGGCAGAGAACTCCTCACCCATGCAGGTAAAATCAGCCACGATATAGCCAAAGCCAAAAGTGAAGCAGAGTATCAAAAGTATAAAGAACAACAAAAAGGTATAGAGAAACTTCAAAGCTTTCAAGAGTTAGAAGAGGATATTAAACGCTTACAATAGAACTTATTAAAATAAGAGTATAATAGCATCTTTTACTAGGGGTGTTATTATGGATAAACAGTTATTAAACCAACTCAAAAACAAGACCATTTTTCAACGGCTTGATACTCAAGATTGGGAGTATCTGCTCTCTATTGCCACATTTAAAACATTTAAAAAAGATAATATTGTTTTTTATCAAGGCGATGCACCTACCTATTTGCATATTTTGATAGAGGGTGGGGTCAAAATTTACAAACACAACCCCAAAGGGCATGAAGTTACCCTAAAATCGATCAATGAAACCTCCCTTATCGCACAACTTGCCAATCTTGAAGAGATTGCGTTTCCATCCAACTGTATGGCAATGCAAGAGTCTCAAATTCTTTTGGTAGAGTATGCAAAATTTAAAGAGTACTTTTTAAATGATCCCAAATTTTTGCTTATCTTTATCAAATCCCTGACCAAACGTGTTTTGGAGCTTGAGAGTATCCTCTCCACCCACCTTACCCTCGATGCCAAAGCCAAAATAGCCAAATTCATCTACGAAAATGAAGCAATCTTTAATGCTAAAAGTAATATTGAAATCGCCAAAATACTCAATATCACCCCTGAAACACTCTCACGAAATATCAAAAAACTCAAAGAAGAGCAAAGTATAAGCAGTCACAATGGTTCTATTAAGATACTCAATCCTCAAAAAATACGAGACTACTTTAGGTAATTACTTATGGATTATCTGCTAAAACAAAAAACTCACTCTCTTGTATCAAGATGCTAACAATATCATTAATTTTCAGATCCATCTGTGGCACTCTGTAGGAGGGAATAATACTCTCACAAGAAACCCCCTCAACCTCAAGCTCAATGGATGCAAGGAGTCTGCCTAAAGTGATCTGTGTGATTTTTGCTCTAAGTTGATTGGCAAAGCTGAGTGTAGCATTTAGCTCTTTAGCAATGGCAATATGTGTGGATTTGCACGAGAGTGCATATTCACACCCCTGCTCCAATACTCTTGAAAGCTCTAAGGTAAGGACATGTACCTTTTGTCTCCCTACACTAAAAGTAAGTCGGTGAATGGAATCAATATGTTCTATGGATTCCAACGTACCCACAAGTCTATTCATGGGACAAGGTATCCAAATTTTTCAAAAATTACTTTGGCTTGGGGACTTCGAATAAAATCATAAAAGGCTTTGACCTCTTGATTAGCTTTGGCACGTTTTAAGATAACAATGCCTTGATCAATGGGAGTGTAGAGCTTACTATTGATTTCTACCCAGTGACGATCTTTTTTGAGGTGGCTCATCTGTGGACTGTAGAGAGCTGATTTGGCAATAAAACCAAAATCCGTTGCTTTCATCGCGTAAGTGACAGTTTGTGAGATTGACTCACCGTAGACCAATTTTGACTTATTAGCCTGATAGAGTTTGGCATTTTTGAGTGCCTCTAGGGTAGCGATACCATAAGGAGCTGTTTTTGGATTGGCAATCGCAATCTTTTTGATCTTTGCATTACTCAGAGAATCAATGCCTTGACTCATATCATATCCTCGTGTTGTGATAAGGGCTAGAGAGCCTTGGGCATAAATATGTGGTAGTGTGATGGCAAAGCCCTCTTTGTAGAGGGTATTGGGATAATACATATTAGCTCCCATCAAAATATCATAAGGAGCTTTATTTTTGATCTGTGCGGTGAGTTTGCCTGTAGAGCCTAAGGCAACTTGTATTTTGATATGAGGGTAGAGGGTATTGAACTCTTTTTTTAAATCTTTCATTGCGTAACTAACATTCGCAGCAACGGCTATACGAATCGTTCCACTGCTAAGTAGTGTCGTTAACAGTAGGGTTATTAATAATAATCTCATGATACTCCTTTATCCTAACGATGCAATTATAGTACCACAATATGTTATAATAGCTTTAATAAAGGATTGATTATGATTGAAATTGTCACTTTAATCTTAACTATTATTCTCCTTTCTCGAGTCTCTGAAGAGCTTACTACCATTCCAACCACACTTTTTTTGATTGCCTATTCCTATCTCTCCAGTGTTGTTTTTGATGGCTTTTTATCCATATCCAAAGAGCAATTTAACTCGCTTTTGTACATTATGATCCCCATTATTTTACTGCCTGATTTGCTTAATCTCTCTATCAAAGAGGTGCGTAAGAATATCTTGCCTATCTTATATCTCGCCGTAGTATCGGTGATCCTCTCAATTGCCATTGCTGTTTTTGTTGCTCCTTTAATCATTACACAGTATGTTTTGCCTATTGGGGCGTGGATTGCTCTTTTTACCATGCTGATGGCAACCGATGCTATTACCGTCTCGTCTATTTTTTCCAATTTTAATCTCCCCTCCAAGCTCAAAATCTACGCCGAGGGAGAGTCCCTGCTCAATGATGTTACGGCATTGATTGTTTTTTATTTTATCGCTTTACCGTTGATCAAAGATGTGGAGATCACCTTTGGCTATGTCAATGTCATTATCTTCTCTGTAGTTTTTAAATCCATTGTGATTGGTCTGCTCTCTGCATATATTGGTTTTGTACTCGTCAAAGTACTCAAAGACCCTATAGAGCAGTTTATTATCATCTATCTTATTACCATTGTGGCTTTTTTACTCTCCGAACATTGGCATGTTTCGGGTATCTTGGCGGTTATTACCACGGTCATGCTCTTTAAATACCTGATTGATAAAGAGCTACAAAAAAACCCAAGACTCCTCTACCAACACTATCAAAAGAGCATGGAACTCACCCACCACAGCAACCTCTATAAAGTACTTATCAATATTGAGAAGTACATCCCTGCCATGACCAAAAAGGAGTTTCGTGGCTACAAACGTGAAGCCTTTTTTATTGGGATTTTTGCCAATGGGGTGGTCTTTATCATTATGACCCATCTCTTTGATATGGAACTTCTTTTTAAATATACCTTTGAAATCTTGGCAGTCTTCGCGATTACTACCGTTATTCGCTTCGCTTCCATTGCCACACTCTTTAGTTTTCTTAAACACCCCATTTACTGGAGCTCTGCCCTGACACTCTCAGGAGTGAAGGGGGCGTTAAGTATTATCATGCTCCACTCCATCCCCTCTACCTTTGCCTACGCCCAGCTTTTTGAGGCGGTGGTGGTAGGTAATGTACTGCTTTCAACTTTTGTCTATACTTTGATACTTATTGTCTTTATCAAACGTCACGGTGAACAATTCAAACAAGACATCATTACAAGTACTTTGCCTCAACAACCCCACCATGACTATATGATGGATATTAAAAACATTCTTGAAAAGGAGAATAGTACAGGAGCGTACAACAAAATATTTCTTGATGATATTTTGCAAAAAGAACTCTCTCGTGCCACACGTTACAAGCTTGACCTCTCTCTTATCGCTTTTAAAATTCATCAGCTCGATACCCTCAATTACGAACAAAAAGAGCAACTTCTTTCAACCATTGGAAAGATTACCTTAGAGCGTATTCGCATCAATGACTACTTTGGAGTAATAGGGGAACACCAATACCTTATTATCACCACCAATACCCCCATTAGTGGAGCCAATATTTTAGCAGGCAGGCTCAAAAAGGCTTTTTTAAAAAAGTCACACAACTACAGTGATAAAGTCTCTTTTGATTTTGGCATCACGCATACTACAGATATTGACACCCTCTCATCAATCTATGAAAATATTCAAGATGCACTCAAAAAGTCTCAATACTCCAACAAAATTGAAATTGAGGTGTAACTTCAAACTTTATAAGCTATAATGTTTTAAAATCAAACAGGAGTAAACTTATGAAGATGAAATTTATGTCCATTATGGTAGCAGTTTTAGCTACCTTATCACTTACACAGGCAGCCCCTAAAATACTAGATACTGCGACACTCGATAAGCTTAAAAAGAGCCACAAGGTTCTTGATACTCCTGAAATCACCCTAAAAGAGGGCTTGGATTTAGGTTCAGTTTATCATCTCAAAGTGCAACATGCAACCCCTCAGGGCAACGCCCTAAGCTATGCCTTTTATGACAAAACAAGCAAAGCCCTCTATGTGGGTCGAGGATTTTCTCACGAGGGAGGGATCTTACAGTTCCCTAAAGATGCTAAAGCGATCAAAGAGGGAGTATCTTTTAGCTATGGGAAAGGGGCAAAACATATCTATGTGATCACTGACCCTGAATGTCGTTACTGTAAAAAGTATGAAAAGGCTACTAAGGATAAATTGGGAGACTATACCGTGCATGTCGTTCTCTTCCCACTCTCATTTCACAAAAATGCACCCATGATGGTAGAGTGGATCATGCAAGGTAAAGATGGGGCAGCCAAACAAAAACGTCTGCAAGATATTACGCTCAATGATTCTAAAGAGTATCAAAAGCTTGCCACAAAAGAGTTTAAATATTCTCCTGCCGTGCAAGAGAAGATGGACAAGGCACAAGTAACCTTTGCAGAACTCGAAGCCCGTGGAACACCTGCTGTCTTTAACGACAAATTTGAGCCTATCTCATGGGATCAATTAATCAAATAAAATAACTATTGCCTAATTAAATAGGCAATAGACAACACCCTAACCCCAACCTTAAATGGATCGGTTTAAAAATAACAACTAGGTAACATATAGGTAACACTCCTTTTATATAATACATTATTCAAAATATTATAAGGATTTATAATGGTTACACATATGAACTCAAACTTACCAATAAAGCCCAATAAAAAAGTCAAGTCTGTAGAGACACTCTTTCGTAATGCCCTGCGTTCCAACCTTGAACTCACTACTTTGGCAGATTCAAAAGCAAGCATACTCATCTCAGTCAATGGGTTTATCCTCACTGTGATTGTGACTGCTTCAGGTTTACAAGTGAGTCATCCTGAAATGCTTTACCCTTTTATTGCCATTATCGTGACAGCAATGGCATCAATCTTTTTTGCAACCAAAGCGATTCAACCGCGCTATAAAGAGCATTTGATTGAAGAAGAGCATCTTGATGAGTATCACTCTATTTTATATTTTCAAGATATGGCAGAGCTACCACCTAGTGAATATCTTGCCAATGCCAAAGAGGTGATTTCTACCACAGAACAGACCCAAACCAATATTATCCAACACCTCCATATCATTGGAGCTGAAATCAAAATCAAATACCGTTGGTTGCGTCATGCCTACTCTATCTTCGCGATTGGCTTGAGTATCAGTATGGTACTTGTGGTTTATGCCTTGGCTAGTATTGCAACCACAGTAGGAGGTTGAGATGAAAAAGTATCTGATCCTCCTTCTAACTTTACAATCTTTTCTTTACAGCAGTGAAGCACTCACGGTAGGTGGTCAGGTCGTTATTGATAGGGCTTACTTTGATGATGCGAGTGGGGATGCGACAAGTGATGGTGATGTACGCCGTGCAAGGCTCTTTGTCAAAGGTTATCTTAGCAAATCACTCAAATATGAAGCAGAGTACAGCATCACTGGCTCCAACCGATGGAAAGATGTTTATTTGGAATATCAACTTCTGCCCGATTACTTTATAAAAGTAGGAAACATTAAAAAAGCAATTGGACTTGAGGCATTAACGAGTTCAAAGTATAACAGCTTTATGGAGAGAGCCTTAACACAAACCTTTATGGATAAACGAAAATTAGGGATTGAGTTCAAACACCCTTTTAAATACAACCAACACCACTATACACTCACTGTGGGTGCTTTTGGCAAATCGCTTGATGAGTGGCTAGAGAGTGAAAGCAGTGCCACCTCCTATGTCGCTAGAACTACCTATGCCCATAAGTGGAGCAAGAAAACGTGGCTGCATCTAGGTCTTGCCACACAATACAACGATTATGATGAAGCCACACTCAAGCTCAACACCACACCCGAAGCAGATCTCTTTGATCGTAACCTTGTCTCAACTAAAATTAAAAATGTTGATACTACACATCTCTGGGGACTAGAGGCTGCGATGGTTTGGAATGCTTTTTCTTTGCAAGGAGAGTATTTTGATATGGAAGTTCGCAACAGCTCAACAGACTATAAATTTAAAAGTGGCTACCTCCAAATGAGCTACTTTCTTACAGGAGAAAGCAAAAACTACAAAGTCAAAAAAGGAACCTTCTCACGTATTAAACCCAAAAGTACATTCTCACCCAAAGGATGGGGTTTAGGTGCTTGGGAGGTTGCAGCTAGGGTAAGTTATCTTGATATTGATGATAAAGATGAGCAAGAGAGTATTGAAAAGAACTACACACTAGGAGTCAATTGGTACGCAACGAAAAACGTGCGTGTGATGACAAACTATGTCAAAGCTACCCTCAGTGAAAGCGATCAAGACCAAGATATTGTACAGTTTCGTGTGCAGTACGATTTTTAAATTTAAGACAAAGGATCAATCATGAAACAGCAAACATTACGTTTATCCGTACTCTGTGCTTCTCTGCTCTTAGGATTAACAGGATGTGGTAGCAGTGCTGATACCTCTAATGGTCTAGCCGTTACAACAAACCAAAGCAGTGAGACAACAGTAATAACAAATGCAACTACTACTCAAAATAGCGAAATCACCACGAGTGAGAATATTAGCACAACAACAGAAGATAATACAAGTAATAATAGTAGCGATACGACGACACAAAATAGTGAAAGTAGTACTAGTAGCACAACTCAAGAGAATCAAAGTACCACTACTACTGACACAAGCACCACAACCAACGAAAGTACCACCACAACAGAAAGTACCGACTCAAACACTAGCAGTGATGCGGGTACGAGTAGCACATCAACAGAGACCAATGCAAGCTTAGACTACAGTGATAACGACTTTGTAGCCACCGATTGGACAGACGAGACACACTCTAAAAGTGTTGATCCCAACTACGATGAAGTTTTTGATAAATCACAAGTGAAACGTTTGGATTTTGTGGTAAGCAGTGAGCGTTGGCAAAGTATGCTCGATGATATGACCGCCAACTATGGTACATTTGGACAAAGTTCACAACCACGAAGAGCCGTAGATGATAATCTCATTGATACCGATGAAGACCCTATTTTTGTCCCTGCAGATGTCTACTACAAAGGCAAACAGTGGTACCGTGTGGGGATTCGATTCAAAGGAAATTCAAGTTTACAAAGTGCATGGCAAGCAGGAATCTTAAAGCTCTCCTTTAAGATGGACTTTGATGAGTTTGAAGATCAATATCCACAAATTGATAATCAACGTTTCTATGGATTTAAGAAGTTTAGCCTTAAAAACAACTATGATGATAAATCCTTTTTGCGTGAAAGTGTGGCTTCGGATCTCTTTAGAGCTGCAGGTGTACCCGTTTCACATACATCTTTTTACCAACTCTATATTGACCACGGTAATGGACCAGAGTATTTTGGACTCTATACATTGGTAGAAGAGGTTGATGGTGAGGTACTTGATACACAGTTTGAGAGTGATGATGGCAACCTCTATAAACCCGAAGATGGCAGTGCTAACTTTGTTGAAGGGACTTTTAGTAGCGAAGACTTTACCAAAAAAACCAATGAAGACGAGGAAGATTGGTCTGATATAGAAGCACTCTTTTTGGCACTGCATGATAGTAGTCGTACCAGTGACCCAAGCACATGGAGAAGCAATCTTGAAGCACTCTTTGATGTCGATGGCTTTATCAAGTACCTAGCGGTTAATACAATGATGCAAAACTGGGATACCTATGGATTAATGCCACACAACTACTATCTCTACAACAACCCTGAAAATGGAAAACTGACATGGATTCCATGGGATAATAACGAAGCCTTACAAGATGGGAAACAAGGGGGAGCATTAGCGTTAGACTTTTCAAACCTTGCTTCAAGCTCTTGGCCACTCATTGCAAAAATTTATGCCGATGATACTTACAAAGCCAAGTATGACAGTTATTTGAGTGAGTTTAAAACCAATATCTTTAATGCAAACAATATGTACACTACTTATGATAGCTACGAAGCACTCATTGAACCCTATGCGACCAGTGAAGTATCAGGCTACTCATTTTTAAACAACAGCAGTGAATTTACAACGGCTATTAGTGAACTCAAAACCCACGTAAGCAGTCGTGAAAGTGCGGTTGAAAGTTATTTGGGAGAGTAGTGAATAACAAAAAGGACAATCTTTTGTGTTTGTCCTTTGATAAAGTAACATTTAGGTAACACAACTACTTTATAATACACCATTAAAAGATTTAAATTTAGGATAAAGGATCAATCATGAAACAGCAGAAAATACTCTTATCAACAGTAGCTGCTTACCTCCTTATAGGTTTAACAGGATGTGGAAGCTCAGCCGATACATCAAGTACCACTACTACTGACACAAGCACCACAACCAACGAAAGTACCACAACAACAGAAAGTACCGATTCAAACACTAGCAGTGATGCGGGTACGAGTAGCACATCAACAGAGACCAATGCAAGCTCAGCCTATAGTGATAACGACTTTGTAGCCACCGATTGGACAGACGAGACACACTCTAAAAGTGTTGATCCCAACTACGATGAAGTTTTTGATAAATCACAAGTGAAACGTTTGGACTTTGTGGTAAGTAGTGAGCGTTGGCAAAGTATGCTTGATGATATGACCGCCAACTATGGTACATTTGGCTCTACCTCACGAAGAGCAGTCACTACGACCAATCCACCTGCTGGGCAACCTACTGCTCCTACTACTCAGACCAATACCCTAC
>Ga0193954_1001173_pt1 | contig 13728 bp, 16 predicted proteins | sample BB_5_MG_FD_140340 | JGI IMG/M metagenome (GOLD analysis project Ga0193954, IMG submission 140340) | Microbial mat bacterial communities from the Broadkill River, Lewes, Delaware, United States - BB_5_MG | ecosystem: Environmental > Aquatic > Freshwater > River > Microbial mats | place: USA...
AAAAAATACTTCATTGTGCTTTTAATGCTTTCTTACATACACCAACAAAAAAATTAAAAGAGCTAGCAGAAAAACCAGAAGCAGATACTTTGGTTCAATCAATTCAAGAGATTTTTGATATGGATGAAAATAGTATAAAAAAATTAAACATGTATAAATGTGAATATCATATGGAAATGGGAAAAAATGGAGATAATGAATGAAATACAGTAAGTTTTATGCACCTACAACAAAAGAAGCACCAAAAGACGCAACTTTACCAAGCCATAAGTTTTTAGTAAGAGCTGGATTTATTAATCAGTATGGAAGTGGTCTTTATAACTTTTTACCAATGGGTAAAATAGTTTTTGATAAGATAAAAAATATTGTAAAAGAAGAAATGGACAATGCAGGAGCATGTGAAATCCAAATGGGTGTAGTAACACCGGCTGATCTTTGGAAACAAAGTGGAAGATATAGTGTATTTGGAAAAGAGCTTTTAAGATTTCATGATAGGAAAAATAACGATTTTGTATTAGGACCAACTCACGAAGAAGTAGTTGTTGATATTGTTAGAGGAAAAGTGACTAGTTATAAACAACTCCCTTTGCATCTTTATCAAATAACTACAAAATTTAGAGATGAAGGTCGTCCAAGATATGGTCTTTTGAGAGGTCGTGAGTTTACAATGAAAGATGGTTATAGTTTTCATAAAGATGAAGAGTCTATGAAAGCTGAATTTGACAATATGGAAAAGACTTATAGAAAGATTTTTACAAGACTAGGGCTTGATTTTCGAGCTGTTGATGCAGATAGTGGTGCTATTGGTGGAAGTGGAAGTAAGGAGTTTATGGTTTTAGCTGATAACGGTGAAGATGATATCGTTGTTTGTAAAAATTGTGAATATGCAGCAAATATTGAAGCTGCCTCAAGAGTAAAAAAGAGTACAGATGTTGAAGCACCTGTAGCGAATATGGCAAAGTTTCATACACCTAATTGTGGGACTATTAGTAAAGTAGCTGAGTTTTTTAAAGTTGATGAATTTTATACAGTTAAAGCTGTAATGAAAAAAGCAATTTATGAAGATAGAGAAGAAGTAGTTTTATTTTTTGTAAGAGGTAATGATAATCTTCAAGAGACTAAAGCACAAAATGCTTGTGGTGCACTAGAACTTGTAGATGCAAATGAGGAAGAGGTTAAAAATGCTGGCTTAGTAGCTGGCTCATGTGGACCATTTGGATTGCCTGAAGGTATCAGCTTTTTTATCGATAATGAATTAAAAGACGAAAAGAACTTGATTTGTGGAGCAAATGAGCATGAGTATCATAATGTAGGGATGAGTATGTTAAACTTCAATGAGAGCAGATATAAAGATTTGATTGAAGTAAATACTGGTGATAAGTGTGCTTGTTGTGGCAGTGAACTTGGCATAACAAAAGGTATTGAGGTTGGACATATATTTCAACTTGGTAAAAAATACACAGAAGCTATGGGTGCAACTTTCTTAGATGAAAATGGAAAAGCGCAACCTTTTTATATGGGATGTTATGGAGTTGGGGTTAGCAGACTCGTAGCTGTAATGGTAGAAGCTAGTAATGATGAAAAAGGATGTATTTGGAATCTTCAAACTGCACCATTTACCTTAGATATTATAATCTCAAATGTTAAAAATGAAGAAGAGCTTACTTTTGGAGAAAAGTTATATAATTCATTTAAAAATAGTGGCATTGAAGTTATATTAGATGATAGAAAAGACAGATTTGGACCAAAAATAAAAGATTTTGAGCTTATAGGCTTTCCATATGCACTTATCATTGGTAAGGGCTTAAAAGATAACCAAGTAGAATTAGTTGATAGAAAAACGCTAGAAAAAACAACTTTACATGTAGATGAAGTTGAAAGTAAATTAAAGGAATTATTAGCTTGAAGTATTTTTTAGTATATTTACTATTAGAAGTATTTGTTAGTGTTAATATCTCTTCAAATATTGGAGCAATGGCTACATTTTTAGAAATTATACTCTCTGCAATGTTTGGATTTGTTTTATTAGCGAACTTTCGTAATACCTTGATGGAAAGTATGCAAGCGATGCAAAGAAGAACGATTTCTATATCAGAGTTTCAAAAACTCAATGCATTTACGCTTTTAGGTGCATTGTTGTTAATAATTCCAGGATTTTTTAGTGATATAATAGGTATCTTTTTGCAGTTTACTTTTTTTGCAACTTTGTTTGCCAAAAAAGTTTTACATGTAAAAGATAATATAGATATAGATGATATACAGAATATAAATAGGAAAAAGGATGAAGATGAAATCATTGATGTTGAAGTTATTGATGATAGGACTAAGCAGTAGTTTTATTTTTGCAAATGTTACAGAAGACAAAATTTTAAAGTTTTTATCAAAATCAGTTCAAGCTACTAAAAGCTATAAGATAAAGAATATTAGTTTATCTGGTAATCAAGATGTAACGAAAATGCCTGGTTGGAAAGTTTATTTTGTAAAGATTGACTTGGATTTAGTTGGAAAAAACAAATCTATTACTATTACTGATAAAATCTTTAGTGATGGAAATATTGTTGCAAGAGATTTATTGGATATTAATACTGTAAAAAGTATAAAAAATAATTTTGTACCCGATTTTGATGAAAAGTTTTATAACAAAAGTAACATTATTGCAGGAAATAGTGATGCAACGAACAAGCTAGTAGTTTTTAGTGATCCTTTATGTCCATTTTGTATGAGTTTTATGCCTGATATCATTAACTTTGTTGAAAAATATCCAGAGCAGTTTGTTTTGTATTATTATCATTTTCCTTTAAATATTCATCCCAATTCACCTACTCTGATAAAAGCAAGTTTAGTTGCTAAGAAGCAAGGTATAAAAGATGTAGATATTAAAGTTTATGAAGAAGCATTTGATTTTGAAAAGAAAGATGATAAATTAGTGCTTGATGCCTTTAATAAGCTTTTGGGGACAAAAATAACGCTTGAAGATTTAAATCAAAAAGATATATTAAAACATATTGAAGATGATAAGAAAATAGTTGATGCTTTAGGTCTAAATGGAACGCCAAGATTGTTTACAAATGGAAAAATAGATAGTCATAGGACTATATACAAAAATTTATTAAAGAAGTAAAATGACAAAATTAATTATTGCAACAAGAGAAAGTAAACTTGCTATGTGGCAAGCAGAACATATACAAGCGCGTCTTCAAGAGGCATATCCTGATATGGAAGTAGTTATAAATTCTATGACTTCAAAAGGTGATCAAATCCTTGATACTCCATTAGCAAAGATAGGAGGGAAAGGGCTTTTTACTAAAGAGTTAGAAACTTCTATGCTTGCAGGAGAATCACATATAGCAGTTCATAGTTTAAAAGATGTGCCGATGGAGTTTCCTGAGGGGCTTAAACTTTCAGTTATAACAAAAAGACATGACCCAAGAGATGCGCTTCTTTCTCAAAAATATTCTTCTATCGAAGAATTACCTCAAAAATCTGTTGTAGGGACTACAAGTTTAAGAAGAAGAATGCAAATACTAAAAGTCAGACCAGATTTAACTATAAAAAACCTCCGTGGTAATGTAAACACTCGTATAAGAAAACTAAAAGATGGTGAGTATGATGCTATCATCTTAGCAAGTTCAGGGATAAAAAGACTTGGACTTCAAAGTGAAGTGAAGTATTTTAGCCCAATTAGCGAAGAACTTATGATTCCTGCAATGGGACAAGCTGCTCTTGGTATTGAAATAGTTGATACTCCTGAACTAGAAAAAATCATTTCAGTTTTAAAAGATAATGATGCAACAGTTGAAACTACTATCGAAAGAGAATTTGTAAGAGTTCTTGAAGGTGGTTGTCAAGTGCCAATTGGAATCAATGCAAAAATTGATGGTGATAAAGTAAATATTCAAGCTTTAGTTGGTCTCCCTGATGGTGAAGAAATCATTTATGAAAAGCTTACATGTAAAGTATCTGAATATCAAACAAAAGGCGAAGAGATAGCTAAAAGATTTATAGATAAAGGTGCACGAGAACTACTTAAACGAGCTGAGGATATAGCTATGAATGAGGTTTTTTAGAGAAAGAAAGATAGTGAGCCTCTTTTAAGAGGCTCTAATGTTTATTTCATATTAGGTACAGGAGTTTTTGCTGTACTTTTTGGTAACTGAGGGTAAGAAATATCAGGTTTTCTACCTTCAAGTGAACCAAGAAAAGTAACGATTTTTTTTGCTTCTGCATCATTGATCTCGATACCTAGCTGAACACTTCCCATTTCTTTAACTGCATCTGCTAAGCTCCATATAGCTCCATTATGAAAATAAGGTGCTGTTTCAGTAATATTTCTTAGACTTGGTGTTTTTACCATTCCTTGAGCATTACCTTTAAAATCACCTACATTTGCAAATTTGTATTTTGCTGCTACTTCAAATGGTTGCATTGTACCACCAAGAGCTATACCATTGTGGCAACTTGCACATCCTTTGTCTATAAAAACATTTAGTCCTTCTTTTTCTGCTTTACTTAATGCATTTTCATTTCCATTTAGATAGTCATCAAAAGGTGCAGGAGTAACAAGCGTTCTTTCAAATATACCAATAGTAGCAGTAATAGTTTCAAAATCTATCTTTACATCATCCCCATAAGCTTTTTTAAATTCATTAACATATTCAGGTATAGAATTTATTCTAGCTTCTACAAGTGACTTAGGGGATGCCATTTCTGGACCAGCCTGCATAGGACCTTGTGCTTGATCTTCTAGGTGTGGACTTCTTCCATCCCAGAACTGTGCAGCAAACAGTACGGAATTATATACTGTAGGTGAGTTTAGATGATGAGGGTTTGGAGTCCATTGATGTCCAACAGCTGCAGGAACACCATCAGCTCCACCAAGACCTAAATTGTGACATGTATTACAGCTAATAATCCCACTTTTTGAAAGTCTTGGCTCAAAAAATAATCTTTTACCAAGTATAACTTTTTCAGGTGTGATTGTACCATCAGGATCTGTTAACTTTAGAAGCTCCAGTTGACTTTCAGGTAGTGAAAGTAGCCCATTTTCTCTTGCCTTATCTGCCGTAGAGGCTCCAAATAGTAATGTTGATGCTATTAATGAAGCACCTATTAACTTTGTGATTCTCATTTTTTCTCCTTTTTGAATTGAATTTCATTATATTTATTATTAGCTTAATAAATAATAAATATTATTGTTCAATAAAAATTATTCACAAGGTGTTACTAATGGTAAATTTAATTAGCTCTATGGTACAATTATTTAATGTTATAAATTTGGAGGGAGTATGTCTCATCATACAACAAAATCAGGCTATCAAAATTTATCACAAAGATTAAACAAGTTTCCATTAGGAGCTCCTGCTACAAAAAGTTTGTATAAAGTTTTAGAAGTACTTTTTTCTCCTAAAGAGGCTCAGCTTGTAGCTCAACTTCCTATAAGACCATTTCAGGCTCAAACTGCAGCTTCTATATGGAAATTACCTCTTAGTGAAGCAAGAAAAATTTTAGATACCTTAGCAAGTAGAGCTATATTAGTAGATATAGAGTTCAACGGTGAGCTTTCATATGCACTTCCCCCTCCTATGGCTGGATTTTTTGAGTTTGCTTTGATGCGAACAAGAGATGATATAGACCAAAAATTACTTTCGGAGCTTTTACATCAGTATTTGGATGTAGAAGATGATTTTGTAAAAGATCTTTTTCGTGAAGAGACACAAATGGGAAGAACTTTTGTAAATGAACAAGCTTTGAGCGTTGAGAACTCTTTGCATGTACTTGATTACGAGAGAGCCTCATATACTATAGAAACAGCAAAAAACATAGGTGTAAGTACATGTTACTGTCGTCATAAAAAACACCATACGGGTGGAGCTTGTGATGCCCCACTTGATATATGTATGACTTTTAGTGAAACTGCAGAATCACTTAGTAAATATGGTTATGCAAGGAAGATAGATAAAGTAGAAGGTATGGAGCTTTTATCCGAGGCAAAAGAGCACAATCTAGTACAGTTTGGAGAAAATGCTCAAAACAATGTTAGCTTTATATGTAACTGTTGTGGGTGTTGTTGTGAAGCCTTGCAAGCTGCAAGAAAATTCTCTTTTTTAAATCCTGTACATACTAGTAACTTTTTACCATCTATCAATGAGCTTACATGTAGTGGTTGTTCAAAATGTGTAGAAGTTTGTCCTGTTGAAGCTATGAGTTTAGTCTCAGCTAATGATGCGCAAAAACCAAAACGAAAAATAGCAAAAATTGATGTTGATAGATGTCTTGGTTGTGGAGTTTGTGTAAATGTCTGTAAAAACTCTGCGATACTTTTAAAGAGTTTAGAAAAAAGAGTTTTAACCCCAGTAAATAGCGCGCATAAAATAGTATCAATGGCGATAGAAAGAGGAACCTTGCAACATCTTATCTTTGATAACCAAGCTTTATGGAACCATAGAGTTATGGCAACTATATTTGGAGTCATACTCAAACTTCCTCCAATCAAGCAAGTGATGGCAAGTGAGCAAATAAAATCAAGATATCTTGGCAAATTATTAGGTGATATGACTTAAGGAGTGTGAATGAAATATATTATATTAGGTGCAGGTGGAGTTGGATCTTACTATGGAGCAAAGTTAGTTGATGGTGGATGTGAAGTTCTCTTTGTTGCTAGAGGAGAGCATTTAAAAGCCTTAAAGAAAGAGGGATTAAAGCTTAGTAGTTTAAACTACAGCTTTGAAGCAAAAGTACAAGTTAGTAGCTTAGAAGAACTTAACCAAAAAGAGATAGAAAGTACAGATGTAATTATCTTAGCAGCAAAATCAACGGCAACTAACGATATCGCAAAACAGTTAATGCCTCTATATTTTACATGTAAGAACCAACCTTATATTTTGTCTATCCAAAATGGTGTAGAAAATGAAGAGATTTTGTGTCAATATTTTCCAAAACAAAAAGTTATAGGTGGACTTACTAGAAAGATAGGTGCACATATCATAAAACCTGGAATTGTTGAAGTAGCAGGAAGTGCTGTTGAGACTATCATAGGGGCTTGGCAAAAGCAAATTGACGATGAGAATATATTGGATACTATATCAGCAGATATCAAAAAATCAAATTTAAAGTGTGAAGTTGTCCCCGACATAAAGTTAGAGTTATGGAAAAAACTTGTCATTAACAATGGTGTAAATGCTATTTGTGCACTTTTACATGTAAAGACTGGTGTAGTTATGCAGCATAAAAAAATCTCGAAAATAGTTTATGGACTTATGGGTGAAACAGCAATAGCAGGGCAGAGAGTAGGAGTAGCAATATCAAAAAAAGATATTGATGCTATGTTCAATCTTATATCAAATTTTGATTCTATAAAACCTTCTATGTTAGTTGATAGAGAGTTTAAAAGACCTTTGGAAATAGAGGAAATTTGTGGAGTAGTGTTAAGATACTCTGATGAGCTTGGCATAGATGCTCCATATACTAGAACGGTTTCTTCGCTTTTAGAGTTTATTTATGCACAAGAAGTCTCATTTATAAAAAAGGAATTCTGAAAAGTATTTTATAGCTAATTTCATTCAAAGGAATAGTCCCAAACACACGACTATCTACACTATTGGGTGAAGTACCTTCAACAAATACTTGAGTATTTTCGATAGAACGAACCCGTTTAATCATCACTCCAACACTTTTACATGTAAAGGTAACAATGTCTTGAGGCTTTACATGTAAACCATATTTTGGCCGTATTGCGATGACTAACTCCCCCTCTTTATATAGAGGGTAGAGAGAGTCACCGACAATACGAAAAAGTTTTATCATAACACAGGATAGACGACATCTTCATTTGGTAGGTATGGACTTTTAGCTACTTTTGTTGCAATACCTTTGAGTTCCCAAAAAATTGCAGCAAACTTATTTACCTCATCTAAAAGAGCCATTGCTTTTTCTCGTGAGACCTGTTGCTTTGCTGCACCACCAAGCATCATGATATTGTGTGTGATTGTGTGAAGTTCTGGATGTTTTTCTAACTGTGGAGCTTTGATAAAATCTCCCCATATAATACGAATTTCTTCTTTACACTTAATGGCTTCACTCTCTTTAACCGCCACATATCGTGACATAGTATTAAAATAATGTACATCATCACTTTTTTCTAGTGCAACTATCTGATCAACCATGCGTACTACACTAAGTGCTGCAATTTGAGCAACAATAGGGTCATAAATACCACATGGGACATCACAATGAGCATGTGCGCTTTCTGGTTTAAAAACATTTAATAATGAGTTCATAGGAATCCTTTCAAGATTTATTTTTATCATTTCTCTTAGATTATACCACTTTTTTCTATGGAAAAGCTTGAGTTTTTGGAGTAATTTTTTTATTTATCACTCGCTATTAAAATACTAGCTCATACAATTCTTATAATTCTAAAAATTCCAATAATATTTGGAAAATTATTAATAAAAACAACACAAATTCTTTAATGTATCAATTAAATATTATTACATGTAAACTTCAAGTCTTTCAAAAAGTCCTGACCAAGTTTTGTCCTCTAAGTTCTTTGTTAAGATTTGTTTATCTATCTCTTTGTGCTCTAAAACAGCTTGTATCTGCTTTTTAAGTGCTTGTGCTATGGCATCTTCAAAACTACTTACTTCTTTATCTTTTGGTTTATCTATACTTTTCATATTGGGTAAAGTTATATAAGAGATAGCACCGATTTCTTCAAAGATATTTCCCAAAAACTCTTTAAGTCCAGGAAGTTGTGTAGATATAACTCTCATACCACAGGCAAGGGCTTCAATGATAACCAAAGGTAAACCTTCAAAAAAGGAAGGTAGTATAAATATATGTGAATTATAAAAATTTTCCACTAACTCTTTTTGTTCTACAAAGCCGAGGTACTTTACACTTGTTTTCATAGAATTTATCTTTTGTTGTATATTTTCACTCTCACTCCCTGCACCGCCACCAATGAGAGTTAATGATACTTCATCTTTGTTATAGCCTAAACTCTCAAACGCATTTAAAAGATGAGGAACACCTTTGGCATTGCTCATTTTACCTACATAAACTATCTTAACTGGTGGAGTTTTTGGTTTTGGTGTTTGAAAAAATATAGAGGGATCGTATCCTGTGCCACTTACTACAACTTTGTCTTTTTTAAAACCATACTTTTGTATGATAGTCTGCTTTTGTACTTCATTTAAAGCAAATGCAACATCGCATTTTGTTATATTTTGTTTTACGATTTCAAAAAGGTTTGGTGAAAGCTCTGCTTGTCTTAAATCTGTCCCATGGCAAAGACAAAGAACTTTTAAATTTGGATATAACTCTTTTATAAGAGAACTCATAAGCCATAGATGATTTGATATAACTACATCTGGTTGAAAACTTTCAACAGCTTCTTTTATTTTTAGACTAAAAGCAGATTTATACTGAGTAAACATCTTCTCGTCAATATCACTATATTTGGTGCTAGAATAGGGCATGACATCGCTCATACCAACAACAGGATAAGGCAAATCCTCACTCTCAAAGTATATAGGAAAAAAGTCTTTTTCATCTAAATTATCAATATTTGATTCTATTTGTGTTTGTGGGATGCCTGCTAGTACTGCTTGGGTATAACCTTTTTTGTATCCAGCAGCAAAAAGTTCTTGTAAAAATACTCCACTGCCTGTTTTCCCTGGCCTTTGTGCTAAGGCATGTAAGATACGCATACTTTTCCTATATTTTTATTTGTTGTTTTTAAATCAAAATTTAGTCGCAAAGGATTCTGTTTCTACCACTATTTTTTGCTTTATAGAGTAAATCATCTGTTTGTTTATAAATTTTATTAAGATTTATTGTTTCATTGGTTTTGATACATACTAATCCAGCAGAGATAGTTATATGTTTAGTTATACTATTTTCTTTATGTTCTATTTGGAGGTTTTCTATATTTGTTTTTACTTTATTGGCAAATTCTATTGCTTTTTCTTTTGAGTCTGTTTTAAATAAAACTCCAAACTCTTCACCACCAAGTCTAAAACAATAATCATCTGTTCTATGTAGGGAGGATTTTAAGGTAGATGCTATTTGTATTAAAACTTCATCTCCTCCTTGATGACCGTATGTATCGTTATATAGTTTAAAATTATCTATATCTATAAGCATAAAACACTCAATTTTTTTATCTCTTTTAGCTGAGTTAATAACTTTTAAAAAAATTTCATCAAAATATCTTCTATTATAAATATTTGTCAGACCATCTGTTATAGAAAGTTTTTCTAAGGCCTTTTTATCAGTAATATTATGCCTAATTGAGGTATATCCATTTTTTTCACCGTACTCATCATAAGTTGGAGATATTGAAGCTTCTACCCAATAAAAATCACCATTCTTTTTTTGATTTTTAATCTCACCATTCCATATCATACTTAATTTTATGGAATCCCACATTTTCTTGTAAAAGTTTTTGTCTACATCAGGATGTCTAATTATATTGTGGTTTTGACCCAAAAGTTCTTCTTTTGAATATCCGCATATTTTACAAAAAGCTTCTGAGACATAAGTAATATTGCCTTTAAGATCAGTTGAAGAGATTAGGACATTTTGATCTACTATTTTAATATACTCATCAAGAGCTTTTTTATTTTTCTTTTGGATGGTTATATCTTTTGCTACTAAAAGAACTTTGTTTTTATCCGGTAGAAGAGAGAGAGACAGATTTACTCCTAATTTCCTTCCATCTTTAACTATGCAGGTCTTTTCAAAGTTTTCAACAAATCCTTTTTTTATAACTTCTTTGAGTATATTTTTTACTCTTTGAACATCTTCAGAAACAGAGAGTTCTGCACAGCTTTTTGTTAACAACTCTTCTTTACTAAAGCCTGTCATGTGAAGATAAGAATCATTGCTATATAAAAAACGAGTTTCCAAATCAAGTATGGCTATTCCATCTTTTGTTGTATCGACTATAGCTTGAAATTTTGTTTTTTCTTTATATAGGGCAAGTGTTGTTTTTTCAGCAATTAGTTCTGTTTCTAGTTTTGATAGTTTTTCTCTTTCAAGTTCTCTTTTGAGTTGTTCAATGTACAATTTATCACTACTACTCACCGTCTTGCACCTCAAATCTATATACTGGATACTCTTTACCTACGATATTTTTAGTTTCATCTGTTTTATCCATAGTTATCGATGAGTTGTACCCGTAAAACGCAACACACCCCTCAAGTAAACCATAAGTGAGATAGGGTATATCTCTAAAGCTAGAGTATCTTAAGATAATATGATTTGAGCTCAAACGATTAACTTCAAATTCAGGGAATTTTGCATTCGGATAAAATTTTTTTAATTGTTCAAAATGAAGTGTATTCAGGTTTTCTAAAAAATCGTATGGAGTAGAGTAGGTAACAAAATCATCACTGTTTTCATGCATTTTTATTAATCTTTTGTAGAGGTATTTGTAAGCGTATTTACCAAACTGCCTTAAAATTTCATCTTTAGAACAATCAAATAAGAACTTACTGTGCTTAATCAAGGAGTACATATAAGAAGAATTGTAATTTCCTAAAGCGGAAAAACCACCTTTGTTCGGGTAGTCGTCTTTTTGTAACAGGATATCAAGCTCTTTTGCTCCAAATTTGTGTTTAATAAATTCTGTAAATGAATTAAACATGACACCCTTCATTATAAACCTTTTGAAAAGTTCATAAGTACACTTTTGGCATCATTAAAGCTCATATCATATGGGTAGAAATCATCTTTTTCATTAAATTCATTTTTAGTATAAAAATATCCCATATTCCAGTTTTCAAAATCTCTTTTTAAGATATCTACAGTGCCTATTAGTTTTATATTCTCATGCCTAGTATCTTTTAAAATATTAGCATATAAATTTTTTATATATTCATCTTTACCTTCTATGCATTGTAAAAAGTAAGTGCCATTATAGATAAGCATACCACTTAGATTAAATTCTTTATTTTTTGCAATAGATAAATCTAAAATATCTTTAACATCTTCAAGGGCAACATTTTCTTTTGCTTTACTACAATATATAAGTTGTGTCATTGGTATATCCTTAAAAAATATTATATCATAATGTCTATATAATTTTTTTCTTGTGCACATCTTTGAGCTCAAAGTTTACTTCAAAAATAAATATTTTGGACGATATTATATTAGCTCTTATAAGGAGTGAAACATGGACGCACTGAGTGCAGCAAAACCTATGGATCCTGAAATGTATGCGTTGAAACAATCTACTCAAGTTCAAGAAGAAATTATTATAAAACTTGTAGATACTCTTCAAGACCAAATGCAGACAAGTACTGCACCCGTTTCAGGATTAGCAGACCAAGGTATTGGAGCAAACCTTGATATAAAAGGATAACTCCAATTTTAAATAAGTGATTAGGGCTTACATGTAAGCCTTAATTACCTCTCTTTCTACGAAAAAGCTTACAAATTTATTTAAGAGTATTTTAAAAACAAAATGTTATATTTACATAAAGCATGTAATATTTTTACACTTTACATGTAAATATTTTACAAAAAGGAGTTTTTAAGAGTATGAAAAAGTTTTTTAAGTATTCTTCAACAATAATATACCTATTTGCAGCGATTGTTTTGACTTTTATGTCACTTGCAATAATGTGGTGGTCTATCAATGAAGTACTCCATGCGTTTGATAATTTTTCGCCAAAAAAAGATTTCATTCTTATTATGTTACAATCAGTTGGTACTATCATTATATCTATTGCTATTTTAGATTTTTCTAAATATATGATAGAAGAAGAAGTTTTTAGAACTAAAGAGTTAAGAGAACCTGAAGAGGCCAGAAGAACTTTAACAAAGATTATGACTATTATCGCTATTGCTGTTAGTGTTGAGGGATTAGTATATATATTTAAGGCCGGAACTAATGATCTTAAGCTTTTAATTTATCCTGCATTTTTAGTCGTAACTTCGGTATTTGTTATTATAGGATTAGGAGTGTATTTAAAATTAAGTAATAACATAGAAAAATAGTTTGAAATTATGTAAGAAAAAGGAAAGTGATTAAATGACTAATTTTATAAAACCAAAAAACACAAACAGTTTTAAAAATGAAATGAGGAATGTAGGCTTTGAAATAGAATTTGCAAATATCGATATAGAAAAGATTTTGGAGGTTTTAAAAGATGAGTTTAACTTTACAGTAACTAAAGTAAATAATTTCTTGTATAAGTTAGGCTCTAAATATGGAGATTTTATACTTGAACTTGATTTTGAACTTTTAACAAAACAAAAACTTAAAACAAGTGCAAAAGATTTGTATGAAAAAGTTGGTATAGAGATACAAGAAGAAGATATAGACTCTATTGAAAATTTTATTGGGAAACTTTCAAAAGATATAGTGCCATACGAGATAGGTACTCCACCATTGCCTTTAGATAAAATTGATTTAGTTGAAGAAATTGTACAAAAATTGAGTCAAAATAGTGCAAAAGGAACTACTCATAAAATCTATTATGCTTTTGGACTTCATATAAATATTGAAGTTATATCATTAGAGGTTGAGAGTTTATTGTCTTATTTACGATCGTATGTTATTTTGCAAGATTTTATAAATAAAGATGCAAATATAGATTTAGCTAGAAAAATCTCTCCATTTATTGATAATTTTAAAAGCGATTATATATTACATATCTTAGATGAAAATTATAAACCTTCAATAGACATTTTTATAAAAGATTATATAAAATTTAATCC
>Ga0193954_1001175_pt1 | contig 13719 bp, 16 predicted proteins | sample BB_5_MG_FD_140340 | JGI IMG/M metagenome (GOLD analysis project Ga0193954, IMG submission 140340) | Microbial mat bacterial communities from the Broadkill River, Lewes, Delaware, United States - BB_5_MG | ecosystem: Environmental > Aquatic > Freshwater > River > Microbial mats | place: USA...
AGATATAAATGTACCTACTTTAGATGGTGTTGCACTTTTAAAAAAAATAAGAGAATACTATCAAGATATTCCAGTCATAATAATAAGTGCTACAGTAGAACTAGATATCATAAAAAAAGCTTATGGATTTGGGTGTAGTGATTTTCTGAAAAAGCCTTTTTTTATTGATGAACTGACTATTAAAATAGAAAAACTTTGTAATATAAGTGATAAAATCATCACTTTTGATGAAGATTGTTTTTTTAACTACAAGTCAAGTACTATCACTATAAAACAAGAGGAACAAAGAGTAACAAAAAAAGAGAAACTTCTTTTAAATCTTTTTCTAAATAATAAAAATAAGATTATCACTATAGATAATATTCAAGAAAATGTATGGGAAGGAAATATAGCCTCAATAGAGTCAATAAGAACACTTATGAGAAGGGTAAGAAAAATATTAACAAAAGAGTATATACAAACAATTGTTGATACAGGATATATCTTTAAATGCGATATATAGTATATTTACATTCATATCTAAAATAGATATAATCCAAACATGAAAACACAAAAAGAAAACAACAATTTTGATATTTCAAATATTGAAACAACACACTTAGATCAGCCAAAATTTGTACAACCACTAAGAATTAACTACACACAAAACAATATCAATAAAACTTGGGAAGCAGTAAAGTCACATGATAGTGTCTCTGTACTTCTGTACCACACTACTAAAAATGCTTTTTTGTTAGTCAAACAATTTAGACCACCTGTTTATCTAAATCACAATGAACATACATTTACTTATGAATTATGCGCAGGTATTATAGATAAAGATATCAGCTTATCTCAAATAGTGCAAGAAGAGATAGATGAAGAGTGTGGATATGAAGTAAAACTAGATAATATATCTAAAATTACATCTTTTTTTACAAATGTTGGGGTAAGTGGAGCTAAACAGCATCTATATTTTGCAAATGTAGATGAAGATATAAAAATACACGAAGGTGGAGGGATACATTCAGAACAAATTGAATTGGAATTTATCTCTTTAGAAAAAGCAAAAGAATTTATTTTTGATGAGTCAAAAGCGAAAACACCAGGGCTAATGTTTGCTTTTTATTGGTTCTTTGAAAACTATAAAAAATAAGAGAAGAGTTCCTCTTATTTTTATAATTATTACATACTATTTTTGATATGGTTTTCCAATATTTCTCTACTAATTTCACCAATAAACTTTTCTAGAAAAAGCCCATCTTTTGTATAAAGAAATGATTCTGGAATCATTTGCACATCTCCAAAACCTTTTGCCATTTTAAAATTTTCTTCCCCTACTACTATAGGAAAATTAACTTTAAATTTCTTCAAAAATGCATCAACCTCTTCTTTTGTAGATTTTTTATCAAACAACACACCTAAAATCACAAAATCGTCTTTGTATTTTTCTTGCAATTCAACAAAACTTGGCATCTCTTTTACACAAGGTTTACACCAAGGAGCCCAAAAATTGATTAAAACCATTTTTCCATTTAGCTGTTTTGAAAGCATTAAACCATTTGATACATCTAAAGTGATTTTTTCGCCTGTAGTTGTTGTCAATGTATATTTATTCATTTTTTTCTTTACTACTTTTTCTTTGCTACTTGCTACTGTTATCTCTTGTGCTTGTTTTGATTGATTTTCACATGCTGTAAAAAACAATGCAACAACAATTAAAAAAATTGATGTTAACTTTATTTTCATATTATTTCCTATTTATATATTTCAGACTCTACTAACTCTAAAAATGTCTCATAATCTAGCTTTTTAAGAAGCTTACCATTTACATACAATGTTGGAGTACCTGTCACACTTAACTTTGATGCATCATCTTTATCCATTTTCAACAGATTATTAACATATATATTCTCAAAATCCATTCTAAATTTTACCATATCTAAACCAGCTTCTGGTAAAAAATCCCACAACAATTCTGGTTTTGGATCATTATGTAATGCCCATTTTTCTTGATATTTGAAAACCACGTCTAATGTTTCTTTAAATTTGTTCTGTAGTCTTGATGCTTCAAGAAGTTTTACAACAAATTTTGAATTTCCATGATTGGCTAAATACCTATAAACAAGTCTTGTCTCATCTTTGTACTCTTCAAATACTTTTTTAACTACAGGATGAAAATAACTACAAGATTCACATTCTGGGTCTAAAAACTCTACGATAGTAACTTTATTTTTATTGTTACCAAAAATAGGAGAATGATCTCTTACAAAAGGAGCTCCTTTTTTTGTAGCTGCAAGTTCTTGATTTTTTGTATCTATGCTAAACTGATAGAGTTTTGCAGCAGTTACAAAACCAACAATCAGTAAAATAATTGAGATGACAATTATTTTTTTATTACTCATATTCATCTTTTTTTTCCGAACATAAGTAAAATAAAAAGTATCGAGTAAGAGATTAGAGACAATAAAGGTATAGTTACAAATCCAAACCAATTTATATATTCAGTAGAACATGGTACTCCACTTACACAAGGAACTACAGACTCAGGAATAATATCAAACATTAAAAGATTGTGATAAATAGAAAATGCCAATCCTGTAACTACTAAAAGCATTGAATATTTAAAAACTTTATCATCTGGATATAATAAGTTAGCTAAAAAAATCAAAACTAAGGGATACATAAATATGCGTTGATACCAACACATAGAACAAGGGACAAAGTTCATCACTTCGCTAAAGAACAAACTTCCAAATGTTGCTATACTAGCAACTAAAAAACATAAAAAAATAATATTTGTGCTTATTGACACTTTAGTATTCATTTTAAACCTTTATTATAAAAAATTTTATTTAGAAATAGGTTTTATCATAAATTTGCTTAGAATCTAACTTTTTGAGTTAATTAACAAAAAATTATAAGTGTGTATAAATTATAATTATATTTATACCTATAATTTATTACTAAGTATTATGATTCTTACTTAAAGAAAAAATAAACCAAGTAATCCCTAATAAATCAGCACTTCCACCAGATGAAAGATTTTTCTTTATCATCATATCATCAAATTTTTTTAAGTTACTTTCCAATAAAGTTATATCTTTTACTTCTAAGAGTTTTTTAGCTTCACTTTGAACAAAAAGTAAACCATCAACTCCTCCTCTTGCATATACAGTACTATCTTCTGTGATACTCATTAGTAAAAGAAGTGTAAGTTTTAAGGCTATTTCTTCGCCGTATTCATCTAGTTTTTGTTTAAAAAAAGGCAATGATATTTCAAAAATAGTAGGGTACCCTCTCTGGGCTTCACCTCTTATACCTTTAGAGTTTGTTTCTAGATAATACCTTTCTCCATGAGTACAAGGATTTAAGATTTTTTGGAAATCTTTTTGTATCAAATCTTTACATATATATTTGATTTCATCTTGCAAGGTTTGTAAACATTCACCTCCAACACTTCCAATTGCCCCACAAATAACTGCTAAAGAAAAAATCATACCTTTGTGTGTATTTACACCTTTTGTAGAATTAAACATCTCTTCTTCACACTTTTTCCCTATCTCTCGAAGCTCATTAAAATTATTACCGCAATTATAAAACTGTGCAATAAACGGAGAAATAGCTTTAGCACTAAGATAAAATGTTTCCACAGTCATATCTGTATGACTTCCATTGTTTGCACAATCTACAAGTCCAGGTTTTGGAGTGAGTTCTACTTCTTTTATAAGAGCGTTATATGCTAGTTTTGTAATCATGTACTTTTGTACTTATGTGATCTAATAATTCTTTTAGTGCATGCTTTTGACTTCTGGCACACTCTTTTGCATTTGTATCACAAATATAACATTTTCTAGGAATTTTTCGCGAAAGTATTTGTTTGTTTTTATCAATAACATCTATATCCATAAATCTTCCAAGAGGATGATTCTCTTCTATTTTGGATGTAAGAGTTTTTAGTTTAATAGCATCTATTTCTACACATATTAAAGCTTCACATCCAGCTTCGTTAGATGTAAGGATTTGATCTAATTCTTTGAGTCCCAAGTTTTTTAGCTCTTGTAATGCAACTTCATAAATATATTTTGAATCATCACTAAGTTTAGTTGCCCCTGGGATATTTATAGTAAGGCTTAGGAGAGCAGAGTTGTATTTATCTATCAACTCTCCTTGATTTTTAACTCTTTGCTCTTTATTAAAAAGAATCCTATTTAAGCAGTTGTTTAACTTCATCTATAATTGAGCCATCTCTATATCTAATTTGAGCTACTACTTTATCTGTATGCTTTATAGCTGTAGGTTGTCCACAAAGATTAATAGCTCTTTCATGTAACTCTTCTATATCAACAATAGTAAGTCCCGCATCAATTAGTCTTTTTTTAAGTTCTACGTTTCTTGGATGTACTGCTATTCCTTGATCTGTTACAACTACATCAACGCTATCCCCTGGAGTTACTATAGTATTAACTCTCGTTCTAATAGTTGGTATTCTTCCTCTTGTAAGAGGTGCAACTATAATAGAAAGTTTGGCTTCTGCGGCTGTATCACTATGTCCACCAGAAGCACCTCTTAATAATCCTTTTGAACCTGTTATAACATTTACATTAAAATCTTTATCTATTTCTAGAGCACTCAGTACAACAACATCAAGTTGTTTAATAGCAGTACCTTTAGAACTAGGATTTGCATATTCATTTGCACTTATCTCTATATGATTTGGATTTTCACCCAAAGATTTTGCAGCAAACTCATCAAAACTTTGTACATCTAAAAGTTTTTTGATAAGCCCTTGTTTTAACATACTTACCATAGTACCTGTAATTCCACCAAGACCAAAACTCGCTATTATACCTTGCTCTTTCATTTTTTCACTAAGAAAAATAGTTGTTGCAAGTGAGGCACCACCTGTTCCTGTTTGAATACTAAATCCATCTTTAAAAAGTCCAGAATTTTCTATTACTTTTGAAGTTCTTCTTGCAAGAAGTAACTCTTTAGGATTTGTAGTCATTCTTGTAGCACCCTCTCCAATCTTACTTGGATCACCAACTTCATCAAACATAACAATACTATCTACTTGATCTTGAGAAATGGAAGCAGGCATATTTGGATAATCTTCAAGTGTTTCACTAATTGCAATCACATGTTTTGCATACTGTGCATCAATCATTGCATATCCTAGTGAACCACATTGAGAACGACCTTTATATCCACTAGCATTTCCTAGTCTATCAATACAAGGAACACCTAAAAATGCCACATCAATATTTAATTCACCACTTTTTATAAGATGAACTCTTCCACCATGAGTATGAATCTGAACTGGTTTTTCCATAAGACCATTTGAAACAGCTTCCCCAAGTTTACTTCTAAGACCAGAAGTATATATCTGTGTAACTACACCATTTTCAATATGCTTTATAATCTCATCGTGTACAGAAGCTAAAGAGCTAGAAGCAACACATAAATCTTTGTATCCCATCTTTGCTAATACATCCATAACAATATTTAAAACTTTATCACCACCACGAAAAGCATGATGAAAAGATATAGTCATACCATCTTTTAGACCTGAGTTTTTAATAGCTGATTCAATGCTATCAAGTATTTTTGAGCTTCTATTGTCTACATTTACGTTTTTTGATATTCCTGCAAATGGTTTTTTTATATTTTTCATCTTAGTCCCTTCTTATACCAGACGCTTGGGCTAATTCTAAAGTCCACTGAGCTCTTGCAATAATTGGAGCATCTACCATACGCCCATCTAATGAAACTACACCCAAGCCTTGCTCTTGTGCCTCTTTTGCAGCTTCTGTAACTTCAATTGCCCAATCCACATCTTCAATAGATGGAGCAAATGCTTCATGCAAAGTAGATATTTGGTTTGGATTAACTAAAGATTTACCATCAAATCCTAAACCTTTTATATAGTTAACTTCTGCTAAAAATCCCTCTTTATCTTTTACATCAGAAAAAATTGAATCAAAAGCATGAATTTTTGCTGCACGCGCGGCTAATAATATTTGAGAACGAGCGGCCATAAGTTCAGCCCCTTGTTTTGTTCTTTGAGTATGTAAATCTCTTACAAAATCTTCTGCACCCAAAGCAATTCCCATAAGTCTATCACTACATCTTGCAATATCAACGGCGCTAACTACTCCAAGAGCACTTTCAATAGCCGCTAGAAGTTTAGTTTTTTTAGTTCTACCTATCTCATTTTCAATTTTCTCAATAGCAGCTTGCATCTCTAAAACATCATCAACAGTATCTGTTTTTGGGAGTCTTACTATATCAACACCTGCTCTTACAACTGCTTCTAAATCTAGTAAACCATAAGGACTATCAAGAGGATTAACTCTAACTGCTGTTTCAACATCTTTATATACAAAATGATTAAGAGCATGAAAAACCATAAGTCTTGCAGAATCTTTTTCACTTAAAGCAACAGAATCTTCTAAGTCAAACATAACAGTATCTGGTTTATAAATAAAAGCATTGCAAACCATTGCAGTATTTGATCCAGGTACAAAAAGCATACTACGTCTAAGTTTCATTACAATACCTCCCATTCAGGTTGTTCCATCTCACAAGCTCTTAATATAGCGGCTTGAAGTCTAGCTTTTATCACAAAGTCTAATGCACCTTTATCTTGCACATTTACAAGAACATTATTAACATTCATATCTTGTATAGTCTTTCTAACAAGCTCTTCTATAGCATCACCATATATCTCTTTAACACTACTTTCTAAAATTATTTTAATATCATCTTCTTCGATTGGACTTACTTGTATATACGCATCACTTGACTCCAATGTCCCTGCATATGCACTCTTTTTTAATACACTCATAAACAAACTCCTATTTAGTTTTTGTTAAAAATTCAAATGTAGTATCTGGTACTATATTTGATAATTCTTCATAATTTTTATCTTTTAATAATGCTCGAACACGTGAAGCAGATATAGCTTTATGGTCATATTCGACTCTTTGTATCTCTATTACTTTTATGATATTTGAACTTCCGTTTTTATCTTCTAAGATATTTTTCATATTTTTATTGTAGTTATTTGTCACAGTACAATAAGGCTCAGTTCCTACAAATCTATGTGTGATTCCTAGTTTTGGTGCCAAATGATTTCTATAGATATTTAGATCAAGTTTTGCATGAAGCTCATTTACATCACCCTTATCTTTTATAAAATATGTAGGGAATGTAGCTTTTGAGATAATATAATCAGAACCCTCATGGATTGTTATATTTTCAATATGAGAAAGTCCATTTTTTATAAGAGCTATTCTATCTTCAAACTTAAATTCACTAGCATCTTCTCGAACAACAAATATATGAAGATGGTCTGATTGAGATGCGGCACTTTCTACAAGATAACGATGACCTAAAGTAAAAGGATTTGCATTCATAACAATGCTTCCTATAACTTCACCATCTTTTTTAAGCTCACTTAAACTATTTTTGTACTTTTCTAGATTTTGTGTATTTTCCATAAGCATAATTTTTTCATCACACTCTTCAATAAGTCTAAATCCACACTCTTCAAAAAATGTTCTATTCTTAGGAGTACTAAAAATAAAAAGCTCTTTTCGTCCTCTGTCATTTGCGGCATTTAAAAGTTGAGTCATAACAGAAAGGACAAAACCCTCTCCTCTTTTTTCAGGACTTATTGCTATACATTTCAAGACATTTCCAGAAAGTCCACCACAGGCAATCATCTTATTATCTTCTCTTGCAGATACATATACTTCTATATCAGGAGAAAGTTCAAGATCAACAGAGTCTAAAAAATGTTCCACTTTTTTTACTCTTCTTGTATTTGTATTATCAAATTGTGAAAAACTAATAGCTGGTTTCATATTTACCTAACGTGATTTTTGCGAATTATAGCACTTTTTGCTTGGACGAAACTTACATCTTTATTAAGTTATTTTTAAGTTTCTTTTATGACTTTTGGTCAATAATTTTTAAAATATAATTTTTTAAAAAACATATATATAATCTACTTATACTTAGTAAATAAGGAAAGTATCAATTAATTCATCAAATTTTATTCTTATATGTATGTAAAATAATACAGAAAATGTTAAACTTCCTAAAAATATAAATAGGCCTTTAATGGAAGAGATAAAAAATATTGATGATGAAAGAATAAAAGAGTTTATATCTTTACGTCAATCAAATGTAGATGATGATTGTGTGGTAGTTGAAAGTAAAAATGTTTTTAAAAAACTATTTGAAAACAATATCAAAATCCATAAAGTTTTTGTGACTTTAGAAAACTTGGATTTTATAAAAGAAAACTGTGAAGATATTAGTTTTCCAATATATACAGCAAGTTCAGAACTTATGAAAAAGATAGTTGGATATAAGATACATCAAGGGATGATAGCTTTGATAGACAAACCAAACTACATAAACTTTGAAGAGATAAAAGGTGATGTTTTTGTTTTAAATAGTCTTACTTCTCCTGAAAATGTCGGTTCAATTGTACGTTCTTGTGCAGCATTTAATATTCAGACATTGATAATTGATGAAAAAACCTGTTCACCTTTTATAAGAAGATGTATCAGAGTTTCTACTGGAAATTTATTTAATATAAATGTATATAAAAGTACAAATCTGAAAAATGACTTATTAGAATTACAAAAAAAACAGTACCAAATACTAGCAACTGCAAACGCAGATGAAGCGATAAGCTTACATAACTATAACTTCACATCAAAAAGTGCAGTAGTCATAGGAAATGAGGGGTATGGAGTAGAAAAAGATATTTTGGATTTATCTAACAATATTCTAAAAATAGATATAAATGAAAATGTTACAAGCCTAAATGCGTCTATTGCGGCTTCCATAGTTTTATTTAAAATGAGCATACAAAATTAAATCTTACAAATAAAAAAGAAAAGGAAAATTTATGAACGATATTATAATTTACACATTAATTGCATTAGCAATTTTTATAGCCTATAGAAAGTACACTACATATCAGGTATTAAAACTTGTACCATCTTTACTTGAACAAGGTGGACAAATTGTTGATGTTAGAACTATAGAAGAATTTAAAATAGCACACAAAAAGGGAAGTATCAATATCCCACTAGATACACTTGACAATAAGATGGCTAAATTAGATAAAACTAAGCCTATACTTCTTTGTTGTGATAGTGGAAGTAGAAGTGGACTTGCAAAGCATACTTTCATAGCAAAAGGATTTAAAGATGTTTACAACGTAGGAGGATGGAGAGCTCTTGCACAGTTTGAGTAATATTTGTGCTTATTATAGAGAAAATGAAGTATTGTAATGAGTTTAGAGTTTTTTAATATGCGAAATTTGTTCCTCCATCATTGTTTACATATCTACTATAATTGAGTAGATTTAGATCTGAATTTTTTGAATTTTTGAGTCTGGAGACATTGACATCCATTTTTCATCCTTTTTTATAAAATATTAAATAAGGTTATTGCAATTGTTGTTGCCTCTACACCTAATATAATATTATAATCTCTTTTATTTTGTTTATATTTATTTATAATTTTATTTTTCATTTTAAACTCCTTGGTTTTAGTAAGGAGGAACAGTTTCTATACGATAATACAGAAAGTATTTTAAATAAAATATATATTTAATAGCAATATTAAAATTATAAGTTTTAGTTAAGAATAGAAGTGAAGTTATTATTCCAGTATTTTAAAAAATATATCAAATACAAAAAAGTGATACTGATTACATAGTATTAGATGAATGCTTATGTTAAAATACTATATTATAATTTTTTCAATATTTAACTCGTCTAAAATGATTTTGACCAATAAATGAAATTCATAAGTAATATTTTTGACAATAAAAAAGCCCGATAAAATCACTCTAAGAGTAAACTTTATCGGGCTTTTTAGATGGTACGCCTGGCAGGATTCGAACCCGCAACCACCGGGGTCGAAACCCAGTGCTATATCCAGTTAAGCCACAGACGCAACTATTTTAAAATTTGAAGATAAAAGAAATTTCTTTTATCTTCGGTGTATATACTAAAGATTACAGTCGAGACTCGTATCTTCTTAGCATATAAAGTTTTTTTAACATTTTCTTTCTAGCGTTAATTTTTTGTTTCTTTTTCTTTTCAGGGTTAGATTCAAAATATCTTCTCGCTCTTGTTTCTGTAACGATCAGAGATCTGTCACATTGTTTTTTAAATCTTCTGTACGCTTCGTCGAACGACTCAGATTCTTTAACTTTAATACCAGGCATATATACATCACCCACTTTCTTGCTATAAATTAATCATATCAATGTATGATTTTAGTATTTCGCGAATTATATATAAATGTATCTTAATATTTAATTAATACAATCTATTCTATACAAGATTTATCTTCTATTATTGGTAATTTAACAGTAAAACAAACACCAATATTCTTATTTACTACTTCAATCTTACCATTTAAATGTTCTTCAATAATCATCTTACTCATATAAAGTCCCAAACCTGTTCCTGTCTTTTCATCTTTTGTACTAAAGTATGGTTCAAATATTTTTGATATTATATTTGTATCTATACATTCTGCATTATTAAATATTTCAGTATTTACATACGTCTGGTCATCAAAAACATTTACCTCAACAACTGGCTTTTCTATTTTAGAAGAGACTAAAGCATCTTTTGCATTCGTTATAATATTTACAAATACTTGCATCAATTCTCTTGGATAAGTTTGTACTTTTGCATGAGAATTATATGTAAACTTGTATTTTATATTATTGTTATAAAGGCTATTTTTAATAATAGGATATGTCTCATCTATAATATTTTTTAAATCTGTGATAACAATTGTTTTATCAGGTTTAAAAAAATTTCGAAAGTCATCTATAGTTTTCGATAAATGTATAGTTTGATCTATAATATTATCAGAATACTCTTTTGCACTTTTAAGATCAAAACTTTCGAGTTCAATATCCAGTAACATATTGTTTGCTGTCATAGAGATGACTGATATAGGTTGTCTCCATTGATGGGCAATCATACCAATCATCTCTCCCATTGCCGCAGCTCGAGACTGAGAAATAAGCATCTCATCTTTTTTCTTTAACTCAGTTATATCCATAGCAGATGATATTATTGTACGCTTTCCATCAACTATTCCCAAAGGTGCAGAATAAAACTTCCACGTTATCTTTTTACCATTTTTTGTAATAATATCAAACTCACCCTCTTCTATACGCTTTGTTATATTATACAAATTCTTGATATATTCTTTTCTTGGTGTAGAATTTCCAGAACAAACTACATTTGACCATTTTTCAATAGTATTGATTTGTTTATATTTATAACCTGTTAGTTCTTCCCATACTTTATTTATCATAATAATGTCACCATCTTCATTATGAATAGCCATAGGAGTAGGAGCTTCGTTAAATACAGTTTCCAACTCATCTTTCTTTTGCTCTACAAGATCAAGCGCATTTTGGGTCTTTGTAAAATCAGCTGAATTTCCAACCAATCCAAATACTTCACCAGAAGAGTCAAGCAATGGTGATTTGATAGTATAAAGATATTTTTGTGTTCCATCAGGATAAGTAACCCATTCATAATTGTGCTTTGACCTGTTTTCATCTAACATCGCTTTATCATTTTCACGAAAGCAATATGCCAATTCTTTATCAAATAGCTGAAAATCTGTTTGACCAATAATTGACTCTTTAGGTCTACCAACAAATTTTGAAAAGGCATTATTACAAGTTATGTATACACCCTCTATATTTTTTACAAAGATTAAGTTTTCAACACAATTAATAGTATTGTTATAAAGTTCTTTAGAATAAATCAATCTTCTTTCAGCCTCATTTTTTTTCGTTACATCAAATATAATAGAGTAAATGAGTACTTCACTTTCTATCTCTATAGGCCCTGCATAAACCTCAACGTCACGAATTTCACCATTTGATAATATATGTTGAAAATTAAATGTATCACGTTTTTGTTCTACTGCCAAACGCATCTCAGTATCAATCTCTTTGGCACTTAAAGTATTGATTTCACTAATTGACATATTTATTATTTTGTCATAAGAATAACCATAATAATTTAAAGCTTTTTCATTACAGTCTATTATATTTCCATTTTTGGGATCAATGATAAGCTCAATTGCACGATTCCCTTGAAATAGCACACGATATCTATTTTCACTTTTTCTCAAACTTTCTTCAACTTCAATATTATAAAGCCCATACGCAATATCATCAGCAACTTCACTTAAAAGCAGTAACTCACTATTGTTAGTAATATATTGATTATCTATATAAATAGTTAAATATCCGTAAACCTTTTCATTATGCTTTATTGCGATATTAAATGAACTTTTATCTTCATATAAACTTGCTAATGGACAGTTTGTACAATCTTCATTATTATTTTCTAATATAGAATATAGTTTTTTAGTTCCTATGATTTGTTTCACACAAGATGGAAGCCAATTTTTGTCAATTTTTTCTTTAAATTGTTCAAATTTACTGGACTTATCAGAACTTACAAAATAATCAATTTTATCGTTCTCGTCAAGTATTATAAACATTGCACTAGCATACACATGTCTTGATACCAAAATATCACAACTATCTTGCAATAATTTATGTTGATTTTTTTCTCTTAAAATCAATTGGTTTATATCTCTTATTACTGAAAGAACACCTTTTAAATGTTCATTTGAATACATAAAATTTGATATTCTATTAACTATATAATACCCTATTGACACAAGTATTATTAAAAATAATGAGCTAACCAATAAACCAATAATTTCTAGTTTTTTAAAGCTTGATTCAGAACTATTTTTAAATCCAATTGCTTTATCTTGAGCATAATTATAAAGACTTAAAGCAGAAAGTTCCAACTTTATAACATGATTTGCACCTTTTACTTTAGTAATCTGTATTGCTTTTTTAGTGTTTCCAGTATTCATAAGAGATATTACTTCTGCACGTATGGGTTTCCAGGTTTGAAATAACTCTTTAGTTTTTTTTTCTAAACGTAATCCAGCTTTCCCTATAATATTTTTTTCTATAATATTTAAATTTTTATAGACACGTTTTTCATGACTATTTATCATCTTTTCAAGTTCTAAAATTTCTTCTTTGGATTCGGATAATACTATATCTTTCATATCTCTATGCATTTTATAGACATCAAGTTTAACAGTTAGTGCTGTATTTGAAACTTTTAATGGATGATCAAAAATATCAGTAGTTGTTCTGCTCATCTGTTCAATAGTATAATACTCAAAATACTTTATACCAATACTAATAAAACCAATAAGAACAAAAGCGAACATTAGCAAACTAATTTCTTTTTTACTTTGAGATGTCTTTTTCATAATCAACTCCTCTGAATATTTAAATTATATCACAATTCTTGCTATTATTTTATATTTAATATATATTGCATAATAATTTAGTATAATATATATTAAATATAAAATATGGATAAAGAATATGAATTTAACACATCTAGATGATAACAATAGACCAAAAATGGTTGATGTATCTGCAAAAGAAAATACAACAAGAGTAGCAGTAGCTAGCGGAATTATAAGTATGAGCGATGAAGCTTTTAAAAATGTAATATCAAATGAAAATAAAAAAGGTCCAGTAGTTCAAACAGCAGTAATAGCGGCAATCATGGGAACTAAAAAAACACCTGAATTGATCCCTATGTGTCACCCTTTACTTTTAAGTGG
>Ga0193954_1001179_pt1 | contig 13689 bp, 10 predicted proteins | sample BB_5_MG_FD_140340 | JGI IMG/M metagenome (GOLD analysis project Ga0193954, IMG submission 140340) | Microbial mat bacterial communities from the Broadkill River, Lewes, Delaware, United States - BB_5_MG | ecosystem: Environmental > Aquatic > Freshwater > River > Microbial mats | place: USA...
GGGTTGATCAACTACGAGTCACCTCAATGTTTGAACACTGGGCTAGTGAAATCTTGGAAGTAAGTAAAAACAAAGCCCTAATTCTCACCTGCCGAACAGGCAATCGAAGCGGGATGTTGCAAAACATCTTCAAACGACACGGCCATACAAGAGTCATCAACCATGTAGGTGGGATTCTCTCTTATGGTGGCAAAATTATTACCCCATAAGGAGTATGACCATGGGTGTTATTGATCTATTTTTAAAACTACTAAGCTACCAATCCATCACCCCAAATGATGCAGGATCACTTGATTTTATCGAAGAGTACCTGGAGGAATTTGAGCCCATTTGGGTCAATGAAGGAGGCGTAAAAAACCTCTTTTTGTACAAAAAATTTGGTGAGGGCAAACATCTCTGTTTTGCAGGGCATGTTGATGTAGTACCCGCAGGTGAGGGGTGGGATTCCAACCCCTTTGTCCCCAAAATTGAAGAGGGTGTTGTCTATGCACGTGGTACCCAAGATATGAAAAGTGGCGTAGCTGCTTTTGTTGAGGCGAGCAAAAGAGCCCAAAGCTTTAACGGCACACTCTCTATTTTGCTAACAAGCGATGAGGAGGGTGAAGCAACCTACGGTACCCAAATTATGCTCAAACACCTCAAGTCCATTGATATGCTTCCTGATTATGTGGTCGTTGCCGAACCTACTTGTGAAGAGACAATGGGCGATGCGATCAAGATTGGACGGCGAGGCTCTATCAATGGCTACCTCAGTATCAAAGGCAAACAAGGGCACGCCGCCTACCCTGAAAAGTCGATCAACCCTGTGCATCTATTGGCTTCCAAATTGCCTCAAATTGCAGGGCACTACTTTGACCAAGGGGATGAGGATTTTGCCCCCAGTCAACTTGTGATTACTGATATTCGTGGGGGAATGGAAGTGACTAATGTCACACCCAATGAACTCAAATTGATGTTTAATGTCCGTAACAATACCCATACCAACCAAGAGAGCATCAAAGAGTTTTTTGCTATGCAACTTGAAGGAATGGAGTATGAGCTTCGACTCACCCAAGGCTCTTACCCTTTTGTCACCACTCATGATTCAAAGATTGTCAAAGATATTGCTCAAAGTATCCAAAAATTCACCACACTCAAAACCAAACTCTCCACCGCAGGAGGTACAAGTGATGCCCGTTTTATGGGAGCTTATGGCATTGACGTAGTCGAGTTTGGTGTGATCAACGACACCATCCACGCCATCAACGAACGCACCACTATTGCTGAAGTGGAGACTCTTTACGATATTTTTGTCGATTTGATAGAGAACTTTTAGCGTTCTCTATTATAAATAAAAACGATACCTAAAAAAGTCTTATTTTGAAACTAATTTAATAAAAAAACATACCCCATTATCCCTGTTTTCAAACCCTAGCTCTCCATCCATCAGCTCAACCACTATTTTACGTGCCATATAGAGCCCGATGCCTTGACCATCTACTTTAGTAGAGAAGTTGGGTTCAAAAAGTTTATTCTTATAGATAGGATTAATACCTTGAGCATTATTACAAATTTTGATAATAATACTATTGGATTCTTCTCTATAAATAGAGATTAATACTTTAGGGGTAGAGATTTTGGCTTGTATTAAAGCATCTTTAGCATTATTGAGAATAATCAAAAGAATCTGTTGCAGATGGTTCTCGTAGCTCTCTAAGTGGATACTCTTGTCTAAATCTTGTTGCATCTCTATCTTCTGGCGAGTGTAGATAGGCTCTAGGAGGGTTGCAAAGGTGTGTTGAATGGTTTGAGCAAGATTAAACTTGGTTTTAATTTGACAATTATCGTAGATAGATTTAAAATCATCAATCGTCTGTGCAAGGTAATGTGAGAGGTTTTCCATCTCATTGAGCCGTTCTTGTGCCACAGGGGAGTCTATTTTTGCTTTTTTAAGCTCAATATCGACAATCATAATAGAGGTATTAATTTGAGAAAGAGGCTGTTTCCACTGATGTGCAATATTATCAAGCAATTGATTGAGAGCTTTAAGCTTATCATCATAGAAGATGTTTTGTTCTTTGGAAATGCGTTGATTCTCTTGGAGTCGTTTGATACGATAGGAGAGCAGATAGGAGAATAAAAAAGCTTCAAGAATAACACCCAAGCCAAACGAACGACGCGTAAAAAAGTCATAATCAATAAGTCCTTCATAAAACAGTTGACTCACAATTCCAAATAAAACTACAATAAACTGTCCAAGTCCCAAATACTTAATATAGGGGTCTCTTTTACGATATATACTTATCCCTATTGGAATATAGACCATGATAATAACTATACTTGTTAGCATAAAAAATTCTAATGCAAAATAGAGATCATAAGGTATTGTCAAGAGATTAAAAATAAATGCTATAATGATAATATTAAGCCATTTATGCTCCTTTGGGTAGTTTTCCTTGGTATTTAACAGTACTTGCACAAATAAAAACATAAATATATTTCCAAAGACCACAGAAAAATTCAATATCATCCCATTTGCTTCAAGTACTCCAAAATAGTGTGCAAAAAGACCAAACTCATACCCTGTCCAAATAACAATAAAGAAGATATAAGTACTATAGTAGAGGTAGTCTTTAAATTTCGTAGAAAAATAAAAAAGTATATTGTAAAAAACCAATGCTAATAACATAGATACAAGCACAAGACTAATAAGATGTTTTCCAATCAACTCTTTTTGAGAATTTTGTTTATCAAAAATTAAAAATTCAAAATATTGATACGCAAAAGTCTCAAGGCGAATATAGAGAATTGTATCTTGATTGGCATCGAGTTTCAATTGATAAATAAAATCACTACCATGGATAACTTCTATTCCAATATTTTTTGCTAAATTTGCATAAGTATACTTTGTTTCTTTATGTTTTTGTAGCTCATAGAACTCTAATTCTTTATAGATATACCCTGCAGAGTTATGCAAAAAAATATCTTGTGGTAGAGATGTGGTATTGCGTATCTTAATGCGTACCCAAATATTGGTGGCATCACTAGCTAAAACTTTGCGATTAGAAGTTGGTGTAAAAGTCGCTTGTTGTATAGCACTTAAATTCATCTCTTTGGAGTCATCAATAAAATATTCTATTTCAAAATTACGGATCTCTGCTTTATTTGTGTTAATGCTAACCTCTGCCCATAGAGCTTGACTCATCAAAACTATCCATAGAAACCAAACTTTCACATCACAATCCTATATATTTTGGTAGCACTATAGCTTAAAATTTTTATAATTTAACTAAAAAAAGCATATTTTAATCTATTTTCTCTACAATCTTTCTATGAATATATCTCAAAAAAATATTTTGTTGGTAGAAGATGATGAAAATATTCGTCGAGATATTGCACTCTTTTTGAGCTATAATGACTACAGTGTCATTGAAGCTTCTAATGGAGATGAAGCCTATAAACTCTACCAACACTACTCCATTGATTTGATTATTACGGATGTTGATATGCCCTATCTTGATGGGTTGAGTCTTATTGAACGCTTACGTCATATCGATACAACCATACCTATTATTATCATTAGTGGTTATGGGGATCAAGAGAAACTTCTACGTGCTATTAAGCTTAACCTTGTAGAGTATATCCTCAAACCCATCAAACGAAACGCACTCAATCAAGCTATCCAGCGTTCTTTTGACTCCTATAATCGACCCAAAAGTGTAGAGTTGGGGCAAGAGTATAGATTTAAAATGGAATCTAAAACACTCTATAAAGATCAAACACAACTGCCTCTAACTCCCTCGCAGTCTTTGACACTAGAGTTACTGATACTTAATAAAAATACAATTGTTTCGCCTGAGGATATATTTTTTCATATTCACAGTGACTATACAGCTGAATACAGCTCTGCAAGTGTACGTAATATCATCAAAAGATTACGCAAAATTCTATCCAAAGAGATGATAGAATCCTTCTATGGACAAGGATATTCCCTAAAAATCTAACAATAAACTTAATTGATACATTTTTGATACAGTTGGTTGCTAAAATCCTAAATATCATACTGATAATACAAGGATTTTATTATGAGACAACACATTGCTTTAGCAATACTTACCATGTTTTTATTTGCAGGTTGTAACAATAAAACACAACAACTCCAACAAGAGATTGCTATTATGAAAATAGCCAACTATGCCCAAAACCATGAGACACCTCCACAACTACAAGACTATATCGATGCGGAAGTCAAGGGTATCACAGCAGATAATCTTAGTGATATCAATGCCTTTATTTTAGAATTAAATTATGAAGATATTGACACGTTAGAAGAGATACAGGCTATTGTTAATAAATTTAACCTCTCTTTGGAAGATAATACTACAGATGAGGAAAATAAGCCATCACCAACCCCTCTACCCACACAAGAGCCCACGGTTGAACCAAGTAGTGAACCAACGACTGAAGCAACCCAAACCCCAGTAGAGGTTGTAGCAACCCCAACACCTACCCCAGTTGCTACGCCAACCCTTACACCAGAGCTAAACAGTTCCCCCGTAGTTGATGCAGGAAGTGATAAAAGCATTGAGCTTGGTCAAAGTGTCACACTAAGTGCCATAGCAAGTGATAGCGATGGAGATGCTATGAGCTATGAGTGGAGCCAGAGTGGCGTAGTGCTTGCTACAACACTAAGCTTTGAATATACCCCAAGCTCTGAAGGAAACCATACACTCACATTTGAAGCCAATGATGGTAATGCAAGTGCAAGTGATAGCCTAAATGTAGAAGTAAGCGAAGAGTGTGACCCACTAAGCCAATTTGTGGGTGCATGTTAAGGAGAAAATGATGAAAAAGATACTAATTTTACTAACCCTAATAATCAATGTCGCTTTGGGTGGAAGTTTTACCCTAAGCCAAGATCAAGAAAACCACCTTGACAATACCTTGCTTGGAATGATGAACCAAGAAGATACCACCTTGCAAGGTAATCGTGAACACGCCCAAAAACTATTAGATGAACCCCAAGCCTTTAGCGGTGGATGGGAAAATAGCAAATTTAAATACAGCTATAAGATGCTAATAACGGATACCCAGAAGATTGCCATCTTTATTATCCTTGAAGTACGTAAGCCTAATAGTAAAGTAGCCAAGATGTTTGCTATGCAAGAGGGCTTTATTCTCTTTGGAGATGCTAAGAGAAAAGTAGGAGAGCAACTAGTATGGAGTGGATACCTCAAAGATAGCAAAGCTCCTACCATTACCCTAAATGGTAGCAGTTCTCTTTCACTAAGCAAAGGAAGCACCTATATTGAAAAAGGAGCAACAGCTATTGATGAGTTTGATGGAGAACTGAATGTAACAATCACAGGTGAAGTTGATAGATTTAGCACAGGTACTTATACTCTGACCTACTCAGCAATTGACAGCAGTGGCAATGAAGCCAATGTGACAAGAAGTGTCAAAGTCTATAGCTCTTATAGTCCACCAAGAGATACCACACCCCCAACCATTACTATTACAGGAAATAACCCCCATAACCTCTATGTAGGAGAAAGCTACAACGATGCAGGAGCAACAACTGATGAAGGGAGCATTAGTCATACAGGAGAGGTCAATACCAGCAAAGTAGGAACTTATACCATCACCTACTGGGCAACGGATAGTGCAGGTAACAAAGCAAGCCAAACACGAACGGTTAATGTACTTTCTAAAGTTCCTATGCTAGCCAATACCACACTAAGTGTGGATGAAAATGCCACAAATAGAACAATAATAGGAAAGATAAAGGTTCTTGCAGAAGGAAATAGTTCCATTCAGGACTTTTATCCTGATACAATGAGCTTTTATATCAACCCCAATGGAGAAGTAAGTCTTGGGCGAGGTGTGAGTTTGAATTATGAGAGTGATCAAAGCTATCGTCTACGCGTTACGGCTAGAAATTCAGCAGGCACGAGCAATGAAATAAACTTGACCATCAATGTCAATAATATTATCGATGAAGTACCAACACTCAATACTACAATACTTGATATAGATGAAGATGCCCCTGTGGGAAGTGTAGTTGGGAGTGTAACCATCCATAATAGTGGTGATAGTCCTATCATCAACTTTGAGTTAAACGATACTACACACTTTGCAATTGATGCCGATGGAAACATTACAACCAAAAGCACCTTTGATTATAAAACCAAATCAAGCTACCTCTTAGAAGTCAATGCGACGAATACTGCAGGCGTAAGCCTTAATCAAAGGATTGATATCAGTATCAACGACACTACCCCACCAACTGTTACTATTACCGATAGCCAAGATGGTACAGCCACTACGACTGAGCCTATCACCTTTACCTTCACTTGGGATGAAGATGTAAGTGGCTTTGCAAGTGATGATATTACCATTGCAGGAGGAAGCAAGGGAGAGTTTGCATCCACAAGTGCTAGTATCTATACCTTAGACATCATCCCTGAGGATAACTCAACCGATCCTATTACCATTGATATAATTGCTAATAATCTACAAGATAGCAATAGCAACTACAATGCTGCCATCACGCAATATACCCAAGAGGTCAATACCACCAAATCTCCTACTATAATACTACCACTCAAAAAGACAGGGCAGACAAAAAGCTACGATAGTTTAGGTAATGAGATAACGGATGGAAGTATCAAAGATGATGGATACTATCAAACAGGACAAGCACATAGCTACACTCGAGATGCTAGCAAGGAGATTGTTACCGACCATGTGACAGGGTTGATGTGGCAAGATAATGCTGAGGCAAATAGTACACAAAAAGCGTGGATAACTAGTGATACCAATGGAGATACTGCGACTACCTATTGTCAGAATCTTACGCTTGGAAGTTATAATGACTGGCGATTGCCTACGCTAGAAGAGCTAAGAAGTATTACAGATTATGGTATTGAAGGTCGTGCTATCAGTAGCGTATTTCTATACTTAGTCCGTAACGACTATTGGTCTTCGACTCATAGTAGTGCTTCATCTCAAAATGCTTGGATTGCCAATTTAAAACATGGTTTTCAATATGATAGTCAAAAAACTAATCATAACTATGTTCGTTGCGTTAGAGTTGCAAAAGAGCCATTAGAGGATCTAGTAGTACCATAACCCAAACAAGGGGTAGTGGTACACCGTCATCCTCAACAACATCTTCAAATGCAACAAGAGGAGACATATAAAATGTACTTTGAAACTTCAACTCTACCTAGATTACCATCGGTTTTACGCCCCATAGTAGATAGAGTTTTACAAACAAACTAAAATAAAAAAGAGGGAAATATGAACAAATTTATTGTGATTTTATTAGGGCTTACTACCCTATCTTTAGCAGAGTTTACCAAGAGTGGCAATATCGTTACCGATAGCATCACAGGCTTGCAGTGGCAAGATGAACCCTATACCATGGAAGAAGACCAAGCATATTCTCAACAAAATGAAACAGGTAAAGTATTATCTTGGGAGAATGCAATTGATTATTGTGAAAACCTAACACTAGATGGATACAGCAATTGGCGACTACCTAATATTAATGAACTCAATAGCATTGTTGATAGAAACAAAGCTCAATATGTAACCGCAGATGGTTTTAGCGAAATTTTTAATGTTAAGTTTGCATCATCTACTAGCTATGCAACTCCTCCTTATACTGACCTTGCATGGTATGTTGATTTTAGCAATGCTAAAGTATACAACGATAATACAAAAAATAATATATTTGCTGTACGGTGTGTCAGAACCCCTGAATATACCCGAGACGATACCAAAGAGATTGTTACCTATACCCCTACAGGATTGATGTGGCAAGATAATAGTGAAGCCACATCAACTAGAAAAAAATGGGTAATCCAAACCAATTACGATGCAAAAGAGTATGACAATACCTCTGGAGATACCGCTACGACCTATTGTACAGACCTTACCCTTGGAGGCTACAGTGATTGGCGATTGCCTACTGTAGAAGAGCTAAATGCAACGGTAGATAAAAATGCAGATGGTGCAAAGATAAAAAATGCTTTTAAAAATAGTGTTGCTAGCTTCTATTGGACTTCTATTACCAATATAGTCGATAGTGACGTTGCGTGGGTTGTCAATTTCAAAAGTGGCGTTGACAGTGGCTACCATAAGGACGGCAATCTTTATGTTCGGTGCGTAAGAGAAGAGGAAACTCCAACACAAGAGTTGGATACTACACCACCAATCCTAACTATCACTGATAATCAAAGTGGTACAGCTACCACAACAGACCCTATTAGCTTTACATTTACATGGAACGAAGAAGTGAATGGTTTTGATATCAACGATATTGTTGTAGCAGGAGGAACGAAAGGAGAATTTACCATCATAGACTCAAGTACCTATAGACTACCTATAACACCCAATAATAACTCCAATACAGCTATTACTATCAATATAGCTGCTCAAAGTGTAACAGATTACGGTAATAACGCCAATGATGCTACTCCACAATATACCCAAGAGATAGATACAAGGGGAGTGGCAGAAGAGATTCCATATTATGATCCATATGAAAATCATGATCCTTGGTGTGACTACCCTGAAAACCAGTGTTAACTTAGTACTATTTCTATTCGTTCCCATCAATTTTGATGGGAATATATTTGTCAATAATAGACCTTAGATTGGCATATCTACTCTTTATTTTAACCTTTGCCATTTTTATGAGTGGAGTCTCATTACATTTGTCGTACCCGATATCACACAATTTGTTTTAGCTATCAGTGATTTTTTAAGAGCTCACTATATTGGGCTTTTTGAAGGTTTAATTATTTTTGTAATTGTTTATAAAGTCTCATACAAACATATTCAAAGCTTTCGACTCCTTGTTGATAGTATTATTATTCGACTTCCTATTGTTGGTACCATCATTCAAAACTATGAATTGGGGCATTTTTCCTATATCCTCTCACTTATGCTAAGCTCAGAGGGTCTCTTATACACAAGTCGTACAACTTGCAACAAGTACTTTTAATAACCTTGCACTCAAAGAGTTCTATAATGAAGAGAATGAAGATAAAATCAAATTGATGCTGCTTATTACTGGTATTGTGGGTATTATTGTTGTGGCGATGCTACTGCCAATATTCTCAATGAATTTGAGTGCAGGGATGTAAATTATGCAAAATAGATGTTAGACTCTAGCATCTGTATTAGGGAAATTTTGATTTATTCCCATATCACACACTTGAGCTTTTTGCTTTTTTCTTCAAAAACCCCCACACATAAACCATCATAATAAAAGGCTCAAAGCGTACCAGATAGAGTCGTATAAAGATAGAAAACATTTCATAGTAAGAGGCATCACTAAATATAAAAGAGAATTGAGCAAGATATTGTTGTAAAATTGGTTGCACCTCTGAAGCTTTGACAATATTGCCAATGGCATAGGTATAGATATAAATAAAATGCACCATAAAAAGCAATAAAAGTACATGAACAATCAATAGATAATCTTTATATGATTTGCCTCGCATAATAATCAAAGCAACCACCCCTGCAAGAGTCATAGGGATATTAAAGGTAATACTATTAGCATAGGGTGTAAAAAGTGAAGGAGGAGCACCTAAGCTTCTAAAATATTCATTAGTGAGCATAAACTCAATTTTAAACTTATCAATTACTTTGGTAGCTACAATATCCATATCGATATGCCAAGCATATAGTCCCATGGCAGATTCAAGTACAAAGTGATTGTAGAGGTGTTCATAAGTAAGCCAAATATACAAAAACGAAGCATAAAATATCACAAAGTGGATAAAAAACTCACCTACCTCTTTCAAAGCGTTGTTAAGCTGTTTTTGCTTCATCTTCACTAATCCAGTTTAAATAGACCACAAAGACCACAAAGACAAGGACTATCATAATGTTTTGGGTAATGTAGTCATGCATCACCCCAAAGATATTTTGATGGTATAAATGCACATAACCAAGCGTGACAATACGAAAGAGATTGATAATATTAATCACCACAAAGCCTATCAGGAGTCCATACCCCTTCTCCCTAAGCGTAGCAGGGTAGGCAAAGATAGCGGCGATATAGAGGATAATCGATTCTAATCCATTGCACCCAAAGAGTACCTCAAGGCTTCCATTAGAGAGATGAATATAGTTGCTTTCATAGCTTACGGTAGTAAAGAGCATCATGATATTAGCTGAAATAACCGTAACGATTTGGCTAAAGTAGCCATTGATATTGAGTAAGGACTTAAAGTAGCTTTGCTCTATAAGTATAAAAAAGCTAAGAATATATATTGCATAGAACAATAGAAATTTTTTCATAGGGGTTATATTTAAAAACATTTAAAACCTTTTGAATGTAACCAACCCGTAAGGTGAATAAAATCCACCATTCAAAGGGTATTATAATTTATAACTCTATCTTGACGGTGGATTGCATCCATCCTACGCCTTCTTGCCTCGCAGTCCCACAAATGCACTACCCAAAATCCCTGCTAGTAGAGCCAAAAGTCCAAATGGTCCTACAGGTACAGCGGTTGGTGTTGGTGTACAAGGAAGTGTAACAGAATCAAACCCTGTAGTTGTATGCCAAGTTGCACTAACTATTACAGAACTATTGTATCTAAATTCGTAGATTGTTCCATCTACTAATGGAGCTACTGCACCTTCTGTACTAGTCCAGCTACTACCATTCCATATCTCCATACTATTAAAAAATGATGTAGTGTCTGAAGAACCATCAGTAGGATACCATCTCTGTGTCCAACCACTAGCAGTTCCCCCGCCTTCTAGAAAACAACTAGTACCTGACCCTCCTCCAACATTACAACCTGTATCAAAACATTCACCTGTGGCATTGACTCCTACCGTTGTACCTAGTATTATGGCAACTACTGAAAATCCGAATTTTTTCTTAAATGTCATATTTTTAACCTTCCTTTATTTTTCCTCGTTTCACAGCTCTTGGAGAGGATTAAACGAGACTTTTATACGATATGCTCGCATCTAAAATCTTTAATGATCCCACAATCACACCTCATTAACCCAAAATTTTGGGTTTTCTTCTTTTCAATAGCGAAGTATGTGTGAATGCTAAATCAAAGTCTAAAATTGTTTGTGGCGTAATACTACTCTCTTTAACTATTTCAGGATTTGGGACACCATCTCATACACCAGGATTAATTACTATCTTTTTTGGGTTCTTGAAGTGCACTAAAGGCACTGTTACCATTAACATCTTCCGCAACCATCATATAGTAGTAATCCAATGGGTTGCCATTATCGTCAGCAAAAAGTAACTCTTCAACTTGTAAATTAAACTCTTGCTTGAGGGTAAACTCATCGTTCTCTTGGTTGAAGTATGTTTCACCTGTAGTTATATCATAGTTTTGCGAATAGAAAACAACCTTATCTCCTATTTTGAGACTTCCTTTGCTTTTACCTAATCTAATCGTCTCTGTACCATCATCGGTTGCGATAATAGTATAAGGGGTAACAATATTTGAAACAAGTTGATTGTTCTCGTCTACGACAATTTCAAGTCGTGCATAATCAAACTTCTCTCCTTCTGCATAGTTGCTATAATCTCCATTAGCATCTACATAATCAATCTCTGCTTCATAAACAACATTTCCATTACTTCGTCGCTCTTTAAATACTAACGGAATCCATTCACTCATATTAGCATCATCTGATGGCATAATAGTATACCACTTTTGGTTCCAAATAGGTGTAAAGTAGGTCTGTGCAGTACCATTTTTATCTCCTAGTGGTTGTGCTTGTAAAATAGCGGTCGTCAAAAACTTTCCATCTACCATATTACCATACACCGTAGCAACTTTTTTAAGGTTTTCATCACTAAAGGTTGCCGTTGTTACCTTCATATCTCCATTATTATTTCGTAATTTACTCTTACTTGCTTTGCTGATAAAGGCACTCTCTTCGCCTTTAAACATTGAAGTACCATTACTACGAAGTTTTGCATTACTTAAAGGCTTTAAGCCATACTCAGCAAGACAAGATGCTTCATACTCTTTGGCTTTTTCTTGATCCGACTCAAAATCGTACCATTCTGCACAATCTGCACGATTTTTCTTCTCTACATCATTTGTTGCAACAGTAGTTGTGGCTTGTTCTGCGACAACTGTTGGCTTTTGAGTATCCGTTTTACCAATATTTTGATATGCTTTTACAGCATTATACCAATTGGTTGAAAATTTAGAGCCCTCCACTGCAGTAAGCCAAGAGAACATTGCCCCATTATCATTTGGTGAAAAGAGTGTAACACCTGATGAATTACTTCGTGTTCCATCATCTTTGGAGTAGATTACATAGCTATCAACAGCTTTAATTACATTATCAGCTAAAGTATAAAGTGTGTGATCACTTTGACCACTTTGTGCAAGATTATTTTTGAGTAGTGCAGCAAAGTGTCGTAAGTCTACTTGAACTTTTTTTGTTTTATCTTCTTTATCAACATTATAACCTCGTGCTTTACTAATACTTGGTATCAATGCTGTTTTAACGGTAGAGTCTTCATTAACTTTTGCTAGACTATCAGCAAGTTTATTGACAGCTTCCAAAAGCTCATTATATTTTGACAACTTGACTAAAGAGAGAGTCTTTCCACTACTACTTTGTTCACTAAAAACATATTTTACTCCATTTTCCATCACATAGTGGCTCTTGGTATCAACAAAACTATCAACAAGTTGTTTCCCTAAAGTTTCAAAATCCGTTGCTTTTGCATAGTTGCTAATAAGATGTGTATAGTTCCAACCATGACCTGGTTCAGTCTCTTCAGAACCTACTAAGTAAGAAGAATAAGGAGCAATACTTCGGGCTACTTCCATAGAACCATTTAGACAAGTATCAAAACCAATCAGATTGAACTTCATATTTATCTCTTTAAATACACTATCAAGGTCATTGTTGGTAATGGTACTTTTTAGTGCATCCATCCCTTGGTTACCACCATAGTTATCATCTCCACCGAGCAAAAATACAGAACCTGCACCGTGATCCCAAAGATCTAAAAACTTTTCACTATGATTGTTATAATTATTTTTTACATAGGTTAAAAAGAGCTTTAGACTATCTTTGTACCCCATATTGGCTTCATTTGCTACATAGGTGTAGTTATCGCTGTTTCCATAGACACCGTCTTTTGAGTCTTCAATGATTTGATTAATATTGGCAATTTTCATACCTTTCCAGTTATCTTTGTTCGCACCACCAAAGGCAACGATAATGTCAATTTTAGCTTTTTGATCATCACTTAGGGTACTATATCCTGCTACAATCTCATTAAGGTCATTCGTACCAGACTTATCTTTTCGCTCCAAATCTGAGCCAAGAAGATAGAGTGCAAAGAGTTTTTTCCCCTCACCTGCAATAGGGTTATAGGTACCATTATAAGCTGTTAATGTTCCTATACCACTTGCACTACCTGCTCCTCGTCCATCACTTGCACGAGTTGTTGTAGAGTTAATTGTATTATTTGTATCTTTTTTAGCAGTTGTATTTGTATCTTGTGTTGTTGAAGATGAACTACCACCACAACCAACTAATAATCCAGCAACAATTGTCGATAAAATCAGTTTTTCTTTCATTCCTAAATCCTATAAATAAATTTTCATTTAATAGAGTTAGACACAAGGCTTATATACCCTTTTCCTAAAACATTAAATTACAAATATATACTATAGTCTA
>Ga0193954_1001182_pt1 | contig 13681 bp, 9 predicted proteins | sample BB_5_MG_FD_140340 | JGI IMG/M metagenome (GOLD analysis project Ga0193954, IMG submission 140340) | Microbial mat bacterial communities from the Broadkill River, Lewes, Delaware, United States - BB_5_MG | ecosystem: Environmental > Aquatic > Freshwater > River > Microbial mats | place: USA...
ATACGATGACCTTTCAGTACCTCGATATGCGGGCTTGGATCTTCTTTGTGAATACTGACCTGCGCATGCGGGAGTTCGACTTCCGGCCCAGCCTGCAGCAGGTCTCACAGCCCGTCACGCTCATCTCGGGGCCCTGCGACGCCATCCCCGCCTCGACCGCGGCCAGCTACGCCAGCCACCTTCCCAATGTCGTGCATCACGTGCTGCCAAACTCCGGCCACTTCCCAATGACCGAAGATCCAGCGGGGTTTCAGCGCATTGTGCAACGTGCCTTGTCCAACTAGGCCGCAGGCCCCTTGCGGTGGCGCGCAAAAGACCTTAGCCACACAGGGTGCTCGACTTCGACGTCATCGAGTCCCAGTTCCGCGCCTCCGTGAAGGTGCGGCCCAAGCTCCAGCCGCCCCAGGTGAAGAAGGTCTGCGTCATCACGGACCTCGACGCGGCGGCGGCGCAGGCGTTCGGCGCTAAGGTCCGGCCCTTTCTTAAGGCGCTGGATGAAGACACGGAGCACATCTGCCTGGGTGCAGACGACGTGCAAGGAGTCCGGGGCATGCTCGGCGCGGTTGAGGCTCATAAGCCCGACCTCATCGTCACCTACCGCCACCTCTTCGATCCCGAAAAGGACCTGCCCTTCAGCCTCGGCACCTATTGCGACATGCTGACCCAGACCACGGTAACCCCCGTCCTGCTCCTGCCCACCCCGGGGCGCCCGGAACTGGACGCCGCGATCAAGAACACAGATCGGGTCATGGTGCTCACCGATCACCTCGTGGGCGATGGCCGCCTCGTGAATTGGGGCCTGCGCCTGGTGCAAGACACCGGACAGATCACCTTGGTGCACATCGAAGATGACGCCATCTTTGACCGCTACCTCGACGCCATCTCCAAGATCCCGGACCTCGACACGGAGGTCGCCAAGACGCAGATCGCCCGACGCCTGCTGCATGAGGCCGAGGACTACGCCGAGGGTGTGAAGGAGGCCCTGCAAGAGACCCGGCCTCAGCTGAAGGTAGAGATGAACATCCGCCTCGGGCACCGTGTGAAGGATGTGCTCGCGGTGGCCGATAACGACGGCTGCGACCTGGTCGTGCTCAATACCAAGGACGAAGACCAGCTCGCCATGGCCGGCAAGGCCTACTCACTCGCGGTCGAACTTATCGACAAGCCCCTGCTTCTGCTTTGAAAGGAATGGAGATCTGATGCACTCGTCCGTGCCCATGACCACCACCCTGCTCTTCTTGGGGCTGCTCGTCGCCATGATCTTGGCGCTGGCCCTAGAGGAGAAGATTCACGCTAAGAAGTCGGTCATCACCGGCGTCTTCGCGGTCATCGCGCTCATCTTGGGCGACGCGATGCACCTCATTCACCCCACAGAAGGCAGCAGCCTGCCGATCTACATCCCGATGATCGACTGGTCGGTGATCATCATTATCTTCGGGTCCAGCCTCTTCATCGACGTGACCTCAAGGTCCGGCATCTTCGCGTGGACGGCCATCAAACTCACCAAGATGTCGGGCGGGGACCCCGTGAAGCTGCTGCGATACTACGCGGCGATCACCGTCATCTTCTCGGCGGTGCTGAATAACGTCACGGCGATGATCATCGTCGGGTCCTTGTCTGCGGTATCACTCAAGAAGCTCAACCGTCAGAACTTACTCCTAGGCTTCCTACTCACCGAAGGCCTACTGACCAACGTGGGCGGCCTGCTCACCCTCATCAGCTCCATTCCCAACATCATCGTGGGCACGGCGGCAGGCATTAGCTTTGTCGAGTTCTTCTACAAAGCCGCGCCCTATGTCGTCATCGCCACCATCGTAACCTTGGTCATCGCCCAGCGAGTCTTCAAGATCGAAGGCCTCAAGACAGACGAGGAGCGCGCCGAGGCGGCGGAGCTGGTGAAGTCCTTCGATGAGAGCGAGAGTGTGCTGTCTAAGGCCTTCTTCAACTTCAGCTGGACCCTGCTGGCGCTCTTCATCCTCGGCATCGCCACCGCCTCCGTCACGCCTGTGATCTCAGACCTGGGCATGGGATTTGTGGCCATGGCCTTCGCGGTGATTGCGCTGGTCCGCATCAAGCACGAGCCGGAGAAGGCCTACGTGGCCATTGACTGGGACCTGCTGCTCTTCTTCTCCTACCTCTTCGTGGTCATCCACGTGATGGAGCACGCGCACGTGCTTGATCTGATCGGCGAGGGCATTGGGCATCTCATCGCGCTCGGCGATACTGCAGGTCCGATTGCGCTGCTTTGGAGCGGATCTATCGCCTCCAGCGTCACGGATAACGTGCCGCTGGCCGCGGTCCTGTCAAAGGTCTTGGCAGGCACGCCCTCGGACTCCAACCTGTGGTGGGCGACCATCTTCGGCTGCAACCTGGGCGGCAATTTCACACCCATCGGCTCCGCCTCCACCCTCGTAGCGGTGGCCATCATTCACAAAAATAAGCTGCCCATGAGCTTCGCGACCTTCGTGATGAAGGCCTCCCCCTTCGCCATAGTGCAGCTTATCTTGGCCTCTGTGTACGTTCTGCTGGCCCTGTAGAAACCTAGGCGAAGGCGGCTTCGACCGGGCGCCCCTGCTCAATCGCAGCGTCGCCTTCGAGCTGCGGGATCCCGAGCGCCGTAGTCAGCGTCTTACCCATGGAGCCCAGAGTGTCTTCATAGGGGATGCTGCCGCCGGCTGCGCCAGTGGCCGGGTCGATCGACTGACAGACGTAGTCATTGCCCTCGCGTCGGATGCCGCCGATGACGCCGCCCTTGAGAACATCCCCCATCATCACGGTCACGTGGTGCCCGCGGTTGTGATCGCGGCCCGCGGTGCCCTTCTTACGAAGCGTACGGCCGAAGACATTGAGGGTGGAGATCAGGACCTCGTGACGAAGCACGCCGTCGCTGCGCATAGTATCGAGCTCGGTCATGAGCCGGCCCATGCGTGCTGCGCCTGCAACCAAAGCTGCGGACTCTCGAGCCAACTCCGCGTCGTTGTGGTTATCGCCACCAAAGTCCCCGTGCACCGTAATCACTGGGGTGATGTTCATCGCCGCGAGCACCGCCGCCGCGGTCACCTGATTGTCCTCATCGTTGCCATCGATGACATCCAGGCGGGCCAAGAGGGTCTCACTGACGGTGCGAACCTCGTCACGGGAGCGCGCCCAGGAATCCAAGAGGCGCAAGTCCTGTTTCGTTCCGTGCTCCTTGTATAGGCCGTAGATCTTATCGATGTCTCGGTCCCGAAGGCTGAAGGCGTCCGCCAAAGGCCCCTGCGCGCCGCCGAGCGCGCGGCGAATCGAGGTGGGGCTGGCGTTGGCCAGGACCTGGCCGCTGGCCGACAGCAGCTCAGTGCCGCTGGTGGCTCCAAGACTTAGGGGCAGCTTCTGAACCGTCTGCTGGCGCGCGCCCAAGGAGCGGGCCAAGATGGAGACCAGCATCTCATCATCATCGGTGGCGCCCATCATGCGCATCACCTTGCCCTGGTCTTGGTGCACCGGGGTGAAAGTGGCGTGGTGAAAGAATACGGTCCGGTCCAATACGTTCTGGGGCAGGTCCGCCCAGGGTTTGGCGGCTGTATACCGCTGGCCACTGAGGCGCAGGTTGGTGGGCGCCATGGAAGGGTCCGGGGAGTGTGCAACCTCCTCTGCACCGGGGCCATAGGTGCCCGGCACGTTCGCGTTGAGCGGGTCACCGTTCTTGGACGCGAACATGATGAGCATGCGCCCGGGCCCCTCCGCGAGGGCATCGAGGGGGGCCGCACGCCCCAGCCGGGGGTTGAGCAGCATGCTGATGGGGAGGCCGGTGGCCACCGAGCGCAGCGCGAGGCCGCCCAAGGTGGACTTCAGGAGTTGTCGACGATCGAGCTTCATTCTGCAGTTCCTCTTTCGTTGCTCTCAAAAGCCCACGCCGGATAGACCGGGCGACATACATGCCAAGACCAGGGCCGAGCGACCAGCGTCGCGCTCGTTCATGCCCGCGTCACGCGCGTCGACCATGTGGCCGGTGAGAATCTCAACTGCGCCATCATGACGGCGGTCGCCGGCCGGCAGGCCCATGACGACGCTTACGAGCTTTTCGACCACCTCTTCGCGTGACAGCCCCGCAAACGCCCCGTTGAAGGCGCGCTCCCCGATGATGGTGCAGGCCACCTCGCGGTTGGCGCGGGTGAACAGGCCCGTCTCGGAGATTGTGATCGGCGCGGGCTCACCGCGGCTGAACGTATCCGCGGGAATAGAGCTGACCCCGGTCACCAGGTTGCGCTGCAATGCGTCGCGGGCCTGCGGCGCGGTATCGAGGGCGCAGGCGTCTTCGACCCCGAGGCGACTCGACAGCGCCCCGCAGAACTGGTCGAGGCGAGCGATCGACGGCGACACTTGGGATGTCTGATTGACGCAATCTGCGTTGCTCACCAAGGGCGAGGAGAGCAGCTCAATCAGCAGAGTCTTGAAGTCTAGGTTGCGACCCACGAAGGCGGCGACCACTTCGTCGAGTTCAGGGGACTCGGGGCAGGGCGCGGCGTTTGCATAGGCGCAGAGCTTTTGAGCCCAGGCCTTAGGGAAGTCCGGGTGCTCGGCGAGGATGCCGGCCAACTCACGTACCCCGCCGCCCTGGCCGGTGACCCGCACGCCACGAAAGACGAAGATCGCCTCCAGGTCCTGCCGCGCGGTATCGTGCTGCTCGCCGTAGAAGTTGGAATAGGACTGGCGGAAGAAGTCCCGCATCGGATCCAGGGTCTGGTGGCAGCCAAAACAAGCGCTGCCTGGGGCCGCGTGCTCTTCGTCGAGGTTCGGCGGGGAGAAGTCCGTCACCACGGTGCCGTCGAAGCTCTCACCCAGTGCGGTGATCAAAGTTTGGTTCAATGTGACTCGAGACGCGTTGTCCTCATTGGTGGGCCAGGTGCCCATGAAGCCCAAATGAGTGAAGAAGCCCACCCGGGGCGCGCTCAGCCTCATATTATTCATCGTACGAAGGTTAGAGAGTTGGTAGAACTTCGTTCGAGGGTTGTTGGCGTTCGGCCGACGGATGCGCACCGGGCGCCAGTCCGTAAAGTCGGAGGGCGATAGTAGGGCGCGACGGATGCGTTGCGCGGCGCGACAGCGCTGGCCGTTCACCTGCCGCGTCAAGGTCTGAGGCCGACCCATCATCGTATAGAAGACCATCGCCTCCTTATTGCCTGCGGCATTGGCACGCAGCGCGATCTCGTCTTGATTGGCTCCCGGGCACAGGTCTTCATAAAGAGGAATGAACACCTTCATGAAGTTGGGGCTCGCGGGGTCCAAGATCTCATCCACCGGGGGCTCGTCGGCAATATTGCGCAGGGCCGTATAGCCGCTGATCTCGGGCAAGGGCCGCGTGAAGAAGGTATCATCATCGTTGACGTGGCGATGGTCGAGATAGCTGTAGAGCACCATCATCGCGGTGGTCATCTCGAAGGTCTCGGTGGTCAGCACCTCACTGAAGGGCCGACCCTCTTGAACCACCTTCAAGGCGGTGCGCGCGAAGCTCTGCTGCAAGTTCTGAATCAGCAGCGTATTCACACGCTCGCGCGAACCCGGGACCGTGCCCCAGTTGAGGTTATTCGTCTTCAGCATGTCCATCAGGCCATCCTGGGCGATCTGATCCTGCTGAAAGGACATCTCGAAGAAGTGGCGCAGGGCGACTTGCGCTTCGGGGGTCTCGATCCACTGCGTGACCAAGTCTTTGAGCGCTGCGGGATCCGCTTGAAGGGCCTGAAGCTCCTCTGAGGTGAGCGCGTGGCCGGTCAGTAGGTTCTTGACCTTGGACCCGTAGGTCTGAGGACCCGACAACAAATCTACGTCACACTGCTGGACAGGGCCTCCCGGCGTAGTGCCCACGGGCACCGAGGGAATGGGCGTCACGGGAGGCTCCGTCGGAGGCTCCGTCGGGGGCTCGGTCGGCGGCTGGGGGGTCACGGGAGGCGTCGGAGGCTGGGGGTTCGACCCAGGCTCCGCCATACAGGCGCCCAGCGCCAAGGCTGTGCAGCTGATCAAGCCCAGGGGGGCACGGTATCGTCGGTTCAAGGGTTCATTCCTCCACTCAGCCACTCGTTGATTACGGTGACCTGCTGCTCACCCCAGCTCGCGTCTCGGGACGCGGGAGGCGGCATGTCTCCTCCCTGGACCACACGCGCGCGAATACGCTCCGCACGCTCGGTCCACGCCTCAAGACTCGAAAGATCTGGAGCGCCAAAGGCATTGCCGGTCACGTGGCAGGTGACACAGTGCGTATTGAAGATAGGTTGCACATCGGTCGCGAAGCTGCGCTCGATGGCCGGAACACGTTTGACGGATAGGTTGCGTGCAACTTGGCCCCCATCGGTGCTCAGGGCCACGGTGTGCCAACCCACCTCAAGCCCCGCAGAGAAGATCGACCAACCGTCTAGGACCACGGTCGGGGTCAGTGCCACGCCATCCACCATGGCCTGCACGGGCATCGTGGGCTGCGAAGCGCGGACTCTCAATGAAACCGCCGCGGCCTTGCTGCGGGTGCCCGTACGCAGGCCCTTCACCTGGAGCATGCCCTCGGGGGCCCAGTGACAGGCCTCGCCGCCCTCGCTCACCCACAGACCGCCCGAAGCGTGAGGATACAACTGAGACGTGCGAGTCGACGTGCCTGCCTGCATGAAGGTAGTGCCATCAAAGCGCAGCACCTGGCTGCCAACGCGCAGCCATGCGTACTGCCCAGCGATCGCCACCTGCGTGGCATCGCCGGCCTCAAAGGCGAACTCAGTCCACGTGGGACCTACGAAGAGGTGCCCTTCGCTCAGGGCCAAGACTGCGTCATCGAGCAGGCCGGGTTGCGCGCCCCGCATGAGCACCGCGGGACGTCGAAGCTCGGAGCCGCGCAACTGCCACAGCTCAAGCTGCCCGTCCGGAGTGGTCGAAGCAAACCACACCCCATCGTCGGCACCAAAACACTCTCCGTCGCGAGCCAGCAAGCGAGCGTCGGGTTGCAAGGCAGCCTCCACGCCCGTCCACTGAAGCCAGGCATCACCTTCTCGCTCGTACAGAGCCCCATCCGAGTATACAAAGGCCCCTTCGGTGAGGTCGCCGCACAAGGTGGCATCTGGCGTCAGGGTGGCGGTAAGGGAGATTGCGGTCCTCAGACCGTCCACCGCGTGAAAGAGCTGGCCATCCGCCACGAAGGAGGCCGCGGTCGCCGTCCAAGCCTGGACCCCGACGAGGTCGCCCGAGGCGAGCTCATAGTGGCCCTCATAGCCAGCGTCCCAGCCGTCCAAGACCCGCACCGAGGTGCTGACCGAGCTGGTCTGGCCCAGCCAAAGGTGACCCTCTGGGCTGACGCCCAACACCCGTTCGCCCGGCACGAGCGCGGCGCAGGTGCGGTTGACCGGCAGGGTCTCCAGCTGCTCTGGGACCGTGACGATCAGGTCTTCAGGGTGGCCCGCGTCCAGGGCGCCGGCGTCCACAGCGAGGCCGGCATCCCCCGTCAGGCCCGCGTCTAGACTAGGATTGACGCCATTGGGCCCGTTGCACGCCCACAGGGAGAGCAGCAGCAGGCCGGCGGTGGTCGTGCGGAAATTTTCGGTGCATCCAAGCATGCGCAGGGTCCTGCCCACACCAGTGTTCGCGGCCCACCAAAACGGCCCAAAGAAAATTGCAGAGGCCGCTAATTAGGGCGCCCGCTCGTGGTGGCCAATGTCCACAGCCCCGTCCTGGCGCGCGGTACCGAAGAGATCTGCGCCGGGTGCCCCAAGGGAGGTTCCGGCGTTCACGGCCGGCGAGCGCTCGGTCAAGCGGGTGATGGAGCGCCGGTGCTCAAGGCTGTGGGCCTGAAAGAGCGGCGGCAAGAGTAAGGTGTTTTGCCCGTTCACCATCGCCTCAAAACCCATGAAGTCCTCCGCCTGCACCTGGCTGCCCCCGTCCAGCAGGACATAGGCGCCGCCCGCCTCACGCTGAGCGGCTTCGACGAAGAGCAGGTTGTGCTCAAACCGCCCGAAGCCTTGGGCAGACTCAGGGCCCTGGAGCGCGATCGCCGTGGGGTCAGGCGCAAGATCGGCGGCATCGCGCACGAGGACGATCGTATTGAAGAGCTGCACCGCGCCAACCAGGGGCTGCTGCAACACCACTCCTCGCTGCGCCACCACCGGCTGCATTTGAGCCGCCAAGAGGTCCACTTCGATGGTGTTATTCGCGAGCACCAGATCCTGAGCCTGCGCGCTGAATACGCCCACGAGCTGCGCTCCGCGGGTCATCGCAATGTAATTATTCACCACTCGCACCCTGCCGCCCCCCAGCAAGGACAGCCCGCGACTTGAGCCTAGGTCTGCGTTGGGCGCAGCGGTCAGCGGTCCAGAGCGCCCCGTTACGAGGCCATTGCCCTCAACGAGCAGGCCAGTGGACGGCAACGCACCTTGCGGCGACGCCATCAGGCCATCCCTGAGGACCTCGGCGTGCGGCTGAACATCGGGCGCGCAGCCCGGGACCTGCACCAAGACCCCGGAGCGGATTTGATTGTGCAAAATCCGCACGTCTTGGGTGTCGATCGTCCATACGCCCGGCACGGCGGGGCCCAGCCGCCGTCCTCCAGAGGCGCGCCACAGCTCTGACGAGGCCGCGCCAAAGATCGCGTTGTCACGCCCCGCGTTATTGCCATTGCCCGAGATCGTCGCCGTGTCGGTGCCCACCAACAAGATCCCGGCCCCAACCTCGGTGCCCTCAACCCCGTCCGGCGGCGCATCTGGGCTGTCACAACCATCGACCTGCCACGCCGCTGTCCAACGTCCCGCGGCGATGCGGCGGTTCTCCGTGATGTTCAGGTTGGTCGACGCGCCTCGCCGCACACGCGCGTCCGAAGAGACCGCGCCGTCCGCGATGCCGGCGGAGAGATAACGTCCGGAGCCCTCGGTACGCGCCCCTACTTGAATGTTGTTGGCGATGTTGACGCCATCGGTCTCAAACAGATCGATCGCCACGGTCTCATCCGCCGGGTCTGCGGCCGTCGTATGCGCGCTGATCTTAGAGTGACCGACAATGCTGGCCGTAGGCCGCTGTCCACCTCCCGCGCTCAAAGATATGGCGTGGGCCACGCTGCCTGCGCCGAGCGCCTGCACATCAATGACTCGACCGCTCAGGCGTAGATCTACGCGCCCATGCCCCCGCACACCCTCGCAAGCACCTCGACAGTTGAGCACAGACACCTCGGTGGTGCCGTTCGTCCTCAGTATCGCCCGCGCGCTGCCCAAAGCCTCAACGAACAGGCCCACAGCGTCCTGCTGCGCGTCGGCGAAGCGCACCAAACAAGAGCGCAGCCGCACGTCTGTGGTGGAGGCTTGCGAGCGAACCTGGAGCGCAACCTGGCCTGCACCCTCACCCACCTCGAAGTTCACACCCTCGAAGATGGGCGAGGCGTCTGTGACCTCCACCATGGGAGACCTCGGTCCCGACCTCAGAGTGACTCGCCGCACCAGCCCACGGTGGCCAGCCGCAAAACGCAGCCGCCCATTAGTGCCAAAAGCCAGGTTCGCCCGATTGTTATTGGGAGCTCCCGCTCCATTGAACCCCCCCAGTAGACCTACCGAGGTGGGCAGCTGCAGCAACGAGCCAGGCCTGAAGGTGCCCGTGCCCGCGATGCAGACGTTGCTCAAAGCGGCGCTCGCGGTGCGCACCGCGGTCCCCAGGTTACCGATCGCGGCGGAAACCGCCGGCCCATCACCCATGCCACTGCCGCCCGGGCGCGCCCACACACAGGGCAGCACCTGCACCCGCACGGCTCGATTTCGAAAGACGCCATCAAAGCTGTCTGCAGCGCGCACCCGCAAGCGATAGGTGCCCACCGCAGGGGGCGTTGCGAACCTCACGGCATTGGCCTCGCAGGGCGCTGCACAATCCAGCAGGTCCGCATCCGCGCCGTCCCAGCGCAGGGTCACGGGTGCGTCCGAATCCTCGGGCGGGGTGGCGGTGAGCAGGGGGTTGGTACCTTCGGCCACCACCAGAACCAGCGTATTTTCGTCGAACAATGCGCCCGTGATCGCACCAACGATGGGGCGAGCGTTGCGCATCTTGATTCGGATCACGTCCGCTACGATGCCCTCGATGCGAAGCTCCAGTAGGTACTCGCAGTCCAACTTGCTTGGATCATCGACGATGCCCACCTGCCTCTGAGTCGCGACCGCCGTCTCAACCGGGGTCTGAATCGATACATCCTCTACGCGGCAGTGATCATCCGGCCAGGCCCGGGCCACCTGCCACTGTCGGGACAGCTCCATGCTCGGGGGGGTTATGACGGCGCGGATTCGGGCCGTGGTGCCGTGATCGATGACCCTGAGGCCGTCTTCATCCTCAAATGAGGCTGTAATGTGCGTGCAGCCCTCGAAGTCTAGATAGTCCACCAATCCGTCGCAGTTATTGTCGATCGCGTCATCGCAGATCTCGGCACGGGCGGGGTGGCGGGCCGGATCGTCGTCGTCGCAATCCAGCCTGCTTGAGCCCCCCTTCGGGCAGATCAGGGGTGAGCCCTCCACTTCCATCTCGGCGTCGCAGTACAGGTCGCCGTCGTCATCACAGCCCTCATCAACCGTGCCGTCGCAATCATCATCGAAGTCGTTGCACCGCTCATCGCTAGAGGGCCCGGGAACGCACGTATTCTCCGCCTCGCCGACGCAGGCTGGAACCTGAACCGCACAGACGCCGACCCCACAGCGCAAGCCAGGCTGCGAGGCATCGCACACGGGCGGAGGAGGCAAAGGCTCACAGGGCGGCGTCGCGCAGACCATTGGGCATCCAGGCGCGCCAGGACAAAGGGGCGCAGGCTCGATGAGCGTGCCCAGGTCGCGGCTGTCGCACGCGACGAGGCTCAGCCCCAGTATGAGGATGAGCCGCCTCACCCGCCAAACCTCCAGTCGAGGCTCAATCGCGCACCCAACCAACCACCTTCCAGGCCTACACGTGTACCAGCCGCATCGCCATAGACTCCGTAGATGGTCCAGCCGCCTTCCAGGCCCAAGGCCACGCCCAAGGCGTGCCCATAGCGCAGGCGGACCGCGCCTACGGCACCCCACCAGGGCCCAGACCCGTCTTGAGTTGTAGCCTGCGCCTGCGAAGCGCTGGGAGCGAGGCGCACCCAACCACCTCGCAACCCTGCTTGCGCATACAGTTGTAGCCGCTCGCGTAACGCGAACCACAGGCCGGATAAGAGCGCTGCTGAGGCCACCTGGGTGCGGACCATGCCCGCCTCAACCCCCACATCGACCTGCTCAAAACCCACCTCAAGCTCGGTGGTCCAGGGCCACGCGCTGTCGATGCGGTCCAAAGCGATGCTGAGCTGGGCCCCCGGCAGGGCGCGTCCCGGGCGAGGCACGTAGCGCAACGTAGGCGCCGCCCCGAGTCGAATGGCAACCTGGATTGCCTGGTCCCTCTCCACCGTCACCTCAGTGGATTGAACTTGTACGCTGGGGGCGCGCAGGGGAGCTCTGAGGTCCTGTACCAGCTCCGCGATGTTCAGGGCGACGAGGCGTGGGCCGCTCGGATTCCTCACGTCCTTCAGCGCAATGCGGCGCTCTGCGATGTCGAGTACAACCGGGCGGCGCCCCTCCCAGCTGTGGTCCCGGGCAATGTAGATACGCAGGCGCTCCGCCTCGCACGCGGTATGCACTTCCAGCGCGGCGTCCGCATAGGTCATGCGCTCGAACCCGAGCTCGATACCCACCAGGTCCTCCACCAGTCCGTGCCGTGCAATACAATCTGCAAGGTGCAGCCGAACCGTCGCAGCAGAAGAGGCGCGATGGCTACCGCTGGTGGACGTGGCGACGGCTCCGACCAAGAGCATCATTGTGAGCGAAGGGCTCATGGGCTCGGCCCGACCAACCTCCTCATGCTGCCCGTTTTTCGGCCCGCGGGATATTGGCGCAGATACCTATGCGCAAGCTCTTTAGCCTGGCTGTTGGAGCCGGCGCGGGCCCAGCACTCCGCTTCATTGGCCAGAGCGTCCTCAGCCAGAGAGCCGTTGGGCGCCAGGGTCCGCGCGGTGCGGAAGGCCTGCGCCGCCGCCCGCGGCTCGTTGAGCTCGCGCTGTAAGATCCGCCCCAGCGTGAACGCGGCCAGCATGCCCTGAGGCCTGTCCTGGTGCTCTTTGACCACCCGCCTGAGGTAGGTGGTCGCCTCTCGGGGGTGCCCGGACAGCCGTGCCACATCCGCAGCGAGCATGAGCTCGGCCGGGCTGCTGGGCCGACGCGGCTCATCCTGCATGGCGTGGTAGGCATCGTCGAAGGCCCCGTTTTCGGCGAGGGTAGTCCACGGCTGGGCGGCCTGGGCCGGCGCAGAGTGGGCGGAGCGACGGGCTCTTCGGCGCCGCTTCTTGGGACGAGTGCGGCGCTTGTCCTTGGACGCATCGTCAATCACGACGCGGCCTCCATCCCAGGTCAGGCGCATACCAGGGCTCAACTCGTAGCGGTCCGTGCCCCTAAAGACCGCAACCCGCCCTTCATGGACCTTGACGGCGCTGCGCCCTGCCCGCGGGGCAGAGACCGAAAAGCGAGTGCCCAATACCTCGATGCGTAAGTCTGCGGTCCGCACTCGGAAGAGGCGCTGGGGGTTCTTGGCGACGGTAAATCGCGCCTCTCCGGAGTTGAGGCTCAGTTCCAGCAGCTCCGGCTCCAAAGCCTCCAACCGAAGCTGGGTATCGGGGCGCACCAAGACCGCCATGGAGCCATCTACAAAGGCCACCGTACGTTTGGGCGTCTCATCATCGGTCGCGAAGCGAACCGGCGCATCATCGGTCGACTCCACCTCTTCTAAGGGCGGCAGGTCTACGAGCGCAGGGCGCGGCGATTTTGGCTCGGAGCTGGGCCAAAACGCCACGGTGAGCAGCGCCAAGGCCGCCCCCGTGACGATGCCACCCGCCGCCACGCGTCGACGCTGCCGGCGACGACGGCGGCCCTCGAAGCGCAAGAGCGCCTGCGAGGTATCCGCCGCAGACAAGTCTACTTGCAGGCTGTCGCGCGCCTGGTCGACCTGGCGTTCGAGCTCACTCACCGAACACCTCCTCCAAGCGCGCCTTCGCTGTGGCGAGGTGCCGCTTTACGGAGCTCAGGCCCATGCCCACCTCTTGGGCGATGTCTTCGAGCTTGTCGCCTTCGATGTGCCTCAAGATCCACACCACCCTCGTCTTCGTGGGCATGGCCTCGAGCTCGCCATAGACCTGGGCCAGCAACGCCACGTGCTCTTGGTTGGCGGGCACGGCCACGGGACCAAGATCCACCGGCTGGTCGAGGCCGAGCAGGGCCGCGACCTTGCGGCGGCGCAAGCGGCGCAGGGCGAGTCGCACCGCGATGGTCCGCACAAAGCCCTTGGTGGCCGCCGGCTCACGGATGCTGTGAAAGGCGCCGTGCACTTCGAGGAAGACGTCCTGCACGAAGTCGTCGACATCCCCCCGCCGGCCCAACAGACGCAGCCCGAGGTTGGCGACAAGTCGGTGATATCGCCGAAAACAGGCCTCAAACGTGGTGACCGGATCGTGCTCATCGAGCGCCTCGCCGCGCACCAACCTCAGTCGGGCGCCCCCTGGGGGGCGGAAGCTGGGGTCAGTGGACGCCATTGCTGATGTCTATGGTAGTGGCCTCGAGCCGGGAAAACGGCCCACAGAAATCTGAGAGAAATGGATCCTAGGGTTTGTCGGGGTCTCGGGGAGGTTCAGCCGGACGTGCGCTGCCCCTTGAAG
>Ga0193954_1001184_pt1 | contig 13642 bp, 9 predicted proteins | sample BB_5_MG_FD_140340 | JGI IMG/M metagenome (GOLD analysis project Ga0193954, IMG submission 140340) | Microbial mat bacterial communities from the Broadkill River, Lewes, Delaware, United States - BB_5_MG | ecosystem: Environmental > Aquatic > Freshwater > River > Microbial mats | place: USA...
CAGCAGATCGCGGGCATGTTCGCCTTCGCCCTGTGGGATGAGCCCCAAAAGCGACTGCTCTTGGTCCGGGATCGATTTGGCATCAAGCCCCTCTTTGTCGCTCACAGCGATGATGGACGGCTGGTGCTCTTTGCATCGGAGATAAAGGCCCTGCTCGCCTCTGGCTGCCTTACTCCCCGGCTTGATGCGCGCGGTCTGCAGGATGTGTGGTCCGCAGGCTATGCGATGCCTCCGCGCACGATGTTCCAGGGCATTCGCTCGGTGCCTCCTGGCAGCTTTGTGCAATACAACCTGACGGGCGAGCCCAGGCGGGGCCGGTACTATGACGTGCCCTATGCAGGGGCCGAAGCCAGCGGCGCTGCTGTGGTGCCCGGCTTGGCGCGGGCCGCGGAGGACTTTCACAGCCGCTTCGATGAGGTGGTGCAAAGCCACCTCATGGCGGATGTGCCCGTCGCGAGCTACCTGTCCGGCGGCATCGACTCGGTGAGTGTGGCGGCCCGGGCGGCCCAGCATAGCGCGGGCCTGTCGACCTTCTCCATGGTCTTTGGCGGAGAGGACCGCCGCTATGATGAGTCTTTGCACTCCGACCTTGCCGCCGAGCACCTCGATGTGGACCACCACCGCGTCTTGCTCTCGGGCATCAGCCCCGAGGACTTTGAGGGCACGATCGCGGCCATGGAGTCTCCGCAGATCCACACCGTGGCCTTTTGCCTGTACCAACTCGCGCGGGCGGTTCGCCAAGCCGGTCTGAAGGTGGTGTTGTCAGGCGAGGGTGCCGATGAGGTGCTCGCCGGATACCGAGCCTTTCGCATCGCGCGCTTTCGTCGGGTACTCAGCGGGCGCGGCATGTTTGTGCGCCGCGGCTTGGTGAAAGCCTTCTTGCGCCGGCGCCAGCCTCAATTTGCCGCGGATCTGCTGTCTTGGTGGGGGCATGAAGCCGAGGTTCAGGCCCGCTACGGACTGGTGCCGCCCTGGGTCGAACAGTGGTGGCTGATGCAGGCGACCTGCGGCGGCATGCTACACGAGGACCTGCGCCAGGAAGGTGTGGCTCAGCTACCACAGGCCCCCGATGCCTCCTTGGGGGCGCATGCGGACCTGCATAATGACCTCCGCTTTGAGCAAGCCTCCCGCCTCGAGGGGTGGGTATTGGGCATGGGGGACCGCTTGAGCATGGCCCACTCGGTAGAGCTGAGGGTGCCCTTTTTGGACCATCGGCTGGTCGACACAGTGGCCGCGCTTCCGCCCCGCTATCTGCTGCGCCGCTTTGAAGAAAAGCACATCTTGAGGCGGGCCATGGCGCCTGACCTGCCACCGGCCTTGGTGCGGCGGCGCAAGCGCGCCTTCATGGCGCCCTCCTCAGAGTGGCTATTTGGGGCCAAGACGCCGGATTGGGTGCAGGATAGGTTGTCGGCCTCGAGCTTGGCGAAGACGGGCTGGTTCGATGCAGATGCTGTGCAGGCTGCCCTGCGGCGGGTCGATGCCGCGCGCGGGCTCGAGCGCATGTCGTTGGGGTGGGGGCTGACCGCGGTGCTGTCAACGGTGAGCTGGGCCGAGACCTTCAAGGTTTCATCAGGACCTTGACCAGCTCATCGAGCATGCGCAGCGTGAGGCCCCAGATGACCCGCCCCTCGAAATGGTAGCAGGGCAGCTGGAGAGGCACGCCTGCGACCTTACGGGTCAGGCTCTGGCGGTTTGAATCGTCGGCGAGGAAGGACAGGGGCACCCAAACCGTCTCCTGGACTTCGCGGGTATCGGGCGTGAGTTCGGGGTCGCCCTGCAGCTCGAAGGCATAGGGCACGATGACCATGGGCAGCTTTCGTCCGTGGGCCACGGCGGGCACGGGCGATAGAGGCCCAAGTAGGGCGCCATCGCGTTCAAGATCGAGGTCAATCTCTTCCTTGGTCTCCCGTCGCGCTGCGGACAAGGGGCCCACGTCCGTCGGGTCTACGCGGCCGCCCGGGAAGGCCATGTGCCCAGACCAGGGGTCTTTGGGGTGCTCGGCCCGCCTGATCATGAGCACCTGCAGTTCCTGCTCCTGCCTCAGTACCGCCGCGACGGCGGCCTGCTTCACCGGTCCTCGCACCAAGGCGAGATTACGGGGCTCGTGGCGGGCGAGGGCGAGTCGGGCTTGGGCAAGGGTTCGGCGTTGCATGCGGACTCAGCGCACGACTTGGCCACGCACGCCAAGGTTTTGGTTTGGCGCAGGCAGGATCAACAGCTCGGTGGGGCCGGTCATGCCGCCGTAGTCATTGTCGGAGATGGAGGCGAGGCTGCCATCGCTCATCACGGCGAGGCCCTCGAAGTTGGGGATCTTTCCGTCTTCAAATATCGGGGATACATCGGCCAGCGAAGTGGCGGCGATGTTCTGGCCTTGCACCCCGCGGGGCAGGGTGAATTGCAGAAGGCGCGAGACCTCATAGTGGCGCTCGATGGCCATCACTTCAACGCCGGCCGGGCTGGTCCGGCAGGTCAGGGCGGAGAGTTTTCCGGTCTCAGTCGTGAGGCCGACGCGGAAGTAGGTCCACTTCTTTTGCAGCAGGTCAAAGGTAGCCACCGGCGCAAAGCGCTGGCCGTCTTGCACCCCCACGGTCTCGACTGCGGCCACCAGCACGCCGGCGGCGTGGCACAAGCCCTCGACGCCACGGTTGCGCTCCGGAGTGAGGCCCCAGGGCGCGTACTCCAACTTCAGGGTCTGCTCGGAGATCGTAACGCTGTCGGGGCCCAGCTCTGCGAAGAGGATGAGGTCGCCGGTGCGCTGGGTATTGGTGGTCTCGGTGCCGAAGGCCAGGTGCGTGTCATCAATGAAGGCGACGGCTTCGAGGTCGACCCCGGCGGGCGCCCCGCTGATGCCCCGAACCCCAACGATTGCGGAGGAGGGCGTGCTCGGATTGAGCTCGAAGAGCTGGTGGTCTCGCTCGAGGACCGCGAATAGGCGACCGCTGGGGGCCGTGGTCATGCCCGAGGCGCCATGCAGGCGTGGATCCGCAATTTGTATGCGGGTATGCGCCATCACGGGCAGGGGCTCTTCCTTAGGATCTGGCGCAGATCCGGTCGGGGTAGAGGCGCAGCCGAAGCCGGCGAGCAGCAAGAGCGGGAGTAGGCGCCGCATACAGGGCGGCACCATAGCAGACCCGCCACGGCGCTTGTGTGATTGCACCCAAGATGGTCTGCATGAGGGCTGTGAGCGTCGCGTTGCCCATCGCCCGGGAGGCCAAGATCGAGCTGCTGGGCCTGACCTTCGATGAGCTTGCCGCCCAGGCGCGGGCGCGCCTGCCCAGGGGAGCGGGGCTGGCGCCCAAGGTCTATAAAGAGGCGGTGCTTCAGGCTCGATTTGAGCCCGAGAAGATGGGTCTCAGCGCGGAGGCGGTACAGGCTTGGCGCTCAACCTTTCAACTGACCCTGCCCACCGTAAAAGAGTCGGTCGAGGAGCCCAGCCACATGGGCGACGATACCATGAAGGTGGTCCTGCACTTCGAGGACGGCCTTGAGGTGGAGTGTGTGCGCATCCCCATGGGCAAGGACCGCTACACCCTCTGTGTGTCCAGCCAGGTAGGCTGCAAGATGGGCTGCACCTTCTGCGAGACCGCGAAGATGGGCTTCATTCGACAGCTCAAGGCCAGTGAGATCGTGGCCCAGCTGGTGGTCGCGCGCTCTGTGCTCGGCTGGAGCATCCGCAACATCGTCTTCATGGGCATGGGCGAACCCTTGGATAATACCGAGGGGGTGCTTCAGGCCCTGCGCATCATGCACGACGATCATGGGCTCATGTATGGTCAACCCAGGTTGACGGTCTGTACGGCGGGCCGGGTGGACGGCCTGAAGGAACTGGCCAAGTTGGGCTATCGGCGCATGGACCTGTCGATCAGCCTCAATGCAGCCTTTGACCACAAACGGGACCAGCTCATGCCGGTCAACCGGAAGTTCAACCTCGCTGAGCTGCAAAAGACCCTCGTGGAGTACCCGCGTCGAAAGCAGTTCGTCTACGCCATCAACTATTGCCTGCTGCCGGACTTCAACGACACCCGGGAGGACGCGGCCGCGGTGGCTGCCTTTGTGGCGCCTTTGGGGCGGGCGGTGGTCAACGTCATCCCGTACAATCCTGGTACTATTCCTTTGACCCGCGCGCCTACAGAGCAGGAGGTCACGACCTTCTTGGCCTGGCTCAAAGAGGATGGCTGTGCGGTGCAGCGGCGGGTCACCAAGGGGCGCAGCGTGATGGCCGCCTGTGGCCAGCTGGGCAACCTGGAGCTGCGTAAGGCGCGCCTGCAAAAGTCCGCACCCTCCTGAACCTGGGGCTTGCCCATACCCCAAGTGCGCGCATCCGTTCGTCGCTGACTTTGTTACAGTGCTCCCGTGACTCGTGGGTGTTGGGCGGTGGGTTTGGTTGTCTTGTCGGGGTGCGCGTGGGGGCAGCCATCGCCTCAGGAGGTCTACGCGCGCTCCCTGCAGCCCTCGCAGATCGGCCCCGTTGCGACCGCTACGACGGCCCAGCGAGTGCTGACGGCGCGGGTGTGGGCGGACCATGGGCATCGCCGCGGCGTGCTTACGTGGCAAGTTCGATTGCAGGAGCAGGTCGCGGCCGCCAACCGGGTGCTCGCGGCCACGCTGGGCGCACGGATCCAGGTCGTGTCCATGCAAAGCTGGTCGCACGAGGGCGGCCGGGCGGACCTTCAGGTTGACCTCAACGCGCTGCACGAAAGGGACGCAGGTGAAGGGGTCGACATTGTCATCGGCTTGGTCTCCCCATTGGCCGTGCTGAGCCCAGCCTTGCATGACGCGGGGCGCGCCCAGATGCTGGGCAAGCACATGGTGTTGCGCGGCATCGAGGATGCTCAAGAGCATGTGACCTTGCGCCGTGCGCTCGATGAGTTCTCCGCCGAAGAGCGCAACACCCTGTACCAGGCGCGCATGCGTCACCGAGAGGTCTCGCTGCTGCTGCACGAAGTGGGGCACCTATTGGGCGCCGTGCACATGTGGCCGGCTCAATCCCTGATGAACGCGCAGTACAGCGTCGAGCAGAGCGGCTTTGCGCCCGAGAACCTCACGGCCATGAAGATGGCCCTCGATGCCCGCAGCACGGATGCGGTCTCAACCCCCGAGTCTCAAGCCGCGCTCATCGCCTATCTCAGTGGCATTGATGCCCAGTACATCGACAAGGAGTCGAAGGCCTGGGTCTTGGCGCGCTTGGGGGGCGCACCCGCACCCTCCCACGAAGAACGCACTCAAGTGGACCCCACCCTAACGCCCCAGGCTATGGGCGAGCTGCTGCAGAAGGTGCAACAGATGTTGCAAAGAGGTGAGGTCGAGGCCGGCTGGCAGCTACTCAAACCACAGCTGAAGCAGGGGCAGCCGGCACCGGGTGTGCTGGGCTTGGCCTGCGAGCTGACGGTGCGCCGCGACCCCTCTATGCCTGAGGCACTTCAGTACTGCAGCGCGCTCGCAAAGCAGGTGCCCAAGCCGCCCGGCCACCACTTGCTGCTCGCTCACGCGCTGCAGGGCGCGGGGCAGCTATCCGATGCGCTCAGGGCCGCTCAGGACGCGGAGAAGCGCCTCGCCTCGGATGTTCAGCAGGCTCAGCCTACGCTGTGGACCGCGCTGGCTCAGACCTATCAGCGCCTGGGCGCCATCACCTGGGCTGGGCAGGCTTCGGCCCATGGCCTGCCCGACGTTGCAGGCCAGATTGCGGTCTACTGCCGGCAGGTGCGCCGGGCGACCTGGCTCGATAGCGCTGGTATTAAACCCGAGCAGGAGCCGACCTATGTGGGATGGGCCCGGACGCTGCTCGACGCGCTGCGCACAGGGCGCACCAAGCAGGTGGACAGCCTCGCGGACACCCTCGCCAAGCAGTTCCCGCAGGCCCCCGGCCCGCAGATTGCGGTATGTGAGTATTACGCGAGCAGAAAACGTTGGGCGGCCTCGGATAGGGCCTGCCGCCGCCTCGTGAAGCTGCACCCCAAGCAGGCCAAGGGTTATGTGGCGTTGGCGGTGTCGGCGTTTGCGCGGGGCCGGCCGAGTCGGGCGGTGGCGCACCTGCAGCGAGCGGTGAAGCTGAGCCCGGGCACCAAGGGCGCTTGGACGCTGCTGTACTCAGCCTATCAGGCGACGGGAAAGGCGAAGAAGGCAGGGCAGCTTGCCAAGCGCTATGAGGCGCGCTTTGGCAAGCCGCTGCGCTGAACTTAGAAGCGGATCTGGGCTTCGAGGCGAAGCTCGCGGCGCCGAGTAGCTTCTTCACCCGCGGTGGCCGACTCGGTGCGGTTGTCGGTGTACAGCAGGGTCAGCAGGCCCTGGTTACGCCACACATAGCCATGTAGCGCGACGCGCCACTGGAACTGGTCGGTGAGCCGGCGCAGGTCCGTGGGCAAGGTCTCGGCGGGGTCGATGTTCTGGAAGTCCGAGGCGAAGAAACCGCCGACGTCGGCGGATAGGAACAGGTACTTCGGCACAATCAAGACGCCCGCGAGCAGGTTCCAGGCGAGCTGGTTGGTCTCGAAGTTGATCTCCCGCTTGAAGTTGAGTTCGCCAGTGGCCATGAAGCGGCCCCAGCGGAACAGGGTGCTGCTGCTCACCCAGGGATAGCGCTCGAACTCACGTTGGTCGTAGCGCGCGCCCAGGTAGAAGGTGAGGGCACGGGAGGCGGGCGTATACAAAAAGCGCGTATCCCAACGGTCGAAGCGGCCAAAGGCGTACAGGGCCAACTGAAAGCCTGCGCCCCAGGTGTAGTTGCGCTCGTCCGAGTTGAAGAAGCGACCACCGATGTTGCCGTTGAAGCGACCCGAGCCACCACCGGCGAAGACACGGTAGTCGAGCAGGCCGGGCAGGATGGGGCCACCGACCTCGACCGCGGCGCCGTTGCCCTGCTCAAACGCGTTGGTCAGGTAAAAGGCGCCATCCAACATCGGATTCTTCGAGACGGAGAGCACGGGCAGGTTGGACAGGCCGCCACCACCGGAGTTGATGTTGACGTAGTGCCCACCGCCCAGCGGCATGTTGAAGAACGCGAAGGTGAGGCGGGGGTTGGCCTCGGCACGAATCGAGATCAGGAAGAAGGAGTCCTGAATGTAGGGGATGGGGCCAAAGGCGCGCAGCTGAAGGCGGTTGATGCGCGTATCCCAGGGCTGCTGACCTGCGTCCTCGTCGGCTTGGAAGTCGTGGCTGACCTGAGCGTGGGCCGCGACGGAAAAGCGCAAGCCGGGGGTGCCGCGGCAGACGGTTACGTTTGGGTCAAACTGACAGCCGATGTCCGCGCAGTCGATGCGTCCGTCGCCATCATTGTCGTAGCCATCAGAGCAGACGAAGTCATTGCGCTCGCCGTCTGCGTCTCCGCCCTTGCCGACCAGGTCCTCGAAGGTCTGTCCCTCGGCGAGCATCGGCACACCGCCGGGGGCGGGGGCCGCTGCGGCCGCCGCAGTCGACGAGGTGGGGGCCCGGCTCTGCTGGGCGAGGGTGCCGGTGCCGGACAAGGGGCCTTGCCAAGAGCCTTGGCAGGCGGTCAGCCCGGGGTGCTGGCAGTCGACGTCCTCACAGTCGACGGCGCCGTCGCCGTCGTTGTCGATCCAGTCGGAGCAGAGCACGTTGTTGTTTTCGAGGCCGCCCGCAGTCTTGCAGGCCGCGTCGTCATAGCAGTCGCTGTCCGCGCAGTCGGTGACGGTATCGCCGTCCTCGTCGATGCGGTCGCTGCAGTTGGTTTCATGGGCCGGCTTTTCGGTCTGGGCCCAGGCAGGGCTGCTCACAAGCAGGCCCATCAGGACGGCGGCGGGGAGTTTGTTAAAGCTCATGGATAGTTACTCACAGGCACTTGGTGCCGGGGGGGCAGCACACTTTGTTTGTAGCGCAGACGGTCACCCGCGGGTCCCACCCGCAGTCGAAGTCGTTGCAGTCCGTTTGACCGTCGCCGTCGTTGTCTACGCCGTCGGAGCAGAGGCGGTCAGCCTCCTCGCTCGACAGCGCGAGGCTCTCTTGGCAGGCGCGTTGCACGGCGATGCTGTCGCTTTGTGAACAGGAGAAGTCTTCGCAGTCCGTGAAGCCGTTGCCATTGTTATCAATGCCATCGCTGCACTTTTCGAACGTGTCCTCTGCAAACTGCGCGCAGTAGTCGACCGCGGCCTGGTTGGACATGTCGTCGGCGAGCCGGGTGCACGAAAAGTCCAAGCAGTCGCCAAAGCCGTCCCGATCGCTGTCGATGCCATCGCTGCACTCTTCGACGGTGTCTTCTTCGTCGAGGGGCTCGGTACCGCCGCACAGGGCGGCCACGTCTGGGTCATCACTTCGGCTGCATGAAAAGTCTCGGCAGTCCGTGAAGCCGTTGCCGTCGTTGTCGATGTTATCGCTGCACTTTTCGATCGTGTTTTCGGCGATCGAGGCGCAGAAGTCGACGGTGTCCTGGTTGGTGCCGTCTCGGTTCAGTCGGCTGCACGAGAAGTCACCGCAGTCCATGAAGCCATTGCCGTCATTATCGATGCCATCTTGGCAGGTCTCGAGGCTGTCTTCGGGCCGCTGGCAGGCGGCCAGCGCCAGACATCCAGGGTCTTCGCAATCCGTCCTGCCGTTATTGTTATTGTCGATGCCATCGTTGCAGTCGGCCTCGAGGCAGGGATTGACCCCCACACCCTCGGGGTTGGCGCAGTCGAGGTCTTCGCAATCGATCCTGCCGTCGCCGTCGTTGTCGAAGCCGTCCTCGCAGTACTGGGTCTCGTCGTCCTCGCAGACCGTGACGAACTTGCCTCGGGTGCAGCCAAAGTCGGCGCAGTCGATGAAGCCATTGCCGTCATCGTCCCGCCCGTTGGAGCACATAGTATTGGAGAACTCCCGCAGGCAGCAGGTCTCGGCGATGCCCTGGCACTTTCTGTCGCCGCAGTCGTACTGGCCGTTGTCGTCATTATCGACGTTATCGGTGCACAGCTCGTAGGTGTCCTCGCGCTCAAGACGGAAGGGATTGACCAGGCTGATCTGCCCGCAGTTGCCATCGGCCTCCGCGATACAGCCCGGGTCCTGGCAGTCGATGAGACCGTCCCGATCGTTATCGATGCCGTCTTGGCAGGACTCCAAGTCGAACTCGTACCCAAGAACGGGCACCGCCGGCTCGATGTACTCGCAGGCCAAGGCGACCACAGCCACCGTGCATAGGGCCGCAATTGTAATGGTGCGTTTCATGGGCTTCACTTTCTCAGGCAGCTGGCTCGACCAGCCCCGTAGCGCCGCTGGAACTCGACGTAGAGCACGCAGGAGCCACGCCCCATCTCTGTGCTGGCCAGGTTCCCTTCGGCCTGCATCGCGGCCATCTTCTCGGTCAGGCGGGCCACGATGGCCTCGTCCTTGACCCCCCGGAACCAACCCAGCTGGCTGTAGTCGGTCACGATCTGGGTGAGCTGGCTCTTGGGCATGGCGGACACAACATCCGCGAGGTCCTCATCCGCCCGCAGCGCCTCGACCGCGCCCTCGATGATCTCGGGCGATACGGATCGCTCTGTGGTGCAGATGGTATCGCACTCGGAGTAGTCGTCGGTGTGCAGCCACTTGGCGGAGTGGCCGTCGCGGCTGGATACCATGCGGTTATAGGTCTTGCCGTCGCGCCCGCCGCCCTCGCTGATGGAGTGCAGGGAGGTGAGCACGTACTCGGGCACGCCGTGGGCCCAAATGCCGCGCTTTTCCTTGATCGCTTGGTTCTGGGCCTCGGTATAGCGGGGGTCCGCGGGGTCCTCGTTCACGCTCATGGAGTGGGCGAGGCCGCGCCGGATCTGGTCGATGGCGAGGTCCGGACAGAACAGGAGGGCGCGCCCGTAGGTGTCCTTGTCCATATTGGTCGTGCAGTGCCAGATGCCCCGACGCGCGTTGAGCGTGGCCATCTTGGCCAGCACGTACATCTCCTTGGGCGTCCAATCGCCCCAGCTGTGCACCGCGCCGTAGCTCTCGAGCGTATTGAATCCGGCCAATCGGGCCTTGAGGCCCATCAAGGGCCCGGCGAGCACGCGGAAGCTGTCCCCGTCGTTGAAGAAGACCGGTGAGGGGCTGCCATTGATGAAGACCTTAGAGGCCACGTCCGCTGCGTGGGCCGGCGCGGCGACGGCGCTGAGGCCGACGAGAATGGGCAGTGCTGTGAGGAGATTACGCATAAGTGGAGGGCGCGCCGATCCAAGGGAATGGTGTAGGTGCTGTCAAGCGACGACCAGGTGATCACGTGGTCGCTTTTATCTGCCCCGCTCTGATACTGCGCGGTTGCCCGTGCTCGATCTGTCGACCCTCAACCGCGAGCAGCTGCAGGCCGTGCTCACTACGGAAGGCCCGCTCTTGGTCCTGGCCGGAGCGGGCTCGGGGAAGACCCGCGTCATCACCTTCCGCCTGGCCTACCTGATTCGAGAGGGGGTGCGCGCCAAGAACATCCTGGCCGTCACGTTCACCAATAAGGCCGCCTTCGAGATGCGCGAACGCGCCAAGGGGCTGGCCGGCAAGCGGGTGCGGGGTTCCACGATCAGCACCTTCCACGCCTTGGGCTCGCGGATCTTGCGCACGTTCCCGGACAAGGTGGGCCTCAAGAAGGGCTTTACGATCACCGATGGCGGCGAACAGATCGGATCGCTGCGTCGCATCTTGAGGGAGCTTCGCATCGACGACCGACGTTTCGACGCGGGCGCCATCATGGCCGTCATCTCCCAGGCGAAGAACGCGGGCATGGACGCGGAGCGCTTTCGGGCCGCGGGCGGGGATCTGGGCGCCCACCACGTGCCCGGTTTCGATGCGGACAAAGACTGGGATGACGAGTACCGCGCCGCGGCCATTGAGGCCTACGCGCGCTATGAGCTGATGCTGCGGGCTCAGAACCTCGTCGACTTCGATGATCTTTTGCTACTTACCTTGCACTTGGTTCAAAAAGAGGCCGAAGTTCGGGAGCTTTTGCAAGACAAGTGGCGCTACCTGATGATCGACGAGTATCAGGATACCAACGGCGCCCAGCTCGACCTCATGCGCGTGCTCGCCGGCGAGCGCCAAAACCTGTGTGTGGTGGGCGACGATGACCAGTCCATCTACGGCTGGCGCGGCGCCGATCTTAAGAACATCCTGTCCTTTGAGCAGCACTTCGATGGCGCCAAGGTTGTGATGCTGGAGACGAACTATCGCTCCACGGGTAATATCTTGGCGGTCGCCAACGCGATTATTGAAAAGAATACCGAGCGCTACGGGAAGACACTTAAACCGCACGCGGGCGAGGGCGATCCCGTGAAAGTGGTCTCGATGGAGGACGAGGAGTCCGAGGCAGAGGAGGTGGCTCGCACCGTCTTGAACCTACTATCCGCCAAGGTCCCGCTGTCCGATATCGCCGTCTTGTATCGCTCCAATGTGCAAAGCCGCCCCATCGAGCTGGCCTTTCGCACCGCGCAGATCCGCTACCGTGTGGTCGGTGGCATGGACCTCTTCGATCGCAAGGAGATTAAGGACGCGCTCGCCTACCTCAAACTATTGAATAACCCCGAGGATGAGCAGGCTCTTCGACGCATCGTGAACTATCCGCCCCGGGGCATTGGCGATACGACCCTCAAGCGCGTGGATGACTGGGCCCGGCGTGAGCACATGGCGTTGCCGGACGCGCTGGCCCACGTCGAGCGGGTCCCGGGCGTGAGCGATAAAGCGGCCAACGCTCTGCATGAGTTTAACCAACTCATGACCAAACACCGCCGGCTACTGCGCCGCCAAAAGGCCTCGACCGTGGCCAAGAAGCTCATCGACGCGGTGGAGCTGGAGTCCGTGGTCTTCGCCTCGACCGATAACGCGGCCAGCGCCGCGCGCCGGGTCGACAACGTCCGGGAAATCGTGCGGCAGGTGGAGCGTTACGAGCAGCGCGTGAAAAAGAATAAGAAGTATCAGCAGCGCGAGGCTGAGTTGCTTGAGGCGATGCGCAAAAAACAGGCCGAGGAGGGGCTGAGCGAAGAGGAGCAGGAGGACCTGGACTTGGTCGACGATGACCTCGTGGACCTCGACATGCAGGCCAGCTTGGAGGGCTTTTTGTCAGACCTGTTGCTGGGAGGCTGGCAGGACGGCGACTCCGGCAAGGAGGACAAGGATGACGTGGTGGTCCTGTCGACGATTCACGCCAGCAAGGGCCTGGAATGGCCGCATGTCTTCATGGTGGGCGTGGAAGAGGAGCTGCTGCCGCACCGCCGCACCCTGGAGGGCGATGGCGACGTGGCCGAGGAGCGCAGGCTAGCTTACGTGGCCGTGACCCGCGCCCGGGAACAGCTCACTATCAGCTACACCCAAAACCGCACCCGCTACGGCAAGATCATCCCGATGACGCGCTCACGCTTTTTGGAGGAGCTGCCCGAGGACAGCGTGGCCCGCAAGGAGGGCGACATGGCGCCCGAGCGCACCGAGGAAGAGAAGGAGGCCATCGCCCAGGATTGGCGCCAAAAGATTCGTGCCCAGCTCGGCATCGAGTGAGGGTGATCACGCGCCGCGGGCCCGGCATCGAACCTGCTACACTGAGGCTGTGCTCTGGCTCGCCCTGATCGCCGCTGTGCCGACCACGCACCTGTACCACGTGGACCTCAGCCGCGCCGTATTGGCCACCGCCGAAGGCCGCGCCGCCCAGGCCCAGGTCAGCCAGGCTCGCCAAGAACGTCAATCCAGGTTGCAGGTGCAAAGAGAGCGCCTGCTCACCCGCAAGAGCTCTATGAACCCAGCGGCCTTTGCGGCGCGGGTGGACAGCTTGAACCAGCAGATCGAGGCGGCTGAGGCTGCGCTGGAGAAGCTGCAGCAGGACAAGGTGGACCCCATCGTCGCCAAGCTCGACGCGATCTTGGCTAAGGAGGCTTTGCGCAACCCGGCATACAAGACGGTCGCACTGGCAGATGTACCCGTCTTGAAGCCCAGACGCCTGTGTGATCGCACCGGGTGGTTGGCGGAGGCCTATCGTGGTGAGGCCAAGGCGCCGGTCGAGATCGGGGCCTGCCGGGTGCAGCGCTTCGCTGGAGTGCACGTGCACCGGGCCCTCACGGAGAGTACAATCAGCCAGGCCGAAGATCGCCGGCTGCGCGCTTTGCAAGACAAACGGCAACAGGAGTTGGACCGCCTTCGTAAGGAGGTCACACGGCTGTCGGCCGAAGCGCGCCGCTCCAAGAACACCCGCATGGCCACAGAGGCCGAGCGCCAGCGCACGGACCTGGACCGGCGCTTTGCGCGCTTTCAGGCTGAGTTGGCGAGCGCTGAGCGGGTCGCCTTGACTAAGGCGCGGCGCCGCCTCGACGAGGCCGTGGCGCAGGCCCAAAAGGCGCACCCGCAGGTGGTCTTTGTGGATACTTCGTCGAAGCCCTCGATGCCGGAGCCTCAGTGTGATGCGACGCAGTGGTTGGTGCAGGTCATCGACGGCGGGGCTGATGTTCAAGCGCTGCCAGGGCACTGTCGGTCGCAGCCGTAGGTCACAGAGCTGTGGGGCTGTGCTGGTCGTCGCTTGGTGCTGGTCGGTGCGCCGTAGGGCTGTGCTGGTCGTCGCTTGGTGCTGGTCGGTGCGCCGTAGGGCTGTGCTGGTCGTCGCTTCGCTCCCGGGGTCCTCGGGGGTGCACGCTCCTGGGGACCGGCGGGTTGGGGCGGGAGCGTCCTTGAGGGCGTGATCTCCGCCTATGTTGGGGCCCAGTGAGGCTGAGCTTCGATCGGG
>Ga0193954_1001186_pt1 | contig 13626 bp, 10 predicted proteins | sample BB_5_MG_FD_140340 | JGI IMG/M metagenome (GOLD analysis project Ga0193954, IMG submission 140340) | Microbial mat bacterial communities from the Broadkill River, Lewes, Delaware, United States - BB_5_MG | ecosystem: Environmental > Aquatic > Freshwater > River > Microbial mats | place: USA...
CGGAGTACCGGGCCCCCCTGTTTCGCATTGACCGAGGCATTGGAACCCTCCCGATCGTCTTTAGGGTGCTGCACGCCGCAGTCTTTGCGGACTACGGGCGGATCTTCGACGACATCTCCTCAAGCGAGTTGGGCGCCGGCTGGCCGGAGGAGATCGCGCTGGGCGTAGGCGCTGAGCTCCGGGCGGATGTGATCCTCTTCTACGGGCTGCCCATCACGCTCAGGCTAGGCTATGCCTATCCCGTCGTGACCCCCGATTCCATGCCCGATGAGGGACGTACCCCCGGTCCCTACCTGCAGATTGGCTCGCTCTACTGATGCTCGCCCTGCTCGCAGCCCTGGCCCTGGCCGCCCCCCCGGACGTGTACAATGACGACCGGGACCACCGGACCCTGCTGCCTCAGAAGCTGATCAACCGTAACCTCAGCACCCAGCTCGACACTTATCGACTGGGTGATGACCTGGGGATCTTCTCAGCGGCAGCCGACATTCAAATTGGTACCCAGGCGCCCATCGATGGCGGCTCGCCTACCCCCTTTCACGGCTTCTTCTTCACCGACATGTTCCTGGCCGTGCAGGTCTTTGAGGGCATTGAGGTCAACCTCAATGTCCTGCTGCTCAATACTACGGCGTCGGGAGGGTTTCGCATCCTCGCCGATGTACTCCCCGGGCTGGCCGCCCACCTGTTCCTAGATGTCGCCACCATCGACGGTGATCCGGTGCGCTTTGACTTCGTCACACCTGATCTCGACTTAGTGACCCTGGGCGAGGGACTACTTCTGGAGACGACCCCCCTGGAGGGCTTCATGGGCGGCCTGTCCTGGCGGGGATTCGAGCTTCAAACCATCTTCGGGGGCCGGGTCTTCTGGCAGCAAGATGACATGCTGCACTTCAACCTCACGGCCCTCGGGGGCCACGTCGGCGTCAGCTATACCCAGTGGTGGACCGGCTTCGCCGACACCGATGAGCCCTCGATTGAGCCCAACGCCAATGGCCGCTATCTAGCAGCCTTTGGGCGCTGGTCGCCGCTGCCGGGTATCACGCTGGCCGCGGAGTATAACGCCCGCCTCGGGGGAGAACGAGCAGCATCGCAGGCCGCCTTGCTCCGTGGAGATCTGCTCAAGCGGTACAAGGACTTCTCCGTGCACCTTGGGTATCAGGTCAGGTACTACCAGACCGGGTTTGGCCCCTTGGAGACCCTCACCGCGCCCAGCACAATCCCGAGCACGCCGGGCCGCGAGGACTACTATGCCACCAATAGTTTTGAATACCTGTGGGCCAGCCCCTTTTACGACCAGCTCTCCCATACCGCGATGCTGGAGGGCCGCTACCGCGTCGGCCCGGTAGAGATCTTTGGAGAGTTGGAGTGGTGGCTGCGCTATGTCTATGACCAGCAGCCCGGACCGCCCCGGGTGATCGCCGGGCTTAACCAGGAGTTACTGCCCGGCCTAGCGACGCAGATGTACTATCGTGCCGGTGCAAGGTTGTACCCCTTCGAACAACTACCTCACCGAATCGTGGCCTTCGCGTCCAATAAGTCGATCTTCAGCTTTGGCCGCGTGACCCAGCCGGTGCCGTTTCGCTTTATTGACCGGCCCATTCTCTTCATCGAAGCGGAGGTCAAACTATGAGCGGCTGTCGAAGCATGGGCCTGCTGAGTCTGCTGTTGGGGCTGGGCGCTTGCGCAGGCCCTGAGTATGCGGAGCTGGAACCGCTGCAGATTGAGGTTATGGTCGTAGGCAGCGCGACCGTGTCCTACGATAGCCTCAGAGTGGCCGTGCTCTACCAAGGCGCCCAGGGCGGCCTGGAGCTGGGCGCCGACGTGGCCGTGACCGCCACCGGCACCGCGACCCTCATGACCGTGATGCCGCCGACCACCATCGAGCGCGGCGCACGGCTAGAGGCCCTTCAGCTTCCGCCCTCTCAGCAGGCTATCCTGGTCGCCCGACCGAGGATCTTGGCGTACCTCGACCTGGATGGCTCGGAGTCCTTTCAAGATGGTCGACAGATGACGGGCCCTGACCAGCCCCTAGGCGCGGACGGATACTGGCAAACCTTGGGCCGAGTCGTTGACCCCTGGGCCACGATCGCCAGCCTGGGGCCGGATGGCGCACAGGCCTACTATCGCCTGACCAATAACCGCTTTACGCCATTCATTCGGCTCGGCCGTGAAGCCGGGGGCAACCTCGTCGCGGACACCGCGCTGGAACCCTATGCGCTCGACGCGACGCGCCTGAGCATAACCCCGGCGGATCTGGCGTGTCAGGGTAACTTGCGCAACGCTGAGTCCCCGCCCGATGAGGTCCTGTTGTGGGTCGACCGCAGCCTCGACGCGGAGGTGCTCTGCGGCCTCGAAGTGCCCCACTGTCTGCCGGTCGATACCAGCACCCTCACCCCGCCCGCGCTGCCCCAGGGCCCGGTGCCCAACGCCTTCGTGGCGCGCAACAGCCAGTGTCGGCGCCGAAGGGGTGTAGAGGTGCTCATCGTGCAGGAGGACCGCCTGCGATGCTCCCCGAGCACCTGCGGATGCGCGAACGAGATCCGCATTGAAGCGGTGGCCACGGCCACCTCCGCTATGAAGCCATCCTGGTGGCCCTGCGGCGAATCCGTGGACTATTGCGACTCACCCCTGCCTTTGTACCAGGCAGACCCCGAGTGCTACCCCGAGCCGGAACCAGACCCGGAAGACGAAGACCAGGACGACGGATGAGCCAGGGAGACCTCGAAAAGTGGCAACGCCGATACAAGGAGCCCGCAGCTGCGGGCGAGCCTGAACCCTTCGTTAGCGACGTGCTCAAGGCGCTGACCGGGACAGGAAGGGCCTTGGATATCGCGGGTGGGCGCGGCCGACATGCCCTGGCCATGGCCGCCCGGGGCTACGCGACGACGCTGCTCGACGTCAGCCCGTTGGGGCTGCAAGCCGCGAGTCATGAGGCGCGGCGCCGGGGCCTGACGCTCACAACCAAGGCCCAAGACCTCGACGCGGGCCTGCCGGTGGATGTGCGCTTTGATCTGGTCACGGTGACCTGGTTCTTACTCACACCCGAGCACTGGGCTCAGGTCCCACAGATCCTCAGCCCGGGGGCTGACCTCATCTACGTGCAGCCCACCTTGCAGAATCAGCAACGGCACACCCACCCCAGCGCGAGGTTCCTAGTGCAGCCGGGCGACCTCGCCCATCGGGCCCACACCGCCGGCCTGGAGGTGATGCGCCACGAACTCGGCTGGGACGCCGCAGACCACCATACGGAGCGCCTGTGGGCTCGCCGCGCGCCCTAGCTTTTTTAAAGCGTGTGGCATGGGTGGGCCTCAGCCTGGTCCTGGTGCTCATCTTAACCAGCGCGCTCGCCGCTCACCGCTTCACGCGGCGACGGGCCTCGGTGCAACCGGAGCAGGCCCAGCCCCTGCTGGGGATCTCACCGCAGCTGCTGCGCCTGCGCGCCCAAGACGGCCTCGAGCTGGGCGCCTGGCTCTTTGAGCACCCCCAGGCCCGCTGTGCGGTGGTGCTGGTGCATGGCAACGGCTCTCGACGACAGGCCTTGCTGGGGCGCTCGCAACTGGCCCTGCAATCAGGGTGTCATGCGCTCGCGGTCACGCTGCGGGCCCACGGCGATAGCGAGGGCGAGCGCAACGACTTTGGCTTCGGTGCACGCCAAGACGTACGGGCCGCGGTCGCGCTCCTTGAGGCGCGCTTTTCTGACCTGCCGCGCTATGTCTTTGGCCAATCCCTCGGGGCCGCAGCTGCGCTCTTCGCCGCCCCCGAAATGGGCGATGCGGTGGAGGGTTACCTGCTCGAATCGCCCTATGCCTCGCTCCAGACCGCCATCATGAATCGCCTGCACATGCGGCTTCCCGCATCGGTGGTGCCGGCCGCCTACGCCTGGCTGACTCTGTGGTCCTCAGCCTTCTTGTCGGGCGGGGTCCCTGCCATCAGCCCGGCGCGTGCGGCGGCTCAGGTACGCGGTGAGGCTCAGTTCATCCTGCTCGCGGGCGCCGAAGATCGGCGCGCGACGGTGCAGGAGGCCCGGCGCATCATCGAGTCGCTGCCCCCGGGGGCCCAGCTTGAGGTCTTTGAACACGCGGCCCACAGCCAGCTGTGGAGCCAAGATGCAGAGCGCTACCGCGCGGTCTTCAAGCGCTGGCTGGCGAGCCCTTAGGCAGGCGCAGCTCCGCCCAGGCCCCGGGCGCATCATCGCGGTTTCGCAAGTGAAGTTGCCCGCCCATCTGTTCCACATCGCTGCGTGCGATCGCGAGCCCCAGGCCCGTACCGGACTCCTTGGTGGTAAAGAAGGCCGTCGACAGCTCCTCATCGGTGCGCCCGCCGAGCCCTGGGCCCTCGTCCCGAATATGCAGGGCTACTTGCTCACCACTGGAATCCACCTCGACATGCAGATCCGCCGGCGCCGACTCCGCCATCGCCTCGGCGGCGTTCTTAACGAGGTTGAGCACCGCAGCCCGGATCAGCTCGGGGTCCCCCGCCACGATGACCGGCTGGCTGGGGGAGATGAAGTGAATCTCGCGCACGCCCGGATCCATCTCGATCAGGCTGAACACGTCGCTGAGCACCGGGGTGAGGTCAAATTGGCACTCTTCATGACCTGCGGCACGCCGCGCCTGGGTGCGACTCAGGACCTGCTCGATGCGCGCATTGAGGCGGTCGACCTCGTGCATGATGACGCCCAGGCCCTTTTCGAAGATCGCGCGCTGCTCTGGCTGCACGGCGTCCAGGCGCCCTGAGAGCATCTGAGCGTAGCCTCGCATGGGGGCCAGCGGGTTCTTCACCTCGTGCGCAAAGATCGCCGCCAGCTCTGCGACCACGGACAAGCGCTCCATACGCTCGCTACGCCTTTGAAGCACACGCTCCGCCCTGGGGCCCTGAGCGGAGGTCGCGCGCTGTCCGCGCCGCCACCAGCCCAGAGCAAACATCGGCAGGGCGATACCCAGGGCGCCGAGGCAGACACCGTGCAAAAAAGTCACAGCCCCCATGCTAGCAGCCCGTTGAAGCATGGGCGTGGTCCTGTAGGTGAGAGATTGTTGCGTGGAGCTGTCCGGCGCAGAGGACGCATATCGGGCATACGCAACCGGTGAGTCCGGGCGAGCCCCCCTGCACAGCGCCAGCGGCAGCGGGGGCGAGCATTGTTCAACGGGCAGCGGGCGCCGATTGTGCTCGAAGAAGCGAGCCAACACCGACAGCCTCTGATACAGGGGCCGCGTGAACGTCTCAGATGACACCTGGAAAGCCCTTGACGCGGCCTACGCGCAGATCGAGGCCGGCAACCTGGAGCAGGCCGAGGCCGGCCTGAGCGGCATCGCTAAGACCGCGCCCGACGTGCCGGAGGTGCATTTTCTGCTCGGCAACCTCGCCGTGGAGCGAGACGAGCTGGACGCCGCGATCGCCGCCTACTCTAAGGCCATCGCGCTGGATGACAATTACGCCGACGCCCACCACGCCCTGGCCGACGCGGCCCGAGAGTCCGGCGAGGAAGAGCTGGCCCTGCAGCATGCGCTCAAGGTCTGGGCGCTGGACGCCTCGGCAGATACCGAGCTGTCCGAGTCCATGTTGCAACAGGCCTTTCAGATGATCGAGGGCGAGGCGGAGCGGGTACTCGCCGCGCTGCCGGATCGTTTTCGTGACGCGCTGGCCGATGTTCCGATCCTCATCGAGGAGCGCCCCACCGAGGAGCTGGTGCGCGAAGGTGTGGACCCCCGCTGCCTCGGTCTGTTCGACGGGCCGGGCATCGAAGAGCGCAACAGCACCGAGGCCCCACCTGCACCTACCCAGATCGTGCTGTACTGGACCAACATCCTCGATGTGGCCGAGGACGACGAGAGCCTCGGCGAAGAGCTTGAGATCACTCTGCTTCACGAGATCGCCCACTACTTCGACCTCGACGAAGACCAAGTCGCCGACCTTGGCCTCGCCTAAAACCTCCCCAGATATCGCCCTTTCCCCCCTTTAAAAAGGGGTTTCCCGAGTGCTACGGTGAAGTCTCTGTGCACCACGCACAGGACGCGGGCTGCGAGGCACGGTTGAGCGCGGGGGACCCTCCTTGGAGGGAGCGCTAGCTCGCCAGACCGCAAAGGAGGGGGATCGATGAAGATGAGGCACTACCTGCTCGTAGGGGATGACTGCGAGGTACTCGGGGTTTGGGAAGCGAAGGACGAGAAGCAGGCGGCGCGGTTGCGCCTGGAGCTGTCCCTATCCTTTCCAGGTTGCCTGACCCACGTCGATCGCGCCTCAAGTTTTGATGCCTTCAAGGCCCGCGTGCCGGACTACGATCTGGAGGGCGTCGTGCCCGAAGCCGCGCTCGTAGCCTAACGCTCAAAAATCTCGTCGACCGAGATCACGCGCATCGTCGAGGGCCCGATAGGCACTGCAAGTTGAGCTGCGGCTCTATCGTCCGCGAGGACTTCGTCGCTAGGCTTGGTGCTGTACCGATGGCCAACCTCAACATCTGAAGTCAGGGCGTCGATGATGTCCTGGGCACGCGGCGCCACCATCGCGATGCGAAGCGGCTGGGCCACGAGGTGCCGGCGCAAGACCTCATTGACCTGCTCTGCGCTCAGGCCGTCGAGCTGCTGGCTCAGGCTGCTCAGGTACCGGTCTGTGCCATAAAAGTCATCATCCAAAGCGTAGCCCAGCTTGCGCATTGGGGTCATCGCGAAGAGGTTATAGTAGCCCTTGAGGAAGCCGCGAATGCTGGAGACCTGCTCTTTGCTGAGGCCCTCGCGCAGCACCCGGTCCAGGTACAAAAGGGCCAGCCTCAAAGAAAAGACGGCGTCCTCCGGGGCCACGGGGCGTATCCACACCTCGAAGTGCTGCTGACGACGCGCGGTATTGGTGCGCGGCAGGCGAGACCAGCCCTCCTGGGTGAAGGCCTCGGCATAAGCATAGTCCCCATAGTTGAGGCCCCTCTTTTCCCGAAGCTCATCCATCAACACCCCGTGGAATTGTCGATGCTCACCGATGAAGGATTGCAGCAGCGCCAGCGCAGGCCAGTCTGCATGGCCGCGCCGCGACCAATGCGGATAGCCCATCGAGATCGCGACCGCGGTGGCGCTGGGCTTTTCGACAATCCACAGCTCATTGGAAGCTGGGGCGGGCGCGGCAAAGACCTCCGCCACACGCGCGCGTCCAGGCGAGAGCGATTGAAAGGCTTCTTGCGCGGTCGTCTGGATCGGCATCGATACGGCGCCGCCAAGGCCAATGAGTAGGCGCTGTCGGCCAAAGACCTGCTGAGCGTGCGCCTTGACCTCCTCCAAGGTGATGCGTTGCAGACCTTGGACCGTGCCCCCGACGAAGTGCCCGTAGGGGTGCTCGCCTTGGTAGAGCATCAAGTTGAGCAGCTCCTTGCCCAAGTTCTCGTCATCCGTGCCTCGCAGGCGGCTTCGGATGTCATTGATCGCATCCTTCTTGAGCCGGGCAAAGGCCGCCTCATTAAAGGCGGGCGCCATGATCACCTCAGAGATGATCTGCAAGAAGTCCTGCGCTTTGTCCTTGTGCACCTCCCCATAGAAGACAGTCTGCTCCTTATCCACGTGCACAGAGACATTGGCGGCCATGGGGTACAGAGCCCGCAGCAGCTCTGGATAGGTCTTCGAGGCGGTGCCACCCTCGGCCATGAGCTGAGCCGTGAGCGCGGTGAGGCCCTCCTTGCCGACCGGGTCGTCGATGGAACCGGTATAAAAGAGCAGGCGCACTGCGACGCTCTGTGCCCCCTCGACCGGCACCACCTTCAGGCGCCCTTGCCCCTGCACCACCTTTGGCGCCTCCCTGGGCGCAGCCGGCGCGGCGACGGCGGGTACTGTGGGGGCCGTCGCCGAAGGCGCGACGGATTGGGAGGCACAGGCCGCGGCCAGGCTGCACAGCGTCGCCGGGCCGATGCGGCCAAATAGACGGGTCATTGTGCACCTCCCTGGGCGCCCGTGAGCGTGACCACCGCACGATTATTGGACGTGAAGTACCTTTGTACGAAGCGGCGAATATCGGTGGCTTTAACCGCCTCGATACTATCCAGCAGGCGACTGAGCCCCTGCTCATCCCCCGTGGGGCCGATGGATTCAGCCAGAGCCAAGGCGATGCGGTCCGGCGTATTGAGGTCCAGCAACTTAGCGTACCGGACGTGGGCCTTCACCGCTTCGAGGTGCTGAGCGTCGATCTGCCCTCGAGCTAAAGCCGCAATAGCCTCGTCGATTCGGGCCTGCACCGGCTTGAGTTGCTCCGGTGCATTAAGCGTTGCCACGACATGAAAATAGTACGGGTCGGCGTGGTCCCATCCCCAATCAGAAAAGCTAGCGACGGTCTGACTCTGGAGCACCAAGTCCGTGTACAGCGGGGAAATCTGCCCAAAGAGCAGCTCCCACAAGACGTTGTAGACGGCAGTATCTGCGCTGCCATACTTCGTCGCCGGGGTCCTCCAACTGAGCGATAGGCGCGGCAGGGTCTTCGCCTTGAAGCGAATGGACTCCTCAATCGAGCGCTTTTGGGCCGGCTCCGGGCGAACCTTGGAGCGCACGCGTCGGCCCTTCCAGGGACCATAGGCTGCGGCGACCTTCTCTTTCAGCGCCGCAGGCTCGAAGTCCCCGACCACGATGAGGGTCAAGTTGTCTGGTGTGTAGTAGCGCTTGAAGAAGGTCTTGGAATACTCAAACTGGTTCGGCATGTCGCGGATGTCGCGCACCCGGCCCAGGGTGGTGTGCCCGTAGGTGTGGCGCCGAAAGACCCTCTTTCGCAACAGCTCCTGCATAGGCAAATAGGTGCGTGAGCTGCTCTTTTTATACTCTCCATAGACTGCGCCGGCCTCCGTCTTGAAGTCCGCCTCGCTGTACGAGAGGTTTGCGAATCGATCCGCCTCGTACTTAATGAGTTCGTCGAGGTGCGCGCTGCTGCCTAAGAAGGTGTAACAAGTGAAGTCATCCGTGGTGAATCCATTCTGGTCCGCGCCGGCCTGCTTCAAGAGTTCGCTCACCTTGGACGGCGGCCACGCCTTGGTGCCGCGGAACATCATGTGCTCAAAGAAATGCGCAAAGCCGGTGACACCCTCTTCGACCTCGTCGCGGGAGCCGACGCGCACCAGGCTGTAGTAAGCGACAAGGCCCGGGGAGGCATAGGGCACCATCAGCAGCCTGACCCCATTGGGCAGGGTGTGCAGCTGGGTATCGAAGGGCAGAGGCCCGGCCTGAGCCGGCGGCGCAAGCATGGTTGCGCACCCGGCCACACAGGCCGCGGTCACCATCGCGCCCCTGAGAGCAGAAGCTGTGCGGAAGATCACCCCTAGACTTTGATCCCTTTGGGATCGCGCCGCAAGGGCTGGGCTCAGCCCTGAGGTGCGGGCGCCGGCGCGGGCAGAGGCTGCATGTCGGCCGGCGCGGGCTTCTTCTCGGCGGGCTCGGGCTTCTTCTCGGCGGGAAAACGCGAGAGCAAGGCCTTGGCCTCGGCGGCCAGCTCCGAGGCCGGGAACTTGGCGACGAGCTCCTCAGCCGCGTTGCGGGCTCGGTTGGTATCCCCGACGTTGATCCACGCCTCGGCGATCTCCATCAGCAGCTCGTCATCGAGCCCCACATCCGAGAACTTGCGGCGGATGGTCTCCAGCCGGCCCACGTAGGCTCGGTCCTTGCCGAGGTTCTTGTAGAAGTCCGCGACGTAGCGCTCGTGGGCCATCAAGCGGCCTCGCACATCCTCGATGATGGTGCGCGCCTCGGCGGAGTTCTCATCGTCGGGGTGCTGCCGCAGATAGGCGCCGAGGGCCTTTTCCGCGTCCCGCACCGCTGCCTGGTCCTTCTCGTGGGCGGGCGGCAGCAGGAAGAAGTTGCTGGGGATCTGCTTGAAGTAGGACATGCCCACGCGAAAGCGGGCGTAGGGGGCCTTTTCGTGATTGGGGTGCAGGCGCGCGAAGTTCTGGTAGCTATCGATGGCCTCGATGAAGCGCTTGCGTTGGTACTGGCAGTCCGCAATGCGCAGCTCGGCGAGCTGGGCAAAGCGCGAGTACGGGAACTTGCTGCGGATGTAGCCAAAGTACCGCTGGGCAGCGAGGAACTCCTCGCCCTCATAGGCCTTCTCGCCCGCGAGGAAGTTGCCCTCCGCCGTGGAGGCATAGGTGACGGAGGTGGCCACTTCGCCCCGGCCCGGCTGAATCGCCGGGAGGTCTTCGTCCTCATCTGGGTCCGCCGCGAAGCCCAAGGGCGCGGCGGCCAGGCACAGGCCAAAGGCCAATAACCAGGTTCTAGAGCCCCGGAGCATACTCAGGCCCTACCACGGCGCACCGGCTAAGGCTTGAGGTTCTTGAACTCACGATCGAAGGCCTCGAGGAAATCGTCGCCCTTGGGCGGCTCAGAGACCAGATCAGAGGCGAGGTCGGCGCTGCCGCCATCGTCCGGTCCGGGCTTGGGTCGGCGGGTATTCCGCCGGGGCGGCGAGACACGCGCGCCGCCGTCAGGCATCTTGCCCACTAAGGTGACGTCGTCCTCCTTATCTGCCTGGGGCACGGCCGCGCCCCGGCTGAGATCTGCGGGCGCTGCAATCGCGGCCTCCGTCTTATCGGCCGCAGGTGCGGGCGTCGCGGTGCGCGGCGCTGCGGGCACCGGGCGACGCCGGGGCGGAGCCTTGGGGCTGGGGACCGTGGACGGGATAGGCAGCTCCGAGTCCTTGAAGCTGGCAATGAAGGAGTCGAAGTCCGCCTCGGCGCTGGTGCGCTGGGGCCGCTCCGTTTCTAGCTTCTGGATGCGATCTGTCAGGCGCTGGGCCGCCAGCTGAGAGGTCTTGAGCTGACGCTTGGCCTCCAAGGTCTGCGCGCGCAGCTTGTCGACTTCCTTAGAGTGGGCGCCATCCGCCTCCCGAGCCTTGGAGTTGTAGTCATCGTGCACCTCCTCCAGCTCCTTGATGTAGCGGTTTTCGACCTCGTCACGCTCCCGACGGGCCGCCTCAAGACGGGCTTGAAGCTCGCCCTGCTCGGCGCGCGCGTCGACCATGGCGCGATCCCTGCTCTGCACGGCGGCGCTGAGCTCATCGATGCGGGCCTGGAGTTGCCCCACCTGCTCGTCGTGCCGCTGACCATCTGTCGACTTTTCGGAGGCCAGCGCGGCAGCCCGCGTCGTCGCCTCTTCCAGGCGCTCGGAGAGGCCGGAGACCTCATCGCCCAAGGCCTGGCGGGCCTCAGCGTGTTTGCTCTGCTCAGCCTCAAATGCGGCCTGGGCGCGCTCGGCCTCCGCCACCGACTTTGCAAGCTGGGCTTCGAGGTCCTGGCGAATGCCGTCCGCCTCAGCCAGGGCTGAGGTCTTGGCCCCCGACACCTCATGCAGGCGGGCCTCCAGCTCGCTCTGCAGACGCAGGGCGGCCTCGGTGGCCTCGACGTGGTCTGCAGTGGCTTTGGCGAGGACCCGCTCGGAGGCCTCAAGGTCGTCTCGAACCTGCTCGTGAGAGGCCCGCTCGGAATCCAGGGCCTCCTTGGTGCTTGCGAGCTCCGCGTTCAAACCCGCGCGCTCAAGGTCCCCGCGCTCCACGTCGCCTTGAAGGCTCTGCACACGCTCATTGAGCTCGGCCTCGGTCTGGGCGAGCTGGGCCTGAAGCTGGGCCAGCGCCGCCGCATCATTGTGCTTTTGTTGCTGACCCTGCTCCTCAAGCTTGTCGTTTTCGCGCTCCAGGGAGTCCCGGGCCGCACGGACCTTATCGAGCTCCGTGCCCAGCTCTTGAAGCCGGCTGCGCACGCCGTCGCGCTCGGCGACCAACTCGGTGCGATTTCGCTCCCACTCTTCGCGAGCGTGAGACAGCTCGTCTTGCAACCGGGCCTGCGCCTCTTGGGCGCGGGCCAGATCTGCCGACAGTGCGATCTTGCTCTGGTCGAGGGCCGCGTTCTTGTCGCGCCACTCGGTCAGCGACTCGTCCAGGGCTACGATGCGGCCCTGACGTGTATCCAACTCGGTCCGCAGCTCGTCGACGTGGTCTTCAAGCTGCGCGATCTGGGCCGCCAAGGCGTCCTTTTGACCACCTAGGCCGGTCAGCTCGGCGGTCAGGCGCACCTGCTCGGCGGTCAACCCCTCCTTCGCGGCCAGCAGCTGGTCCTTGTCGTGGGTAACTTCGCTCAGGCGGCCCGAGACCTCGTCGAGTTTGGCCTCGCGCTGTTCGAGCTGGGTCCTCACCTCGGAGAGCCGCTCCGCGCGCTCGCTGGCCTCAGAGCGGGCCGCAGCCAGGTCACTGGTACGGGCCGACAGCTCGTCTTTGACCCGGTCATACTCGTCCTCAAGCTCCGCGTACTCCACCTTGAGTGAAGCACCGTTTTCATCGAGCACCGCAACCCGGCCTTCGAGCCGCCCAATCTCGGCGCCGCGCTGATCCAAGGTCGCCCTCAGCTCGCTGAGGCTCTGATCCGCCGCCTCACGAGTAGCCTGCTCGGTGCGCAGGTTCTCTTGCACCTCGGAGAGTCGGCCCTCCGTGAGCGCCAATGTCTCGCGCAGGCTGCCGAGCTCACGCTCGGTCTGGCGAAGCGAGTCTGTGGTGCTGCCCAGCTGCTCCTTCGTATCGGACAGGGCCTGCTCCAGCTCGGCGCCGTGGCGCTCAGCGTTGGCGCGCTCGCGCCGCTCGGAGTCTAGGTCGCGCTCCAGCGCGTCGACCCTATCGCCCCGGGTGGCCAGGTCGGCGCCGATGGCGATGATCTGCCCGCGCAGGTCGGACTCCAACCCCTCGGCCTCCTCCTTGGTCCTCGACAGCAGCGCATTGATCTCTGCGGTCTCGACCTCGTGAGCGGCCTGGCTGTCCTTGCTCTGCCGGTCCAGGGCCTCGTAGCGGTCCTTTTCCTCTTCGAGCTGCACGTGCAGGCTCGCGGTCAGGTCATTGGCCTGACTGAGCTGCCCGCGAACATCCTCAAGGTCCCCCTGCAGGCGACCGATCTCCGCCGAGCGCTCCTCCAGGCTGGCGTCCCGCGCCGCGATGGTCTCTTGCAGGCGCTCGGCCTGATCGGCGGCGGCTTGCTCCGCGCTGGCCAGCTCACCTTCGAGCTGAGCGACCTGCTGGGCGCGCGCCTCTTGGGTCTGCTGGTGGGCGCCCTCCTCATCGGAGAGTTTGACCGTCAGCGCATCGATGCGCCCATCACGGTCTGCAACCTGGGCTTCGAGTTCAGTCTGCCGGGCCTCGGCTTGGACCTTCTCTTCACCGCGGGCCGACTCGACATCCTCGATTTGAGTCTGGGCGGCGGCCAGCTCGGCCTGAAGTGAGGCCTCGGCATCCGACAGGCGGGCGATGTCCGACATCAGCCCAGTGGCCTTGTCTGTGGTCTCGACCTCCAGGGTCTGCAGGGCAGCCTGCAAAGACTCTGCCTTGGCGCTGGCCTCCAAGTGCGCGGTCTGCTCGGCGCTCAGGTTGGCCTTGGTCTCCTCCAGCTCATCGCTGAGGTCGCTCTCCAATTGGGCCGCGTTGGCCTCGGTGGTGGTGAGGTCGGCGCGTAGCCCCTCGATGAGGTCATCCCGCGCGGCCACCTCGAAGGACTGGCTGCGCACCAGCTCATCGATGTCATCCCGGGTTGCGGCGAGGTCGGTGCGCAGCTCGAGGATCTTAGCCTGGAGGTCGAGATGCGCAGCCGCTCGGTCTGCGAGCGCGTCGACTTGGGAGGCGACGGTGGCTTCGAAGGAGGCTATC
>Ga0193954_1001189_pt1 | contig 13602 bp, 10 predicted proteins | sample BB_5_MG_FD_140340 | JGI IMG/M metagenome (GOLD analysis project Ga0193954, IMG submission 140340) | Microbial mat bacterial communities from the Broadkill River, Lewes, Delaware, United States - BB_5_MG | ecosystem: Environmental > Aquatic > Freshwater > River > Microbial mats | place: USA...
TGATATTATGATGGCATTCGATGAGTGCATTCCCTACCCATCAACCCATGATTATTCAAAAAAATCTGTTCAGAAAACCCTCCGCTGGGCGGAATCGTGTTTAGAACACCACAACCGACAAGATCAAGCCCTATTCGCTATTGTTCAAGGGAGCATTTACGAGGATCTACGTCGTGAATGTGCGGAGCAACTAACATCCATGGATTTCCCAGGATACGCGATTGGTGGTGTTAGTGTCGGTGAAGGCTTAGAGCTACTTAAAAAAGTTGTCGATTATACAGCACCCTTCCTACCTGTCGATAAACCGCGTTACCTTATGGGTGTTGGTTTACCAGAAGATATTTTAGAGAGTATTGATCGCGGCATGGATATGTTTGATTGCGTGATTCCAACGCGCTATGCCCGCAGCGCAACCCTGTTTACTTCACGTGGTAAATTACGCCTCACAAATCGTAACTACCGTCGTGACTTTTATCCCGTTGATCCAGCTTGTGATTGCTATTGCTGTCGTAACTTTAGTCGTGCATATCTTCATCATTTGTTTAACGCCAATGAGATTTTATCGGCAACCCTTGCAGCGATCCATAATGTTCACTTTTACTTAAATATGGTTGCAGGCGCTCGTAAAGCGATCGAACAAGACCAATATGCTGAATACAAACAGAACTTTCTTGAAGAGTATGGGTTTTTCAATAAAAAACGTTAAAAACGTGCAGCACCGCTAAAGGAGAAGACATGCCATCGTCAACGCTTGATACAGACTTAGTTCAACGTCTGAAACAGGCGTTGACTACGGATGGTGATGGCTTAAAAACCATTATCAATGACCCTGCCAGCGAGGTTGTACATGCAGCGCTGAAGAACCTATCTCTTACTGAGGAGCACCTTCTCCAGCTGCTCAAACGACAAGACCTCAGTTCTGATATTCTAAAAGCGGTTAGTAAGCATAAGTTAGGACAAAGTCAATCTGTTATCGTTTCAATCATTCGCAACGCCGCCCTACCACCAGCACTTGCAAAACAACTCATGGCAAAACTGCGGCTTTTTGATCTACTCAACTTATGTATCTTACCCGGTCAGACTTCCGATATTCGCGTTGCTGCTGAACATTCAATTTGCCAACGCCTCCCTAACGAACCGTTGGGCAACAAAATCTCGCTAGCTAAACGTGCCAACAGCGCGCTTCTCGCTTCATTGCTTAAAGAGGGACATCCAAAAATTATTGAAGCCAGTCTGGAAAATCCTCGCCTGCATGAATCAGCGATCTTTAAATTTCTGAGCAGTAGCATGACATCACCCGAAACCATCTCAATGGTTGCCCGCCATCCACGTTGGAGTAAGCGCAAAAATCTACAGAGGGCAATATTGAAAAACAATCACACGCCCCAAGTATGGTTTATCCATTTTCTGCCGCGTTTATCGACGATGGAAGCTCGCGACCTTCTTCACTCCAATCGCTTGAGAGCAAACCAAAAAGAGTGGATCAGAGAATACCTAGATAAGCGTTAATCTCCGATAGACTAAACGGAAAATGGGCGCTATCTCTTTGTCGAGATAGCGCCCATTTTATATAAAACCAAGTGGCACTTTAGTCAATTGCAACAACAAATCCTGAACCATAACCTGCTTGCAAAAAATTCTGTTGCGCTTGTCGTGCTTCAGTCAGCGATGAATATTTCCCCGCTCGTACTCGATAAAAAGTCTGGCCATTAATCTGTGCTTGCCGAAGATCCGCATAACCATAACGTTGTTGTAATTCACTGCGCAACCGGAGTGCATTTGGCTGTTGAGTAAAGGCCCCAACCTGAACAGCAAAAGGTCCCTGATCAATAGCCTGCGGTAAGCGATAGGTTACGGAGCCATCAGATTCTGGATTTTGATAACCGAGCGCAGTGACAATAACTGGAGCTGTCCCAGGACCAACAACGCCCAGTGTGTTGGCAGCAGCATACGATAAATCGATAATGCGTCCGGCAACAAAAGGTCCACGATCATTAACTCTAACTACTTCACTACGGCCATTTGATTGGTTTTCAACACGCACAAAAACCCCTAAAGGGAGTGTTTTGTGCGCAGCAGTCATGGCATACATATCGTAGATTTCACCATTACTGGTGTTACGTCCATGAAACTTTTTACCGTACCAACTCGCTAAGCCTTTTTCGACAAATCCTTCATGATGGAGCAGAGGCGTGTACGATTCGCCAAACTCCTCATAAGGCTTTTGCCACCCTTTTAAGCGGGTTCCATCTGGCGCATTTTGAGTCGGCTGTGGTTGAAGTGATGGCGAACAAGCGCCAACAACAAAGAACAGCATGCACAGAATAAATCGCCAGATACACTGCATTGACCTAATCCTGAGCTGAATCCGAAACTTCTTCTTGCATGACAGTCATCGCACGGAACTTCTGGTAACGCTGTTCAACAAGCTCCTCGGCAGAGAGTTGCTGTAACTCCTCGAGGTGTTTCTTTAGGTAGCCCTTAACGATCTCTCCAGCTTGCTTGACATCATTGTGGGCACCACCAACAGGCTCCTCAATAACATCGTCAATAACACAACCTAGCTCATTAATATCGGTAGCTGTTAGCTTAAGCGCTTCAGCAGCTTGAGGTCCTTTTGCACCGTCACTCCATAAAATAGCCGCACAACCTTCAGGTGAGATAACAGCATAAACAGAGTATTGCATCATCAATACGCGATTTCCCACAGCGACAGCTAAAGCACCACCAGAACCGCCCTCACCTGTTACCGTAACAATGACTGGAACTTTCAGAGATGCCATTTCACGTAAGTTGCGAGCAATCGCTTCCGCCTGACCACGCTCCTCAGCACCAATACCCGGATATGCACCAGGGGTATCAACAAAAGTAAACACAGGCAAACCGAATTGCTCAGCCATTTTCATAACACGCAATGCTTTGCGATAGCCTTCGGGATTAGGCATACCAAAGTTACGAATCACTTTTTCCTTGGTGTCGCGACCTTTTTGATGACCAATAACAGCACAGGGCTGACCATCTAAACGGGCAAAGCCACAAACCAATGCAGGATCATCGGCAAAATTACGATCACCGTGCATCTCAAACCAATCCGTAAAAACATGCTCAACAAAGTCGAGTGTAAAGGGACGCCCAGGGTGGCGTGCTAATTGAGTCCGTTGCCAACGACTTAGTTTAGAGAAGATATCTTCGCGTAATTTTTCTGCTTTATTTTCTAACTTTTGCAACTCACTACTAAAGTCAACGCTTTCGGTTGAATACTCACGCAACTCATGAATCTTTTGCTCTAAATCAACCAGTGGTTTTTCGAAATCTAAATATGCTTGCATGGTTTTATCTCCCATTTTCAACTCACGCGGCTATCCCCTCAGCACGCATGGCTTTTCCTATAAGGTGGCAAGGCCGATATCCTTCTGCCTTGCATTTTATTTTAAACAGTCTGTGGTGGTGTCATGCCAACAACGATTGATCACATTCAAAACTCAGCCCAACTTCAACTGCCCTTTTAAATGCCTCCAAATCAATCAATCCTTTTATGGCAACAACCCGTTCATCTAAACAATCTGTCTATGTTATATCAATCACTCGAATGTGACAACATTGTATCCAAACAATTTTTCAACCGCTGCAACAAATTCGTCGCTAGCAGCTACACTTAGCTCTTTTGCCGCGATAATTTGGGTTTCACTGCGATTCGGAACCACCATATGTAAAATTACGCGACATGTTCCTTCATAACGAACAATAGTATGCTTAAGTTGCTGCAGTTGGTCTTCAATTAAACCGGTTGTCGATAAGCGGATATGCACCTTTTTGGTTTGGCGCTCCTTCACATCGGTCAATAACATCACTTCCGTTGCTAAAATTTTACAGGTCTCACCGCCAGCATCGAGAGTGCCATACACCATCAACGGCTCATCACCCTTCAAATAGTCACTTGAAGCCTGAAATACTTCTGGAAAAACAACAACCTCAAGAGAACCTGCTAAATCCTCAAGAGAGACAAAGGCCATGCGATCCCCTTTTTTTGTAACCAACTCTTTCATGCCAGAGATAATTCCGCAGACCTTGACATCTTCCTTATCTTTACATTCAGATAATCCAGCAGTATCGCAAGTGGCGAAGCGCTTAATGTCTTCACTGAAACGAGCTAAGGGGTGGCCTGAAATATAAAAGCCAAGAGATTCTTTTTCATAATTCAAGCGTAATTTATCGTTCCACTCTTCAATATCGGGCAAATCACCATAATTTTTACCATCGTGGCTAACCATCTCATCCATGCCGAACAATGAATCTTGACCGATATTCTGCTCGCGCTGAACTTGTTGGCCAATCTCCATCGCCCCCTCAAGAACGGCTGCGTATTGAGAACGTTTACCGCCGAGGGAATCGAAAGCACCACACTTAATCAGAGCATCAACAACTTTCTTATTAACCTTACTCAGGTCAACACGCTCACAAAAATCATTCAATGAACTGTATGGACCCTCTTCTCGAACCTGAATAATGGACTCTAGTGCTGCGGCACCAACCCCCTTGACCGCGCCAAGACCAAACCGCATGGCTTTCGCATGAACGGTGAAAGAACGGATGGATTGATTAATATCGGGTGGTAACACATCAATCCCCATGGAACGAACTTCGGCGATATTTTTAATCACCTTATCGGTGTTTTCCATATCCTCCGTTAGAAGGGCTGCCATAAACTCAACAGGGTAGTGAGCCTTCAGATACGCTGTGTGATAAGCCACCAACGCATATGCAGCTGAGTGCGATTTATTAAAACCGTAGGCAGCAAACATCGCCATAAGATCGAAAACGGCTTCCGCCTTTTTGGGATCATGGTTGTTTTCCTTCGCCCCCGCCAAGAACAATGTTTTCTGCTTGTCCATCTCCTCGGCTTTTTTCTTACCCATCGCTCGACGGAGTAAATCTGCACCACCGAGTGAGTAATTGGCCAACACCTGCGCCAACAGCATAACTTGCTCTTGATAAACAATAACGCCATAGGTGTCTTTTAGGATGGCTTCCATCTCTGGAAAATCGTAAACAATCTCTTGCTGGCCGTGTTTACGTAAAATAAAATTATCCACCATACCTGAACCAAGCGGGCCAGGACGGTAGAGCGCACACGCAGCAATAATATCTTCAAAACAGTTTGGTTTTAACTTAACCAGCAACTCTTTCATGCCTGAGGACTCAAGCTGGAATACGCCAGTGGTATCGCCATGACTCAGCAATTCATAGGTTGCGTCATCCTCAATTGAAATTACTTCAAGATCAAAATCTGGATTTTTAGCACTGTGAATTAGGCGCAGAGCATTAGCGATAACCGTTAAGGTTTTAAGCCCGAGAAAATCAAATTTAACCAAGCCAATTTCCTCGACATATTTCATAGGAAACTGGGTGACTTGCCCACCCGATTTTTGATCGGTATAAAGGGGTAAATAATCGGTTAGTGGGTTTGGTGTGACCACCACTCCCGCAGCATGGGTTGATGCATGACGGGTTAAGCCTTCTAAACTCAAGGCGACGTTCAATAGTTCTTTAATTCGGACATCGGCTTTAGCCATCTCCCCTATACGCTCCTCTTGATTGAGGGCATCTTTCAGAGTGATATTAAGAACGGCTGGGACAAGCTTAGATAATTTATCGACCTCACCATAAGGGATATTGAGGGCGCGACCGACATCTTTGATACAGCCTTTTGCACCCAATGTTCCAAAAGTAATAATCTGGGCAACATTTGGCTTGCCATATTTATCTTGAACGTACTGGATAACTTTTTCACGGCCATAGATACAGAAATCGACGTCAATATCAGGCATCGAGATCCGCTCAGGGTTGAGAAAGCGCTCAAACAGTAAGTCATAGGGGATGGGATCAATATCGGTGATCCGAATCGAAAATGCAACGAGGCTACCTGCGGCACTACCACGACCAGGGCCAACAGGAATATCATTATCTTTTGCCCAGTTGATAAAATCAGCAACGATAATAAAATAGCCGGGAAAGCCCATATCGAAAATGGTTTTAAGCTCACGCTCAAGCCTGGCACGATAGATTTTTTCATCTTCATCACTAAAATCAGGGTTAAGCTGCTTGATGGTCACAAGGCGTTCATCAAGCCCTTGCCATGACATCTCCTCCAAAACATCGTTGAGAGTCTTATCCTTTGGCTTTTCGTACTGCGGGAAATGGTAGGTGCTAAAATCAAAATCAAGATTACAGCGTTCGGCAATTTTAACGGTATTATCGAGAGCTTGTGGAACGTGACTAAACAGCTCAAACATCTCATCAGGAGTGCGAACGTAAAAACCATCGTTGGCAAAACGCATGCGCTTTTCGTCATCCATGGTTTTACCCGTCTGAATACACAACAACACCTCATGGGCGTAAGCATCTTCACGGGTCAAATAATGACAATCGTTGGTGGCAACAAGAGGGATATCTAAATCACCACTGAGCTGTATCAAGCCATTATTGGCAACGGTTTGTATGGGAATACCATTCTCTTGTAATTCAAGATAAAAACGGCCATCATCAAAAATTTCGGCCATCTGCTGAGCTCGTGCCGATGCATCGTCAGTCCTACCCAGATTGATCAAGGTTGGTAGTTCACCACCGAGACAGGCACTCATGGCAATGAGTCCCTCATTGTATTGTTCGAGCAGATCCCAATCGATACGCGGCTTGTAGTAAAACCCCTCACGAAAGGCCGCCGACACGAGGTAACACAGATTGCGATAACCAATTTTATTTTGGCACAACAAAACCAAATGATATGATGCCTCGGAAGAGCCCTTAGCATTTTTCTTTTCGAAGCGTTTACCGGGCGCGACATATACTTCACAGCCTAAAACAGGCTTAACCCCAGCCGCAGTAGCTTTGGTGAAAAACTCCATCGCACCAAACATATTGCCATGATCGGTCACAGCAACAGCTGGCATTTTATACTCTTTGACACGATTGATTAAATCAGGAATTTTAATCGCGCCGTCGAGCAGACTGTATTGACTATGTAAGTGCAGATGGACAAAATTAGCATGTTCCATAATGGTCTAAATCCAAAGGTAAAAAAGGGATAATAGGTAATAAATTAAACAGAAGGTGCTTGTGACAGACAGCCAACGGGAGACAAGGGATCAACACCAAACTCCTGCAACATCGACGTTAAGCGGATCAAGGGCAACCCAATCAAACTGGTATAATCTTCACCAGCCATCTTTTCCATCAAGCTAATACCCAGCCCCTCTATTTTAAAAGAGCCAGCACAGTCGATAGGGTTTTCCTGTTCAACATAGTAAGCGATCTGTTCAGAACTAAGCTCACGCAACGTTACTGAATAAGAAACATACTCCGTCAAGGAGCGTTTAGTAAAACAATCATACAGAGCAAGTCCAGTATAAAAATGATGGGTTTTACCTGACATTGCTTCCAGCTGGCGTCGCGCACCAGCTGCGGAACCGGGCTTGCCGAGTATCGTCCCACGAGGATTAACAAACACCTGATCGGAACCCAAGATCAACGCATCATCATAGCAAGCGCTCAAACTCGTTGCTTTTTGCAACGCAAGGTGTTTCACCAGTAGTTCTGGAGAGATCCGTTGGTCAAGAACCTCTTCACACTGAGGTGCGACAGCAGTAAAAGCTAGACCCAATTGTTGCAGTAACTGCTGACGATAAGGACTTGTTGATGCAAGGATAAGAGCGCGCGTCACTGAACCACCTTTATGAGGGAACGGGTCATAATTCAGACTTAATTTCTAATACAGGCAATTGCTAACAGTAACATAAATTGCAGCAGAACCCTTGCGCCTAAATCAGCCGCAATGTTTTTTTTGCCAGAGATCCAACCAGTGCAAAACTTCCTTGGTTTTAGCTTCCATAAAAGTGGTATCTCCGCGAGATTCAACATTTAATCGAACAACAGGCTCGGTATTCGAGCTACGTAAATTAAAGCGCCACGAATCAAAGGACATACTGAGACCATCAATATGATCAATGGATTCGGCAACGTCAGAATAGTGCAGCTCTAATGCTGCCATCGCCCCTGTTGCATCAACAAGGGTACGATTAATCTCACCGCTGGATGGATATGCTGCGATCATATCGTCAACTAAGGCCGACAATGGCTTACCTTGAGTTGCCATAAGTTCGAGTACTAACAACCAAGGAATCATACCGCTATCGCAATACGAAAAATCTCGGAAGTAATGATGAGCACTCATTTCGCCTCCGTACACGGCATCAACTTCGCGCATTTTTTCTTTGATAAATGAATGCCCAGATTTACTCTCGATGGCTTCGCCACCAGCGCGCTGAACAACATCAAAAGTATTCCAAACCAAGCGAGGATCGTGAACAACCTTGCCCTCTGGATGCTTATTTAAAAATGCCGCAGCCAACAAACCAACAATGTAATAACCTTCAATAAAACGACCTTTTTCATCGAAGAGAAAACAGCGGTCAAAATCACCATCCCACGCAATGCCAGCAACCGCCTGATGAGCGATTACTGCGTCGGCAGTTGCAGCACGATTTTCAGGCAACAACGGATTAGGAATTCCATTCGGAAAGGTTCCATCAGGCTGATGGTGAATCGGTATCAATTTAAAAGGTAGCTCCTGCTGCAACAGATCAATAACTGGGCCAGCACAACCATTACCCGCATTAACCACCACCTTAACAGCTGAAAGTTGACTCGAATCAATGTAGTTTAATAGATGTTCAATGTACGCAGGGCGAACATTAAGCTGATGCAGCGTTCCTTTCTGTTGCGACGAGGGGAAATCACCCTGTTCAGCAAACGAACGAATCTGCTGCAACCCCGTATCAGCACTAATCGGCTTAGATTGCTCACGAACCAACTTTAAGCCATTATAATCCAGAGGATTGTGACTTGCCGTCACCATAATGCCACCATCCATCTGCTGACTAAAAGTGGCAAAATAAACCTCTTCGGTACCACACAAGCCTATGTCGTACACATCTACCCCAGCATCAATTAGACCTCTTGTTAATGCTTGGCTAAGAGCTCGACTACTTAACCGAACATCGCGGCCAACAACCACCTGTTTAGGTTGCAAAAATAGCGCATACGCACGGCCAATACGGTAAGCAATATCATCATTGAGTTCGTCGGGCAAACGGCCACGAACATCATAAGCTTTAAAACAACGGATCTCCATTATGACACCTCACACATAATCGTTATCTTCAACACCAAAGCGGATAATATCATCTTCCCCAAGGTAACTACCCGATTGCACTTCGATCAACTCTAGCATCACTTGACCGGGATTTTCGAGTTGGTGTTTCTCACCTAGAGGGATATAGGTCGATTGGTTTTCAGTTAGAAAAAAAACCTCATCACCACGCGTAATTCGTGCTGTTCCTGTCACGACAATCCAATGTTCGGCGCGATGATGGTGTAACTGTAGCGACAATGAGCTACCCGGATTGACACGAATGCGTTTCACCTGATAACGCTCGGCGCGATCAATACATTCATAGCTGCCCCAAGGACGATTAACACGTGGATGATGAATCAATTCATCGCGCTGCTCTTTCTCCAATTGTGCGACAATGTTCTGTACATCACAGGCCTGATCTTTGGGAGCAACAAAAACAGCATCGGATGATTCGACCACCACCATATCCTGTAATCCAACAGCGGTAACGAGCCGCGAGGTTGAATGAACATAGCTGTTGGTCGTTGAATTTGTAACGACATCACCACGACAAACATTACCATGTTCATCACCCTCACCCACTTGCCATAGTGCTGACCAACACCCCACATCACTCCAACCAGCATCCAAAGCAACCACAGCAGCGGCAGACGTTTTTTCCATCACCGCATAATCAATGGAGATGTTTTCACTATTTGAAAAACGATCAACATCCAAACGGATAAAATCGAGATCTTGTTGCGCTTCATCCACAGCGGCGCGACACGTTGCAACCATTTGCGGATGATAGCGTTCAAGCTCGGCGATGTAACGGGACGCACGGAACATAAACATACCGCTATTCCAATAATAATCGCCACTTTCGAGATATTGCTGCGCAGTTTCACGTTGTGGCTTTTCTACAAAGGCGGCAACGTCCCATCCCCCTGCAAGCGGTTGCCCCGTATGAATATAACCGTAACCTGTTTCGGCACGTGTTGGTTGAATACCAAAGGTAACAAGATGACCAGCCTCTGCCAGAGACCTACCCTTTTCAAGCGCTTTATGTAAGGCTGAATGATCTTCAATGACATGATCAGCAGGGAGGATAAGCACCAGCGGATCATCATTTTTGTCCAATGCCATCAATGATGCCACCGCTGCGGCTGGAGCCGTATTTCGCCCGCATGGTTCTAAAATCACTTGTGCCTGTTGTTGATTAATTTGACACAATTGTTCGGCCACCAAAAAACGATGTTGCGTATTGCAAACCACAAATGCTGGAGCGAATTCACCACCACCTTGCAAACGAGTTAACGTTTGCTGAAGCAGCGTTTGTTCACCACATAATGATAGCAACTGCTTAGGATAATGCGTACGAGAGAGGGGCCATAACCGCGTGCCACGACCTCCAGAAAGGACAACGGGAACAATCACGCGATCCCTCCGAATCTAGATATAACAAACATAAATACATTAGCCTTTTGAACAGATCATATCGACAGCACATAGAAGATCAGCGCAAACTCGAGTGCCAGAGGGTATTTTATCTTTTTCGCTCTCACCATGCCCAGTGCGCACAAGAATCGGCACACTACCAACGGCCAGCCCCGCTTCCACGTCAGCCAATTTATCACCAACAATAAACGATTGAGTCAAATCTATATTAAAATCCCGAGCCGCATCCAGCAACATCCCCGGCTCTCCCTTGCGACATCGACACCGTTGCCGATACGGCGGCTGACCTTTGTCAGGATGATGGGGGCAATAATAAAATCCATCGACGTGAGCGCCATACGACTTCAGCTGACTTTGTACAAATTCGTGAAGCACTGCAACCTGTTGCTCTGAATAGAAACCACGTGCAACACCTGATTGATTCGTCACAACAATAACTAAAAAACCAGCGTCATTGAGTTTTTTAATCGCTTGCTGAGCTCCTGAAATGAACTCAAATTCCTCACAACGAAATAGATAGTCTCGCTCAACATTGATGGTGCCATCGCGGTCTAAAAATACAGCCTGTAACATATCTTACCCCTACAACCAACAAGACTTAACTAACTCTCACAATGATCGCAATCAACCATGGCTCCAAACTCTTGCCGTTGCTCATCTCTAATTTTCAAAAATTTAACACCAACACCAGGCAATCGAGTAGTCTTCCCCCACTCACGACACCAAACAACCTCAACCTGAATAGGGGTATTATCAACAAGATCAATAAAACGTAACCATAACGTTGTCCCCTTGGTCAAACAATGGGAGGAGTACAAGAAGCAACCGCCAACAGAAACATCCGCAGTTACCGTTCGTTCTATCGAGTCTTCTGGCATATCTCCATAAACCGAACACAGTACACTACAGTGCAGCTCTTTACGACAATGTAAGCGTAGAGCTCGGGGAGTAAATAGACGGCAATATGTTACTACAAATTGTTCTAAAGATACCTTTTGCCCTGCGCCTGCACCTGTCATCAAGGTTCGCATGTCACCACCAGCAGGGTCCCACCGAAGACGCAACGATGGATAAACAGCCATCAGATCCTTTAGTGTCGCTCGATCAAATGTGCTGGCCCGAATACTACTTACAATATCGACAAGAAGACCACTATAAGGCTGCGCTTGGTGTTTTTTATAGAACTCTTCGAAGGAGTGAACAACTTCGCACTCAATATTTACTTCTGCTGCGAGTTTCAAATATATTTGAGCAATCTCAAGATCATGGACATATAATAATAGTTTAACCATAATGTTCCACTAACTCCCCATTATTCATTGAAAAAAGCCGTATATCATTTAACCTAAACTAACAAAAAGCGCAGAATTAAAAATTAAAATATTTGTTAAAAACTTGTTCAAATCCAAATCACTTATCTATTTTTTTTATAATATGCTAAAAAGTTATTGCGTAGCCTTTTTAATTAAGAACTCAAGGCGTCATAGTCACCAAGGAGATTTGTGTCGTGAATAACAATCATGCCTCACCCACTACCGAAGATGATAATAACGAAAAAGTCACCTGCCCTCAATGTCTTGAACTTGAAGAGATGTCGAAAGCCCTTGAAGACTTTATTGGCCGCGTGAATGGTCAACTTTTGAGATCAGAAATGTCCGACATGGAATTAGAGCAAATATTCTCTGCCTGTGTCGACCCAATGATTGTGATTCGCGTTGATGGTATTATCGTTCGAGCCAACGGTCAAATGCTAACCCTATTAGGTAAAACACGCGAGCAAGTTGTCGGTATTGAATGCTCAGAACTCCTTACAGAAAAAGAGTGTCAACTCGCGACTGCGAGCCGGAAAACAACACAAACGGACATTGATCTTATCAATAGCGCAGGGGAGCAGGTCAGCTACATTATGACCACTTCACGGCTTGTTACCCTCGACGGCACACCTGGGACCTTGGCACAGTATAAAGATATTACCGAACGGAAACAAGCAGAGCGTGATTTAGCTGAAGCCCACGCCGCCCTAGAGCGCATTGCAAAAATAGATGGACTCACTCAAATTCCGAATCGCCGTACATTTGACGACTCCCTACTTAATCAATGGCAACAACTCAAAACAGCTCAACAACCGCTATCGATCATCTTGTGCGATATCGATTTTTTCAAGAAATACAACGACCACTATGGCCACCAAGAGGGTGACAACTGCCTTATTGCCGTGGCTCAAGCGCTTAATAATACCCCCTTTGCACCGAACGGACTTGCTGCACGTTATGGTGGCGAAGAATTTATTTTCCTCCTCCCCAACACCTCACTCGAAGAGGCAACGATCATTGCCGAAACAGCCCGCACTAACGTCGAAAATTTACACATTGCCCACGCTGGATCTAATGTTGCCACTCATGTCACCCTAAGCCTTGGCGTCTCGTGTGTGGTGCCAAGTGATGAATCTCGTGCGCTTGACGTGATTAAAGCAGCGGATGACGCTCTTTACCGTTCAAAAGATAATGGCCGCAACCGCGTAACATGCGCAGAGTAAAACTTTAAATATCATCGCTACGTTGCAGCCGCTCACGCAGTTGCCGATAATCGGTCTTTCCTGTACCTAAAATGGGAATTGCATCGATAGCGATCACCTTGCGAATATTGTGTAGCGGCGAAAGCCCCGCACTGCGAATCAATTCATTCACCTGTTGGCGCGTCACAGCCACAGCACTAAACAATACCAATTCCGGTTGAGTGTCAGGGTTTGCCGCCTTAACGGCCAGCATCGGCCCATCATGTTGAGCACCATCAACACCATCTAACTTGACCACACCATCAAGCAATACGGCTTCAATGGCTGGTAACGAAATCATTTCTCCGCCCATTTTCACAAAACGCTTCAACCGACCGCAAAACGTTAAACCACCATGGTCATTTTCCTGCACCAAATCACCAGTATTGTACCAATCATAACCATCATGCTGGACAAA
>Ga0193954_1001192_pt1 | contig 13593 bp, 9 predicted proteins | sample BB_5_MG_FD_140340 | JGI IMG/M metagenome (GOLD analysis project Ga0193954, IMG submission 140340) | Microbial mat bacterial communities from the Broadkill River, Lewes, Delaware, United States - BB_5_MG | ecosystem: Environmental > Aquatic > Freshwater > River > Microbial mats | place: USA...
GCATATCGGGCATACGCAACCGATGAGTCCGGGCGGGCCCGCGCGAAAAGGGCCAGCGGCAAGCGGGCGAGCATTGTTCAACGGGCTGCTCGCAGCAGCCTACGGTCCACGTCAGAGTGAGGCCCGCGAGCTTCGATGCGAAAGCAGCCCACCTAGCCGCGTCGATCGGGCTCGTGGTACCCATGATGGGCCCGCTCGCTACCGGAGGAATCAGTATCATGAGATTTCGCTTCGCTCAGACTATTGCCCCCGCGTTGCTCGCAGCGGCGCTTGCCGATCCCGCCCACGCGCAGACCATCTTACTATCGGAAAGTTTCGATACATTTCCGCTGTGTGGAACGGGCTGCGGCAACGCATGTCTGCTGCCGATGGCATCCGGATGGTTAAACGAGACCTTTGACCAGCGAGACTGGACGGTACACAGCGGTGGCACACCCTCCGGTAGTACCGGACCGTCCGCGGACCACACGCGGGGAGACTCCTCGGGGCGCTACCTGTACACCGAGGCCTCCGGAGCCTGCGCGAATGACACGATGGAGGTGCTGTCACCGGTCATCAACCTGGTGGGCTCAACGGCCCCGACGGTCAGCTTCTGGTATCACATGTCCGGCGGGAGCATGGGGCAGCTACACGTGGACGTGATCAACGACCCTGTGGCCACTGGCATTCGCACCAATGATGTCATCGCGCCTTTGAACGATAACCTCGACCAATGGCAGCAGCTCCGATGCATCCAGCTCGACCCCGCCGCCGGATCGGCGCAAGTTGTCTTTCGCGGGGTGACCGGCAATGGCCTGCACAGCGACATGGCGATCGACGACGTCGTGGTTCGCGAGGCCGTGCCCGATCTCGAGTTACGAGCGCTCCGGGTCGTCGGCGAGTGCGCGGGTCCCGCCGAGATCATCGTCGACGTCTCCAATAACGACCTGAACCCCGCGGCTGGCGCTTCGATCGAGTATACCGTCAACGGGGGCGCTCCCGTCACTGAGGCGCTCGCTGCGCCGGTGCCCGGTTGCACAAATACAACCCATCGTTTCACAACGCAGGCCAACCTGCAGGCGGGAACCGCCACGATCACTGCACGCGTGGTCTACGCAGCCGACGTCGTGGCTGCGAACGACAGCCTCTCGACACTAAAGGTGACCCGGCCCCTCATCGGGGCCTTCCCCTATGCAGAGGACTTTGAGGCCGGTCCCGGAGGCTGGGGCACCACAGGAACCCCACTGTGGTCGCTCGGTACGCCCGCCGACCAGGTGATCAGCGCGGCTCAGAGCGGGTCCCAGGCCTGGGTCACCGGTCTGGACGCAAACTACCCAGACAACGCCCAGGCCTACCTGGAGAGCGCTTGCTTCGATGGTACGACCCTAAGCAATCCACGTTTCGAAGCCTTCATCTTCTACGAGACCGAGTTCAGCTGGGACGGCGCCCAGATACAAACCTCGACCGATAGTATCAACTGGCGGACCGTCGGAGGCCTTTCACCCAATTGGTACAATGACGGCAGCATCGCCGGCCTCGCTCCGACCGGCAGCGTCGTTGGGTTCACGGGGCGCACGAACACTGGAAACGGCAGTAATGGGTGGCGCTTCATTTCTCAGGACCTCGGCAACGGCACCGCGGGCAGTACTTTCCAGGTGCGGGTCGTCTTCGGCGCAGATAGAAGTGTCAACGATGAAGGGGTCGCGATCGATACGGTGACCGTCTTCGACAACCCGCCGCGACTCACTATCACCGACCGCACGGTGCCCAACCTTTCCACCTTTGCTGCGGGGGCCTCGGACGTCTTCGTGGCCGCGCTCCAGGTACAGAACTTTGTCGCAACGAACTCACTCGACGCGATCAGCATCGAGCTATCCGGCACGATCGGCGACGCTGGCGTGGCTGCGGCGCGCCTGTGGCTCGACGACGGCGACGGAGTGCCTGAGCCTGGCACCGGTGACACCCTGCTTGCAGCCCCCGGCACATTCTTGAACGGCATCACCAACTTCAGCCTCAGTCCAGCTCTGCCGCTCGCCGCCGACGAAACGCAGACCCTATTTGTCACCTATGACCTGGGGCAAGGGGTTGGCGGTGGCCTGACATTCGGTGCGGGCATCGGGTCCCCTGGGTTGGTCACAGTGAGCAATACGCACCCCGTCGTCTTCCCAGAGGGCCCGCCCCAAGCGCCCTTGTCGTCCACCTTCGCGGCGATCGACATCCTACCCTTTGCCGATAACTTCGACGGTGCGGCGGTGGGCAACCGGCGGCTCGCGCCGCGGCAGGGCGTCTTCCCGCAGGCGAGCGCCGCAGGCACTCTGGTGGGCACCTCAGCCCTCACCGCCAGCGACGCGACCCTCACTACGATCGACACGGTGGGCGGCGTTATTGCGAACTCCGCGCCCTATATGGCCGCGATTGCGTACCTCAATGGCCCCGCGACGGGGGCGATCGACTACGTCTTCGACTTGTCGAGTTATGACGTCAACAGTGATGAGGTCTTCGTCGAAGTGTGGTGGGACAACGTCGCGCAAACCGATGACCCTGAGGATAACATCTTCGTATCACTGGACGGCGGAGTCACTTGGACGGGCTCGCTGTATAACTTTGACTTCACTTCACCGGTTGCCTCCGGCTGGAACCGGACCCAAGCTAACTTGTCAGCCCTGCTACGCTCCGCGAACCTTGGGTTCACGAATAATGTCGCCGTGCGCCTGCAGGCCGCAGGGGATGTCACCAGCGCCCTACTCTTCGACGATCTGTGGTTCGGTATCCCCGAGGCCCTTCGCGTGGAGCGGCTGCCGGGTGCGCCCCTGCTCAGCGGAGCAGTAGACCAGCTCGGTAGTATCATAGGAGGCCTGCCCTTCGATGTGACGTACACCTTGCACAACGATGGTCAAAGGGATCTCGTCGTTAGCGCATCCCCCGCGGGCGTGGCCAACGCGATGAATGTGAGTCTGGTGGGGACCAGCTCGGCGGTAACCATCGCACCTGGAGCGAATGCAACCTGGACCGCAACCCTGTTCGTGCCCGCGCCGGGGCCCTTTTCCTTAGATCTGACGATTGAATCCAATGACCCTCGCTTGCCAGCCGGCTTCGCCCTCACCCTGGGCGGTACGGCCCGGTTCGAGCCTGACATCGAGTTGGCGCTCTCCAACGGCACCGCCCTTCTTTCTGGCTCAAGCCAGAGCCTCGGTCGGGTTCGGGTCGGCAGCCTGGCAACCTCGGACTACATCTTATCCAATCGCGGTGGCGGCGCGCTCACATTGACCGGCACGCCAACCATCGATCTCGTGAACACCCTCAACCTAGGCAGCGTGATGATCTCGAGCGTGCCCCGGCAAATTTCTCCGATGGGCGCCGAGGCCTTCTCCGTCGCCTTCAGCCCGACGGCCCGCGGACCCTTCGCCGCCGAACTAACCATCACCAGCGACGACCCTGACGAGGGCGTATATGTAGTGACTGCAACCGGGACTGCGGTGGAGCCGGACATCAATGTGCAGTACGCCGGCGCGGACGTGCCCAGCGGGGGCACCGAAGACCTCGGCTTGAGTGCGGTTGGGGTCGCGCAATCCCTGGCCTTTGGCCTGCAGAACCTCGGCAACGAGGACCTCCTGCTCACCGGGCAGCCTCGGGTGGCATTGATGGACTTCACCCAAGCGGTCACGGCCACGGTCTCAATGATGCCGACCAGCACCGTGAGCGCCAGGGTCGACAGCGGCTTTACGCTCGACGTGACCCCCACGGCGCCGGGGGCCTTTGGCTTCAACCTCGTGATCGGTTCGGACGACCCAGACGAGGCCGCGTATACCATCTCCATCACGGGCCTCGGCTATGTGCCCGCGCCTGAGATCTCGATCTCGCGTGGCGGCGCAGAGTTGGCAAACGGGGCCACCGAGGATGTGGGTCAAAGCCTGCCCGGAGTGCAACAGACGTTGACCTATACGATCACCAACCCGGGCACCCTCGACCTTGAGCTATCGAGCCCGGTAGAAATTCGGAACCCGAGCAACGTCGAGGCCTCCATCGATACTCAGCCCAGCACCACATTGACCCCCGGCGCGAGTGAGCGCTTCGAGGTCGCGTTCGGCCCCGCCGCCGAGGGCAGCTTCGCCTTCGATATCGTCGTGCTCAGCAACGACGCCGACGAGGGCACCTACACAATCTCGGTGCGCGGCGCCGGCGATAGCCAAGCGCCAGAGATCGAGATCGCTCAGCCGCCGGGCACAGATCGCGCTGACGGCGAGACCATCGAGCTCGGGGAGGTTGATGTGGGCGCCGCCCAGAGCCTCACCTTCAGCGTGACCAACACGGGCGCGGGGCCACTGAGCCTCACCGCAGATCCGCGGGTCGCGCTGACGAGTCTGGTCAACGCTACAGCCACCGTCGACGCGCAGCCCGACAGCCCGGTGGCGGCCGCAGCGGGCACTACGTTCACGGTCTCCGTGATCGCAGCCGCAGCCGGGGCCTTCAGCGCCAACGTGGTGGTCGAAAACGACGACGGCAACGAGGGCAACTTCACGCTGACCCTCTCCGGGACGGGCAGAACCGAAAGTGGCCCGGGGCCGGGCGAGGGTGAGGACGGTTGTGGCTGCACCGCAGCGCGCATGCACCCCAATTCGGCCCCGTGGGGCGCGCTCGCCCTCATCCTGCTCGCGTTCGTGCGCCGCCGACGCCGCTGAGCCCGCCCAGGCAGGCGATCTGCACTGTCGGCGGGGCACAGAAAGGGAGCTCCCCACCCCGCCCTTGCGGCCAAACCGGCGGCCTCACCATCTTTTCACATCTGTTACTTGAACAGCCTTATGAGCAACCTATAGGATGCTCGCGCCTCGGTATCTTCGGCTTCTGAACCGAATCCGTAAGATAGCAAGGCTGTGGAGGCTCCGAATGCAGCGAACAAAACTCTCTTTCGCGATCGCCGCGCTGGGGCTCCTGGGTGCGACGGCCTGCGTCGACGCTTCGGGGGGCTCTTCCGTGCCCGAGTCGCTCGATCAACTTGAGATCACCGATCCCAACTTCGACTTCGCGACCTCGCGGAGCGTGCGCCTTGAGCTTCGTGCCGAGGAAGGTGCCGCACCTCAGGCCGTGGAAGTCACCGACAGCGAGGGCCGGCGCCTGATGGACGGCGCCTTTCGGGGCTCGGCAGTGGTCGACCTCAAGGTGCCCGTGGGCCGCGAAAGCACTCTGAAGCTTCGCGTTGGAAATGGCGATGACGCGGTAGAGCGTGCGCTCAACGTCGACGCGAACCACCGCGCGGTGGGCGATCTGTGAGGACCATGACGATGAAACGTGTACTGCCTTCCCTATTCGCTGCTGCCGGCCTCATCGGTGTGGGCAGCCTCGCCCTACCCACCGCGGCCTTCGCCCAGGCCTCCCCCAACGTCGACTCCGACGGCGACGGAGTGCCCGATAGTGTGGACGCGATGCCCTGCGATGTTCGAGTCTCGGCGCGCGTCTATGCCCCGGCCGACCGCACCTACGGCATGCTCCTGTTCGAGGACAAGTGGCCGGACAAGGGCGACTACGACTTCAACGACGCCGTCATCGCCTACAATCAGACCCTGCTCTTCGACAGCAGCGCGCGCCTCACTGGGCTTCGGCTTGAGTTGAGCGTGCTCGCGGTGGGCGCACGGTTTGCCAACGGGCTTGCCATTCGCCTGCCCAATACGCCCCGATCCAGCGTGACGGACCTGACCTTCACGGTCACCAACGCGGCCACCAGCGACATAAGGCTGGACGGCGCGGCCAGCGAGGCGACGATCATCCTCGCGGATGACCTGCACGCGCTCGCTGGCGCGGACGCACCGCGCGAGTGGGTGAATACCGACCCTAACCTGCCTCGGACCCCGCTGGTTGGCATGGTCATCGACGTGGCCCTAGATCCCGGCGCGGCGCTCTCGGCTGCGGATGCGCCCTTCGACATCTACTTATTCAATGCGATCCGAGGCACGGAGGTCCACCTGCCGCGCTACGCCGGTACGGCGAACCTCAACACCGCGCTGTTCAATACTCGTGATGATGGCAGCACCCCCGGCCGCTACTTTGTGACCCAGCAGGGTGTGCCCTTCGCGCTCGACCTACCGGAGCTGGCCAACTATCCGCAAGAGGGTGAGGCGATCGACAATCTCTACCCCGAGATCGTGGCCTATGGGGCCTCCTCAGGTACTCAGGCGACGACCTTCTATCGCAACCCGGTGACCTCCTCCGCCTTTGGCCTCACACAGCCGCACGCGCTGTTGGGCGCAGCCGCGGCTGACCAGAGCTGCTTTGCTCCTGACCCTGGCGTATGCGGCAGCGCAACGAACGGCGGCTCCGTCGGCGCCCCTGCCACCAACCTGTGTGGCTTCGGCACAGCCTCCTCGGTGAGTTCCAGCGGTGGGCTGTGGCGCTGGACCTGCGCCGGCAACTATTCGAGCCCGACAGCCTGCACCGCGACCGACTGGGCCTGTCAGCCGAACATCTCCCAAAGCTGCGCCGTCAGCGGCGGCACCGGCACACAGATGTGTAATGGCTCCGGAACCGGCTACGGGAGCTGCACTGTGACCTCCTGCAACTCTGGGTTCTATCAAAGCGGCAACAGCTGTATCGCCCAGGTCTGCACGCCGGGCTCCACGCGCAGCTGCGCCATCACAAACGGCACAGGCAACCAGACTTGCGATAACCTCGGCGCCTCGTACGGCGGATGCAACCTGCTCAACTGCAACTCTGGTTACACTCAGAGCGGCAATAGCTGTCAGGCCGCTGCGGCCAACGGCCTGGTGCCCGGCAATACGACGAACGTTATCAACCGCAACGGCTACAAGGCGCAGTGCCAAAAGTGGTCGGGCGATGAGTGCCTTCGCATGTACATCGCCTTCCCCCAGAGCGCCTTCGTGACTGAGGCACCCTGCGGCGTGCCCGATAAGACCAGCCTGCGCCCCGTCTGGCACGGCTCGACGGCCGACCAGTGCCGGCACATCTGCTGGATCGCGACGGGCGACTCCACCTGCGTCGCGCACCGCACCAGCGCGGACAGCGGCACCGCCGTGGGCTGGATGTACGGCTCTCCCGGCTACTCAGTTCGCTGTGACACCAGCGGGCGTCAGTACTCCTCGGTTTCGGTGCCCGGCGTCAGCACACTGACCTGGTCCTTCGACAGCATGAATTGGCAACGCAACGGAACCTTCTCCGGCTACCGCTGCAACTGGTAGCGGCCCTGACTCGAGCGCCGCTGTCGGCGCTCGCCCCTGCACATCACGACCTACCTCCTCCTGGACGGCTCAGCGCGGCCCGTTTCGGATCCGCTCGTTGCTGCAGTCATAATCCAGCATGTGCTGGTGAAGCTCCTTCATGCACACCTCGGCGCAAGCCTGCTTGTCCTCCTCAGAGTCCTTGTCCGGACACCCGAGTCGCTGACCACACTCGGTCGCGAAGGCTCGACCAATATCAAGGCACTTCTTGAGCTGGGCTAAGTCAGGGCCGCTGCTCTTGGCCTTGGTGGGCCGTGGCGCTGGCGGAGGTGAGGGTGCCGCGACCCGCGGCGCGGGAGGGGCCTTCGGCGGCACGAAGACCGGGGACGGCGCGGGACGAGCGGCGGCCGCACGTCCACGGGCCAGCCCGTCACGGATGGTCCGCGCTGTCATAAGCGCGGTCTCGTGGCGGGCGCAATCCTCCGCGATGGCCTCGAAGGCGGCAGCCGCCGGCTCGTAGCGCGGGTCCTCGAACGCGGGGTCCAGAGTCTGGCCCGAGATCTCATAGAACAGCGCTTGCGCATCATCGAATTCGGGACAGCGCTGGGCAGGTTTGGTCTTGCAGGCCGTCGCCGACACGGTTGCCAGCAGGAAGAGCATGAGGGTGTGAGTTCCGAGGCTGGGCATAACGCCGCGAGTCTCCCTCTAGGGTTCCAGCCCGAAAAGCGAATCGTTGGCGTGAGTGCAGCGGGAAGACCCCAGCCGCCAAGACGGCCGCGTCCTGATCTCCATGGCCCTGCGACAACCCGAGCGCACCGAAAGTGCGACGCGGGCAGTAAAGGCCCTCGTGCGAGGCGACCCGTTTGTGCTGATGGCCTTACTCTGCACCACCGCCTGCGGCCGACCCGGACCCGAGTCGGTGGCCTGCGGGCAGGCAGGTGAGGCGATGCTTCGTGCACCGGTGGCCTTCGACGAGCGCGGCACCGCGGGGCCGGCGACGATCACGGGCGACGGGCCCTATACCCTCACCTTCGATCACGGGCCGACCTTCGAACTGAGCCAGATCGCGCAATCGATGCCCGGCAACCGCGGCTACCTGCGATTCGAAGTGAAGTGGTACGGCCCGCTCGTGCCGTCCTTCCGGCTGAGCCAGCACACGCTGACCGCACAAGATGGCCCCGGCGAGCTGCAGGGGGTGCTCTGGACAGGCTCGGGCATGCTCGACGGGGACTTTGGCGAGGTTCGCTACTCTACGCGAGGCACCGGGCAGACCTTCGAGCGCTGCAACAATACCGTGGAGCAGCGCGACCTGCTCGTCGAAGTGGACTCCGCATCTGTGCGGCTGGGTCAGGAGCAGACTGGGCGGGTGGGCAAGTTCTGCGCCCGCCACGAGACGACAAGCGTCTTCACGAGCAACGCTCCGCGCTGCCCAGAGACCCCGGGCGACTACTCTGCGGGCCGCATCGTACGCGTAGGGGCCGAGTAGCGGGGAGGGGAAGCGCGAGGCGCACACCTGTGCCACCATCCGATACAGTGCGGGCATGACCTGAAGGGTACACCCGACCCAAAGCGCTCGCCTTCCGAGCAAAGCAGATGCCCGCCGACGCAGGCCTACTTGCTCAAGTCTCGTGTTTGGCATGTTGGCTTTGGCCCTCGGGGCGTGCACCGACTCACCGACGAGCGCCGATGCGGGCATTCAAGATGCGGCCGCGATCGACGGTGGCGCTGACCTCGACGCCGCGGTGGCGGACACCGGTCCGGTGTTCACAGACGGGCTGTGTGGTTTTGAGGGTCAAGAGTGCATGGAGGGCTGCGGCACCTCGCTGAGTTGCGTGTGCGCGCTGACCAAGGCCAACCGTAGTCCGTTTCGGCTCTACCCAAGCTGTGGTGTCAATGCACCCTGCAGTGGTCGCGAAGTATGCGGCCCCGGCATCCGCAATCCTCGGCCCTTCTGCCACGCTGAGAGCGAGTGCCAGGTTGACGCAGACTGTAGCGGCCTGCCGGTGAGCGCGCGATGCCTGACCATCCAGAACAAGGGAGTGTGCATCGAAGTCGGCGAGGGCGCAGAAGGCACGACCTGCGAAGCGACCGAGGACTGCAGTCTGGGCAACCTGTGCATCCTCGGGTCCTGCAGTACAACCTGCATTCCCGGCGGCGATAGCTGTCAAGACGGGACTCGCTGTGTCGAGCAGACGGTGGGTGGCACCCCGAGCGGACAAGGCGGCTGCTTCCCGGATGCGTGTGATCCGCTCTCGACGACCAACACTTGTGCCCAGGGCGAGCAATGCTTGCAGCAGGCCTACGACCCAACGGAAGGGCGATGGCTCGGGGCCTGTGTAGAAAAGGGCAACCTAGACTGCGAACTCGTCGAATGCGACCCCGGCAGCCGCTGTCGACCCGAGGCCAATGCCACATGCATGGCTCAATGTGCCCCCTACAGACCGCCGGGACAGACAGGATGTGCCGACGAACGCTACTGCCGCCCTATCTACGGCGCTCCCGATGAGATCATAGGCGGGCTCTGCGACGAGACGGTGCACTGCGATCTACAGGCCCCGAACTGCCAACCGGGCGTGCTGTGCGTTCCCGCCTTTCGCGGCGCGATCTGCCTTCTTCGAAGTGGTGACGCCACCGAGGGTGATCGCTGCGAAAGCAACGCGCTCACCGACGATCGTCGATGCAGTCAAGGCCTGTTCTGCGAGGAGGGTTCCGGGCCGGGCGTGTGTCGAAAGGTCTGTACTCCGGGCGGCGACGACTGCCGCGAGACAGAGAGCTGCGCCCCGCAATGGCTCGACCAATGGGGCAATGGAACTCGGCGCAGCGCGTCCGTTCAGCAGACTTTTGGACTCTGCCGTACGAGTTGCACGACGTCCGAGGACTGCTCCGAGGTGGGTGGCGGGTGCTCGCAAATCTACGGGGCCTGCTTCGTTGATACCGGGGTTCGCTGCAACCCCAGCCGGGTGACCTGCCCCATCGACCAACTATGCTGGCAGGGCAACTGCCGACAGCAGTGCGCGGTGGACGACGTTCGACAGTTCGGACGGCGGCACCCTGGATGCGCCGAGACCGAGGTGTGCCAAGGCGCCGAACTGAGTAGCCTCGTGGGGTTATGCCAAACACCGGTGGCCGGATGCGAACTAACTGCCCTAGCCCCATAACACCGTCGTAGCCCAACTCACGGCCGCGCTTGCCATGAAGTCAAAGAGTATCCCTGGGGATTGGCCGCCCCAGACCGCCCTTCCGCGCGAACGTAGAGCACGCACTTCGCTTCGGAGCCGCACGAAATCGAGGCCCCCGCGCCCTTGGAGTGAAGGTAGCTTCCTGGGGGCAAGACTGTCGCTAAAGCGGCGCCCGCCTCTTGATAGGTGGCAGGCCCCTGAACCACGACCGCCCGGAAGGGCACGCCCCCAGCCTGCAACAATGCGTCAGAGCCCGCACGAATCTCGACGAGCATACCCCACGGCGCCGCGCCCTGCGCACGCCCCCAAAGCACTGCGGCCCGCGCGCCTGGAGCGGTCACGGGTACCCCCTGGGTGGTCAGCTCGGTGGCGCTCACCCAGGGAATTTCAGAGGCGTGCATATTCACCGGCTTGTCGTCAGTGACGAAGGCCGCCTCGACGGGTCGAACCAAGTAGGGCCCCTCATCGATCTCGATATAGGCCCGCGTACGTGTGCCCTTCGCTGCGGTGATGTGCACCGCTCCTTTGGGTTGGGTCCAATAAGACCCTGTGGGCATCCACATCGGGTCGGCCTTGGGATCGTCATTGTGCACGCTCTGCTCGATGACCACACCACGATAGGTGACATTGTGAATGTGCGGAGGCGATGAAAAGCCGTGCACGAACTCCACCAGGAAACCGGTCGCGCCTGAATCCTTACGGTTACCCCAAAGGTCGGCGGCCTTTGGGCTTTGGTCTCCACGTGCCGGGTTGAGCTGCTGCCATTGTAAGTCGGACGCCAGAGTAATGCTGACTCCAGAATCGACGCCAACTGTAAGCGGGCCTTCAGAACTCGAACGTGTGGCGCTTGAGCAGGAGGCCGCAAGAACTGCGAGGGTCGGGACGCATAGTTTCTTGATCATGGTTGGTCCTTGAGACGATACGACGGGAGAGTCTGTCATCTCGGGTCTAACGAGTTTACCCATGAGGCCCCCGGAGTCGATCTCGAAGGCCTGCAGCACGGTATAGTATAGATGCCGCGAACAGCTCCTGAGTAAGTCAGGCATTTTCTCTTTAGGCCTTCATGACTTCAACCACAACTTTGCCGATGGCGGCCTTGCTCTCTAGCCTTCGGTGGGCGCCCTCGGCGTTGTCAAGCGGGAACACCGAATCAACGATCGGCCTGACTTTACCCGCGTCGACAAGCTCGGCAACCGCCTCAAGGATCTGGCCGTGGCGCTTCGCGCCGTAGTCATGGATGAGCGGGATCAGCATGTAGATGACATGGAGGCTGGCCCCCTGTAGGTGCGCCATCGTCAGGTCGACCTCACCGATCGATACGGTGGTCGCGACATGGCCGTTGAGCTTCACGGCAGCGAAGGAGTTCGGCAGGTTCGCACCACCGACGGTGTCGAATACCATGTCGAAACCCTGCCCGTTCGTATGAAGCCCAACATAGTCTTGGACCTTGGTCACAGCGTAGTCGATCGGGGTGGCGCCAAGATCTGCGATGGCGCTCAATCGAGTGGCACCGCTGTCCGTGGCAAAGACTCGGGCCCCGGCCGCAACAGCAAGCTGAATTGCAATGTGACCAACCCCGCCCGCACCGCCATGAATGAGGAGGGTCTGGCCCGCCTTGAGACCGAGACGATCGAAGAGCGCCTCAAAGGCCGTCATTGCCACGAGCGGCAGGGCCGCAGCCTCAGTCATCGAGACAGACTCAGGCTTTCGTGCGATGAGCCGCTCATCCGCGGCGATGTACTCCGAAAGCGTGCCGGGGTGAGCCGCCACGCCTCCGGCACAGCCGTAGACTTCGTCACCGACCTTGTACGCCGTCACGCCGTCTCCGACGGCCTGCACGGTACCGGCGAAGTCCATGCCGAGCACCGCCGGTGGTGTGGGAATGAAGTTCACGACCGGCCCCATGGATCGGGCCATCAAGTCGGCGGTATTCACACTCGACGCTGCGACCTCAACGAGCACCTGGCCCGGGGCCGCGCTGGGGCGCTCCACCTCGGCAGGCTGCAGGACCTCTGGCCCCCCGTTTTCGCGAATCATTTGTGCTTTCATCTTCACTTCTTGTTCCTCAGCCTCGGACCAGACATGAGCCTGCTGCCCGCGCTGGGCTGCAACGACGCCTGATGTGGGCGATGCTCTCGTTTGACGCCGCCCCGATCCAGCGCGCGTCGTTTTGAACACTTTCAAGAAACTATTGATAGAATACGCGTCGTGCCATGAGGCGGGGCAAAGCATCGACAGCGCGAAAACCGATGCGCGGGACCTCGCTGACGTTCAGCTGCATCGCACCTGGTGTGCGGTTTTCGCGGTTGTGCTCGCCAGCGATACGCAATCTGGCTTTCGACATCCACGACTCGCAACGAGAGGCTGCGCCAACCAGGGCCTCGTGGCGACGAAGGGCTGGGGCAGCTGATAGATTCAGCCTCAGGTGTAGCCGCGGCTGGTCAGCCACTCCTGATATGTATCGCGTGATTCCGGATCGAAGCGGGCTGTCAGCAGCCGCGCTTGCCGAATTCGATCAAAGCGGAACAGGCGCGTCTCACCGAGACTTCTGTCGACTGTGAGTAGGTACCAGGCCGGCAACTCCACAAGTATGCCGTGAACGTTCAATCAGGCGCCCACCAAACCCCCGAGCTCCTCACGCTCAACCCGATGGGCAAGCTGCCCGTGGTGGTCGATGGCGACACGGCTGTCACGGAGTCGGCGACCATCGGCCTGTGCCTGGCGGATCGCTACGGACTTGGCAGCCTCGCGCCGCAATTCGACGCCCCCGACCGCGGCACATATTTGCGTTGGAGCCTATTCGCCCCCTCGGTGATGCAGCCTTGCACCTACGCAAAGGCGGCAAAGTGGGAGTATCAAGCCGCCTCGGCGGGCTGGGGCACCTTTGAGGCCATGCTTAGCTCTGCCGAGCGCACGATCGGACAAGAGCTCTGGCTGCTCGCAGATCGGTTCACAATGGCGGACGTGATTTTGGCGGCACGGTGCGCAGCTTGCTGCGCTTCAGGTTGATCGAGCCGCGCCCTGCTTTGACGGCCTACGCGACCCGAGCCAAGAACGCCGCTATGATTGAGACCTGCAGCCTGCAGTCCTAGCATTCCGTTGAACGGTGCGCGCGGGAGAGGCGCTCGGCAGCACCGTGCTCACGACGGCAGCCATCCTACAGCTTAGGTATAGGGCACACGCCGCGAACCACGCAGTAATCCAGGGAGTTCGGCCTTTGAGGGCTTCGAGCCCTTGTGAAAGTCAAAGATCGCCGATGAAGTAGGGGC
>Ga0193954_1001193_pt1 | contig 13591 bp, 8 predicted proteins | sample BB_5_MG_FD_140340 | JGI IMG/M metagenome (GOLD analysis project Ga0193954, IMG submission 140340) | Microbial mat bacterial communities from the Broadkill River, Lewes, Delaware, United States - BB_5_MG | ecosystem: Environmental > Aquatic > Freshwater > River > Microbial mats | place: USA...
CCTTCATCCAAAGGTCACAGAACTCGGGTTCGTAAGTCCGCACACAGCCAAAATCAAGCAGGCCGATGCGCCCGTCCGGCATCAAGAGAAAGTTGCCCGGGTGAGGGTCCGCGTGCAGACGGTGCAGCTCGTGAAACATCCAAATGAAGATCTTGGAAAAGCGTACCGCGGTGTCGTTGCGCTCCTCATCCGACAGCTCCTGCAAGGCCAGATCGAGTTTCTTGCCCTCCAGGTACTCCATTGTGAGCACGTTCGACGCACTGAACTCCCTCAGGACACCGGGCACCACGATGTCGGGGTGCTTGGCGAACTCCACGCCATGGGTCTCGAGGTTATTGGCCTCCTCGGTATAGTCCGCCTCGGACAAGATGCCCTGACGCAACTCTTCGAGGATGGCGTCGATGCGGTCTTTATCCGCCACCACCCGCCCCATCTGCATGAGCGAGTTGAGATTCTTGAGGTCACTGTCCAGGGTCTCGAGGATTCCAGGATACTGCACCTTCACGGCCACCTGCCGGCCATCAAAGAGCGTGGCGCGATGTACCTGGCCAATTGAGGCTGCGCCAATGGGTTCCGGCTCAAAGACCCGAAAAGCGTCCCGAAGCGGGGTGCCGGTTCCTTTTTCGAACTGCTCTGCGACCAGCTCATAAGTCATGGGAGGCGTATCTTTTTGCAGGGCGGCCAGCTCCCGGCGAATCTCCTCAGGCATCTGGTCCGGCAAGACCGAGAGCATCTGCCCCAGCTTCATGGCCGCGCCCTTGAGCTCGCCCATGGCGCGCACCATCTTCTGGGCATTGCCGAGCATTGTCGCCCGCAGGGCCTCGTCCCGGGACTCCTCAGAGCGAAAGCGACGCGTGATGCGCTCACCCACCGCCGAGGAGGTCACCGAGGCGGCCATGCCGCCAAACTTCATGAATCGCCCCAGTCGACCCTTGCGAGTGAACTTGGGGCCCTCGTCATCCCAGGTCGCCAAGACGATGCAGATCTGGCACTGGGCCCGCGCGCGCGTCAATCGTAGCGGCCCAGAGCGGCCAAAAAGACCTGGCTGTCGCCCCGGCGCGGCTGCCTTGGCGATCCCCAGCCCCTAGGGTCAACGGCCGGGTCGCCAGCCAACACACTGCCCTGGGGCTAGGGCTGGTGGCGGTGGGCCGCTGGCACCGCGAGCTCGGTACGCATACCTTGCGAATCTGGATATGGCGGACTCGGCAGATAGCCTTTCGGCATTTCGAGACCGTGGAGGAGGCTCAGGCCCAGGCGACACGAGGGCATCTCAAACCCAGCTCCTCACCGCGCTGACCTGCTCCTCGAAGAGTGGACCTCAATCGAGACCAAGATTCTCGAAGAAGGAGCTGTAGGATGGCTCGAGTACCAAGGTTAACGGAGAAAGAGACCGTGACCAGGGCTGCATAGCTAGAGTCGTCGAAGCCAAACGACGGCCGGAGGTCACCACGGTCGAAAAGAGACCTGAGTTCACCTGCCACCATTTCGATGAGTGGGCACTCGCACACGGCATCAAGGTGGTCTTCATCCGGCCTAGGCGGCCGACGGGGAACGGCGGCATAGAGAGCCTCAATCGCGAGTTGCCTGAAGAGGGCTTGAGTGCCGAATGATTCCCGCCCCTTGCGGATGCCCGCCAGTCCGCGAAGACTTGGCGCCAGGACCACACCGAACAGAGACCGCATTCTCCCTCGGAAAACTTGTCGCCGGCTGAGCTTGTGGTGTCATTGCTGACACCTACGAGGAGGGTGGCCTAGGACCCAAAACTTCTCGCTAGAAAAGGTCGACCATTTGCGGACCGGTCAAGGACTTGCTCAAGCGGCATGACGACGCGTCCACCGGTGCGGGACTGCCTCAGCTCGGCACCGGCGTGGTCGATGCACTTCATGAGGGTTACAAGCAGATCAATCCCAAGGTGTTTGATTATGTGTGCAAACTTGAACTGGAACTGGACCTGGGCCCGCCGCCGCGTTATTTCGAGCGACTGATCGAAGGGATGGAAAGCGCCCCTCGTACTGGCCGCTGCAGAGGCAAGCTCTCTGGCGACATCAATGCCACGCTGGTCGGTGAACAGCGCGGCGATGAAGTGTCAGTGGAGAGGGCCGAGCATTGTTGCATGTCCTGCCTTAAGCAAGCTGGTGGCCTCGGATATGAGTTGATGTGGGATGCAATTGACTGCCACCACTACCGGCAGGCAGGGGGGCTTACCCGCGGTCAGGATGAGCCAGAGCTGCGCTTTGGGCACCTTCACCTGCTGGGGTCGAGCCAGCAGGGCACCGATGTTGGCAGGAAGCATCACGGTTTTGGTCAGTATCTGAGGGACACGGGCATCGCTCATGTAGCAGCCAGCTCGGTGTTCTGGAGGGCTCACCGTCCCTCTATCCTCGGTTGGCTGGCGACGTTCTGGGGCTATCTCGACCTAATGCCCTCCTGCACTCGGCAGCTGCCAAACACCCAACGGCGTAAGTCTACCCGCGGCCCCTCGTGGCGTTGCTCCTATAGAGGTAGAGCGCTGCGCCAGCGCAGACCAATGCGGAGCACACTGCGGTGTGGGACCCCGGAGGCAAGCCGCTACCCATGCCAGCGGAGGGGAATTGAAATGTTCACGATTAATCGATTTGAGAATTGCTATGTCTGAACCATTGGTTGCTGGATCTGTTGAAATTCCTTTGCTGGTTGACCTCGATGGCTCTCTTTTTGCCGGCGACACCCTGTTCGAAACTCTCATGCTGGCACTCAGGTCCCAGCCCTGGGTCTTGCTACTCTTGCCCTTCTGGCTGATGGGCGGCAAAGCGAACCTCAAGAAGCAGCTGGCCGAGCGGGTCAGCCTGAATGTTGCCAGCCTACCGTACCGCCAGCCGGTGGTGGACTACTTGCAGGCGCAAGCTGAGGCGGGCCGCGAGATCATTCTGTGTACCGGGAGTTGGCACCAGCTGGCCGAAGACATTGCAGCCCTTTTCCCTTGGATTAGTTCGGTTGTAGCAACTGATGACACACGGAACCTAACGGGGCGGGTTAAAGCGGAGTGGGCGTGTTCTACCTATGGTGAGCGAGCGTATGACTACCTGGGCAATGAAGCGAAAGATCTGAAAGTTTGGCGTCATGCCCGGCGCGCCATTGTGGTGGGTGGTGAGTCCTTGGCCAGGCAGGCGGCTGAGGTCTGTGAACTCGAAGAGCGCTTCGAAACCCCCCGCCTGTCTTTCAAGCTTATCTTGAAAGCCATGCGGATTCATCAGTGGGCAAAGAACGCCCTGGTGTTTGTACCCCTGGTAACAGCGCACCAGGTCGCGAATTTGAGTTTGTTAGTGGTTGCGGTTGTGGCCTTTTTGAGCTTGGGCCTATGCGCGTCGGCAACCTATCTGCTCAATGACCTATTTGACCTGGAATCTGACCGCCTCCACCGCAGCAAGTGCCGGCGCCCCTTGGCGGCGGGCCTGTTGTCGATACCCCAGGCCGTTGGTTTAGGTGTCACACTGATGGCGGCCAGTGCCGGGTTGGCATCGTCGTTGAATATATACTTTGCCGCAGCACTACTATCCTACCTGGTAACCACCGTACTATATAGTTTCAAACTAAAGAAGCTGCAAACGGTCGACGTATTAGTGCTGGCAAGCCTGTTCACTATCCGGGTCATGGCCGGTGCTGCTGCGATCGTGGTGGAAGTATCTTTTTGGCTGCTGTGTTTCTCGATGTTTATCTTCCTGTCACTGGCGATGGTCAAACGTGTAGCAGAGTTGCTCCAGACGATTCATGAAGAGGCGGCCGGAGATGAGAAGATCCACGGCCGCGGCTACTTTACCCAGGACGTAGTGATTCTGCAGAGCCTCGGTGGGGCGTCAGGGTTCCTGGCGGTTTTCGTATTTGCGCTATACATCAATAGCCAGGAAGTTATTCCGCTCTATGCCCACCCACAGCTGCTGTGGCTGATGTGTCCCATTCTAGGGTATTGGGTGATGCGGCTATGGATACTGACTGCCCGTAACCAGATGAACGAGGATCCTATCAGCTTTGCTGTGAAAGACCTTCACAGCTGGGTTGCCGTTGTCCTGATGGGCTTGGTGATGGCAGTGGCTACCTGGCTGTGAGGCGGCCACTCCTCTCAAGCCAATCATTGAGCAGGTAGGCCGCGTAGCAGGCGATGAAGGGAATCATCGGCATGTGGTAGCGGTCCTGGCCCACAGTGAGCAGCGGAATGCTGATAAAAAAGGCCGTTAGTACCAGCGGCTCAAAGAAGATTCCTCCCCAGCCCGCTCTTCGCCAGCACAGCAGTGCACCTGCTACAGCGGCCACCAGCATGATGTACCAGTACAAGGTGGAGAACTGTTTTAGTAGTTTGATGCCTTGCTCGTTGGTGTGCTCGGCGACTCCAATCCGATTCCAGACAATGCCAATCGACTCCCGGCTGAAAGTATGTCCGAGCCGTTTGACCGCTAGCAGCACATACTGTCCAGGGTTGTTGCGGATGAACTCGATGGCTTCAGCTTTCAGTTGGTCGTCGCGGTTTTTCTCGCTGCCGTAGTCCCGTTCAGGGAATTTCATATAGGCGCCGGAAGAGTCTGGGTTATTACCCATCCAGAAGTTCGTACCAAAGTTGGCGGATATCAGCGTGAACTTCCCGAACAGTTCAGTATTGCGCTTGCACCACGGGCTAATAACAGCGGCACAGATGAATAGCGAAATGGCAATCTGCGCTGCCATGCGCGCCCATCGCCGATCTTTGATAACAGCCAGGATGGGAAGTATGAAAATAAATGGAGCAATGATCGGGCGGATATAGCAGGCGAGGCCGATGGTTAGGCCCATCAGGACTGCTTTACTTAACAGTTGTTGCTGAAGGCGAATATTGAGCCACAACACAAGCAGCATCAGGAAAACAAAGATCAATTCGCTGGCCAGCACGGTCGTGAACTGAATCAGTAGGGGCCAGCAGGCCAGAATACCGGCTGTGAGCAGAGCGATCCGTTCGTTGAAGTAGTGGCGACAGACAGACCAGCTGAAATAGACGATGCCCAGACCGAGTGCGAGGTTCATCAGTTCGATGGGCAGGTAGCTGCGGCCAAAGAGGCTGTACAGGCCTGCATATACCGCAGACGTACCCACTGGCCAAAATGCAGTGAGGTCGCCATTTTCATAGGCGAAGCCGCGCCCCTCTAGAAGGCTGATCGCAAACTGGTCGTAGGCAGCCGAGTCCGAAACGGGATGCACATCGATGAGAAGAAGCCAAGCTAGCCGTAGCAGCGTGGCCACGAGTAGCAAATTTCGGATTGTTAGGTACTGCGGCATAGTTTTATTCCTTAAAGACCAGTGCTACGCGGCGGCTAGCTGCAGCATGCCTAGCCGCCCGCTGAATGATGGGCGTGGTCCTGCCGGTGAGAGATCTTTGTGTCTGCTTGTCCGGCGAAGAGGGCGCATATCGGGCATACGCAACCGATGAGTCCGGGCGGGCCCGCGCGAAAAGGGCCAACGGCTGGGGGGCGAGCATTGCTCAACGGGCTGCTAGCATCCGTCGGCGCCGTCGCTTCCCAGAAGAAGGAGGTGCCATCGCTCAATCTCGGCGCTAAACGGCGGCGCGGCGACTTCGATGACTTGAGCCAGGCATAGGGCTTGTCTGCCCCAACGCGGAGGGCGCAGGCGGTCCCGAGGCACGGTGGTGTCCAACAAGGAGGGACGTCTAAACACGACTTCAGCAAGATGTGACAATGGCCAGGGGTTCTGAACCGCCTGATAGTCAAGGGCCGCGCCTGCGGGCTATACGGCTTCGAGTAGGCTGCCACCCAGCTCGTATCCATCGGAGACTTCGGATCGCAGGGAGCATTCTTGGAGCTCTACGCTCGACCTGCCAGCTCCAGGAGCTTCAGGCCAGATGTCACTGGCCGAGATATTCATGGATTCAGCGCTCACATGGGCGGAGCTGTTTCGTCAAGGGTACTCCCTGGCCAATGCCTCTGGGAGAACCCGGTGTACCGAGGGGGCGTCGAGGGCAGCAGGGCGGAGGCAGAGGTCGCGCCGAACCACGACGGCGCACTCTTTTCACTGCCCCCGGGAGCGCTCCAAAGGGCCTCTCACGCGCCTTGTATGGTCCACACTCGAATGGATGGCATGCGCCGTGGACCTCAGGGATGGCATCACCCGCACATTCGTCGCCGCCGGCCTCAGCGTCATCGACTCGGTCTCCGTGAACCAGCCGATGCGGCGCGTCGACACCCAGCCGCTGACGTTTGCGGGGCAGAGCTGGGACCGGCGGGTGCCATCACCACAGTCTGGGACCAATCCGACGGCCCTGAGCCGCGACGGAACATACTCGCCCCGCCCTCTGGTGGCCCAGACAGCGGCCTGCTGATCATGCATGACCCGGTCGCGGACTTCCACGTGGAGGTGGCGAGGCGAGGCGAGGCTCAGGAGCCTTGGCGGGCGGCGACCTCCTGCGGCAGCGGGATGTGTCGACCCGGATGGCGGCGTCAAGGTAGGCGGGTGGATCGAGCCCGTTGAGGCGGGCGCCGCTGATCAAGGTGTGAAAGATCGCGGTGGCTTCGATGCCACGCTCAGACTTGGAGCCTAATGAGTTGTTCTTGCGGCCCAAGACGGGGCGATCACGCGGCTCCAGGATTGGGCCCGGCCCGCAGAGATCAGGGCGCCTACGCGGTGAGGACCTTGGCTTCCGCGATTTCACCGCATATCCGCCGGTGAGGGTGGAGCTGCCCTGCCCCCTGCTCCAGATCATCTCCCTCCGTACGCCCCTCGCGCAGTGAGAATGGGACCTGGGCCTGCAGGTCTGGATTACCCAGCGCGCGTCAGAGGTTCTCGATGATCTGCCCGCGGAAGGTGCCCACGATGGGCGCACCATCCATGGTGGAGGCCACGTCAAAGGTGACCTCACCGTTGCTGATGGTGCCTACGTTCTCGGCTTCAGCCCCCGGCTGAGGGATATAGAAAAGCACCGCCCCGCTGGGGCTTTGAACGTCCAAGGCGACCGTCGCCCCCGGCACCACGCGCTCCGGAGGCATATAGATAACCAACGCCCCGATGGACCGGTCTGCGAACTGGGCCGGAATCTGAATAATCGCCGTGCCCTCTTCATTCGGGCCCGCCACCGCGGCCACCGTCTGACCCACGAAGCCCTGCTCCCCCACCGTCGCTGTAAAAGTACCGCTGCCGAAGGCGAAGGGGTTCTGAGTAGGGAAGGTGCCCCACTCGGTCTCAAAGGTACCGCTGAGTTCACCCACCGGATTCAGGCAGAGCGGGGGGCGAATCGGCTGTAGCTCAGGGCGCGGGGCCGCAAGCAGGGCCTCGACCTCCGAACGGCGCCGCTGCACAAAGTCCCGTAGGCTCTGCAGGGATGCCTCGAACAGCTCTAGGTTGGCCGGCGCGATGTAGGGCCGCACCAAGATCTCAGTCTCGCGAATGTAGGTCAGGATCTCGAGTTCATCCCAGACCGTAGACATCAGCTCTGCAAGGCGCACGTAGAACTGCTCAGCGGTATCCGGGTGCTCATGCAGCCTGCGTGCAAGCAGGCCCGACAAGAACACCGTGCCCGCCTGGTCTTGGGGCCCGAACCCCAAGATGGCGTCCGCCCCCCAGGGGATGAAGTGAAAGCGGCCCGTGTCGGGGTTCTTATAGATGTAGTAGTTATTGTTGTTGAAGCTGGTATAGCCGTCCCAGTGCTGAATCAGCACCTCGAGAGCCCAAAACGTGATGAACTCATCAATTTCGACGAGCGCGCCCAGCGCGGGCAATAGTTCGCTATCGTCGAGCAGCAGGGCCTCGGCCACAGCGTCCAATTCGCTGCGGTCCATGATCTCTTTGTTGGTCTTGCGCTGAAAGGTCTCGATATAGACGGGGCGAAAGTCGCTCAGCGCACCCTCAAAGAGCGCACCCTCGTCATCGTCAAAGAAGCGCCTCAAGAAGCGCTTCTTGATACTATCGATGTGCACAAAGACGCCGAGAGGCTCACCGTTGACGCTGATTCGGGCGTGATTGCATCGCGGCGCCGCGATGCCGGCGGCGGCGAAGAGGTTGTAGCCTACGCACTGATGAATCGTTGAGCGGTCGTTGCCCTGGCGGCCGTTGTTGAAGGTCATGCGCTCAAACCCGGAGAACTCCTGGTCCATCACGTACTCGTCAAACTTCAGCTTGAGCGAGGGTTTGATGGGGTTCACGGATCCAAAGAAGCCCTTCTTTCGTATCCCCACCTGGTCGAAGGTCTGGCCATCGATAGTCACCTCAGCGGGGAAGTAGGTATAGGGCGATACCGGCGGGCTATCGACGCAAAGAGAGGGACCAAACAGCTCCGCAAAGGTTCGGGCCTGGTTGCGCAGCACCTCCCAGTCCTCGGGTGCGAGCTCGACGTCCACCTCGATCAAGTGCTCAGGCGCAAAGACCGCCTCCGTTGGGTCTACAGGCGGCTCGACCCCCGCATCCGCCGTCGCGCCGCCATCGAGGACCCCGCCATCCAACGTGCCCAAAAGCGTCTCACCCGGCTCTTCACCACAGGCCACGAGGCCGGCAAATGCCAACAAGGGCCCCCACAGCGCGCGCATTCGATAGCTCATCTGCCTTTAGACAAGACTACAGGCCACCGATGGAAAGCAATTCTCACCCGACGGACACCTGCAAAGCCCGAAGGGCGCGCAGCACCGCGAAGCGGTGCGAAGGGCCGGCAGGCGAACGTATGAGAGGCACCCATGCAAAGCCCGAAGGGCGCGCAGCACCGCGAAGCGGTGCGAATGGCCGGCAGGCGAACTTGTTCGCCGCTAACCGGCCAGGACCCGCCAGGACCCGCAAAGCCCGAAGGGCGCGCAGCACCGCGAAGCGGTGCGAAGGGCCGGCAGGCGAACTTGTTCGCCGCTAACCGGCCATGGCTATGGCAGACAGACCGCGCCGTACTGGACTTCGATGCGAGCGCCCGGAGGCGGGATGGCGTTGCCGTGGAAGGTCACGGTATTGGCCGCGGGGTCATAGCTCCAGCCATTGCTGCCGCTTTGGGCCACGCTGCTCCCATTGACCCGCACCGTGATGGAGTTCGGGTCTGCCTGGCGAGACAGGGTCCAGGTGCTGCGCAGCGCGAAGACACCCAGGCCGATGTTCTGCAACATAGCCTGCCACGAGTTAGAGCAGATGGAGCCGAACTGTCCGCCGATACCCTGGACCGCGTTTTGGTAACGCCGACCCTCAGCTGCCGTGGCGCAACCGCCGGGCACGTCGCCCGCGATAGCGGATACCGAGACCAGCTGTGGGTTGCGGAAGCCCTTCAGGTTGCGGAAGAAGTCGATGTAGAGGTTCACCGAGCCGTCGGACTGGTCCTCCTCATCACTGACCATGATGACCGCCAAGCGTGCGTCCGCCCGTAAGAACCCAGCGTTCGCCCCCGTCACGACCGGCACATCGAGCGCGATGCGCGCCGCCTGCAGGCCCGCCTCTTGCTCATCGGAGCCGCCCGAGTTGGGCCGAGAGTTCCCGTTGGGCGGGTTGGTGACGTTCGCCGCACACTGAAAGGCCTGCACGCGGTTGGCCACCGAAGGCGTCAAGATCTTGGGGAAGCCGCTGCAGGCCCAAATCTCACCCGAGACCGCGTCGTTGACCTCCGTGGTGGTCACCGCGACCTGGTAGTCCACGCCCAGTGAGTCGGCGAACGCGATGAAGGATGCAAAGTTCTGCGCCAGCAGGTTCTGCTCCTCGCTCATCGAGCCCGAGTCATCAACCACCCACAGGATGTCGATCTTATTGTCGGTCAGCTGGTCGAAGATGTCGGTCTGGGAGTTATTCGTCGTGCCCTCGCCAGCCAGAGGAATGGTCAATGGCGCGCCATTACCCTGTGGGTTGGTCACGCTATTGTCGATGATCAGCAAACCTTGGTGGAGCCCAGGATTCGCTCGGCTGGGGAAGAAGCGAAGGTCCACCTCAATATTAGCCCCGGCCGCGATCATAATGTTGTTGTACGGCGGGTTTACCACCGAGCCGTTTTGACGAACCTGCTCCACCAAGAAGACGGGGTCGCTGGTGCCATCGATCGAGATGTCCGTAATCTGCAGACCGCCGTTACCTGAGTTGTACACGTTCACGGTCCGCGTCTGAGAGCCGCAAGAGCTGCGCATATCTGGAGCCTGGGGCCGCTCCCAGGTGACCACGCCAAAGTCGACGTTGGGCGGGAGCACATCGATGGTGGGCTCCGTGGGACGCGCTGAAAGCGAAATTTCATAGTCGTTCTGCATCAACGTGGCGCCGGTCACGCTGAAGGCCACATAGTTCAAAAAGCCACCGTAGGTGCCCAGCAGATTGCTGGCCCCGCGCGTGGGCGCAAACGTCACGTTGAGCGCGGCCGAGGTGCCCGGCGGAATCGCGTAGGGCAGCGGCATCGAGGGTACGACGGAGAACTCACTCGGCGCCTCAGTGGTGAGGTTGAAGGTTTGCAACACGCACTCCGCGTTGCCGGTGTTTTCGATGCGGATGGGCAAAATCTTGCTGTACCCGATGTTCACCGCGCCAAACTGTAGGCGACCATCACGGACCCGAAGGCCGATATCATTGCCCGAGGGAACGATGTTGAGCACACACTCTGGCGTTCCGCCGCCCTGACCGACGAGGTTAACGGTCGTCGTGGCACCCGCGCCCGGCTCATCAGAGGTCACATCGAAGCTATCCATGTAGCTCTGCACCGGCCCCGCTGCGGGCGAAAAGCGTACAACTACCGGCTCAGAGGCGCCCGGAGCGACGCTCAGGGGCAGCGCGGGCTTGTTGATAATGCCGAAGGGCGCGCTGGGGTCCGTAATCGCGCTGACGATGCAGTCCTTGGCGCCATTATTCACCAAGGTCACGGTGCGGTCCGCGGTCGTACCGCCGGCCACCGTATTGAAGTTGACCTGCTGAGGCAGGACCTCAAGATCGCAGGTCGAGGCTTGGCCGGCCAGGCCCACCCAAGAGCGCAAGCCCGTCTGCGAAACTGCGTAACGAAGGCCGCCGCGGTGTGTGCCACCGGACTGCGGGCTGTAGCTAATTTCACCCTCTGAGTACATTCCGGGCGGGAATGAGCCCGTGGTGAAGGCCCCCGTCACCTGGAACTCAGGCCCGGTGAAGAAGGGATTGGCGCTGTCGGTCTCGAGCATCGCCTCCGTGATCTCCACCGCGTCGGTGCCGCAGGAGACCAAGCGCAGGGTCTTGGCCACGGACGCGCCGACGTCGGCGAGACCAAAGTCAATAAGTCCGGTGATGTTGCAATCCGCGCCATCGACGACGCAGGCGCAGACCGCCGGCCCGGCCCCGACACCATTGATCGGTACCTCGACGTTGCCCGAGGTCGCATCACCGGAGACGACGACGATCTTGCCGCTGTCTTCACCGCCGTCATTGGGACGGTACAGGACGTTGATGGTGTAGCTCTCACCGGGGCGAAGCACGAGGCACTGGGAGATCGGGGCGCAGTTGGGCGTGCCCTCAGGAATCTCTGTGGCCTCGGGCGCGCAGAACTCAGCGGAGTCGGACTCCAGGCGAATGGAGCGCAGGTCGAGGTCGCCTTCGCCGACGTTGGTAAGAGTTAGGGTCTCGGCGCCCTCCTCACCCAGGGGAACGTTGCCAAAGGCGATGGCAGCGTCATCACCGCACTGCTCGCCGGTGCAGACTTCGAGACGTCCACGCCCCGCAGACAGGCCGAAGCTGACCTCCTTGCGGTCATCATCCGTACTGACGACCACGAGGTTGACCAAGTCAGGCATGTTATCCGCCGCAGTATAGGTCACGTTGACGACCACGCCTGGGGGGCGGGTGACGTCGGGGTCGGCGGGCAACAGGATGGGCAGCTCGATGGGCATGCCCGCCGCGTCCGTGATCTCGAGCGTAAACTCAGGGTTGATCTCAGACAGGGTGACCGAGGACACCGTGAGCGGCGCGCGGCCGATGGAGCGCAGCTCAAAGCGGCGCTCTCCTCGAGAGCCAAAGTCCGTGGAGGCGGTCTGCCCCGTGAGGTCATAGTCGTCGGGAATGCGACGGCCCACGTCCAAACCGGAGCAGGTGTCCCGCTCCAAGAATGACATGTGCAACTCAACCTGCGCACGGGCGATGCCCGACTCGTCGTCGCAGCTGCACCGAGGCAGCAAGGCGGTAATCCCAAGGGCCCCGAAGACGAGACCCCAGACGTTTTTGGCGTTGTGACTCACGAGCGCTCCAATCCCCTACAATGACGGTCTATAGCCATGAGAACGGCAGGGTAGGCGCCGACCCCACCACTCGACATACGATCTTCGACGGTGCAGGCCCTTCCGAGGGCGGGTGTGCACCGACGAACCGCGCTACACTGGGGTCCGGCGGGAAGAAACCCGCGCCTGCCGCCACCATGCGCCCGCTCAGCCCCCTGCTCTTGCTCGCCTTGCTCACCCCGGCCGCCTGGAGCTGCCAGTCGGCCGGCGGCGGCAGTACCTGGGAGGAGGACCGCCGACAGGGCATCGGCGCCGGCGCACCGCTGACCTTGCCCGCGCCCTCCAAGGCGGCCTTCGATGCCCGCGAGATGGTGGCCGCCCCCCCTCCTGTAGACCCAGAGCAGGTGGCCCACGACCTCGAGATGGCCCTGCTGCGCTTCACAGCGCGCCGCCGAGCCGTGAGCGCCGAGTCGGGCGCGTCGGGCTCGCGGTGGCCGAGGACCCTCACGCAGACCTGGCGAAGCATCCTGCGCACGCTCGAAGCCGGCTTCGCCTCGACCCCCCACCCCATGCCGGGCCGGCTGCTCATTCAGACCCGGGTTACCCTCGAAGCCGAGCTGGAGCTGTGCGCCCGACAGCACGGGCCCACGCCCAAGGAGGTTAAAGCGCGGGTCCAGGCGATTTGGCTGACTGTCGCACAGCAGATGCGCGCACGTCGGCCGCGACGTGCCCCCGACAGCCGCACCTCAAGCGGCGCCATCGCCCTCACCTGGCCGGTCAGCCCCATCGTTGTCACTAGCCCCTTTGGCTTTCGGCGAGATCCCATCTTGGGCTCTCAGCAAGTGCGCTTTCACGCCGGACTGGACCTCGGCGGCCGCCGCGGGGACATCGTGCTTGCCGCAGGCTCCGGCAAGGTCACCGGCGCACGCTGGCAGGGCGGCCACGGTCGCACCATCACCGTGCAACATGCCGGTGGATACTCCACTCGCTACGCGCACCTGGCGCGAATGCTGGTCTCGGTGGGCGTGGAGGTGGAGGCGGGGCAGGCCATAGGCCTGATGGGCAGCACGGGGCGCTCCACCGGACCCCACCTGCACTTTGAGGTCATGCGCGGCTCGGTGCCCGTGGACCCCTTTGAAGTTCTGCGCAGCGAACCTTCCCCATTCGCCGCCAAGTGACTCGTGTCCGAAATTCGGACACTTCTCGGCTTTCAGTCGGACGCCGGACGAAAGCTCGCTTCAGCGCCGCCCAGACCCACAAATCGTGATGGCCCGACAGTTGCTTTAGTTGGCTGCATGGTCGCCACCACTTTGACGGCAACCCTCACGGGTGTGGACGCGCAGCGCATCGAAGTTGAGACAGAACTCAGTCAGGGGCTGCCGTACTTTTCCATTATTGGGCTGGGCGACGCGGCGGTGCAGGAGGCCAAGTACCGGGTGCAAGCTGCGCTGCGCGCGTCTGAGATTGAG
>Ga0193954_1001197_pt1 | contig 13579 bp, 11 predicted proteins | sample BB_5_MG_FD_140340 | JGI IMG/M metagenome (GOLD analysis project Ga0193954, IMG submission 140340) | Microbial mat bacterial communities from the Broadkill River, Lewes, Delaware, United States - BB_5_MG | ecosystem: Environmental > Aquatic > Freshwater > River > Microbial mats | place: USA...
AGTAGCTACTATGGGAAGTAAAGAGGGGTATGTGCATCTTGTCCAAGCCATCTCTAACCCAGGAGATGTGGCTATTGTACCTGACCCTACCTATCCTATTCACTCACAAGCTTTTATATTAGCAGGAGCCAATGTAGAGAAGATGGAGCTTATCTTTGATGAAGAGACATTTGAAGTTGATGAAGATAAGTTTTTGGCAGATGTAGAACAGGCATTAGATAACTCTTTGCCAAAAGCCAAATTTTTGGTTGTCAACTTTCCTCATAATCCTAGTACAGCCACAGTTACACCAGAGTTTTATGAGCGACTTGTAGCCTTAGCCAAAGAGAAAAGATTTTATATTATCTCTGATATAGCGTATGCAGATATTACCTTTGATGGCTATACTACACCATCTATTCTCTCTGTAGAGGGTGCCAAAGAGGTAGCGGTGGAGTCTTATACTCTCTCAAAAAGTTATAATATGGCTGGATGGAGAGTTGGATTTATTGTAGGAAATCAAAAATTAATTGGTGCGTTACAAAATATAAAATCTTGGTTAGATTATGGTATGTTTACCCCTATTCAGGTAGCTGCTACTGTGGCACTTGATGAGCATGGGTATATTCCTGATGAGCAGATTATCCCTTTGTATGAAAAAAGAAGAGATGTAATGATTGATGCTTTTGCAAATGCAGGATGGCCTTTGGCTAAACCTAATGCGAGTATGTTTATTTGGGCAAAAATTCCTAAAATAGCAAGAGATATGGGCTCATTAGAGTTTTCTAAACAGTTACTTATCAAAGCAGGTGTTGCGGTAAGTCCTGGTATTGGATTTGGTAAGTATGGTGATGAGTATGTTCGGATAGCTCTTATAGAGAATGAAAAACGCATCCGTCAAGCTGCAAAAAATATCAAAAAATTCCTCAAAGAGGTTGAAAAAGAAAAGAGTATAAATGGTTAATATAGGTATATTAGGAGTTGGTACAGTAGGGTCAAGTGTTGCTAAAATTTTAGAAGAGAATGCAGATATTATTGAAGCAAGAGCTGGTAAAAAAATTGTAGTCAAACAAGGTATTGTAAGAGATAGCTCCAAAGATAGAGGTCTCAATATTACACTTAGTGAAAACCCTGACGATGTACTTAATGACCCCGAGATTGATATAGTTGTTGAGCTTATGGGGGGTGTAGAGAGACCTTATGAAGTGGTCAAACAAGCTCTTGCTAATGGAAAAGCGGTAGTAACAGCCAATAAAGCACTCTTGGCATACCATAGATATGAGCTTCAAGAGTTAGCTGGAGATATTCCATTTATGTATGAGGCAAGTACCGCTGGAGGCATTCCTATTATTGGTGCATTACGAAATGGTCTCTCTGCAAATAATATTGACTCTATCAAAGGTATTATGAATGGTACCTGTAACTATATGCTAACCAAAATGATTGATGAGGGTGCACAGTATGATGAGATACTCAAAGAGGCTCAAGAGTTAGGGTATGCAGAAGCTGACCCAACATTTGATGTAGGTGGTTTTGATGCTTCTCATAAATTGCTTATTTTAGCAAGTATCGCCTATGGTATAGATGCAAAACCTGAAGATATACTCATAGAGGGTATAGAGAATATTACACAAACAGATGTAGCATTTGCCAAAGAGTTTGGATATGCAATTAAACTTTTGGGTATAGCCAAAAAAGTAGACTCTAGTGTAGAGCTTAGAGTCCATGCAACTATGATTCCTAATGAGAGCATGATTGCTAAAGTAGATGGTGTTATGAATGCTGTTACTGTAGTGGGTGATTATGTGGGTGAGACTATGTATTATGGTGCAGGTGCAGGTGGAGATGCCACAGCTTCAGCTGTTATATCTGATATTATTGATATTGTCAGAGGAAACTATAATCCAATGCTAGGATACAAAAAAAGTTTAGATACAACTTTAAAGCTTTTGAGCAAAGATGAGATTGTATCTCAATATTATGTACGACTTGAAGTTGATGATGAGAGTGGTGTACTTGCTACTATTGCATCTACTTTGGGTAAATTTGATATATCTATAGAGTCTATGCTACAAAAACCAAGTAAAAAAGAGGATGGGGTCAAGCTTCTCTTTACTACACACTTATGTCAAGAGTTCAAGATGCAAGATGCACTTCAAGCCCTCACTACACTTGACGCAGTCCATGAGGGTATAGCTATGATGAGAATAGAGAAATAGGAGCTAGACTCTCTAAATTTCTCATATAATTTGACTAACTATCATTTATCCCCTATGAAAAGATAGCCATAGAGCATATAATCTACCCAAAGATACAAAAGGGTAGAAGATGAAGAAAGCTATAGTTTTGATGAATATGGGGGGACCCAATAAGTTAGATGAAGTTGATGTTTTTTTAAAAAACATGTTTAATGACAAATATATTATATCAGCACCCCAACCTATTCGCTCTATGATAGGGTATATTATTCGCAAAAGACGACTCAAAGAGGCTACACATAACTACTCTTTACTTGGTGGAATGTCACCTATTGTGGGTCAAAGCAGACGATTAGTTAAAAAGCTCTCAGAGAGAGTCGATGCAGATGTCTACTATGTTATGCGGTATACTCCTCCTTTTGCCTCTGATATTATGCCAAAGCTCAAAGAGTATGATGCCATCTATGCTATCCCTCTCTATCCACACTACTCTAGCACCACTACAAGGTCAAGCATAGAAGACCTCTACTATGAAGCCCATAAATATGGCTGTGAGGCAAAGATAAAAACTATAGAGAGCTACTATGATGATAGCCTCTACAACCAAGCGATAGTAGAACGAATCAAAGAGGCTCTTAAAGGAGCAAATAGTCAAGAGTTTACCCTTATATTTTCTGCTCATGGACTTACACAGAGAATAGTAGACAAAGGCGACCCTTACCAAAAACATATACTAGCCAATGTAGAAGTTGCAAAAAAAGAGTTACAAGCCCAAGGGATAGAGTTTAAAAGTATAGAGGTAGCCTACCAGTCACGCTTAGGTCCTATGGAGTGGTTACGCCCTTACCTAGAAGATAAGTTAGCAGAGGTTGTCAAAAGCAACAAAAAAGTGCTACTATACCCTACTTCATTTACTTTAGACAACTCTGAGACCATTGGGGAGCTTGGAATTGAGTATAGAGAAGTGGCAAAAAAGCTTGGCTTTGAAGAGTATCGTGTAGCCAAAGCACCCAACAGACATCCGCTCTTTTTGGAGTGCTTGGAAAATATTTATAAAAAAATGGGGTAAAAAATGAAAATAGGTATATCAGCGTGTCTACTAGGAGAGAAGTGTCGTTATGATGGGGCAGGAAATAAAGATGATTTTGTTGTAAACCAACTCGCATCCTACTTTGAGCTTATTCCTTATTGTCCAGAAGCGATTATATTTGGGACACCTAGAGAGTCTATACGGCTTGTGGATGTAGATGGCAAGATACGAGTCATCTCCAACAAACTCCAAAAAGATGTCACCAAAGAACTCGCAGATATATCCGAAAATCTTGCTCTTAAAGCATTTGATGACCATCTGTGTGGGTTTATATTCAAATCCAAATCTCCCTCGTGTGGAGTAGAACGAGTCAAACTCTACCAAAATAACGCAAGTAATATATGTGAGAAAAAAGCCACAGGACTCTTTGCAAAAGCAGTACAACAAAAGCAACCCTTTCTCCCCATAGAAGAGGAGGGACGGCTTAACGACCCTTGGCTCAAAGAGAACTTTTTGATGCAGATATTTGCCTATAGAGACCTCGATACATTTTTGCAGAGTGAGCCGACGATGCATAGCCTTATAGAGTTTCATACTAGCTACAAATATCTTATTTATGCTAAATCAACAGAATTTTATAAGAGCTTAGGAGTAATAGTTGCCAATAAAGATAAAAAAGCATTTGCATCTCTCCTCCAAGAGTACAAAGAGAGCTTCCTTACAGCAATAGCCCTTAAAGGAGATAAAAATAAAACTTACAATGTATTACTTCATATCTATGGCTATTTCAAAAAAGAGCTATCCAAAGAGGAAAAAGAGCATATCCTAAGCAGTTGTAATGAGTACAAAGAGGGCATTATCCCTCTTATAGCTGTGGTGAAACTACTTAATCTTTATGTAAAAAAACTTGACCAAAGTTATCTTAAAAAGCAGAAATTTCTTAACCCATACCCAAAAGAGTTAGCATTGAGAAGTGATCTGAAAGCGTATAAATAGGAGATATAAGATGAGCAGTTTTGATACTCTAGCCAATACTTTTGTGATAGGAGATATTCATGGCTGTTATCATACTCTAATAAACCTAGTAGCACAACTCCCACAAGATGCTAATCTTATATTTGTAGGTGACCTCTGCGACAAGGGTCTCTACTCTAAAGATGTTATAGAGTTTGTTATCAATCACAACTATCTCTGTGTCAAAGGCAACCACGAACACCTCTACCAAAAATATATTATAGATGCAGTCAAAAAGAATATTCATAGCCCATGGAGTAGTGACAAGAGATATGGTGGAATGCAGTGTATCAAGAGCTATAAAGAAGATAATGAACTTATCACCAAGCACCTCACATGGATAGAACAGTTGCCTACTTATATAGAGATAGGTCAATACTTTATTACACATGGATTTGCACTAGAATTTTATAAACATAGAGATGATGCAACATATTACAATGATTTTCTCCTTAACCGCTACCATAGTGATACTATTGAACCAAAAATTAATGAAAAGATTATTAATATATTTGGGCATTGTGTCTTTGAAGAAGTACAGATAGGTGAGAAGTTTTTTGGTATAGATACAGGTTGCTCTTATGGAGGAAAGCTTACAGCTATAGAGCTAACCACTCATACTATCTATCAAGAGCCTATGGATAGTAGGGATTCTAACTATCAGATGAGAGAACTTAGACTCAAAGATTTTGATGTAGAGCAAAAAAGTTTTGAAGAGATACAAAATCTCTCATTTGATAAGGATTCATTCTATAGCCAATTTGATATTGTCTCACACGAGGTTTTGGTAGCTATAGTGACAAAATACAGACATCAAGGCAGAGATGAACTCCATAGAATGCAAAAGAAATCACTTATATTTCCAAAACAACTCAAAAGAGTACTAAGAGAGCTACTATGACAACAATTACTAAAATCACAGAGATAGAATGTAGTATTGAGGAGCTTTTTGCATTTCATACAGACTCCAATAATATTAGGAAAATCACTCCTTCTAATATCAAGGTAGAACTTCTCAATAAAGATACTCAAACATATGAGGGTAAAATAGTCAAACTAAAAACAACAAAGTTTTTTATCCCCACCTACTGGGAGGTTAAAATAGAAAAACTCCAATCGCCTAATATATTAGTAGATGTAGCCATAAAATCCCCTTTTAAAAAGTGGAAACATCAGCATATATTTACCCAAAAAGAGTCTACGAGCCAACTTCAAGACATCATAGAGTATGAGATGCCTTTTGGGATATTAGGCAAGATAGTAGAGCCCCTTATACGGTATGATATTACAAAGATGTTTGAGTATAGACACCTCCAAACCAAAGAGGTCTTGGAGAGTGCTAAAAGTATATAAGTTCTCTTTCTATTTTTTTCTCTGTTTATTACGATGATAGAGAACAAAAAGTGTTACAAGGATTAAAAGTACTCCTGCTATAGGTGCTGGGAGTTTATTGAGTATAAAACCATACTGTTGAGATAACTCATCATAGACCTCATTAAAGTTTTCAGATTTTGGAGAACTCTTTGGGAGTGTTTGATTTTGGATTGGTGTAAGTTCGGTAAGAGTGCGGTAGTTACTAATATATAGATTTTTATCTCCTTGTAACTCATATACAAGAAGATTTTTTTTCTTTTCCCAACGAGTTACAGGGTCTTCATTATTCCATTTTATAAGAAGTTCTTCTTGAGATGGACTCATAGCTATATTATATTTTTCTCTCATAAAGAGATAAGTTCTAGCAATCTCTCCTAAGATATTTTTTTTAGGTTCGGCTCTTTTTTTACCAAAATCTATCTCCATATCAACTCTACCATAGAGTCGTTTCTCTCCTTGTATTGAACCATAAGCAAAATTACTTCTATCACCATTAATCTCTCCAATTGCAGGGACGAGATTGTGCATATCTGCTTCCATCTGTTGAAAATGTTCATTACTCTCTCTACACTCTTTTCGTCCACCAGATTTCCAACACGCAAGATGGTGTCCAAACTCCCAAGCAGGGACAACATGCTCCCACTCTATACGCTCTGCACGGGACTTATTTTTACGATATTCAAAACCACAACTTTCCAAAATAGGAACTAATCGCTTTGCTTTAATCTCATAATCACAGTTGCCATAGAATGTCTTTTGATGCTGACGATATACTTGTGTTGCAAGAAGCCGTTTGGAACGACTAAAAGAGTATTTTGCCGTTGCAACTGAAAAGACTTCATCTTCAATAGTAGCGATATCCTCTTCATTCATACCACTCTCATCTTGAGCTATCAAAGATGAGGAGAGCATAAAAAAGATAAGTAGTAAATATTTCATTTGAGCCTATTCTTATTTAGTTATAGATATAGTATCTTTTTTACTTTTTTTCTTGATTGGTTTAAAATCCATAGCTTTAGAGTTGTCCATCAATACAGGGACAAAAAGCAATGAGACAAAAACTGCTGCTACCGTACCAGAGATAAGTGCTAGTCCCAAACCACCAAATACTGGGTCTCCTGCAAGAAGAGCAGACCCTAATATAATAGCCACTGCTGTAAGCATAATAGGCTTTGCCCTTGTAGCAGCTGCTACTGCCACTGCTTGTTTCTTTGGCATATGATGAAACTCCATAAGAGATTTTGCAAAATCTATAAGAAGCAGAGAGTTTCTTGAGCTAATTCCAATCAAAGCAATAAATCCAATTAATGAAGTTGCTGTCAAAAAGAATGTCTCAGAGGTAAAGAAATTAGCAACCCAATGCCCTACAATAACTCCAATCAAAGAGAGGAATGAACCCAACAAAATAATACCACTAAGAGCAAAACTCTTATAATAGATAACTAAGAGTAAGAATATTAATATAAGTGCTGCAATAAATGCTCCACCTAAATCTCTAAATGTATCAAGTGTTACCTTCATCTCTCCATCCCAACGCAAAAGATACTTCTCTCCTGTTTTTGGGTCTTTGAGATGTAAATCAAACATATAAGTCGAAATACCAGGATCTTTTGTAACATTAAACTCTTTAGAGAAATGTTCTATCATCTTCTCTCTTGCATCAAGTAGAGGATACACCTGAGAGACCATATCAGTTTCAGCAATAACATTAATCATACGATTAAGGTCTTTATGCATAATCATAGGACTTGTCTCTACTTCACGAATTATTACTATCTCGCTCATAGGCACCATCATCCCTCTCATATTCATAAGGTTAAGTGACGAAAGTTTGCTCTGAAGAGTATCTAGTTTTTTATTCTCTAATCGTTTTGTTTTATCATCAAGTACCAAAAATATAGGTATCTGATCTGGTGAATCTTTGGAGTTTTTATGTGCGATTACCATACCCTCAAAAGCAAGATAGAGGATATTATTGACCTGCTCTACACTCAGACCACTTCTAGCAATTTTCTCTTTGTCTGGAATTAACTCAAATTTATTATAAATATCATCAGCCATCACATCTATATCTACAAGCCCTTCTGTATGAGCTAAAATATCTGCTGTCTCCATAGCAAGTTTTCGAGATACTGGAATATTATCTCCATAAACTTCTACAACTACTGACGCAAGAGTAGGAGGACCTGCTGGTTGTTCAATAAACTTAATAACAGTTTTTGGAACAAGTGGTTCGCATCGCTGTTTGATAATAGGTCGAATCCTCTGAACCATCAAAAATGAAGGCTCTGGTCTACTATGCTTATCAGTAAGGTTAATAGAAATTTCAGCAACATTTTCTGAACGCTTCATACCTGCACCTTTTACCAATCCTGCATAATCCAAAGGAATCCCTTGCCCTTGAAAAAGCTCTAGGTTTAGAATCTCTTTCTCTTTTTGCAAAACATCAATCACACATTGACTCACCTCATTGGTCTGCTCTATAGAACTCCCTAGAGGTGTATCTATATAGATAGAAAATGTATTATCACTTTTACCAGGAAGCATCTTGGCTAAAACCAACTTACTAGGAAACATCAAAAGAGAACCAAAAAATGCTAATATAGTCAAAAAGATAACTAAACTTTTCTTTCTCTTACTATCCAAAATACCGTATACAAAGCTTTCAAATTTTTTCATTATTTTTCACCTTTCTTAGAGCTACTACTCTCTTCATCTGGGTGACAACAGTGATCTGGCTTATGAAGCAATCTTGCACTAAGATAAGGAGTAAAAATATATGCGACAAAGAGTGAAGCAATCAATGCAACAGGAACATTGTATGGAATAGGTTTCATAAATGACCCCATCATTCCCCCAACAAATGCCATAGGAACCATGGTCAAGATAATAGCCAAAGTTGCTACATTTGTAGGAGCTCCAATCTCATCTGTAGCCTCTATAAGCAACTCATCCATAGTTCTGTCATCTACGCCATGTGCATGGAGATGCCTATGAATATTCTCAATAACAATAATCGCTGCATCCACCAGTAATCCCAAAGAAAGAAGAAGAGCAAAGAGCGTAATCCTATTCATCGTCTGCCCTGTAATATACGCTGTAAAGAGAGTAATTGCCAAAATTGCAGGAACAGTAAATGTTACAATCAATGACTCTCTCCACCCTAATGCAAAAATAAGCATTACAGCAATAATAATAATAGTAATTACAAGGTGGTGCATTAGCTCATTTACCGCCTCATTTGCACGGTGTCCATAATTTCTTGTAATAATATATCCTATACCTGCCTTAGCAAACTCTTCTTCATAAGATTTTAAAACTTCAACAACATCTTCAGATACAAATACTGCATTTGTTGATGCTAACTTTGCTACTGTCATAGTTATTTGTTTCTTTTTAGGTAGCATCTGTGTAGCATTATCTTCTGCTTTATACTTAATCATAGCACCTTGAAAGTTTTGAAAATCTATACCATTTGTTACCGTTGCAACATCTTTAAGATAGATAGGAGACCCCATATATTGAGCAACAATTACATTCCCCACATCTTCAATACTCTCAATAGCATTTTTCACACCAAAGATAACCAAACTACTCTGTTTTGTACGACCTTTTACATCAGGGACATCCACAGCCACAGATTGAATAGCCTTCATTAGTTGTCCCATAGAGAGATGGTATGCAGAGAGTTTTCCCATATCAACTTGTACATTGTACTGTGCTTTATGTGCACCCTTAAGAGTTGTTTTAGCAACATTATCAACAGCATTAATTTTTTGTTGGATTTTACGAACCATATCAAAAAGTGCTACATCCCCTACTTCACTTCCCTCTCTAGGATAAAAAGCAATCGTTACAATAGGAATATCAATATCAATATCAAAAGGTTTAATAAGAGGTTGCATAACACCTTTTGGCATTAAGTCCATATTTTGCATTACCTTATCATAAAGCTTTAGATTGGAATCTTCTCTATTTTCTCCAATATAATACATTACATTTACAACACCAAAATTCTCCATAGCCATACCATAGACATGCTCTATCCCTTTGACTTCACGGAGTTTTCTCTCTAGTGGGTTAATAATAACATTTTCTATCTCTTTTGGTGACGCACCTGGCATTACTACTACCACAGCACCACCACTAATAGCAATTTGTGGGTCTTCTTCTCTAGGCATCACCTCTAAAGCAATATAACCCATCAAAAGTAAAAAAGCTCCTAATACAGCCGTGAGTGGACTTCTAATAAAGCCTTTGGCAAACTTTCCAGCATAGTCAGTTACCTGATATTCAGTTTTTTCTTTCATTATTTATCCATTATATTTGAATCGAAATCTTAGCATACATACCAGGATATATAGAGTGACCCTTCATATCAAACTTAATTTTTATCTTAAATTTATGAGTCATTGGATTTGAACTAGGAATAATTGAACTAATAATTCCTGTCGTCGCAAATCCTAAAGAGGGGATTGTAATATCTACAACTTTATTTAAAGAGATATTTTTAAGATCTGTCTCACTAATCTCTGCAACAACCTTAAGGCTACTTAAATCTGTCAAAACCAAAGCGGGCATTCCAGGAATAGCCATCTCTCCCTCATTAAGCTTTTTGGATACAATCACACCATCATTTGGTGCAATAATTTTAAGATACTGGTACTGATTGAGTACTTCATCTTTTTTGGCAAGTGCTTGATTAACCTGCTCTTTGGCTATTTTAATCATATCTTTCATATTTTTTGCACCCAGCTCTAACTGCTCTAACTCATACTTAGAGACCATTTTTTTACTATAGAGTCTTTTATATCGTGCAAGATTTGTAACAACATTATCATATTGACTTCGATTCATCTGTAGAGCTAATCGTGCTTGGGAAATAGCCAAGTCAACTTGTCTCTCTGCTGACTCAATCTCTTTGGAATCAATTTCATAAAGTAGTTGCCCTTTTGCTACAAAGTCTCCCTCACTTACCAACATATTTTTAACAAATCCCATATATCGACTCGTCATCATTTTTTGATTATCAGAGACAACACTACCACTTAGTTCGAGTTCTAAAGCACTCACTGTAGAAACTAATATCAATGCTACTAAAGCAACTATTTTTTTCATTATTACTCTCCTGGATTTAAGATGCTATTGAGTTCAAACACCTTACTATTTCGTTTATTCTTAATTGTTTGTAGTTTAAGAAGTATCTCAAGCTGTTTTGATTGCTTAATGAGTACATCACTAATAGAAACCACACCCTCTTTATACCGTCCTCTATAACTCTCATAGACCCTTGAGGCAAATGTTAGTTGTTTTTGGTGGCTATTCAAATCTGCTTCAAGACTTAATATTTGGGTATTGAGCTGTTTTGCTTTAAGGGCTATACCTCTTTTGGCTAATTCTACTTGTGAAGATACTTGCATATTTTTCACTTTTGCTTTTTCAAGATTTGCCTTATCAATACCACCATTAAAGAGATTCATACTCACCTGAACACCTACAGTATAGCTATCTTTATCGGTAAACTCATTCAAAAACTCATCATCCGCACTGCCATATTCACCAAAAGCACCTACCATTGGTAAAAAATTTGCCTTCTCTACATCAATAGCCATTTGACTTATCTCTAAACCTAATTTAGCTTTTTGAATATCAATATTATCACGATATATATCTGATAATTCTATTTTTGGGGTAGGAGCCTTAGTGTGAACCCCTTTGATTGAGTCTACATCTTGATTAAGTAAAAACGATAAAAACTGATAGGCTAATGCTCTATTGAGTGTTGCTTGATTATAGAGACTATCAGCCTCTGCTCGTCGTGCTTGTACTTCAAGAACATCCACATCCTGAGCATATCCCTCATATTTCATAGACTTAACAATACCCTCTAGCGTATCAATATTATCCAGAATTTTTCGTAAATTAAGAATATAATTATCTACTAATGAGATATCATAATAGGTTTTTTTGACCTGAAAAATTTTAGCATTAAGTAATTTACTTGTATCCATTTGACTCATTCTATGCATAGCATGCATAATATTGCCATACTCTGTAAGTTTACCACCAGTATAGAGTGGTATTTGATAACTAACCTTAGTTTGATAGTGGTTTCTAGCATCAGGAAAATTCAAATCGCTAGGCTCTGTTGCTAACATCTGTTCTTGTGCAGAGGGGTCATTTAACATTTGTGAGAACATAGCAAAATCCCCTTCAGACATCTGCATCATGCCACCAATTCCACCAAGAAAATCACTAAAACCAAAATCACCAAAATTAGCTTCACGGCTCTGTAATTTAAATCCAAAAGCATTTAATGCATCATTTGAACGAATAGCACTAAGGGTAAGGTCAAGTTTACCATAATTCATACCATCCACCGCTTGGGCTTCATACTCTTTCATCTGCTCTTCAAACCTAGATATTTTTAACTCCAAGTTGTCACTCTTAACAATTTTTAGTGCCTGATTTAGTGATAGGTTTTGCAAATTTGCAAAAAGTGGTACTACACTTAAGACAGCTATAGAGAGGTATCTTCTCATATTCATAGAGGGCTACTCCTTTTTTGTAAGTATCAATATTTTAAACTGTAGATTATGGAAATGTAATTATTATAGTGAAGAATAGATTAAATTATGGTTAAGAGAAGTGGCTATTACACCTGAAAAGGATTTCTTAGAGCCTCTCTTTGAAGTATTTTTCTCCATAAGTCACTATCACTCCATTCACTAATAACCTGTGAAGAAAACTCTATATCATCTAGTTCTATTTTCCCCATTAAAAGACTATGAGCATCCTCTTTGAATCCCTGAGCATAGCCTGTTTGTGTCTCATGAATTATAATACTATTAAGAGTTATATTTCTCTCATTATTTTGCATAACAGTCAATTCTAAAATACGCTCGACTATCAGATATATTACTCTTGAAAACTGTTCAGCAGAAGGAGAAACAGGTAATTGTATCCAACGATTACTATAATTTTTCATAGAGTCAAGGTAGCCTTTGTCATCACCACTCCAAAGTGTAATAGAGTGGTCAAAAGAGTCTATTAACTCTTTAATAGCCAATTTCATTAGCCCAAAGTCATAAACCATTTGACCATTATCAAGATAATTAGATTCTAATAAAACCTCTATAGTATAAGAGTGTCCATGAATATTTTGACTACATCGTTGAGTAGAACATCCCCTTACAATATGTGCATTTTCAAATTTAAATAATTTTCTTATAATCACTCTAAACTCCCTGCGTAGTGTCAAATACCCGTATATGTAATCTATCACTATAGCTAAATCCATGCTTCATACAAAACTCAAAAATAGCTTTATCATTTTGCCATAGAGTATCTCTGCTCTCACCTACTGGCATACAGAAGACAGGCTTATCTTTAGAAAGACAAATAATACTCTCTATCTCTCTATATGCTGTGGTATCAACTAACTTCTTATCTATAGTAAACTTAAAAAAAGACTCTTTTGCATTCGTTGTAATAGCTTCTAGAGCATCTTTTTTTACTCTTTTTGCTTCTGGTTCTCCACTATTAGATAACTTAATAGACAACGAGTATATACACTCTTTATACGCAGGGAACTTATCAAAATCTATTGCAATAGTAGCATTTGTCTCAAAAGTTATAAAGACCCCTACAGAGACTAACCACTCAATAATCTCATAAAATACTCTGTCTGAAAAATAGAGTAATGGCTCACCACCTGTAATCACAACATGGGGTAGATAGCCTATCTTCTCAAACTCTTTTTTCATTCTATTGATAACTATACTACTCTCTTCTACCTTTTGCCACGCATGTACATAGTGACTATCTACAGCAAAATAGGTGTCACACCCATAATATTGTTCTCCATCTATCGTATAAGTAGCACCAAATCCAGGACAGTTTAAGTTACAGCCACCTGTACGCAAAAAATATGATGGCACTCCTGCATATTTGCCTTCACCTTGTATAGAAAAAAACTCTTCTG
>Ga0193954_1001204_pt1 | contig 13538 bp, 13 predicted proteins | sample BB_5_MG_FD_140340 | JGI IMG/M metagenome (GOLD analysis project Ga0193954, IMG submission 140340) | Microbial mat bacterial communities from the Broadkill River, Lewes, Delaware, United States - BB_5_MG | ecosystem: Environmental > Aquatic > Freshwater > River > Microbial mats | place: USA...
CAATTGCTGCGTAAGTTATAAAAACGGTAAACCACATATGATACGCGGGATATTCCGCGATATAAGTGAACGACAAGAACAAGATAAGAAAATTATCAAAATGGCATACTTTGACATGCTGACGAACCTACCCAATCGCTACCTTCTTAATGATCGGCTTTCGCAAGCGATGCATCAAGCGCGTCGTTATCACCAGTTGGCGGGATTAGTTTATATCGACATTGATAAATTCAAAGAGGTTAATGACAACTACGGCCACAAAACAGGTGACATTCTACTGCAAAAGTGTGCTCGTCGTCTCAAAGATTGTTTGCGCGAGAACGACACGGTATCGCGTATTGGTGGTGATGAATTCCTACTTATTTTAACTGGAATTAAATCAAGAGAGGATATCCCTAAAATTGTCGAGAAAGTACGTGTTTCCCTTGCTGCGCCATACATCATCAACAATTTACGCCTGAGTTCATCCGTAAGTATGGGAACAGCGATCTATCCACTCAATGGTGTCGATCAAGAAGCACTTTTAAATCAGGCTGATGAGGCGATGTATCTAGCAAAAGACAGTGGCGGCAATAGGCACTGCTTTTATGATGAAAAAATCAATCACAGCACAAAGATTCTTCGCTTAGCTTAATACTCAAGAACGTAGAGACATTTTATGTAACATGATAAATTGCAATATCATTTGATTACTCATGTACTATTACTGTAGGAAACAACAATGTCATTACGTATCAAAATACTTTTAATGCTATTTGTAACACTGAGTATTTACGGCATTATCGATTATGGCTTTCACAGAAAATACATCAACCCATCTTTTCTTGATCAAGAAAAAGTTCAGGGAAACGAACACATCGTACACACGATGGCAACAATAGACTTTGAAGTTAGGGGCCTTGATATTCTGTGTAACGATTGGGCGGTGTGGGACGATAGTTACGCCTTCATAAAATCACAAGGTCGCGACCTTGCCTATATTAAATCAAACCTTGGCCAGACAACATTTAAAAACAACAAACTTCTGGTTATCTACTATCTGGATAATTCAGGACATGTTCTGTGGAAGGGTACGCGAGACAACCAACCCTTCCCTCTGCCAGATTCAGAGTGGACTGTTAACAATCCACTCTTGGCCGATAGTGAGCTGTATTCTGGCTTCCATATGACCGATCAAGGTCCAATACTTCTCGTTGCAAGACCAGTGATGGATAGTGAGGAAACATTAGAACCTAATGGCCATATTGTTATGGGCCGTTTAATTCAAGGGGAAACGATTAATGAACTGATCAATCATCTTCATGGCAGCGTTTCATTTCACCCTGTTGATAGCAGCTCAAATCTCAGTACAGACGAGATTAGTTATTTAAAAAACACCAGTAGGCCACTTTTTAAACCTGTTGGTGCCAATCTCAACATTTTTAAGCTCATGCATGACATTCATGGCAAACCAAGCTTTATCCTTCACTTAACAACCGACCGCAGCACCATTCTTCATGGCTTGAAAATGATCACCTATAATGCATTGTCCAATGTCTTTTCAGGATTTATTACTATTGGAATTTTCATCCTCTTTTTGCGCAGTAATATTATTAAGCCCATCACCCACCTTACCACTCACGTTAACAGCATTAATACAGCTGATGATTTGTCTACATTCCCACTTAAAACACCTAAAGATGATGAAATGGGAATTTTGTGGCAAGGATTTAACCAGATGGTGCAACGATTACAGCGAGATCGTTTACGTCGTCTTGCAGCAGAGGAGTTGCTAAAAAGTAATCAAAAAAGGATTCAAGCCATTCTTGATACAGCTCCAGATGGCATCATTACCGTGGACCGAAATGGTACAATTGAGAGTTTAAACACCGCAGCCGCACGAATGTTCCATTATACGGTTGATGGTCTTGAGGGGGAATCGATCTCAAAACTCGCTCAAGACCAATATGGAGAACAGATCATCTCGGTGTTACAAAATTACCCCGAAACAGGTCATTATAAATGTTTCGATTCTGGCTGTGAAATGGCGGGGAAATTGTTTGATGGCGATGAACTTCCCGTTCATATGAGGGCAAGTTCCGTTCAAATCGGTGGTGAGACATTATTCGTATGGATTATTCGTGATATTTCTGAACTCAAATCCATGAATAAAAAAATGGAACAGAGCAAACGATTGGCTGCCATTGGCGAGATGGGCGCATCCATTGCCCACGAAATTCGTAACCCACTAGCAGGGATCAGTGGTGCAGCACAAATGCTCCTGAAAAGAGCCAAAGACGACAATCGTCAAGTCAGTATTCTAAATGAGATCAACATTTTGATCTCACGTATAGAAAATACAGTGAATCAAATGTTGGATTATTCAAGGTCATGGACACCGAGTAAAACACATGTCCTTCCTCTACAACTTATTCGAGAAATGGGAGTTGAAGCAGAACATAACGCTCACTTTAACAACATAACTTTTGAGTTTTCAGGCAATGAAACAACAGCTATCCCTCTTGATAAAGACTTAATTCGTCAAGTCCTTTGGAATATGTTTACCAATGCCGCAGAAGCGATGTCGAGTGGTGGAACGATTCATTGCCACACCTATGTTAATGACCGAATTTTGATCATCACCATTCGTGATGAAGGCCAAGGAATGAATGCTGAAACACTCGATAAACTATTTACCCCGTTTTATACCACCAAAATTTATGGTACGGGTTTAGGGCTGCCCATTTGTCAACGGATCATGGAGGCCCACCACGGTACGATTCAAATTGATAGTGTAGAAGAGGCTGGCACAACCATCACTTTAAGGTTACCCGTTTCGGATAGTAAAACGGAATAAGACACCTCTACAGCTGAACCAATCTCAATGCGGTTTCGCCAAAGCCATCGTTATCAGGAAAATCATTATCGCACTCGTTTGGGCTATATTTCTTAACCATTTTTCTCTCAGGAAGATGCTCATCAATCAATTGGTCAAGTCTCTCGCCGGGGCGAACGGGACCATTCATACATAACAACAGCTCCCCCTGTGGTGCAGCTAGCTCCACGACGCGCGTTAGCAGCTTTGGCCAGTGCTGGTTGGCATTAAAACTTTTCCCCTGACTTGCTGGGGGATCACAAATTATCAGATCATACGGACCAAGTTTACGTAACCGACTTTGACTTTTAAAGCATTCCATTGCCAAAAAACTTGTTGAACGTAAATCGAGATGATTCAGTTTATGATTGGTACGTCCGATCTCTAAGGCTGAACGATTCATATCGAGATTGACAACGTGTTTTGCCCCACCAGCAAGCGCTGCAACAGAAAAACTACAGGTGTAGGCAAACAAGTTCAACACTCTCTTGCCTTGCACATTTTGGCGTACAATTTGACGCCCAATCGCCATATCAGGGAAAAAACCGAAATTCTGACTGTTATCAAAACGAAGTCGATATCTCAGTCCCTGTTCTTCGGCTTCGAAACGTTCGTTTAAACTTCCCCACAAAATGCTATTTGTGACCTTCAATCTCTCTCGGCGTTGAGCCACGACAGCCTCGATCTTTCCAAGCGACTGTTGCAATATAATTTTCACCAACGCATCAAGCCATACAACGCTTCTCTCAGCATATAAGCAGACGACAATAACTGGTGGATAAGCATCAATTACCACATCTTTAAGTCCAGTAAAACAACCACCTCGCCCATGGAAAAGACGACGAATTTGATTCCGTTTCGGCAGATGACGCGGTATCTCATTTTTAATGATCAACAGTTGTTGCCATTCATCTTTACTCAAACGTTGTTTCAACATTTCCACGTACTATACTCCAAAATAACCATTGTTCTTGCTAGTTAACTCGCTCCATGCTACCAACTAAAAAATCAAATTGTGTCGATAGCGCCTGACAAAAACGGAAACTATTTATGTCCACCATCTTGCTCATTTATCCCCCCGCAACAAAGCCATGTGAACCACCTGCTGGCATTACCAAGCTTTGTGGTGCGCTGCGCGGACATAATGTAAGTTGTTCTATCGTTGATGCCAATCTTGAAGGACTGCTTTATCTTATAAATAATCCACCTCAAGCTGATGACACATGGACCAAACGCGCCGTAAAAAACCGCTTTAAGCATCTCAAAGACTTACGTAGACCTAGACTCTATTCCAATAAAGATCGTTACAACAGAGCTATTTCTGACATCAATCGTATCCTTGATATGTCAGCACGACCTTATGCAACAAAATTATCCCTTGGAAACTATCAACAAGAGAATCGATCACCCGTTAAGCATGCTGACCTTCAATGGTGCGCCGATCATCCAGAACAGAATGTTTTTCACCCCTACTTCTCTCAACGACTACCTGAACTTATCAACGAGATAAAACCACAACATATCGGTTTTTCACTCAATTTCCTTAGTCAAGCAGCGACCACCTTTGCAATGATAGGATTCATAAAAAAGCACTGTCCAAAAATTTCAATCATTCTTGGTGGCGGACTAATCACCTCATGGTTACGAAGCGATAACTGGTCAGCATTTCAAGATAAACATCCAAATTTTGACCAACGCATTGATCATATCATTGACGGTCCGGGTGAATCAGCACTGCTTAACTATATTGCTGGAATCAAGACTAAAAAACATTTCTCGCCGGACTACAGCGATCTCAACTTGAATGACTACTTTGCTCCAGGTTTTATCTTACCCTATGCCGCATCGAGCGGGTGCTATTGGAATCGTTGTAACTTCTGTCCAGAACGCGCTGAAGGGAATCCATATCTAGCGATAAAAAGCACAACAATGATCGAAGAGTTGGCACAACTTGTAGAACAGCACCAGCCAAAAATGATTCACCTGCTCGATAATGCGATGAGCCCTAGACACTTAAAAGAACTCGCCCAACATCCAGAAATATTAAATAATACACCATGGTATGGCTTCACTCGTATCACTGAGCATTTGTGTGATATTGAGTTCTGTCTAGCTTTAAAAAAATCGGGTTGTGTTATGCTTAAGCTAGGAATTGAATCAGGAGATCAAGACGTTTTAAATGCTATGGACAAAGGGGTAACGGTCAACTTAATGGGAAAAGTTCTTGAGACATTGCACCAAGCGGGTATTGCAACTTACGTCTATCTGCTCTTTGGTACACCGAGTGAAACCCACCATACAGCTCAAAAAACATTACAATTCACCCGTCAATATGCCCATTGCATCAATTTTCTAAACTTGGCTATTTTCAACCTACCACTAAGCAGCCCACAAACAGCAACACTACAAAAGCAGCAGTTTTATACCGCAGATCTAAGTCTTTATACCGATTTTGAACATCCGAAGGGTTGGAACAGGCGTGAAATCCGTAAGTTTCTAGATCAAGAATTTAAACGCGACCCTCTCATCGCTCAAATTCTACACAATGATCCGCCTCTCTTCACATCAAACCATGCGGCATTTTTTATCAATTAATCAATCACGGTTAAATTTTATCTTCAGGTATTTGAGGAAGTTGATTTAGCGCACCAACATAACGCTGCAAATCAAACACTTCACCATTTTTCATCACATCAAACACCTCAGATAAAACAACACAACCGATCAAGTCTTTCGCATCTTTCGGTGTATACCCTTCATTTATCAAGCGTACCAATGTCATGCCCGTTTCAGGCGGATCATTGGACTCAACTTGAATTTCAACGACTTCTAAAACAGCAGATTGTATGCGTGGATCAACTTCCATAACCAGTATCCTCTTTCATATTCTTTTGACGTTGCAAAAACCAAACAGTCACGACAACTAAGATTCCAATGGCATCAGTAATAAACGTTGGCCAATAGAGAAATAACGTTGCAACTGCCAGTAATAACCACTCAGCTACGGTTGTTTTCCGGATCCAATACATCATCGTTAACGATGAAAAAGCAATGGTGCCAAGAAATGCTGAGAACATACTCGAAAAAACTCCAAACCCTGTAACTGGAACTTCAGCAGACAAGATAGGATCACCCTCTTCGATCATGCCACCGACATAAACATTGACGGTTTCAATGACACCACCCTTGTCGGTTTTAATCTGATGTGACCCAGTTTCTGTTGTCAATTCGAACAATGTGTCACCTACCGCGAGAGAATCACCAACGGAAACATCAACACGGGTTACATCGGCAAAAAACGCTTCATCAGGCAAAACTCCCATTGTGATATTAGCGGGGGCACCTTGAAACAAAATAGCGGGTGTAAAGGCAAACAATAATGGCATAACATATAAGAGTTTCGCAAACTTAAATGAAGTCCATCCTGTTTTCCACGGATCAGCTCCAGCAATTGCAGCCCCTGCATACGCTGCGACACAAACAGGTGGAGTGATGTTGGAATCCTGACTAAACCAATAAACAATCATATGAGCAGCCAACACAGGAACGCCCATCTCTACTAAGGGTGGCACAGCCAATACTGCCGTAATGAGGTATGCCGCAGTAACAGGAACTCCCATACCTAAAACCAAGGAAGCTAAAGCAACTAAAAACACCGCAGCTAATAAATTCCCCTGAGCTAGGGAAATAATAATATCAGAGAATTTTAGTCCAACTCCTGTCAAAGCAATGGTTCCGACAATGATACCGATGACTCCAAGTGTTGCACCAATAATCAAGGTATTGTTAGCGCCAGTCAGAATAGCATCCCATATCTCCTTGATGCCCATTCGCGTTTCTTTACGTACCCAACTAATCACCACGCATGAAATAGTTGCCCAAAACGCTGAAAACCCAGGAGAGCGCCCCATAATCATCAACACCGTTATGATGACTAACGGTAAAGCAAAAAACCATTCGCGCTTTAAAACGACCTTCCAATTTTCGTATTCTTCCCCCTCAACACCTTGTAAACCATGTTTCTTAGCTTCGAAGTGAATCATACAAAATACAGAAAAGAAGTAGAGCAGCGCTGGGAAAATGGCAATCATCATGATTGTTGAGTACGGAGTATTCGTCAGTTCTGCCATCAAAAAACCACCAGCCCCCATGATAGGTGGCAAAAACATGCCGCCTATTGAGGCTGAAGGCTCAATCGCACCAGCAACGTGAGGCTTAAACCCAGCTCGCTTCATTAAAGGAATGGTAAAAGCACCAGTCGATACGGTATTCGCGATGGCTGAACCTGAAACAGAACCAAACAACGCTGAGGCCATGACGGCTACTTTTGCTGGACCACCAGTAGAATTACCAGCTATCGCAAGAGGAAGATCGATAAAAAACTTACCCGCTCCCGACTTATGTAAAAAAGCACCGAAGAATATAAATAAAATTACATAGGTCGCAAGAACATTTGCCATAACACCAAAAACACCATTTGGTGTTAAAAAAAGAAAGGTACATAAACGCTCGAAGCCAAAACCTCGATGGGCAATCACATCAGGGAAAAATGGTCCAAAAAAACCATAAATCAACATTGATATTCCAATTAGCGTCATCGCCCAGCCAAGCACACGACGACACACCTCAAGGGACAACAAGATTCCAACGACCGAAACCAATGCATCAAGTTCATTTTCAGCACCTGCACGATAGTTGAGGTTTTCAAATTCAGCGATCCAATAATAAACAACAAGTGCCGATGTCATTGCGTAGAGAATATCCGATAACACAGGATTATCCTGCCAGCGTGAACGCATCATCTCATCGGTTTTTTGTACTACGACAGTAAGAACAATGATTGCCGCAACTAACAACCACAACGAACCGACAGAACGAAAGGATGCATTAAAGCCATGAAGAAAGTATTGGTCAAAAATGTGATGAACATGTTTATGGAAAGCGGCCGTACTTTCATAGAAGAAAACCACCGCAACAGTCGCAGAGAAGATTGTACTGATCAAAAATGACAGAGCAATTTGAATTCGTAGACGACCAGCTGGATAAAGGAGAAAAACAAGAATGTAGGTAGCAAACACATACACACCGCGATGGTATTGTGTCGCAACAGCAGCTAAACCTGCCGTGTAAAGGTAGAACAGCACCATCGATGCACCGAGTAATGCCACCAACCATCTCCACCCTCCCGTTGGCGAACGATGTTTTTTTGCATCTTTCTCCATTAACTCCTTAAGGGCCGAATCATTTTCTGCAATGGCTATAGGCTGTTCTGTCATCATACCTCCACGACTCGTTCTAAATTAAATGTTGATAGCGAAGTCACAAAGTAACTCCGCTATCAACATTAACACTCAGAATTTTCTTAAACATAACTCAAGAAATCTTGCTACATCTGCTCTTCGTTAAGAGACAAACCGTTCTCAATCCAAAATTTAGCGGCTCCAGGACTGACAGGAGTGACAATTCCGTTTAAAGCACCAGCGATCGACATTGCTTTCGCAGTACTTTTAACTTTGACGAGATAGGATAGCCCTTTAGGTGAAAAGATATCTTTTACAGCGTTATATACATCTTGGTCATTGAGTTGACGACTAGCAATCCACAAAGCTGAATCTTGGAATGTTTTGATATCATAATCAACACCACTGTAGGTTCCTGCAGGAATGGTTACTTCACTATAAAATGGATAGTCAGTAAAAAAGCTCGATGCTTTTCCAGCTTCGACAGTTGAGAGGATCCGTACATTATTACTGGCAGCAGCTTGAATAACTGAAGAGTTAGGGAAGCCCGCAAAGACCCACATCGCATCAATTAAATGATCACCAATTGCCGATGCGGCCTTACTGTAACCAATAAATTCGATCTCCATTTGGTCCCAGAGACCAATGGAAGTAAAGTAGCGCTGCGCGGCAGCAGCAGCACCGGAGCCAGCACCACCTACTGCAATACGCTTACCTTTTAGATCACTGACTTGCTTTATGCCACTATTAGACAACACAACAAGATGCGCTGGAGCACCATAAAGATAGGCAATCGCATCAACATTGGTGTATTGGTGTGAATCTTTAGGTAAACGACCATTGCGAGCTAAATAGGTATCACCTGAATAGGCAATTCCAAAGTCAGCGTCACCAGAGTTCACGCGACGAACATTCTCAACAGAGCCAGCAGAGGCCATATTGGAGACTTCAACATCAACTAAATCTTTTGATAAACGTGATGACATGCCGTTAGAAAAATACTGAAATGTTCCGCCATCTGGACCGCCAGAAAAAGCAAGGCGAGTCTTGCCTGCCAATGCAGGACTTACAAACATTAATGAAACAACTGCGACAACACACAAAAGTGCGATATTCTTCATTATTCTCATAACTACCCCCTCCAAATACGTACGCTACAATGGATGAAAAAACAGATTGTCACCATTGACATTTATCCACCTAAATTTCATCCAACCACAACATGCTAAAGCAAATTAAGAATATCTCAATCATTACCACGTATCAACAACAAAGATCCTTTAAAGATAACATTGTTCTACTTAATAAAATAACATAGCGGAAAAATCAACAAGACAAAGAACGGATTCCAGATTGAAATTTCACAGCTTAGCACGTAGTATACTGCTGAAATTTACTTCTCATTCCCCTTGAATCTGACCACTGATCAGAAAGAATATTTTTATGCAAAACAAAGTTAGTCGTGACGAATTGGAATATGGGCTGCGTTCTTTACGACGCAAAAGAATGTTCTTATGGGTTATGATTGCGATCTATTTACCAATGATATGGTTAGTCATTGATATTGGAGGGTCAGACAAAACAACGGGTATTTTCTTTGGCTTCTGGCTTGTTTTTGTAACGATTGCTGCAAATGTAACAGCCTTTTCTCGCTGTCCTAGTTGCAAAAACTTATTTCACATGAATGGTGTCTTCCCAATGTACTTTAGGAACTGCCTTCATTGTGGTCTGCATATTAGTGGTGATGATAAAAAAAACAAATTTGAGTAGTCACACAGGTTTTAACGGTGAGCCACATTGCTTATGTAGGTAGGTACGATTTCGGTTCAGGCGACGTATTCGATAAAATTGTTCACCGCATCCGCTACACACAGCTACAAGCTTACAGCGCTGCTGATAGTTTTCAGCTAAACGCTCACTTTGTCCGGTGCGACTTGCTGAAATTCCTAACGCAAGAGCCAAAGATTGCCACCCCTGCCGATGAGCTCCACGATACGCTTTTCCTGAAAAGTAGATTAAATGATCGATAAGGTGAGCAACTTCATGCAGTAATGTATGAACAAGCAATTCCGATTCTTGATCAAACTGTAAGCGAATACAGGATGGAACTCCACTTCGAGAAACGTAACAGCCTAATGTTGTCGTTGAACGACTCCTTTTTATTGGTACTTGTGCAATTTGCCTTAACAAACCTTCAGGTTGATCAAAACAATGTTTATTGATCACGGCACAAATACGTGTCCAGACATCAACCTGCCTTGAGAAACTCTCAACGGTATGATTCAATGTTTCATTGGCAGAACAATCTATGCGTGTCACGCTTAATGCCTTGATTGCTTAAAGTACGCGTCAAGTTTTTTTGGTGAAACCTTCCCTAATCCAGTTAACGTTGAAAAAGGTAGATGGTCTAAATTGTAGCGTTCTCGCAGGTCTGCAACCATTTCTAGCCATAAATATGCGGTCATTTCAGCATCGGCTAAAGCGCGGTGATATGTTCCGCTATTTGGTAAATTTTTATAACGCACCAACGTCGCTAATTTATGGTTTGGTGCTTGAGGGTAAACTCGACGCGACACTAACATTGAACATGCAAAATTCAGCGGACGATCACAACCGATTCTCAACAATTCTGCCTGTAAAAAGTTCTGATCGAATGATGCATTATGTGCAACGAGATTCGCATCTCCAATGAATTCAGAAAATCGCCCCATAACTGAATCGATAGACTCCGCATGGCGAACCATCTCATTAGTAATACCAGTTAAGTCAGTGATGAAGTCATTTAGAAATACATTGGGATTAGCCAAACTTTGAAATTGATCGATAATCTTATTGTCTCGCAACCGGACCGCACCCACTTCAATGACACGTGCACCTTTTGCTGGAGACATTCCAGAAGTTTCAAAGTCGAGTACAATGGTATCAGGTGTTCCATTCACTGCACGAAGCATAATCATCATCCATCTATAAATCTTGTACTGCTGATAAAATATTCACGGCGTTAAAAACAAAAAAACCCACGTTACCGTGGGTTTTTTTGTTACTTCAAATTATGTACAGCAAATTATGTTAAACTATTGCTTTACAACATTTGCTGCTTGAGGACCTTTTTGGCCATCAGTGATCTCAAAGCTGACGCGATCGCCTTCAGCTAAAGATTTGAAACCGTCGCCCTGAATTTCTGAAAAATGAATAAACACGTCTGGGCCATTGTCCTGCTCGATAAAACCAAAACCCTTAGCGTCGTTAAACCACTTCACTGTACCTTCTGCCATTTTACTGCTCCTTTTGTTTCCGTAACGGAAAAACATTGTCTGTTGTGGTCATTACAAAAAGGTAATACCACAATTTTTTAAATTGCTTCACTGCTATACCATGCCGATCAACGCTTATGCAAGTTATTTTCACATTTTTTACAAGATGGCACTATTTAATCCACAGATATAATCTCAAATTCTTTATCATACTTACGTCCTAAAGTGATCACATCCCCTAGCTGCCGCCCGAGCAACGCCTTACATAATGGAGATTCAAGAGTAACAATAACAACCTCATGTTCTCTTATCTGAACTTTCAAGCCGCCAGCATCAGGACCAATAAATAACAAACGGAATGATTCATCTTCATATTCGATTCCAACTACGGCAGTCATAGCAATGGGCTGCTCATCAACAAATACTCGTAAGGCTAATTTTTTATAACAATCGATCGCCTTTCTCAATTGCTGAGCCCTGTTCGCATGCCCCTGAGCAATATAAGACGATTCAAGGCTTAAGGTGTCGTATTTATTATCTGGTTGTGTTTCAGCATTCGTCGACGCTTCATGGGCAATTTTAGCCGCAGTCATTGATAATTCAAGATCATTTTCAAGTCGTTCTATAATCAATCTTAGCAGTTCTTTTTTATCCATACTAATCTCTATCCTTCTTACACATTGATCCCTCTTTTTACTAGACTCAACCCACGTAGCACCGTAACATACACGACTTGAATTATCTTACCTATTTAAACATTACTTGAAGGGAACACCTTATGTCACAAGCTAAGCAGGGAGATCGCGTAAGCATCCATTTCATTGGCCGCCTACAAGATGGCACCATCTTCGATTCAACTCATGAAATGGAAGCACTTGAAGACGATTCATGCGGTGGAGAAGATCACGCAATTGAACCAGGTCCTGTAGAATTACTCATCGGTGGCAACGAGTTTTTCAGTCAAATTGAGGATGGTATTGTTGGTATGAAAGTGGGCGAGAAAAAAACAGTCGCTATTCCTGCTGATGACGCCTTTGGCGAGCATGATGATGACAACATTTTCACTCTAAGTCTTGACCAAATTCCTGAAGATTTCAAACCTGTTGTTGGTCAAGAACTTGAGCTTACTGCCGATGATGGTGGTGAAAGTGAAGTGGTAACCGTTATTGCCGTTACAGATACAGAAGTAACCTTTGACGCCAACCACCCATTTACGGGACAGGACTTAACCTACGAAATTGAACTGTTAGAAATTTTGTAAAACTATTTTCTCAGTGAATAAAAAAGCCCTGCAGATTTTATCCGCAGGGCTTTTTTTCTACAACATAACCTTAGCTAAATCGGTGTAATCTTCAAAGAAACACGACGATTCAGCTGACGACCATACACCGTTGAGTTATCAGCGACAGGTGAACTTTCACCAAATCCTACCGTGGTAATACGGTTACCATCGACACCATTTTGAAGCATGATCGCCTTGACGGCATTAGCACGACGCTCTGAGAGATTTTGATTATAATCTTCAGCACCACTGCTGTCAGTATGACCCGCAACAATGATGGTCGTCTTATAATATTGAGTCAAAACCGTTGCAAGACGCGCTACATCGTTTTGAGCGTCATAACGCAATTTAAACGAACCGATATCAAACTGATTGTCGGAACGGAACGTTACGTAGAGAAGATTACCATCGCGTTCGATATTAACCCCCTCAACCGAAGCCAGAGCATCCCGCATGGCTTGTTCCTGTTGGTCCATATAGTAACCTATGCCAGCACCCGTACCGGCCCCAACTGCAGCGCCGATACCAGCGCCGAGCAATGTGGCTTCAGTATCACCACCAGCGGCCTGACCAATCAATGCCCCAGTGACCGCTCCAGCTGCGGCTCCAATCCCAGCCCCCTTTTGTGTTCGGTTCATCGGTTGGCTACAGGCAGACAAAAACAGACAAATAGATACAATTAAAATTATCTTTTTCATGTAATACTCCCCTTTTACGTATAATAGATTAGAACTTATTTTCAGTATAGACACCTACCTAAAGAACGCAAGAGCGATAATGTAACAATCGCGTAAATAGCAGGGTGTTCACACTAATTTCACACTAATTTCACACATTTTACCCATTTGCACAAAAAAGCAATTGACTTCAGATAACCGTTTTGTTAGAACTAACTCCGCTGTGAGGGA
>Ga0193954_1001207_pt1 | contig 13526 bp, 14 predicted proteins | sample BB_5_MG_FD_140340 | JGI IMG/M metagenome (GOLD analysis project Ga0193954, IMG submission 140340) | Microbial mat bacterial communities from the Broadkill River, Lewes, Delaware, United States - BB_5_MG | ecosystem: Environmental > Aquatic > Freshwater > River > Microbial mats | place: USA...
CGTGCGCAGGCCAGGCCGGCTTGGCAGTCACGCCCCTCGCAGGCCGCGCCTAGGGGCAGATCTGCGCTGCTGGGAGGCACGCACTCCGCGTACATGTTCGGGCCCTCCACCACGCACTTATCACCGGCGTGGGCGCACCCGGACTGCTCCAACGGGTTGCAGGTATCGACGGGGGCGGCGGCATCCACCACGCTCGTGCCCGCGTCGCGGGGCGGCGGCATGTTGCCGGCATCGAGCAGCCCAGCGGCGTCTGAGGGGGCCGACACACCGGCGTCGGTAGCAAAGCTGTTGTTATTGTTGCCGGGCGCGAGGTTGCTTGCCTGCTCCGACCCGCAGCCGATGGCAAAGGGCAGGCTGAGCAGAGCAGCCATGATGTGGGTTCGGCGCGTCATGGGTCCCTACACCATCCTATACCGGCAGATCCGATATCCGGCGAGCCAAAGGGATCCGTTGATGGCGTTCTGGGTGCAGCCTGTCATGGACCCGCGGCCAACCCCTGATGTGCCTGCGGACAGGCCGGGGCGCCCTTGCGTTGCCCGCAGGGTCCCGCGACGATGCGCGCGGTGGGCCGCCTCTTTTTGCCTCGGGTTCATGAACTCGCTCTCGGAGAGTCACGGATCTTCGCCCATGAGGGCGGCACCAAGCCATTTGTGAGCGTGGTGGTGGTGCGCAGTCGCGCGGGGCTCGCCGCATATTGGAACGTCTGCCAGCACATCCCTGTTCCCCTCGACTCGGGGTGTGGCGCACTGCCGCCCGGGGACGACCTGGTGTGCCTCACGCATGGCGCGCGCTTTCGCGCCGACGACGGCTACTGCATTGCGGGCCCCTGCTCCGGGACCCGTCTTCAGCGGTTGGCCATGGTGCAGGACGAGGCGGGGTGGTGGGCCGAGATCGAGCCGGGGGACTAGTTCGGGTCACCAAAATCCATGGCGCCCGAAGTATCGAACTCCAGCTCATCCTCATCATCGCCCACCTCATCGTCGTCGGCGAAGTTCGAGCTGTGGTGCAGGACGAACAGCCAGTTGCCGTCGATCTGCTCGAGGATGTTCGTGGTGACCACGGTGGCCTGGAACTGGTCTCCGTCTTCGGTGTGTAGGACGACGAAGGCGATGAGGTTGACCCACGCGATGCGGCCCGTGACCTCCACGTGGATATCCTCTAGGCGGAACTCCACGGCCTGCACGGATCGCAAGATCTCCGTCCAGCTGGCCCGAACATCGTCCCAACCGACCACCAGCTCCCAGCCGGGGTGTACACACCGCACGTGGGGCGTCTTGGCCCACAATAAGGCCATGCGGTCCACATCCCTGGCCATGAACGCCTCATAGAAGGCGAGATTCGCTTCTTCGACCCGGGTCAACTCCTTGGTTAGAGAGGTAGCGTGGTCCACTGGGCTGGCTTCGGAACCCTGGGACCGAGACGCGTCCACCGTCGAAGCGGGGTCACGTGGCTTGCTCATCGATAAGGTCCACGCTACCACAACACAGGCGGGCGCGTGAGGCGTTCCCGGTGGCACGAAGCGTGGTTATGCCCAAAAAGGTGTTCTTGGTGCTCGAGCGGGGCGAGGCCTCGGAGCGAGAGTTTGAACTTCAACCCAACGGCTACCGAGCCGTCGGCCGGTCCGGCGATGCGGAGATGACCCATCAGTTCACGGTCGATGGTGATCAGGCCCTAGATGCCGAGGACCTGGCGCGCGCCGAGGCGCACCTGCAGAACCGCCACCGCGAGCCCCGGGCCGGGCCAGGGCCCCTTCGCATCAATAACTTCAGGCGGGGCTCGGACATCCTCCTGGAGGACGTAAAGATCTCACGCACCCACGCTCTGTTCTTCTTGGATGAGGACGGGCCATCGGTGGTTGATATGTTCTCCACCAATGGCACGCTCGTGAACGGCCGCCGCGTCGATGACGCCGATCTGCACGACGGGGACCTCATCCACATCGGGCACGCCCGCTTCAAGGTACGCTTTTGAAGACGCCTCGACTGCTTATTCTCAAGACTGGGATCACCGCGCCGACGGTGGTCGAAAGCCACGGCGATTACGACGTGATGTTCAAGGCGGTGCTCGACGGGCCCGACCTGCACATCGATGTTGTGGACGCTTTCTTGGGCGTGCCGCTGCCCCGGCCCCAGGCCTACGACATGGCCATCATCACCGGCTCACCGCACTCCGTCGCGGCCCCAGAGGCCTGGGTCGAGGCGCTGGCAGACTGGGCGCGCCATGCCTTCGCGGCCCAGATGCCCGTGCTCGGCGTCTGTTATGGGCATCAGCTTTTGGCCTATGCGCACGGCGGCGAGGTCAAGCCGGGCACCTGCGGCCTGGAGATGGGCACCGTCGACATCGAGCGCACCCCCGCCGGACAGGATGACCCGTTGCTGGGGGCGCTGCGGCCCGGCGAGCGCCTTCGCTTTCACGAGGTGCACGGGGATGTGGTCACCGCCCTGCCTGAGGGGGCGGTACATCTCGCCAAGAACCCGCATACCGAGCAGCAGGCGTTCCGGTTGGGAGACCGTACCTGGGGTGTGCAGTTTCATCCCGAGTTCACCCACGGCGTGATGCAGCTGTACCTCAAAGCGCGGGCCCAGCGCCTTCGGGACATGGCCGAGGCGGCGGGGCTGGATCCCGACGCTGAGCAGCAAAAGGCTGAGGCCTCCCTCAGCCTGGCGCCCGACGGCCCCGCGCTGCTGCATCGCTTCGTCGAGCTCGCCAAACAGTTGTGAAGCTAGGTCCGCCCGGACCATGCTCAGGGGGTGCGCGTCGTGGGCCCCATTCATCTTGTCTTGAGCCTTGGGGCCGCGCTCGCAGCCGGCTGCGCGCCCGTCGAATGCACAGATCCACCCGGCGCCTTTCAGGTTCGATTCGATGATCCCACCGGTGATCTGAGCGACTTCGGAGCCCACCCCTGGCCCTCAGACGCCCTCAAGCGGGCCAATGGCACGCTGCGGCTGGATCACTTTGCCAACCCCACCGAGTCGTCGACCCTCGATGATTACCTCAAGGTCATCGCCGATGAGACCTCGGCCTATGCGACCCACGCGGCAACCTACCTTTCGTTCACAGAGGCCCTCAACGAGGCCAGCTTGCCAATCGATGCCGCCGCCTCGCTTCAAGACGGCGCGAGTGTGCGGCTCGTCGACATCGACCCCGACTCCAGTCAGCGCGGGCGTGCCTTTCCGTTGGATCTTCGATGGTCTGCCGAGGCGAGCCGGCACCTGCCCAAGAACAGCCTGGTGGCCTTGCCTGTCTATGGTTCGGGTCTTCGCTCCGATACCACCTACGCCGTCCTGCTCAGCCCTGAGGTTGTCAGCAGCTCGCAAGCCAGCTTGTCGCGTGGGCCGGGGCTGCGGGCCGCGCTCACCAAGGGCTGCGCGGATAAGGTGCCGGGGTTGCTGTACGAGGCCTACGAGCCGCTTCGGCGCTTCATCGAAGATGGGCTGCTCGACCTCGATGATGTCGGGGGGGCGACGGTCTACACCACCCAACCGGCGGTGGCCGAAGTCCGGGCGCTGGGGCAGGCGGCCCTGGCCCAGCCCGTGCCCGAGGCCTCCGGCTGGACCTTCGAAGGTTCCGATGGATCCAGCTTCAAGCTCAAGGCGGAGCTCGACCTGCCAAGCTTTCAGTCCGGGGAGGTGCCCTACCGAGCCATCGCGGATGGCGGCGGCCTGAGGACTGATGCCCAAGGCGCGTACGTGGTGGATCACCAAGAGCGCACCCGCATCGGTGTGGCTCTACCGCAGGCGGTCTCCATGCCCGCTGAGGGCTGGCCGGTGGTGCTGTACAGCCACGGCACCGGGGGCGATTACTCCAGCGGCTTTTCAGACGCAGTGGCGCGGCGTCTGTCGCGACGGGGCATCGCCGTCGTGGGCTACGATCAGACCCTGCACGGACCACGGGACCCCAGCGGTTCGGACCCCAACCTCACCTTCTTCAACCTCTTCAACCCGCTGGCCGCGCGAGACAATGTGCGCCAGGGCGTCGCTGACCTCGTGGTCATGACCTCGGCCATCGAGTCGATGCGCATCCCGGCCAGCGCCACCAATGGCATGGGGGAGGTCTTCTTTGATGCAAGCCGCATTGCCTTTGTGGGGCACTCCCAGGGCGCCCTGGTGGGCGCACCCTTTGCGGCCGTGGATCCACGAATCAAGGGCCACGTCTTCTCGGGCCTCGGCGCGGTCCTGACGGTGACCCTCTTGGAGCGCGACGACATCGTCGACTTCAAGGCGCTCCTGGAGTCCCTGCTCGCCTACCCTGAGGGGCAGAGCCTCGACGAGATGGACCCTGTCCTGAACCTGATTCAGACCTTCATTGAACCGGCGGACCCCATCGCATACGCTGCAAGCTACCTTGACGACCCGCCGGGCGGCTTTCGCAGCGATGTGCTTCAGGTTGAGGGCTTTTTGGACTTTGCTTCGCCTGCGAGAGGCCAGGAGGCCTTCGCCAGCGCGGCTCGATTGCCGGTGATTGCGCCGCTTCATCGTCTGCCGCGGGCGGCGGCGCTCACGGGGCTCGACAGCCAACCTGCGCCGGCCCAAGCCAACGTCAGCGCGGCCAGCGGTCCGGTCACCTTCGGCCTCATTCAGTACCCCGAGGAGACGCACTTCCCGATCTTCGATAACTCGGACGCGAACCGGCGGTTTGTGGAGTTCGTGCGCTCCGTGCTTCTGGATGGGCGCGGAATCATCCCCTAGAGCCCGTAAAACCCCAGCCCTCCAGTCGGACATGGCGAAGTCTGTGCCACCTCGGCCGCTGGCTGTTAGCATCCCAGCGCCGTGAGCGTCATTGGCAGTGCAGCGCGGGTCCTCCACGTGCTCATCACCGGGATCTGGTTGGGAGCGGGGGCGCTGTGCATCCTGCTGGTCTTCCTCGTGCCGGAGACCTTGGACTCTCGCCAGGCGGCGGAGGCCGTCTTGTCGGCCACCCGAGCCCGCCTGGACCTGTTCGGCCTGCTCGCGGGGCCGGTGTTGTTGCTCACGCTGGCGGTGGGTTGGGTGCCGCTGATGGTGCGGCTGAAGATGCGCTTGTTCGTGACTTTGGCGGGGACTGGAGCGGCTGCGCTCAGCGGACGCTACTTGGTGCCCAAGATGCGTGAGGTCATGGATGCGATGGGCCGTCCGCTTCAGGATCTGCCCTCCACAGACCCGCTGGTGAGCCAATATTTGGAGTTATCGGTGGCCTCGCTGGGCACCCTGGGGGTGCAGGTCCTGGCCGCGCTGTTACTCGTGATCACGGCCGTGGCCGCTGGCAAGCCCAAGAAGCAGAGCTACGGCATCGAGCTGTAGCCCCGCCCTGGGGGGGGGGACTCAGCCCTTGGCGACGGCCTTGCCGTCGACCCACTTGTAAAAGCCCTCGCCGCTCTTCTTGCCGAGCTTTCCGGCCCGCACCAGCATGCGCAGCAGCGGGGGCGGGGCGAACTGAGGGCCCAGCTCCTTCGTGAGGTGATCCGCGATCGCCAGGCGCACGTCGAGGCCCACAAGGTCGGTGAGCTTGAGCGGGCCCATCGGGTGCCGGTAGCCCAGCTCCATCGCGGCGTCGATGTCCGCCGCTGAGGCGACGCCCTGCTCGAGCATACGGATGGCCTCCATGCCCAAGATGATGCCGAGGCGGCTGGTCGCGAAGCCCGGCATGTCCCGCACGACGATGGGGCTCTTGCCGATGCGTTCAGCGAAGGCCTTGGCGCGATCGAGTTGAGCCGCCTCAGTTTGCTCGGCGCCAACGATCTCCAGCAAAGGCATAATCGGCGGCGGGTTGAAGAAGTGCATGCCCAGCACTCGCCCGGGGTTGTCGCAGGCCGCGGCGATCTCCGTCACGGATAGGGACGATGTATTTGAGGCCAGTAGGCAATCTGGGTTGCTCTTTGCGATCTCGCCGAAGAGCTTCTTCTTGAGGGCCATGTTCTCGGGCACGGCCTCGACCACCAGGTGGTAGCTGGGCACCTCGCCCCAATCGCCAGCGCCGGTGATGCGGGCCTTGGCGGCATCTGCCGACTCGGCGTCCAGTTTGCCCTTAGTGACGGCCTTGGCAAGAGAGGCTGCGATTCGGCTGAGGCCCTTTTCCAGCACCTCGGGGTTCACGTCCGAGAGCCGAACATTGCAGCCGGCTTTGGCGCACACTTCGGCGATTCCGGCGCCCATGGTGCCGGCGCCAATGACCAATACGTTGTTGATTCCGTCGCTCATCATTTTGCCTTCTTTGCTTTGCGATCCAAGAATGCCTGCATACGTTGGGATTTGTCCTCGGACTCGAACAGCATGCTTTGGCCGAGCACATCGAGCGCCTCGAAGCCGGGATGGGCGCGGGCCGAGGCATTGATGGCCATCTTGCTGACCTGAACGGCCAGCGCGCCCTGCTTGGCAATCAGGCTTGCGGTTTCGATAGCCCGCGTCAGTACGTCATCGTCGGCCACCACGTGGTTCACGAGGCCAATGCGCTCGGCCTCCGTGGCGTTGATGATGCGCCCGGTGAAGAGCAGCTCCTTGGCCCGGCCGAGCCCCACCAGCTTAGGCAGGCGCTGGATGGCGCCGGCGCCGGCGATGATGCCGAGGCCCACCTCGGGCTGCCCGAGCTTTGCGCCTTCGCCCGCGATGCGGATGTCGCAGGCCATGGCCAGCTCGCAGCCGCCGCCCAAGGCGAATCCGCGAATCGCGGCGATGGTTGGGATGGCTTGGTCCTCGAGGCGGCGGAAGAGGGCGGCGTTGATCTTGCGCAGCGCATCCTCTCGGCCGCGCTCTTTGAGCTGGGCGATGTCCGCGCCGGCCGCGAAGGCCTTGGTGCCCGCGCCCGTGAGCACGATGGCCCGTACGTCGGGCTCTTGGGCGACCTGGTCGAGCATGCGACCGAGGTCCTGGATCATCTCTAGGTTGATGGCGTTTCGAACGTCAGGGCGATTCAGGGTGACCTGGGCCACGATCCCGCCATCGACCTCGAGTCGTTCGTAGACAATAGTCTCGTAGGACATCTCCGCCGGTTTAGAGGATCCGGCGCGACGGGTCCATCATTGCTGAGACAGGGCGGTGGTGCTGGTCTGGGGGCCGCAGGCGCCCTTTTGAACCGTGGGTTTGGAGATGTCGGAGACGAAGGCGATGTCAAGGTCCTCGCCGGGCATGGAGGGGGTGTTCTCACCCTTGAGTTCCAGGGTCGCCGCGTCTTCGCCGTTGATCAGCGAAATCGTGAAGTCCTCACCGTACTCAAGGTCGACACCTTCGCCAAAGCGGCCGCCCGTGACCCGCACGGACACACCTTCAGGATTCTCTGGAGCGGGGCTCAGGCGATAGGTGCTGGTGACCACCAGGTCCTTCGCGATGCGCTCCAGCGTGGCCCCAAAGTTGGCCTGGCAGATGGAGTCCACCAGGCAGCCGGAGCGGGTGCCCTCGGGCGCTTTGCAATCTGACTTGTCGATGCCGATGTCTGCGTCGACGATGCGGTCCTCGACAGCGCGTGCGAAGCGCACGTAGCGGCTGCCGCCCTTCGCCGAGCAGCAGTCGGCCACATCGTAGTAGGTGCACCAGGAGCAGTTCTCATTGTTCCAGTACTGCAGCTCGGTATTCTCGCAGCGGCGCTGGTTGCTATCGCAGTACTCGCCCGCGGGGCAGGAGTTGGTCGCGCCGGGCGTGCAAGGTGTCCTGCTGCCCGGGGCGGGCGGGGTGTCGCAGAGGCTGCCGCAGGCCGCGCCCTCGTTAATGCTGCAGTCCGAGGCGTCGCCATCGACCGAGCCGATGATGGCCGCGATGCGCACCTGAGAGGGGTCCTTGAAGGCGGCGAGATCTTGCACATACTGGCTGATCTGCACGTTGTCGGTGTCCTCCTCATCCGAGACGAAGATGATGACCAGGTTGGCCTCGGGGCGAAGGAAGCCTTCGTTGCATTGCCCGGGCGCGGTCTGCTGAAGGGCAGAGCGCATCGACTTAAGACCCGCCTCGTTACCGGAGCCGCAGGAGCCCACGTCCACGTTGGCCTGAAAGTCCGAGATCTGCTCTTCCTTGGGCTGGTCGGAGCGGATGATGCGTCGGTCGGCGTTGGGCCCGCGGAAGCAACCGTGGGCGAGGCCCGGCAGCTCCGTGCAGCTGTCCCCGCTGATGCCGGCCAGTGGCCGGTAGCTGCTGGTGTCGTCGTAGCTGATGGTCACCTTGCCATCCCGCTCGCCGCCGCTGGTGTCCTGGTCGGTGCTGACGATGGCGATCTGGTAGTCGCCGCCCCCTACGATCTGGTTGATGAAGAACTCGAAGTTCGCGGCGAGGTTGGCCTGCTCATCCGCCATGGAGGCTGAGTTATCGACCACGAAGAGGATGTCCGCAGGTACGGGCTCCGCGGCCGGCACCGTGATCTGGGACTCCGTGATGCCCTCGGGACACTTCTGTTCGAAGGTATAGCCCTGGCAGCCGAGGCCGCCGAGCAAGACGCCCATGCCCACGAAGATGGGAAGTTGCAGATGCCTCACGGATTTCATTCAACCCCGTGCACCCCTGTCGACGCAACGGTCCTGATGCGCCAAGCCCTCAGCATCGGACGGCTGGCCGATGTGGCGCCTTGACCCCGCGCGGTCGATGACCGAGAGGAGGGCCATGCTCGACTTCCGTGATGTAGGGGCGAACCTCGAGACGTACCGGGAAAAGCTGGCCCGCCGGCCGACTTTTGATACCGGCCTGCTCGACCAGGTGAAGACGTTGTGGGAGGCGCGGTCCGCGGCGATTACGGCGACCCAGGATCTCCAGGCTGATAAGAATGCTGCCGGCAAGGAGATGCAGCGCATCTTCAAGGAGGGCAGCAATGAAGAAAAGGCCCAGGCCCGGGAGCAGCAAAAGCAGCTGTCGGCCGCCATCAAAGAGGGTGAGGCCAAGGTCAATGAGGCCGAGGCGGCGCTGTCGGCCTTGATGCTCGACATCCCGAACGTGCCCCACGAGAGCGTACCGGACGGTGCGGGCGAAGAGGACAACCAGGTTGTTCGATCCTGGGGCGAAAAGCCCAGCTTCGACTTCGAGCCCAAGGATCACGTCGACATCGCCGAGGGGATCTACAAGCAGCTCGACTTTGAGCGGGCTTCCAAGATCTCCGGCGCGCGCTTCGCCGTGATGTACGGACAGCTTGCACACCTCGAGCGGGCCCTCGCCCAGCTCATGCTGGACACCCACGTCGTGGACCACGGCTACAAAGAGGTGAGCGTGCCCTTTGTGGTGAACTCGGCCGCGCTGACCGGCACGGGCCAGCTGCCGAAGTTCGAGGACGACCAGTTCAAGGTGCCGTTTTCGGACAGCACCGACTACTGGCTCATCCCCACCGCCGAGGTCCCGGTCACGAACCTTTACCAAGATACGATCGTGACGCCGGCCGACGGCCCGCTGCCGCATGCCTACTGCGCGCACACCGCATGCTTTCGCAAAGAGGCGGGCTCGGCGGGTCGCGATACTCGCGGGATCTTGAGGCAGCACCAATTCTTCAAGGTGGAGATGGTGCGCTTCGTGGAGCCCGAGACCAGCCACGACCAGCTCGAGCAGCTGGTGAGCCACGCCGAGCGCATCCTTCAAAAGCTGGAGCTGCACTACCGCGTGTCTTTGCTCTGCACAGGCGACATGAGCGCCAACGCCGCCAAGTGTTATGATCTTGAGGTGTGGCTGCCGGGCCAAGACAGCTATCGAGAGATCTCCAGCTGCTCGAACTTCGAGGACTTTCAGGCTCGGCGTGCCCGCATTCGCTACAAGGCGGAGGTCAAGGGCAAGGCGCGGCTGCTGCACACCCTCAATGGCTCCGGGGTCGCGGTCGGTCGCTGCATGGTGGCGCTCATCGAGCAGCACCAGCAAGCGGATGGTCGCGTACGTATCCCCAAGGCCTTGCAACCCTACATGCGAGGCCAAGAGTGGTTAGAGCTGCCCACGGCCGAATGATTGCAGGCTGTCTTGCAGCGCTGCTCGGCGCCTGCGGATCCGAAGAGGGACCCGCCGACGGCGGTGTGGCCGCTGATGTGCCCGCCATTGGTCACGTCGAAGTGGGCACCGGGATCGTCGAGTTCGAGCCCCTGCTGAGCGAGGTCACGACGCCCCTGGTGCCTGGGCCCCAGGGTGGAGGTCGCTTCGAGGGGCACCATGTGTGGGCTGCGTTGCGCCTCGTAGACCTGGATCCTCAGTCCTTGAGCACCTACTCGATTCGGATCTTCGACTCCGAGGGGGCCTTGGCGGCGGAGTTTGTGCGCGACATTACAAACGCCCCGTTTGAGCAAGACGCTGAAGGTCGCTGGGTCCTGGCCGGGCTCGCGCCGCGACTGACGGACTGCTGCCAGGTGGCGGAGCAGACCTTCACTTTGGTGGGCGTCGTTGGCTTTCCGGATGGCGGGCAGCTGCTCGAGCGTGCCTTTGGTCGAGCCGGCGCCTGCAGCGTGCCCTGTCCCTAGGAGGGGGGGCGCACAGGCTTTAGAGCAGACTCAGTTGGCCGTTCGGTGCCGGCCTTCGAAAGGTCCTGGGGTGCAAGGGCCGGGCCCTACGTTGCTGATTGAGCCCGAGGCGGCGCACGTGGGTATCAAATATCGCCCGGGCGGCCTCAGCGTAGGCCCCTTGGCCCCGCATTCGGGTGCCGAAGCGTGCGTCATATAACTTGCCGCCGCGTGTGTCTCGCACCCGGCTGAGAACATGCTCGGCGCGTAAAGGCAGCTTGCGCCTCAGCCCGGCCGCGAAGACCTCCTTCACCTCGGCGGGCAGCCGCAGCATGATGAACGAGGCCCGGACGGCGCCGGCCTCCTGGGCCCGCTGAAGCAGGGTGGGGATATCTGAATCCGAGAGCCCGGGAATGACGGGCGCAACATTGATTCCGACCTCCAGTCCGGCCTCGGCCAGCCGGGCGATGGTCTGCATGCGGCGGGCCGGGGAGGCTACGAAGGGTTCGACGGCCCGGGCCCGCTCCAGGTCCCAGACCGGGATGCTCACCGAGACGGTCACGGTCGTGACCTCGTGCAGCGCGATGAGGAGATCGAGGTCCCGCTCAACGAGTGGGCTCTTTGTGATGACCCCGACCGGGTTCCGCGCCTCCAGGCATACCTGCAAGCAGCCCTGCGTCAACTTGTAGGCGGCTTCGAGTGGCTGGTAGCAGTCGGTGACCCCGGACATGAGCAGCAGGTCACCTTGCCATTTGGGTCGCATGAAGGCTTCACGAAGCAGCTGCGGCGCGTTTGGCTTCACGACCAGCGTACGCTCGAAGTCCGTGCCCGCGCCGAGGTCCAAATACTGGTGACTGGGCCGGGCGTAGCAGTAGGTGCAGCCGTGAAAGCAGCCGCGATAGGGGTTCAGGGAGTAGTCAAAGCCAAGATCGGGGCTGTCATTGTGGCTGAGGATGCTCCGCGTACTGTCCTGCAGCACGCGGAGTTGAGCCGGCGGCGCATCGCCCTCAAGGTAGTCAACCGTGTCGCTGTTCCAGGGGTTGGGTGGGTTATCGACCGGGCGCGGCACATCGCCAGCGTGACTGATTGTATGTTCAGTGTCGAGAGGGCTAGTCCCAGAGCCGGTCGCTGCCGAGGAAGCTGGCCGGGCTTTGAACGATGCTGACACCGGGCGGCAGGTCCGTCTTCAGCCGCTTCGCGTGCGCTCCGGTCAGGTAGATCATGCGCGGGTTCAGCATGGGGCCCATGAGATCCAGGGTGCGCAGGACACGCTTGCTCCACGCCTTGACCCCGACCGCTTTCAGGGCGGCGGCGCCGACATAGTCCTCATAGCTGTGCTTTTTGCGGAACGGGTGGGGCCCCAACGAGAAGTTGGGCACCATCCGGCCGTCCAAGAACAGGGCGGAACCAAACTCGGCATCGAGGGTCAGCACCAGCTCCACGCCCTCGCCCTCGATGACACTCAAACCCTTGATGTCGAAAACGCTGGCCACCTTTACGAGGCACTCCAGCTTCACCTGGAGCTGGCGACTCAGCGGGTAGTCCTTCCAGGCGCTGCCCAGAGGCGAGCGTGTGATGATGCCTTCGCGCACCACACCGGGAAAGCCGACAGCGACGCGCTCGAAGTTCTTGTACTTGCTGGCCAGCTGCACGATCGCGTCGAGCACCTTGTCGGGATGGGAAGCGCGTTGCACGCGGGTGCTGTGCCGGTCCGACTTGGACTCGCCGCGCGCGGTCAGCAGACTCGAAGTAATACGAGGGCCCCAAACCTCAACGCACAAGGTGGGCCGACGCACAGACATCTCTGCCGTCATAGTCGATGAATTGAAATGAGGGAACCTTGGGCTTGGACTTAGCAGGCCGTTGGACCCCTACTCCCCGGGCGGGAGTTGCAGTCGGATGGTGTGCGGGGAGAACACGGGTCGGTCTTGCAGGGCGTCCATGTCGATGCTCGGTTTGACCTGAGGTCCGCCCGACGGCATCTGGCTCGGCGCAGTCTCGGTGGGCGTGGACTGTCCTTTGGCGTCCGCGTCGGGGGGCGCATGACCCTGGGGCAGGGTATGGGGGGCCACCTCCACCGGCGCCTCGATGGTCACCGGAGGCTTGACCGGTTGATGCTCGGCCATCTTGGTCCACACCACACCGCCGACCACGAGGCCCACCGCGAGTCCGACGATCGCTGCGCCCTTAGCGATGCGCGCCGCCAACGAGACCTTGTTCGTAATCGCCTTTCGGGCGGACTGAACGGCCGCCCCGTCGGCGGCCTTGGGGCTGTCCAATCCGTCGACCGGCACGTCGACCGCCGGGGGCGTGGCCGCCACAGGTTTCGCGGGCGGCAGATCCGGGGCGGGCGCGATGTAGGGCTGCCCGCCGGGCACGCTGCGGTCGTTTACGTTTGGCACGTCTGCATTATCGCAGATTCTGCGAGGTCGTTGTGTGTCTTACATGTGCTGACATCCAGGCCGGTGTAAGTGGCGGATATTATTGAATGCCCCATGTGGCATTGAGGCGCTCGAGCCCCTCATACCCTGGATATTGGCGGGCCAGCCGCTGTCGGGTCGCCAACGCGGCCGGGCGATCGGCCAACGCCCATTGGGCCAGGGCCAGGTTGAACAGCAGGTCGGGGCCTGGGTCGACGCGCTCCGCAAGGACGGAGTAGTCAGCCAGGGCCTGACCGAGGTTGTGGGCGCGATGGTGCAGCGCCCCGCGGTTGTAGCGGGCGCGAGCGTGGCCCGGCTCAAGGGCGAGGGCACGGTCATAGGCCGACAAGGCTTTCGGGGCATCGCCGGCGCGCTCCTGTAGAAATCCCCAGGCGTACCAGCCGCCCGCGTCCAGCCGCTCGGCTTGGGCGAAGGGCCGCAGCTGTGCCTCGGCCTGCGTCAGTTGGCCCAGCTCAAATTGGGCCCGCCCCAATCCAAGCTGAGCGTCTTCAAAGCCCGGGGCGATCTCAAGTGTTCTCGAAAAGCCGGCGGCCGCGGCCTCGAAGCGCTCCAGCTTCAGATCGACAGCCCCTCTCCAGTAGCGCGCATAGACATTTGCGGGCTGAAGCTGCACGGCGCGTGCTGCGAACTGATCCGCGAACTGCAGGTTATCTTGCGAAAGCTCCAGCGCAGCTTGGTTGATGGGGCAAAAGGCATAGCCGGGCCACAGTTCGGCGCATCGCGCGTAG
>Ga0193954_1001208_pt1 | contig 13519 bp, 10 predicted proteins | sample BB_5_MG_FD_140340 | JGI IMG/M metagenome (GOLD analysis project Ga0193954, IMG submission 140340) | Microbial mat bacterial communities from the Broadkill River, Lewes, Delaware, United States - BB_5_MG | ecosystem: Environmental > Aquatic > Freshwater > River > Microbial mats | place: USA...
ACTTAATAAAGTCCATCATATTTGCTAATGATGTGATAACTGTAAGTTCTTTGCATAGAAATGCAGGAGCTGGTGGAGTGTTTTTAGCTCTTGCTTGTGACTATGTGGTGGGAAAAGAAAATACTGTTTTAAATCCACACTATAAAACTATGGGTCTTAGTGGTAGTGAGTATCACACCTATTCTTTACCTAAAAGAGTAGGAAAAGAAAAAGCTGATGAGTTACTGAAAAATTGTTTACCACTAAGTATACAAAAGGCAAAAGAGATCGGTATGATTGATGAGGTGTTTTCCCACAGCAATTATTTTGAAACTTTGCGGTCTTATGCACAAAGTTTAATTGCAGATGAAGATAAATATGACGATTTTATTTATGATAAAGAGGACTATTTAGAAGAGAACAAAGAGTATATAAATCACTGTAAAGAAAATGAGATACAAGTGATGTATCCAGAGTTTTGGAAAGAGGAAAGTTTATTTCATAAACTTAGATATGATTTCGTATATAAAAAAGTTCCTACGATTACACCCAAAAGATTACAAATACAATAAAAGGAAAAAACAATGCATGAATATAGTATAGTACAATCGTTACTTAATAGTTGTGAGGAAAATGCAGAACAAAATAATGCGACAAAAGTGATAAAAGTTGTTGTTAAAATAGGTGTTATGAGTGGGGTTGAACCAAACTTACTTCAAACTGCTTTTGATACATTTAAAGAAAATACCATCTGTGATAACTGTGAATTTATTATAAATATACAAGCCATAGTCATAAAATGCAATAGCTGTAAAAAAGAATCTACTTTATCAAAAAATGAATATAACTGCCCACACTGTCAAAGTGTAGACATAGAAGTTCTTGATGGTGAAGATATGTATCTTATGCAATTAGAATTAGAATAATCCAATCTTATTTTTCTATATTTTCTTCTTCCGATTTTGTTCTTAACATTGTCATATATGGAAGTTTTCCTGGTAATTTTATAGGATTAACATTTCCACTATGTACAGATTCTAACTCTTTATCAGATTCTGTGATGATTTTATTAAATTTGATATAATATTTACCATCTTCTTTCTTATATATAGCCCCAAGCTCATTTTCAACCTCATCAATAGTTACATTTAAAGGTGCAAAAATTTCTATCTCGTCATTTGGGTACACTTTATATTTACATAAAAAATGATCTTCATCTGATTGCACTAATCCAGTAACTTCATAAGAACCAGCGCTTAATGCGTACTCATAATTTTGGGTATCATTTTTATCAAATGGTTTATGCACCAGATAAGCATCTGTAAATCCACGATTTTTTGTAGTATTTAATTCATCTTGATATTTTTGAGCTTCAAAGTTGTCATTTTGAGCATCTTTTAAAGCCATACTATAAGCATATGCTGTAACTGCTGCATAATAAGGTGACTTTGTTCGACCCTCGATTTTTATACTATCTACTGCACCACTATTTACTATCTCATCTACATGTGAAGCTAGATTCATATCTTTTGCATTAAAGATATATGTCCCAACACCTGGATCTTCTTCAAGTCTAAATAGTGAACCATGATCTTCATTTCCAGCATATAAAGTATACTCAAATCTACAGTCATTAGCACAAGATCCTCTATTTGGAACTCTTCCCATTTGAACAGCACTTACTAAACAACGTCCTGAATATGCAAAACACATAGAACCATGTACAAATATCTCTATTTCTAAATCTGGTAAATGTTTTTTGATCTCTGTAACATCTTTTAAACTAATCTCACGTGCAGCAATTATCCTTCTTACACCCATATCATAATAGACTTTTGCATCAAGATAGTTCATAACATTTGCTTGAGTTGATAAATGAATAGGAATCCCTGGTGCTAATTCATGACAAAGAGCAACAACCCCAGGAGTGGCAACAATAAGTGCATCTGGTTCTAAAGCTGCTACATTTGCAATATGTTTTTTCAGTAATTCTACTTGAGAATTAAATGGAAATCCATTTATTGTTACATATACTTTTTTGCCCATTGAGTGAGCATAATCTATCCCCTCTTTAAATGTCTCCATGGTAAACTCTTTACCACTTCTTATTCGTAAACTAAAGTGACTTACTCCACCATAGACTGCATCTGCACCATAGGCAAATGCTATTTTTAATTTTTCTAAATTACCTGCTGGTGATAATAGTTCAATTTTTTTCATTTTAACTCCAATTTATGGTTAAATATTTTTCGCATTTTGCCTTTATACTGCTTAAAAGCTATTGATATATTTAGAGTAATAATTCTCTACACTATAACTAAAGGTAAAGTGATTTTAAAATTGGCACCTTTATAAGCTTTATCATTATATGTATACTCTACCGTAGAAGCATCTAAGTCTCCATGCATACCATCAACTATCATATTATATGTCATATGCAATCCCACACCTGTCCCCTGTGATTTATGCTTTGTTGTAAAGTATGGTTCAAATACTCGAGATAATACATCATCTGCAATTCCGCCACCATTATCCCTAAATTCAATGATTACACTCATATCTTTTTTATACCCAGTAACAAATAAGAGTCTGTTATCCTCATCAAGAGTCATTAAAATATCTTTTGCATTGTTGAAGATATTAATAAAACATTGTACTAACTCATTTGCATAGCCATCTAACCAAATTGCATCATCAACATCCTCAATAATTTCTATATTATATTTTTTAACTGAGCTATGAACTAATTGTAAAAAAATATTTATATCTTCTTTTAAATTATAATGTATTTTTTCATTATCTCCACGGATAAAATTTCTAAAATCATCTATGGTTCGAGAAAGGTGTTGTGTATTTTCATCTATTATATTACAGTTTTTAATAAACTGCTCATCACTTAATAAACCATATTCTTTTTGCATTAACATACCTGTGGCACTTGTAGAAATAATAGAAAGTGGTTGTCTCCATTGATGAGCAATATTTTCAATCATATCTCCCATAGAAGAGAGTTTTGAATGTTCAAATAATAGTTTGTCCTTTTCAATTTGTTCTGTGATATTTTGTAAAGTGATAACAATCTCATCATTATTACTAATCAATGTTCCACTAATTATGAAAAAAGTAATAACATTATTAAAATCAATACTTACATTATGAGTAATAGTCTGTTTTTCTACTAAATGTTCATACCATACTTTACCATCAATTTTTTTATCTAAAGGAAATGGTTCATTATCAAAATCTAAAAAATAGTCATCTAGTTTTTTTTCACTTTCTAAATATTCATTTTTCGTAGAGAAATTTAAAAAATCAAAAAATTGACGATTTGCATTCAGTAATCGTCCCTTTTTTATTACTAAAATGATACTAGGATTTTCATCTAATATTTTTTTAATATATTCTTTTTCTGTACTAAGTTCTTTTGTTCTTTTTGTAACTTTATCATCTAAAGTCTGATTTATTCTATTGAGTCTTTTAGTAAATATATATACTATAAATAACATACTTGAAAAAATAAAAAATGTGATACCTGTTAATAAAAGAAATGTCTTATTTGCTACTTGTAAATCATCATCTAAAGGATATGATGTAGACAAAATTGCACGAATATTTCCCTTTTTTTCATAAAAACCATTTTTGTCTCCATATAATTCAATAAGACCTTTTGGCGCTAAGTTAGGATTTGAGTGACACTTCATACACTTTTGTGTTGTTCTTTTTGTAGGCAATACATAATACAATGTAGTTCCTGTCTCATTTTCTATTATTTCTGTAAACTCTGTCATTTCATTCTTGTTAAATTTTTTCAATAATAATGATTCATGTTTATCTGCTCTGTTTAATGGATTTCTAGGATTATCGCTAGCAAATCGTATCGTCACAGGTTTTTCACCTAACGATTCTTTTAATTCATTATACATATGATTTACATTACGTGCACTAAAAGTTGATGATAATACAGCAGGATGAAAATATTCAGAATCAATAGCACCTTCTTCTTGAAGTCGATATATCTCTTCTTTTTGTACTTTACTTACATAGTTTCTAAATGCCTTATATTGTAATAGAAGTTCGTTGATTTTTCCTTTTGCATTACGAATAGCATTTTCTTCGGTTTTTTGATAATAAACAAAAGTTAAAATAGAAAAAGAAAGTATAGATAAAAGAACGATATTGGTAAATTTTAAACGATACAAGTATAAGACCTTTATAAAAATATAATATTACATAATATCTTGTATTGTATAGTCTTATATCTTATAGTATTCTAATTTTTATATATAATCTAAAGTTTCTATTCAATTTTACAAAAAAATATAAATTATTCACTTTCTTTAATAAGCCCCGCTTCTTTAAGAAATGGGCTGAAAATAAAATCAAGTTTTTTTACTCTATCATAAGAAGCATAACTTAGATATAAAATATCTTTAGCACGAGTTACAGCAACATAAAATAACCGTCTCTCCTCCTCTAAACTCCCACCTTTACTCATCAGTGTACGATTTGGAAATCTTCCATCCATAAGGTCTACAACATATACTTCTTTAAACTCTAAACCTTTGCTTGCATGAACAGATAAAAGGTTTACACCCCCACCCTCACTCATCTCTCCACCACCTAGAATCATAGCATTGATAAAATTATTTAAATTTGTATGTCGGCTTGATAATTGTTTTAATGTCTCAACTCTTCTGTGCGACTTTAGTTTTGCAGAGCTTTTAATACTTTCGTTAATAGTTCCATCTTTTTGTTTTGCTCTATGGGTACAAAGTGTTTCGATGATAGTTTCAAAAAACTTATGTTTTTGAATATGTACTATCATATTTTTTGGATTTTGGATTCTTTTTAATTCCTTTATTAGTGTATAAAAATCATATAGAAATATTCCACCTTCTAAAGTCAATTTTGGGTGTTTTAAAATATTGTTATTTAAAAATCTCACATCCCAACCTAAATCTTTAAATTTAGATACACTTCCCATCTCTATAAAATCATCAAACAATCCAAGTTGCACATTGGTTACTTTTCTACTTTGGTATGGTTTGATAATAGAGTTATCAGGATTTAATAATCCATGAAATAAATTACCATGCCCTACTCTTAATAAAGCTTCAAAAATATCTTTAGCTATAGCTTTCCCTATATTTTTTCCATACTCAATTAAATGTATAAATGCCATCATATCGTTACTATTTACCATCAATACGATTAAATCAAGGATAACTTTTATCTCCCTAGAATCAAAAAAACTATGACCACCTTTACGTTTACACTCGATTCCTGCATCTCTTAAATTTGCCTCAATTCCATCTGCACTTGAATTATTTCTATAAATAATAGCCATATCTTCAGTTTTATTTTTTGATTTTACGATATTTTGAGCAATATATTCATATTGTATATATAACTCATCAAACTTTAAAAGTTGAGGAATATGATCTTTCTCTGGTCGTACAACTTTTAGAGACTTTTCATAAATTCGTGGATTGTTTTGAATCACTTTATTAGCAAGATCTAAAATAGGTGCAGTAGAACGATAGTTTTTATCCAGTGTAAAAATTGTTGCACTTTCATATCGTGTATCAAAAGAAGATATAATGTTTATATCACTTCCATTAAAAGCATAAATACTCTGATCATAATCACCCACACAAAATAAACTTTTAGGCTTAAAACCATCGAGCAATTTACCTTGAAGAGGATTGGTATCTTGATATTCATCCACAAGTATCTCCACAAAATCATAACTTTTTTGATTTTGTAGTTCAATCATATTTGTTAATAAATCATCAAAATTTACATATCCATATTGTTTTTTTAGTTTATTAAACTCTGCAATTACATCTTCATAGATTAAAGTATACTGTTTTTGGTCTTCATTCTTATTACCCATCCATGTTTCAAAATCTTCATCATAACTACTATTAAGATACAAACTGTACATATCGTATAAATATCCACCATCATAAGGTTTCACATCTGTTTGGTTCACAAAAACTCTTTTTTCATAAATAGATTTAAATAAAGTTTTTAATTCACTTGGTTGTTTTAAAGTTATTGGTTTTTCTGATTTTTTGAGTAACTTATAACTTACACTATGAAATGTTCCAGATACAATTGATTTGGCTGTTGTTTCATCAAAAAACTTTGCAACTCGTTCAATCATCTCAGCTGCTGCTTTATTTGTAAAAGTTAAAAGTAAAATTTGTTCTGGTTTTACACCACTATATAATAGATGCCCAATTCTTCCAACAATGGTAGAAGTTTTTCCTGTTCCTGCACTTGCAATTGTAAGGTTATGTCCTAAAATGGCAGTAGCAGAAGCGTGTTGTTCAGTATTCAAGTTCGATAAGGGCATGTCTGTAAAAGATCCTTAGTTTTAGGTAATTAATAATCGAATGATACTCAAAAAGGTGTTAAGAAAGAGTAAGAATTTTTATAAATTGAAATATATGATAAATTAATTTTTCTCTTTAATAAATAATATAAAATAAATAAGCTAAGATTTATACATAATTATTATTAAGTAGTCAATTTACACACAAACTACACACAAATATAATATTATTACAACACTAAAAAAAGGATTTAAAATGAATAAGAAAACAAAATTAGCAAGTATATTATTAGGTGCAGTTATTTCAACATCTACAGTTGCAATGGCAGATATGAAAGATGGTAAATGTGGTGCTGGTAAATGTGGCGGTGAAGCTAAAAAAGAGATGAAATCAGCTAAATGTGGTGCTGGTAAATGTGGCGGTGAAGCTAAAAAAGAGATGAAATCAGCTAAATGTGGTGCTGGTAAATGTGGCGGTGAAGCTAAAAAAGAAAAAAAATCAGCTAAATGTGGTGCTGGTAAATGTGGATCTAACTAGTTTTATGAAATCTATCAAAGGTTGCGGATTAGGTTTGCGAACCGAATTTTTAAAAGATATACACTTTGATACAAAAAGCTTCTCACCTGACTGGTGGGAAGTTACTCCTGAAAATTGGATTGATATGCCTATTTGGTATAGAGAAAAATTTGAAGAAATTTCTGAACATACCCCTTTTGTAGCACATGGAGTTTCTCTTTCATTAGGTTCAAATAAAAGACCAAAGAAAAAATATTTAAAAGAATTAAAAAGTTTTTTAGATACTTATAATATAAAATATTACTCTGAACATATTAGTTATTCTTCCTATGATAATGTACAAGCACACGAACTATTACCTGTACCATTAACAAAGAAAATGATTCATTTAATGAGCGACAATATTAAGTATGTAGAAGATTTTTTAGGACGAAATATCTCTATAGAAAATGCCTCATATTATCATGCAGAATCATCAAAGTTAACAGAAAGTGATTTTATTAATGAACTCTTACATCAAAGTGGCGCAAAATTATTATTAGATGTAAATAATGTCTATGTTAATAGTATAAATCATTCCTATGATCCAAAAAAGTTTTTAAAGAGTCTTGATTTAGATAAAGTTTCTTATATTCACGTTGCAGGACATTATTTTGATGAGGAAGTACAAATGATTATAGATTCTCATGGAACACCAGTCAATAATGAAACTTGGGATTTATTACAATATACCTTAGATAAAATTGATGTTTCACCTATGATAGAAAGAGATAATAATATACCTACTTTGAAAGTTATCGAGAAAGAGTATAAAAAAATGAAAAAAATTTATGATAAAAGAGTAAGTCATGGATGAGAGAAAAGAACAAAAAAGTTTTATTGATCAAGTAAAAGGGAAAAAGAAAATTCAAAAAAGTTCTATAGGAGTGTATAAGTATTTAGTGCATCATAGTTTTTTTGAAGTTATTACAAATGCTTATCCAGAGTTTTATACAATTGTAAAAAATAAAAAACTCGAAAAAGAGTTCGATAAATCAATATTTAAATTTATGCAAAAAAGTGCCTTAAGTCCATATATATGGAAAATGCCAAATGAATACCGAAAATTTTTAAAAAAAACAAACTATTTTAAAAATCTCCCTTATTTGCAAGATTTATTATATTTTGAGTATTCAGAATTATTTATTTTTATGCAAAAGAATAGACTCAAAAAACACTACAAATTTCGTATGGGTAATAAATATAAATTATCAAAATATGCCTCACTTAAAAAGTATAATTATGATGTAGTGAATAAAGTGTTTAATAAAAAAAACCAATGCTTTATTTTAGGATATTTTGATAATGAAACAGATGATGTTGTTTATCGACCTATAGATAAATTACTTTATCATTTCTTAAAATTTATTGATAAAAAAGAAAGTCTTAAAGTAAATTTACGATTATTTTTCAAACAAAATAATTTATCCTATAAAGAATATGCTGAAGTTTTTAAAAATGTTTTAAATGAACTCTATAGTAAAAAAGTAATAGTTTGAAAATACTACTATTAGAAGATGATATTATCTTAAATGAGCTTGTTGAAGAATTTTTAATCTCATTAGGGTATGAAATCAATTGTCAATATGATGGATTAGAAGCATTAAACTGTATAGATGAAAACGAATTTGATTTGTTATTGTTAGACGTTGGTACTCCAACACTTAGCGGATTTGAATTATTAGAAGAGTTACGAAATAGAAAAAACAACACTCCTACTATCTTTCTTACATCATTAAGTGACATAAAGTCTTTAGAAAAAGCTTTTTCTTTGGGTTGTGATGACTACATTAAAAAACCATTTGATTTAAAAGAATTAGAGATAAGAATCAATCATCTTAAAATGGTCAAACAAATTGATATTCAAAATATTGTAACTATTAATCAGAAATTTCAATATGATTTTTCAAATTTTACAGTGATTGAAAATGGGAAAAAAACTATTCTTTCACAAAAAGAATCTAAAATCTTAGAATATTTTATTAAAAACAAAAATCGTATCATCTCTTTTGAAGAGATTATAAACAATATATGGAAATATGACACAACCCCTAGTAATGCTACAATTAGAACCTATATCAAAAACCTAAGAAAAGTTATGGATGAACATATTATTGTTACAATAAAAGGTTTAGGGTATAAATTTGAGAGTTGAAGAAAAATCAATTTTAATCAAATTTGTTAGTTTATATCTTATATCTACTTTTATACTCTTAAGTATAATTACCTATTTAATTTATAATATTCAATACCAATCAATATATAATCTATCATTATCCCATTTAGAAACTGTTTCTTCTAAGATATCTGCTAAAATTATCATGTCTGATATGGAAAATAAAAAATTAGATTTTAAAACATTGTGTTCTTCAGATAAAGGGATAAAATTTGCACTTTATGATAAAAAAAACAAAAACGTTTTTACAGACCTTACAGAAGAGATTCCAATTGATTTTACGAAAAAAAATTACTTAAAAAATCATCATATAATCACAATAGATAAAAGTACTGTTGGTCATTTAGGGATTCATTCTATTGTAATGGTGAATGATACTTTTAAATCAAAAATAAATGATATTTTACTAAAGATATCATTAGCCTTTATTATTTGTTATATTATAATTTGCACAGTTGGATACTATCTTATTGAGCTTTTTATGAAACCTATCAAAAATGAAAGACAAAGACTAGATAATTTTATCAAAGATACAACTCATGAGTTAAATACTCCCATAACGGCACTTATGATATGTACGGATAAACAAACACCACGAAGTGAAAAAAATATGGAACGTATATACTTAAGTTCGAAACGTATTTCTCAAATATATAAAGATTTAACACACTTGATTTTAGATACAGATAAACAAAAAAAAATTATCTCGCTCAATCTTAAAGAAGTTATATCTAAAGAACTTGAATACTTTGAATTACTTGCATCTAAAAAAAATATTAAAATAACTTTTGATACAGATGATATAAATATAAATATTGACAATGAAGACTTTAGTAGAATATTTGGAAATGTAGTATCAAATGCTATAAAATATAATAATCGTGGTGGAAAAATCACAGTAACGCTCAAAAATAATAAACTTTTAATAAAAGACAATGGTATAGGTATTGATACAAAAGTACAAAAAAATATATTTAATCGATACTACAGAGCAACAACTCAAGATGGTGGATTTGGTTTAGGATTAAATATAGTAAATAAAATATGTAAAGAATATGGTATTCAAATAGATGTAAATTCAAAACTAAAAATTGGTACAACTTTTAGTTTTGACTTAAGTAGTGTACTAGAAAAAAAATAAGATATTAAATTTCATCCTTTATTTTTTTCAAATCTTCTACTTTTGATAAGTATTCTTCTTTTTTAGACTTTACAAATGATATTCTATCTTGATTAATTTCACTATATTGTGTTTTTGAATATTTCACAACTTTATACAAATAATTTCTTTTCGAAATTAAAAAATCTTCTATTTTTTCAAATGCAAAATTTGTTTTTAATTTTGCAAAAATATCTTCTTTACGTGGATGTTGAATCGAAAATTTTGAGGGTTCTTTTTTATAAAGCTCTTCTGACTCTAAAATTTGTTGTTCAAAATAAGCTATTGTTGCTTGTGTAGTTTGCATATAACTATAAGATAATGCTCCATTAAAATATGCAAACTTTTTTCTAAAGGCAGATATATTTTCTAAAATAGCACTATGATATGAATTTAATACATTTTCATATACTTTCGCTGCAAAATGTCGAGTATTTGAAAACTCTGAATCTGAAGCTATCTCTCTGTGTTTTTTAATCAATTCATAGGGTTCTTGCCACGCATCAATTTTAGACTTTAAATTATCGTAAACATCTCTAAAAGCAGCATCTGTATTTAACTCAATGTTTTTTAGTAATTTAATCGAACGTTTAAACATCTTATCTATAGTTTGATCGTCATAAAATAATGTTTTATACACATTATCTGAATCAATCCAATACGTTGTGTATTCAAATTTCTCTATTTTATCTCCACTTAAAAAGCTTCCTTTTGATTCTTGAAATCTATACGATGTTTTACTTTTAATATTTTTATATGATTCATGAGCAATTTTATCCATAATACTCTCAAGTGAATTATAAATAGTATATAAATCTTTAGAATATCTCTTATATATATCTTCAAATTCATCTAAAACCTCACTTTCAGAATGACTCAGTAAATCAATCAATGCATCATACACCCCAATAATACTATTGTATTCAGTTATTAAAATATCACAAATACCTTTTAGGTCTCTTTTAATTGTATACTCTTTTGTTTCTTCAGCTTGTGGTCTAATAGTATTTTGAATAAATTCTATAACCTCTTGAATATTTGATTCTTGCAATAGTTTATCATTATTGGAGGTATCTGTAGATTGAATCTTATCTATATCACCATAATAATCATCAAGATCTTTTGCAATAGAAGCAATATCACCATTTAATGCATTTTTGATATTTAACAAAAGTTCATCTTGTTTATCCTGAATTAAAACATCTTGATGATGGGCTCTTGAATCCAAGGCCATCTTCGCTGAGATAGGAACAACTTTTGCAAAAAACTTATCAAATTTTCCACTAACATACTTTGTAGTGGTCATGATTTGTTCTTCAGTAAATTTATCTTTTTGATTTAAAACACACAATGACTTATCTTTAAAGAGTTCCATATATTCTTCTAATACTTCAGCCTCAGACATTTTTCCTGCATTATCAATAAGTGTTAACCATATAATACCACCAACATCTTTTAAAACTTTTTTTGTAATATCAGTATCACTTTGACTCTGAGAATTTAATCCAGGAGTATCTACAAATGAAATTTCTTTTAGTATCTCCATAGGAGCATATAATGTAAGATATTTAATATCTTTCATTTCATGTTCTCTTTGATCAGTAAAATCTGAGATAGATTCAATAGGAGCAAACTCTTGTGCTCCTGAATAATAAGTGATTTTTAATTTATACTCTTCTCCGTAATTAATAAAATTCACTTTTGATGTAACTGGAGTAATACCAGTAGGTAAAATATTTTTTGATAATAAAGCATTTAAAAAAGTTGATTTACCAGAACTAAACTGTCCAGTAATCGCAACCTCCATTGGATATCTCGCACGACGCATTTGTTTATTTAAAATACGTTCTAATGCTCTTGATGGTAAAAACTTTTCATTTAACAGTTGAGTTTGAACTTTTTTAATATCCCCTAAAAGTCCATCTTCATATACTATCTCTTTTTCAAAAAAATTATCTTGAAATTCTAAAACAAATTTTTCTAGGATATTTATTTTTCCACTCATTAGTATAATCCTTGTATTTGATTTGAATATTGATTCATCTGTTTTATTTTCTTATGTATAGAGATTGATAATTCTGCTTTATTCTCTTCATTATCAGAAAACTTTGATATCTGATGTTCTAGAATCTCTTCTTCATTTTTGAGTTTTTGTTCTAATAATAAAAGAGGTTCATTGAGTGTATAAAAAAATGAGTCTATAAGAACAATACTTATCTCTTTTGCTTTCTTTTTAATATTATCTTCTATTGATTGAAATTCATTTTTAATAAATAATTCAATCTCCCTAGATAACTCTTCTATTTTAGAGTCTTTAGATTTTGAAACAGCATTCACTATTTGCGTTACTAAAACTTCATTACTTGAAGTTAAAAATCCAGACTTAAAATCATCTTGAAAAAAACCAATAGCATCAAAGTTTTCATTTTTATTACCTACTGAAAATCCCATATCATGGTATTTTTGTTCACATTGTTCCCCAATAGATTGCGACTTTTTAATAAACTTGTATCGATAATCTCGAATAACATCTATAATTCCATCTTTAATTGCAGTTTCAACAATCACTTTAATTCTAGAATTTTCTGGTCTTTTTTTTGTTTTTTGAAAAGAGTAACGAACATCAGAAACAACTCTTTGTTTAATAACATTTTGAAGATCAATAAGCTCTGCTTCTAAAAATGTTTCTAAAGATTCGATATACTCTTTTGAATCATTTTTATAAAAAGTGATATCTTCACCCATTGCAGTTAAAATTCTTTTATTCACTTCTTTTTTCTTATTAAAGGTCTCTAACTCTACTTCTAATTCATCTTTTGATTTTGAAAAAAGCTTTAATTCATAATTTAAAGAGTTTGTCTCTTTTTCAAGTACCCTTAAAAGCTGTTTTTTACTTGATTGAACTACCAACTCACCTTTTTGAGAGTTTGATCCAAAAAGTGTTTCATTTAAATAGGATTCTATCTCTAGGATACCTGTATCTTCTAAAGTAAACCCTGCATCTAACGCTTCTTGTTCTCTTCCTGTTCTATGAAGAAGTGCCATTTTTCCAGAAATTGGAATAAATTTTATAGTATCTAAAATATAATCAAGCTTACTATCTTTATTTTGAGATTCTAGTTGTCGTTTGATAGAACTTTTTGTATAATTTATCACTTCATCTAACTGCTCTTTAGAAACAGTATCTGCACGTGTTATAACAACTAAAAGTTTAGAGATATTTTGATAAAGTAAAGCATCTATAATAAATTCAACATCCTTTAATGTAGCACTTTGACTTACATTCATAAGATGTAGCATCATATCACA
>Ga0193954_1001209_pt1 | contig 13501 bp, 9 predicted proteins | sample BB_5_MG_FD_140340 | JGI IMG/M metagenome (GOLD analysis project Ga0193954, IMG submission 140340) | Microbial mat bacterial communities from the Broadkill River, Lewes, Delaware, United States - BB_5_MG | ecosystem: Environmental > Aquatic > Freshwater > River > Microbial mats | place: USA...
CAGATCGGGCAGCGCATCCACTAGGCGCGCGCGTAGCCGGGTGATGGCCTCAAGATCGGGCAGCTTACGCCAGCCGAGCAGAGTATTCGCCATCGGGTGCAGGGTGCGACCTCCAAAGACTGCGGTGAAGTCATTGGCGAGTTTTTTGAGCCTTAGAGCCCTGCGCACGACATCGGGGTGACTCTTGGCCAGGGGCAGCACGCTCTGCGCGCCCATATAGTCCGGTACCGCGAGGAAGTAGACGTGCAGCACGTGGCTTTGCAGGAACTGGGAGTGGTTCAGCAGGCGGCGCAAGAGGATAGTCTGGGGGCTCGCCTGCAGGCCCAGCGCATGTTCCACCGCCTTTGTGGCCGCCAATTGATGCCCCACGCAGCAGATGCCGCAGATTCTTCCCACAATCCATGGGATCTCGTGCGGCTGCATGCCGCGCGTAAAGGCTTCAAAGAATCGATTGGCCTCGACGATGCAGAGTTTGACGTCCTCTACCTCGCCGTCGCGCACGTTTAAGCGGATGGTGCCGTGTCCCTCCACGCGCGTGATGTGCTCCACCTCAATGTTCCAGGTCTCGGTGCTCATTTTGACTCCCCTGTATCGGCGGTACAAAAGAGGCGATACCGACTGTCTATGTCGTCATCGCTCATGCCCTTGGACTTCAATAGGCGTCGATGGGCCTCGACCGGGGCGCCGGAGAGCAGTCCGCGACATCCGTCGCAGTGGTAGCCGTGCCCGATGCAGACCGCCTCACAGCCGCCCCAGGTGACCTGTCCCATGCAGGTTCCGCCGCGTTCAAAGACGCAGGTGTAGCCGGCGCGCTTGCACTCTACGCAGACCGGGATATGTGGAAAGCGGGGCGTGGACCCTGCGAGCAGGGCCGTCAGCAGGGAGATAAACTCCTGAGGCACCATGGGGCAGCCGCGCAGATAGTGATCAACCTTCACGACCTCGTCGACGCGCCGCACGCGGGTATGGGCCCATAGGGCCCAGTGCTCCGGGTCGGTCTGCACGCGGTCCCGGTCTTGAGAACCATAGACTACGGCATAATTTGCGGCCGGAGAGCAGAGGTTGGACCGGGCCTGCACATTGCCCATGGTCGCGCAGGCGCCCAGGGCCACCAAGACCGTGCTGCGATTACGAATGTCGCGCAGGCGCTCGGCGTCCTCCTCGCGGTGGATGCTGCCCTCGATGAAGGCCACATCGTATCGGGGGGCCTTTCCGGTTACCGCCTCTCGGAATTCTACGATGTCTACCAACTCGAGCAGATCGAGCAGGATGTCCTCGCAGTTGAGCATAGCCAGTTGGCAGCCCTCGCAGCTGGCGAAGTCGAAAAAAGCGATCTTTGGCTTCATCGAAAGGCCTCCTGCAATTCTGTCAGAGTATTGACCTGGAAGACCGGGCCCTCCTGACAGCAATAGATGTGGTTGATCTGGCAATGGCCGCACTTGCCCACGCCGCAACGCATCCTGCGCTCAAGGTCGACGAAGACCGAGTCCGGATCGATGCCCTGGTTCAGCAGCGACATCATCACGAACTTGTACATGACGGGCGGCCCACAGAGCGCGGCGGTGGTGCGCTCCGGGGCAAGCTCCAGGTCATCCAGGGGCGCCGTCACCAAGCCCACGCGGCCGCGCCAGGGTTGGTGCTCGGTGGAGTCCACCGTACGAATGACTGTGACCTTCGGCAGCGCAGCCCACGCCGTGAGCTCATCGCGGTACAGCTCATCCGCCGGAGTGCGACAGCCGCTGACGATGGTGACCTCTCCAAAACGGACCGGCTCACTGAGCACGGCCTGAATGAGGCTCCTCAGCGGGGCCAGGCCCAGCCCCCCGCATACGAAGAGCACATCACGATCATAGAAGTGCTGCAGGTCAAAGCCCGTCCCGTAGGGGCCTCGTACGCCCATGAACTCACCGGGGCGCAAGCGGCACAGAGCGCGGGTGAGCGAGCCCGCCTCTCGGATGACCATCTCGATGTCCGCGCCCTCGTGGGGTCCGCAAGAGACAGAGATGGGTGCCTCTCCCAGACCAAAGAGAGAGACCATGACAAATTGCCCGGGTTTGTGGCCCAAGGGCTCAGGTAACCGCACGCGGAAGTAGGTCTCGCGTTCTGTCATCGGCCGCGCTTCGATGACCTCGGCGGGGGCGGGTAGGTATTGCGAGGTCTTCATGCCCGGACCTCCTCGATCACCTCGTTGACCATGTCGAAGATGTCGATATCTACGGTGCACTGGGTGCCACACCGTCCACATCCCACGCAAAAGGCGCCCTCATACCGCTCTGGCAAGTATTCGAACTTTCGCTTGATACGGTGCCTGTGTCGGGCGGCGATGGTGCCCCTGAACTCATGGCCGCCCGCAACACTGGCGAACTCCCTCAACATGCAGCCATCCCAAGTGCGACAGCGCTGGCCGCTGCCTGGGGCCTGCATGTCGAGTTCGTCATAGGTATCGAAGCAGTAGCAGGTTGGGCAAACGAGGTTGCAGGTGCCGCAGGCGAGGCACGCTTCCGAGTGACGTTGCCACACGGCAGAGCGCCAAGCATCTTGCATCGCAGACTGAATTGCGGGCACGTCCGCTTTGAGTTGCCGACCAAAGGGCTTGGGGCGCGCCGCCTCGTGCTCAGCGCGGGCCGCCGCAGGATCGTCGCACTTCGGGGCCTTGAGGGATGCCAGCAGAGCTTCGCCGCTTTCGGTGAGTGCTTCGGCCAGCACCTGCTCATCGGGCAGGGGGCTCAGCATGATGTCGGCGCCCTGCCGGCTATCGAGCGCGCCCACCGCGTCGCAGAAGCAGCGCTCACTGCACGGGGTGGCGCAGGCCCACGCGATGATGGTGGTCTGCTCCCGCCGTGCCAAGTAGTGCGGGTCTGCGGGCGTGTCGGCCTGCACGGTATCCATGAGGTGAATGGCCCGCAGGTCACAGGGGCGCACACCAGCGAGGATGCGCTGCTGCTCATCAAAGACGGGGTGCGCTACGAAGCCGCGTTCGCGTCCCTCGAATCGAAGGAGCACCTCATCTGAGGGGGTGAAGAGCTTTCCCGGTGGGGACTGGCTGGGCCTGTAGTCCCCAAAGCCGATGGCCGAGTCCTGGGTCACCGGGTGGAAATGAAATCCACCGTGCGGGCCGGGCTGAGGAAAAAGCACCGTCGTGATCCGGGTGAGGGATCGCAACCATGCCGAGATGACCGCCTCAGAGCACTGTAGTGCTACCATCTTGCCTCCAGGACTCTTTTAGCAGATTGCGTTCCTTGTTTTGGGCACTATCGGACTACGGTCGGTCGATAGTTTGGCGGGACGGGACTATGCGATACTTCAACTTATCCGGTGAGATACTTGAGCTCAGGTGTTCATGCGGGTAGCCCAAATCGGCGCGCTGCCGTCATCATCGGGCACCAACCGCTGAAGGCTGACTGCGCCATGTTGAACGCAACGAGGCCGACGATGAGGGTGGCTGGCCAAGGCGATGACAGCGCCGTGCCTGTGAACACGCCGAGCAGGACAACGACGCCGGCGCCGATACTGACCCCGCGATCCACATTGAGGCCCGGAGCGTGGCAGCTGCTTGGCAAGCCAACTTTCGCAAATACCTTGGAGGCGATGCAGAACCCGGTAGTTCCGTGGATGAGCAGGTTGACGCCGACCAGAGAGGTCAGGGCGAGACCCCAGGGCCCGAGCGCGTGAAATAGGGCGAGGCTGAGGGTCAGCATGAAGCCGGCGAAGAGGCGCACGGCAGCACTTACGGTCATGTAGGCTCCTTGTTGGGGCTCAACGGCCCCTTCCCAAGGTACGAGCCACTGCGCGCCAGATGGGTGCAGGCCGTTTTGTTGCTTCTTGGTGACGGATGCACTCGGTGCCGGCCACCCACACTCGCCAATGAGGATTCCGCATGCACGACTCGCCGCGCTGATCGCGACCACCATCAGCGTGGCCTGCGGTGCGCCCGAAGCTGAAGACAGAGCTGTGGTCTTTGAACCGGTGCTCTTGGGGCAGACCGAGCTTCGAGGCATTTTGGCGCCTCTGGGCAGCGCTCAGGTCAGGGTGAGCGGGGATCCGGAGCTATCGGCGCTGCTGACTCAGGATGCCTCCAGGATCGATGTGAGCTTTTCGCCCATCCTGCCCGTACCGGCCAGCGCTGAGGTCGAGGTGCTGAATGCACAGGGCCAGTTGCTGTCCCGAATCCGTCTGCGTGGCAACGGCCGAGCCCCGGAGCTGTCTGTAGTGCCCACCTCCGTGCAATTGGCTACGAGCGTCGGGGCCCGCTACGCGCAATCTTCGCTGTGGGTGTGGCCCGAGAGCGACGTGAGCGTGCAGGTGGCCGATACCCAGTGGCCCCCATGCCCGGCCCCCGGCGCCTGCGCGCAGGTGCATGCGAATCGTGCGCAACGTGGCTTGCCTGCGGCGATCTCCCTTCGAGTCGATTCCACGGCGCAGGTGCCATCGACGATCACCCTTCGCAGCTGCGACCATCCAGGCTGCGCCGTGACCGTCGAGGTACACGCGCCGATAGCGTCCGGCGGACTGCACTGCTCGCCCAGCGTGCTGGAGATGCCTGCGGCCGCAGTCGGGAGGCTGTCCTCGGCAGTACTGCGTTGCGAGGGCGAGCCCTGGACGGCCACCAGTCCGCACCCGAACGTCTCCGTCGTCATGACCTCGAGCACCACAGCCCAGGTCCAGTGGCTACCCCAAGCGCCGGGGTCCTTGACCACTATGATTGACTTGGGCGGCTCAAATGCATCGGTGCCGCTGCGTGGTTATGCGCTCGACGCCCCGGGCTGTGCCTTGGCGGTGACCCCGGAGCGGCTTTCATTTGGCCAAGTGGCCGTCAACGCCACGGCGCAGGGGCGGCTCTCGCTGAGCAACATTGGAAATAGTGACTGCCTGGTGGCCGATGTGCAGGCGCAGCCGGCCGGGCAGTTCTCGGTGGAGGCCGCGTTGCCGCAGTGGCTGGCCTCCGGCCAGCACCTCGAGCTTCAGGCACACTTCACACCGCATCGCCCGGGCGCCCACCAGGGTACGGCTGAGGTGCAGGCTGCGACCATGGTTCCCCTGGTCGCAGACCTTGAGGGGCAGGGGGTGCAGGCGAGCCTGCGCATAGAGCCGCCGGTGATTGAGCTGGGGAGTCTGGCGCAGTGTGGCCTGCAGACGGTGCCGATCGTCATTGTCAATGAGGGCGGCGCTCCGGGGCTTGTCACCGGGATCGAAGTCAGCACTCAGGGCCCGGTACAGGTGCGCTTCAGCGTGGGCCTGCCCGTGACCATCCCGGCTGGAGCCAGCTTCTCATTGCTCGCCCTCGTTGAGGCCCAGGGACCCGGGCCGGTCGCGGCTCAGGTGCGGGTCGAGTTGGATCAGGGCGGCACGGCGGCCTGGACCCAGGCCCAGCTCAACGCCACGGTATCCCCGCTGCCGACCCAAGAGGATGAGTTTGAGCAGCTCGCGCTGCCGCAGGTGGACGTCTTAGTGGTGGTGGACGACGGGCCGGGTTTTGGGCAAGAGCAGGCGTACTTGCAGAATAGCCTCGGCGAGTTGGCATCGAACCCCACTTGGTCGAGTGTAGACGCGCGCTTCGCGGTGATGGCCGCCAGCTTGGCAGATCCCAACCGTGTGGGCCGCCTAATCCCGGAGGCTGAGCCCAGCCTGCAGGTGGTGTCATCGACCGTGGCGGAGGTTCGTCGTGACGCGGTGATGGACCTGGTTCGCCGCGTCGGCACGTCCAATAGCACCCGCAGCGAGGGGCTGCAGGCCGTTCTGCAAACTCTTACGCAGCCCGGTGGTGACGCACAGACGCGATTCCTGAGGCCGGAGGCCCAGCTTGGTATCTTCGTGATGAGCAGCCGGGATGATGCCTCGGCAGACCCCGTCGCGGACTATGCCTCAGGGCTTCAACAAGTCCTGGGGCCGCGCTCAAGTCATCGCCTTCAGGTATCGACGGTTACCGGTCCACTGCCCAGTGGGTGTGCGGATGGCAACCTCCAGGCTGAGGCCGCGCCGCGGTACCGAGAGGTCGCTCAGCGGACGGGTGGCTTGAATCTAGATATCTGTGACCGTCGGTGGCCCGCTTACCTGATCCCACGCAACGTCAGGTTTGGCTTTAAGTCCCGCTTCTATCTGTCCGAGCCGGCCCTCGAGCCCACGATAGAGGTCTATGTTCAGGGCGAGCGCATCCCGCAGTACTCTTCGAGCGGCACAATCAATTGGGCCTATGATGTGGTGACGAACTCGGTGAACTTTTCACCCTTCGCGGTCCCTGAACCCAGCGCCGAAATTCGGGTGCGCTATCAAGTCGCCTGCTCCTGAACTGCGATGACCGTCAAACAGGTTTGAGCATCGAGGGGCCGCGCGGTCGGGGCGGGGAGGACTCTTTGTCGTCCGGACTCGGTGCCAGCACTGCGTCCTTGGAAAACTTACCCGTCGTTGAGGCAAAGTCCGGCGGTCGCAGGGGCAGCTGAATGACAAACTCCGTACCCTCTCCGACCCGGGAGTTCGCAGAGATCGTGCCCCCATGATTGGTGATGATGCGCTGGGTCACCGCGAGCCCCAGCCCCGTTCCATTCTGCTTGGTGGTGAAGAAGGGAATGAAGATCTGGTGAAGGTCGTCCGGTGGGATGCCCGAGCCTTGGTCCAGCACCCGAAGCTCCACACAACCGCGCTCGGGTAGGTGCCGGGTACTTAACGTGACGGGCCGCCCTCGGTCCTTAGAAGCCTCCAGCCCATTGAGCACCAGATTGAGGATGACCTGCTTAATCTGCTCGCCATCTGCGCTGATGATGGGGATGTCATCTTCGAGCTGCAGGACCAGGCGGCCGGGCTCGTCCTTGTGCTGAGCCTCGATGAGCTTGGCCGTCTTTTGCACAATCAGGTTAAGGTCCGCGGGCGCGATCCGGGCTCTAAAGGGCCGCGCATAGTCGAGGAACTGTGAGACCACCGAGTTGAGCCGGTTGGTCTCTTCGATGATGACTTCGAGGAACTCACCGTCCTCGGCGTTCATAGATGAGGGGTCGAGATACTCCGCGGCCCCCTTGATGGAGCCCAAAGGGTTCCTGATCTCGTGGGCCAGACCCGCCGCCATCGCTCCAATGGCCGCGAGGCGCTCCCGCTCTCGGAGCCGCTCCGCCATACGAGAGTTCCAGATGACGGTCGCCGCCGTCTCCGCGATCTTCATGAGGTTGGCGATCTCGGTCGTCGAGTAGGGCTCAGCTGAGCGGTCATCGCGCAGCGCCAAAAACCCCAGGACGGTCTCCCCCGAGACAAAGGGCAGCAGCATGTCCGCGCTCACCGCGCGCAGCGCCTCCAGGAGGGCCTGGTGGGGCGCGCCCTCATCTTCCTCGTGCTGCCGGGATAGGTGCTCGGCCAGCAGCGGCGCCTTGCTCTGTTGGATGCCCTTCCACAGCTCGGGCAGGTCATTGGCGTTCACACGGGGCGCAGGCTCCGGCCCTCGGAAGGCGTGACAGCCAAAACCATTGCCCAGGGGCTCAAGTAGGTAGACCGCAACGTGGGTTGCGCGCCTGCTGTCGTATAGAGCGTCCACGACGATGCCGCTCATCGTCTCCGGGTCCAAGACGCCGTGCTGCATGGCGCGTCGAAGATCTTCGAGCGCGGCCACAAAACGATGGCGCTCCCGAAAGAACAGCTCGATAGCCTTGGTCTCCAGCCGGACTTTGAGGGGCTCGTACAGGGTCAGGAGGATGATCACGCCAATGATGGCGCCAAATAGGCGGGTGGAGGTGTTGCTGCCGAGGCTTACCAGCAGGGCCGAGATGGCGCCGAAGAGCGCGGCGAGGATGCTGAGGATCAGCATGCGGCCGACGAACTCGTTCAGGTCCAGCAGGCGCTCCCGCAAGATGACCTGCGAGAGGAAGAAGATGTAGACCATGACAAAGAGGTGGCCGGCTGCGGAGAGGCTGCCGCCCACGAACTCGCCTGCGATGGCCAAGACCGTGACCAGGGAGGCGCCAATCGCGAGGTAGCGACGGCGGGCGTACTCGACAGTACCCTTCGCCACGTCCTCGGGCTCGGTCATGAGCCGAGAGGCGGTGAGGATGGTGGCCGCGATGTACAGGCCGATCGTCACCTGAACCACCTGCAGATCGCCGAGGGGGGAGATGGCGGCGACTGCGGACAGCCCTGACAGGGTGTACGCGGTGTTCATCAGCTTGCGCCCGCGCTGGGTGTGCCAGGGGACCAGGTCCGAAAAGAGCCGGATGACGCCAGCGGGGATCATGGCCGCGACGGCGAGCTCGGTGCGCAGCCAGGGGTCGGGGCCGAAGTAGCCGTTGAGGAAGGTATTGGCGAACCACAGCAGCAGCACCACGCAGAGCACCGCAAACAGGGCGTCCGTGCGTCGGCGCCGGCGTCGCAGCAGCATGCTGGTCATGACGGCCACCGTCACGAAGACCCCAATCAGGGCGCTTTGCACCTCAAGTTGCATCGGCAGCTTCGATTATGGAGGCATTGTTGGGCGAAGTGCCATCGGTCGCGGTGAAGGGATTCACCGGGCCCCGGAGAGATTTGCTTCCGGACACAGGAGTTCTTTGCAGCAGGGAAGGGGGCTGCTAGCGTCCGGCCGCCGTCGTGGAGTTCCCGACGATTAAATTCGTGTATTTCGCGCTGATCGTGCTGACCATTTCGTGGTTGGTGCGACGGCAGCGCACCACCCAGAAGGCCTTCCTCCTGGGTGCTAGCTACTTCTTTGCGTGGAAGTGGGAGCCGCTCTTCCTGGCGATTATCGTCGGGTCATCGCTGCTGAACTACTACGTGGGTGGGGCCGTGCATCGCATGCGCGAGCACCCCAGACGCAAACAGGTCCTGGTCTTTGGGCTGCTGAGCAACCTCGGGGTGCTCGCATTCTTCAAGTACTACGGGTTCTTCATCGACAACCTGGGCAATCTGCTGGATCTGCTGGAGCTGCAGGCCCACTTGCCGTTGTTGGAAGTGATCGCGCCCTTCGGCATCTCTTTTTATACCTTCCAGGGCATGGCCTACCTGGTCGATACCTACCGGGACAAAGCCACGCAGCCTGAGACCCTGCTCGACTTCCTGCTGTTTATCTCCTTCTTTCCGCAGCTCGGTGCCGGACCTATCTGTCGCGCCAATCAGCTGCTGCCCCAGCTTCACGCCCCGGCCCCGGACCGCATCCCCGAGCTGTCGACGGCGGTCACTCTGATCTGCTCCGGCTTGTTCAAGAAGATGGTGATGGCCACCTATATGGCCTCGCACCTCACCACCGACGCCTTCATTGTGCCCGGCAACTTCTCATCCTTGGAGCTGGTCCTGGCGGTCTATGCCTATACCGCTCAGGTCTACTTGGACTTTTCGGGCTACACAGATCTCGCCATGGGCATCGGTCTGCTCTTTGGTTTCAAGATCCCCGAGAACTTCAACTACCCCTACGCCGCGACCAATATCGGAGACTTTTGGCGGCGCTGGCACATCACGTTTTCGACCTGGCTGCGCGAGTACATCTACTTCCCGCTGGGCGGCTCCCGCCTCGGCCGAGCCCGCACCTACTTCAACCTCATGGTGACCTTCGTAGCCTGCGGCGTGTGGCACGGCGCGAGCTGGGGCTACATTATCTGGGGTGCCCTGCACGGCATCGGGCTGTCGCTCTACAAGGCCTCCTTGGACTATCGCCGAGACTGGGGCATCAAGGCCGAGGGCCCATGGCCCATCTGGTGGTCGGCGATGGGCTGGTTCATCACCATCACCTTTTGCGCCTTCGCGCGCATCTTCTTCAAGACCAGCGATCTCACTACCGCCATGGCGGTCTGGTCCCAGCTGTTCGATTTCAGCGCCTATGGCGCCGGTTTTGACCTGGGGGTGCTCGCGCTGACGCTGCTCACCATCGCGCTCAACTTCGTCGGCCGGCCAATCTTCGACTTCTTCGTGCGCATGCATGACGCCTTGCCCAACGCCACGCGACCGCTGGCCTGGGCGGCGGCGATGCTCCTCCTGTTCACCATCAAACCGTATGGGATGGCGGCGACCATCTACTTTGGGTTCTGAGGCGACCATGCAGGAGCGACGAATTGTACGACCCGGCCTGCTGCTCACGATGGTGTGGGGCGTGGTCTTTGTGCTCACACTCTACGGCCCTGACGTGGTGCAGGACGCCGCGGATAAGAGCGAAGGCCTACAAAAGCAGGCCTGGTTGCGCTCCACCCTCGCTGGCATGAAGTCTGTGGGTGAGGCCGTAGGCATGCCCAAGCTGCGGGCGGGACTCGGCGAGCTGCGCGAAAAGGTCAACGCGCCCTATACCGTGCTCGTCTACGAGGAGCCCGAGGCTCCCGAGCTGCCGCCGCCCGTACGTACCGCGACGACGTCGGTCGAGCCCCCTGCGGATGCCTTGGTGCACCTCAGCCCTCAAAGTCCGCGCCGGATCTTGGTCATTGGGGCCTCCTCAATCCAGTTTGCGGTGGGTGTGGAGCTGGAGCGGCGGTTGCCGACCTACGAAGGCATCAAGGTCAAACGCTTCGGACGCCTTGCAACTGGGCTTTCGCGCCCAGACTTCTTTAACTGGCCCGACAAGTTCGAAACTCTAGCGTCCAGCTTCAAACCTGATCTGGTGATCGCCAACTACGGCGGCAACGGTGCTCAGGCGATTCCCAACGGGGCTGGCAAGGTGCGTTACAAGACGCCCGAGTGGGATGCAGCCTATGGCAACAAGGTCCGTGAGATGGTGCAGATCGCCCAAAAGCACGGGGCTGAGATGGTCTTCATGGGCATGCCCATCATGCGCAGCGCCAAGTTCTCGGCGAAGATGCGCTACCTCAATCGTGTGCAGCAGGAGGCGGCCGAGGCGGCGGGCGCGCTGTTCATTCCTACCTACGAGATGGCCGCGATGCCTGACGGCAAGAGTTATCGCAAGAGCCTCAAGTATCGCGGAAAGCGCGGCCTCATGCGCACCAGCGATGGCGTGCACTACAGCAAGCTGGGCGCCAAGTACGTGGTGGAGCAAGTGATGCAGCAGGTGGAGCGACACTACCGCCTGCGACCGCCCCAGGCGGATCAGGCCGTGGCTGAGGGCCACGCCTTTGTCTCGAAGGTGGCCAGCAGCACGATCTCCTACGTCGCCTACCTGCCGCGGGAGGCTGAGGCGGCGGTCAAGCGACCGGCCTTGGTCCTACTTCCGGACTCAGAGTCTGACTGGTCCCGGTGGCCCAATTATCCGCACCGCACCTTGCAGCGTCTGGCCCAGTCTCAAGGCCACGTCTTGCTCGTTGTCGAAGCGCCGCAGGATGGCTTGACGACCCCGGTCTTCGACGAGCTGCTTGAGGATGTACAGGCCCACCTGCCGGTCTCTGAGGTGATCGGGCTGAGTGCCGATCAGGCGCACCGTGCGCTGGCCTTGCACGAGGCCACGTTGACGCCGGCGCGTTTGTCGAGCATCAGCGTCTTTGGCGGCGAGCCCTTGCCGGATGCCTCGCCCGATGGGCCGCGCACAAAGGTGCACTCCGCCGAGGACGGCTATACAACAGCCCTCAAGGCCCTGGTTCCCTGGCACGTGAAGCCTGCGGAGCCCTAGGTCACCGGGCATGGCCAAGCTTCGCAACGACTTGAGCGGCGAGGTGGGCGCGGTCCCGGCTCGCATGTTGGTGGGGCGGTCTGCGACCTGCTTTTTGAGGCTAAGCGATGCGCAGGTCTCGGGCGAGCATGCCCTCGTGCAGTGGACGGGGCAGGGCTGGGTGCTGCGGGACCTGGGCAGTCGAAATGGTACCTACCTCAACGGCCGTCGATTGCCGGTGGCCGCGAGCAGCCCCCTGGGGCGCGGCAGCCAGATAGCCTTCGGTGATCCGAAGGCGACCTTCACCATGCAAGATGCCGGGCCGCCGGTGCCCATGGCGCTGGAGCTGCGCTCTCGTCAGATGCGGGAGTCGCAGGCCGGCTTGCTCGCTCTGCCGAACACCGATGAGCCCCAGGCGGTGGTCTACCAGCGTGACGATGGGACCTGGGTGCAGGAGGCCGCAGACGAGACCCAAGGCATCGCCGATCAGGAGCTGCTGTACCTAGATCAGCAAGTCTGGTGCGTCTTCTTGCCCGATGAGGCCGGAGTGACCCCCGTGGTCTGCGCCGAAAAGACGCTGAGCGCCACCTCCTTTGAGTTCGAGGTCAGCCGAGACGAGGAGCACGTTGTCATGACCGTCGTGCACGGCGACGAGCGCATCGCGCTCGAGCCTCGCGAGCATCATTATGTGCTCTTGGTGCTCGCGCGGGCGCGCGCCAAGGATGCCGCGCTGCCCCAGCCGGAGCGGGGATGGCTCAGCAAGGACCAGCTGCAACAGATGTTGCGCATTCGCCCCAGCGCGTTGAACGTGGCTGTTCATCGGGCTCGCCAACAGCTCGCAGACGCGGGCGTGGTGGGCGCGGCGGGTCTGGTCGAGGTGCGCCGGGGCCTGCGCCGCTTCGGCACCGACCGCTTCTCAGAGCGCCCCTTGGGCACCTAGACCTAGCCGTGCTTTGAATGACCGGCTTTTCGCAGCCTCGGTGTTCACAGGCCTTGCCTGCGCTGATCCGCTTCAAGGGTCTCTATGGCGGAGGCCAAGGCCTCGATGTCGCCGACCATGACCGCGGTGCGAGCCAGCCTCTCGACCCTGAGTGCCTGTGCCCGGTCACGCATCTGCTTTGAGCGCTGAACGAGGGCCTCACTCAAGGCCTCAAGGCGCACCGGGTCCTCAGGGTGCGCTCTAAGGCCCGCAAGCTGAGCTCGCAACTTTGACTGCACCTTCTTCTCGTTGGGGCGAGCTTGTTTGCGTCGGCGCTTCGAGCTTGGTGCCGGAGCCACGCGCGACGGTTGTGGGGCTGGCGGGGCGCTGACGTTGGCTCTCACCTCGGGGCGGGGCCGTTCACGAGGCGTCGCCACCACGCCGGGGGCCGCCTGAGGGCGGGGCGCGGCGGTGGGGTCCACCAACGCCGCGGGGGCGCTGGGCTTCAGCGCATTGGCGATAAAAAGTCCACCGGCCCCACTCACCGTGACAACAGCCGCCACCATCAGCCCTGGCAGGAGTCTGGGACTCAGGGGGGCGGCTGGCGGCTGCATCGCGGCCTGAGCAGGCGCCAGCGCTGTGGACTCAGGGGGGCTGCTGTTTTCAAGCAGCGGCAGACGGGCGTGCAATAGCTCCGCGTCGGCTTGGGGTACGGCAGGCGCCGGAATACCGCCTGCGATAAGCAGGGCGGATTGCACTTGCTGGCTGAATTCGGTGGGGCTGCGCTGACGTTGTTGCGGTTGTGGGTGCAAAGCCTTCTGCAGTACTTCGTTGAGCAGGTCGCCCAGATCAGGTCGGTATGCGCTGAGCTGGGGGCGCGGGCCACTGGCGATGCGCCTCAGCAGCGTGGCGGGGCTGTTCTTTGCTCGGTCGACGATCGGTCCCTGCAGCATCGGCAGGCAGCGCCCCTCACCATCGAGCGCCCATGCACGATGTAGCGTCAGCAGCTCGAAGAGCAGGGTTCCGAGGCCAAAGATGTCGGTGCTGGGCTCAGCCTGCTGCCCCAGAGCCTGCTCCGGTGACATATACAAGAA
>Ga0193954_1001216_pt1 | contig 13438 bp, 15 predicted proteins | sample BB_5_MG_FD_140340 | JGI IMG/M metagenome (GOLD analysis project Ga0193954, IMG submission 140340) | Microbial mat bacterial communities from the Broadkill River, Lewes, Delaware, United States - BB_5_MG | ecosystem: Environmental > Aquatic > Freshwater > River > Microbial mats | place: USA...
AATTAATGATTGTTTAAGTAAAGTTGTAGAGTTGGCAATCTTATTATCCAATTACCATTATGTGCATTCTGACCCAAAAGGAGAATTAAAATTTGATAAAACAGGGCAATTTATAGTTGATGAAGATTGTGAATCTGATAATTTTAAACTATCCATAGATGACGAATACAGCATCCTTTGTCACTGGGGACGTTCTTATAATTCTAAGTTACCTCAAAAAAGCCAACTTAAAAAAGTTAAACTCAAAAATGAATCAACTCTACTTTTACGCTTTGATATTGATGATTTGAATGATGCCTACATTGATGATATTATGGCTAGTTTTTCATCTCATCAATTTAAAATTGAGCTAGTTGATAAGAATAATAAAAAACTAAATGATTTAAGTTTTGGAGAACAACAACTGCTCAATGTTTTAAATACACTTTTTTATATTGGTAAAAAAGAATATACAAAAGATTATGATGAGGGAACATATGATTTAAAGATTCAACATTTTATTGTTTTTTTAGATGAAATTGAATATGGATTACATCCTAATTGGCAAAAAAGAACTTTAGACTATATTTTGGATTTTTTGAAGCTCATTCCAAATCGGAATTTTCATTTAGTTATGGTTTCACATTCCCCCTTTATTATTTCTGATTTACCTCAACAAAACATTATTTTTCTAAAAAAAGACACAAAAGGTAATTCTGAAATAGTTGATGGATTAAAAGAAAAAAAACAAACCTTCGGAGCAAATATCCATACACTCCTATCCGATGGATTTTTTATGAGTGATGGATTAATGGGAGAGTTTGCCAAAGGCAAGATTGAAGCGATTAAAAAGTTTTATGAAAGTGTTATGAGGCATAAAGATAATGCGAAAATTCAAAAAGCTTATCGATGGTTTTTTAAAATCAAACGAAAAGAGTTTAAACAAATCCACTCCATCATCGGCGAACCCTTTTTAAAGACGATTATCGGTAACTATTTGGATGAGTTGGAGCAGATATTTGATGGTGATAATTATGCACAAAAACAAAAAGAGAAACTTCTAAATCAATTTACCAAAGAGGAGCTAGAGAAGCATATTAAAGGTTTAGAAAATGATTAGCTTCCGTAGGTTTGGCACTGCCAAACGTCTAAAGCAAGTTTGGGACTTAAGAGAAGGGTTTTTTAACAAAATCATCTATAAAGATTGGAAGCTTTTACTTGCAAATATAATATATCTTGACGTTTGGCAGTGCCAAACCTACGAAAGCCTAACACAATATATCTTGACGTTTGGCAGTGCCAAACCTACGGGAGCATTTCATGCGATATAAGCGACTGTTTATTGAAGGTCATTATTATTTTTTTACCCTTGTTAGCTATCAACGTAATCCTATTTTGATTGAAAATATTGAGCTTTTAAGAGAATCATTTAAATATGCAAAAACTCAATTTGATTTTGATATTGATGCCATTGTCATTTTGCCTGAGCATCTACATACGATTATGCATTTTGAAAATGTAGAAGATTACCCAAAAGTATTAGGAGTGATTAAAAAAACATTCTCTTCTCACTGCGACCCAAAATATTATAATCATCTAATACAATCACAAAGCCGAAAACAACAAAACTACAAACCCATTTGGCAAAAGCGTTTTTATGAGCATACAATTCGAGATGAGAAGGATTATAAAATACGTTTGGATTATATCCATTACAATCCCGTCAAACATCGTTTAGTTGAGAAAGCCAAAGATTGGAAGTATTCATCCTTTGATAAATTTGTGCAAAGTGGGGTTTATAATAAAGATTGGGGAGATTTTGATGCAAATATTGATTTTGAGTAGGTTTGGCAGTGCCAAACCTACGGGAGGATGCAATGATTAAACTTCACTATGCTTCCCATCTCAAAGAGAAAAATTTTGATTTTGAAAAGCAATACTATAGTGATCTCAAAACTAAAACAAAATTTGATACCAATGAGACTATAGAAGAAAAATATAATCGATACTTAAAAAATGGAACATTTAGAGAGATATTTTATGGTTACACATTCAAAGAGATTGTACTGGCTAATAGTGAAAAAATCCAAACTATCATTATGGGTATTGAAAAAAAAATCAATAGATTGACGCAAAGAAAACAAAAAAACTTAAAAACTAAAATAGAAAACCTTTTTAAATACACCAATAAATATCAAGGCAAAGCCCTAACCCCTTTTTTTACGGATAATTTCAACTTTAGCACTTGTTTTTATTGTAACAAAGATTTCATTACCAATTTTGATAAAACTTCTACTTTTCAACTTGACCATTTTTACGATAAAAGCACTTACCCCTATTTGGCACTATCACTCTATAATCTCATTCCTTCATGTAGTACTTGTAACTCTTCCAAAGTCAAAGGGAGTAAAAATACCTACGAACACGACCCAAAAGTAGGTAGTTTTAAAAATGAGAGATGTGTAGCACCCAATGATAAAGATTTTGATTTTGAAGAAAAAGTAAAATTCAAGCTCCTACTGAATGAGAGTTGTAAAAATTTACAAATTAAAACTAAAGAAGATATTGAAACACCACTCAAAGAGAACTACTCTAATGAGTATGAAAAGTATACAGAGGTTTTCAAACTCAACGAACGCTACAAGGCTCATAAAGATATAGTCTTTGAGATGATGCACAATGCCCAGCTCTATCCCCAAAGTCGGCTCAAAGAGTTGCAAAATTTGACGGGTATACCTTATCAACAGATCAAAAAGGATATATTTAACTTGATTGATGAAGATGAAGATTTATCCAAAGAGCCGTTTTCAAAACTCATCAAAGATATATCCAATGAATTGGGGTTAGAATGAAAGCCTTCCGTAGGTTTGGCACTGCCAAACGTCTAAAGCTAATCGTAACTGATAGAGAAAGTGGTTTTCACCTAATCATTTTTAAGGGTTTAGAACATCTGTATCCAATTAAATATAATTTGACGTTTGGCAGTGCCAAACCTACAGGAGCATTATGAAGATTTTATTTTTTCTTTTATTGGTATCATTACTTCATGCCACGCCCCTTGATGATAAGATCAAGGCACTTAAAAATGCACCGACTAAGGATAAATTTAAACTGATGAATGATATCAAAAAGGAGATTGCTTCGATGCATCAAAAAGAGCGACTCAAAGCGATTAAGAAGCTTCAAAAAAACATGGATAATAACAAATCGACCCAAACTATTCTCAATAAGGATACCAAAATCAAAGTCGAAAACCAAGCAGAGAAGACCCTATCCAATACGATAGATAACTACCAATTTCAAGGAGGAGAACACCATGATTAGATACTTTGCCCTACTATCACTCTGTGTAGTGAGCATCTATGCGAGTGATAGTGATATGGATGGCGTACCCGATAAGCTTGATCAATGTGCCAATACCCCATTTTTCCATCAAGTTGATGCCAAGGGGTGTTCCAGTGCTATTTTAAAACTTCCACAAGACAGTGCCAATGGACTCTACATGACATTGGGCTATGGCGTTCATCACAACGAAGACCTCAAAGAGGATGAAGAGCGACAATTTACCACAGATGTAGAAATAAACTACTACCACAACAACTGGAACTACGCTTTGCGATTGGGCTATTTTCACAGTGAGAGTGATGAGGGTAGCAAGGATGCCCAACTTAAAATCAAACGTACCTTTGAAGTGAGTGATAAACTAAGGCTCTCTTTGGGTGCTGGGGTCAAACTGCCCACCTATGGGTTTGAGGGCAATGAGCTAGATTATCAGGTGCAAGGTTCATTTGTCTACTACCATAGCTTGGCACTTTCATTTTTTGGGGGTGTGGGATATGAGTGGATTAATGATGAAGATAGTATCAACGAGGTACAAAATATCGCAAGCTTTTATCTAGGGAGTGGTTACTTTTTCACAGATGATCTCTATGCCAACCTCTCTTACAGCTACAAACAGAGCAAATTTGCCTCCCAACACGATATTCACCTTCTTCAAAGTACCATCTTTTATAAACTCAGTGATCACTACTTTGGCACGCTAAGCTATGGGCATCAGATATTTGATCATGATCTGCACAATTCACTCAGTATTAATATTGGGTATAGTTTTTGGTAGCTACTTCCTAAGCCCTACTCTTTGTGAATGGGTAATGGCGATTGCCATGGCATCGGTAATATCAAGAGGTTTGATCTCTTTATTAATCCCAAGCAATCTTCGTACCATAAAAGAGACCTGCTCTTTGGTGGCTTTGGCTTTGCCTGTGAGGGCTTTTTTGACTTGCAGTGGGGTGTACTCATAAAAATACCCTATCTCTTGCAGGATTTTGAGCGACAATGCTCCACGAAACTGTGCCAACTTCAGTACCGTCTTGGGATTGTGAGCAAAAAATATATCCTCAATTGCTACTTCATCAATGGTATGGGATTTAAGCACAATATCCAAACCTTCCACAAGTTCAACAATCTGTTCTTGCAAATTAGTGGTTTTAATTTTAATAATTCCTGCTTCAATAAGTGAATAACTTCGCTTCTCAGATTTAAGTATGCAGTAGCCTAGATTACGGCTTCCAGGGTCTATTCCCAAAATATTCATTCACATCTTCTTTCACATAGTGAATTTCTTATTCAACTACTTATTTTTGCCCGAATTTTAACTAAAATAAGATAAAATTCCTAAAACTTATTCACATTCACATATTTTAAGGCAACAGACATGGATATTGGGCAAAAAGTTCTACTCGAACTCAAAAAAGAGATCAGTTCTAAAGATTATGATAAATACATCAAACTTCTCACCTACGATATTGACAATTCACGGAGTAACATCTCCTACTACCTTGCCCCAAATATGTTTGTTGCCAAGTGGATTCATACCAAATTTTCAGATAAAATTGCCCATCTTTTTGAGATCCAAAGTGGAATACGCCCTCAAGTCAAAATTGAAGTGAAAAAGAACCGTTCACCCAACAATAATCCTGCCACACAAGATGTGAATGAATCCTCCTCCAAACGCTCATCTTCTAAAAGCACCATTCTCAACCCTTCATTCACATTTGAGAGTTTTATTGTAGGAAACTCCAATCAATTTGCCTTTACCACAGCTCAAAGTGTCGCTCAAAAGCCAGGTCGCCAATACAATCCACTCTTTTTGTACGGTGGTGTGGGACTGGGTAAAACGCATCTGCTCCAAGCCATTGGTAACTATCACCTCAATCTTGGTAAAAAGGTCATCTACACAACCCTAGAGCAGTTTATGAATAAATTTACTTCACACCTAAGAAGCCAAAGTATGGACAGATTTAGAGACCACTTTAGAGATTGTGATTTGCTTCTAATCGATGATGTGCAGTTTTTGAGTCGTAAAGAGCAGACCCAAGAGGAGTTTTTTCACACCTTTAATGAACTTCACTCTGCTAACAAACAAATTGTTATCACTTCAGATAGACAACCCAATAAAATCACAGGATTGGTTGATCGTCTCAAAAGCCGTTTTGAATGGGGATTGCTTGCTGATATTCAACCCCCAGGACTTGAAACCAAAATTGCCATTATTCAAAAAAAGTGTGAACTTGATGGAATTCAACTCAATGCCGATGTGGTCAATTACATTGCCAGTAATATGGGATCCAATATCCGTGAAATCGAAGGAACCATTATTAAACTCAATGCGATGAGTTCAATACTCAATCAAGAGATCACCTTAGAATTCACACAAAGTGCTATCAAAGACCAACTCAAAGAGAAAAAAGAAGCATTGAGCATTGATGATATTGTTAATTTCATCTCAAAAGAACTTAATGTCAAACCTTCTGATATAAAGTCTAAAAAACGTAACAAAAACATCGTCAGTGCAAGACGTATTTCTATCTATCTAGCACGAAGTCTCACACCCAACTCAATGCCCCAAATTGCCGTCTACTTTGGTATGAAAGATCACACCGCAATTAGCCACTCTATGCGTAAAATCAACGAGATTATCAACAATGACGACAACTTTAAGCTGCTTCTTGAAGAGTTAGAGAATAAAATCGGAACAAATAAAATAAAATTTGATTAAAAAAAAGATATAATCTGATAAGTGAACAAATGTGAATGAGCAAATGCCAACACAACAACCCAAAAGTAGCCTAAAAACAGTAGTTTGCGATATGTTTTCACATATTCAAACCAAACTACTACTGCTACTATTTTTATATTAATATATTAGGAGAGTTTCATGAAGATCATTATAAAAAAATCTATTATAGAATCCATACTTATCAACACCCTACCTTTTTTAGAAAAAAAAGATGCATCCCAGATCACATCTCATATTCTTTTTGAGATTAATGAAACTCATTCAATCATCAGAGCAACCGATTTAGAGATTGGAATTGAAGTTAAAACCCAAGATATAGATATTCACCAAATAGGCTCATTTACCGTCAATGGTAAAAAACTCCTTGATATTATCCGTATCTTAAATGACAATGAGATAACTCTTGAGCTTGATAATGAAGTATTGCATATCAAACAAGGCAAATCAAAATTCAAACTTCCTACCTTTAATGCATCAAACTTCCCTCTTTTTCCTAATAAAGAAAACAAAGCAAAAATATCATTAGACTCTCTCGCTTTAATTAAGAACCTCAAAAAAATCACACCTGCCATTGATAGTAATAACCCAAAATACGAACTTAATGGAGCTTTAATTGATATTCAAAAAGAGAATACCTTTATTGTTGGAACCGATACACGACGACTAGCCATTGCTTCACTTACAAATGCTTCAGACAATGAACTCTCCATTATTGTCCCTAAAAAAGCAATTATTGAAATTGAAAAACTCTTTTTAGATCAAATTGATATTTTTTATGATGAACAAGAGCTTATTATAGAAAATGACAAATTTTTCATTTTTACCAAACTCATTAATGGAAAATTTCCCGATTATAATCGTATTATCCCTAAAGAGATTAAAAACACCATAGAATTTCCTAAAAAAGAGATGCTTGATGCCATTAAAAAAATTACAACAGTTTCTCAAGATATTAACCTCAAACTCACCCCAAATATGGTCTACTTCTCCTCATTAATGCAAAATTCTCAAAACCTTGAAGCCAAAACAGAATTGGAGATAAATATTAATATTCAAAAAGAACTTGAACTAAACTTTAACAGCCGATATTTGATTGAATTTTTAACACAAATTGATAGCTCAACATTTAGTATTGGAATCAATGAAACAAGATTGCCATTTACAGTAAAAGATAATAACTTTATGACTATAATTATGCCAATAATTAATTAAAGGTAATCGTGTGGATAAGAATAACAAAAAATATATATTTATTACAGGTGGTGTACTAAGTTCATTAGGTAAGGGAATTACAGCAGCAAGTATTGGAACACTGCTCAAACATTCAGGGATTCGTGTAGGTGTACTTAAGCTTGATCCCTATATCAATGTTGACCCAGGAACCATGTCTCCCTTAGAGCATGGTGAAGTATTTGTCACTAAAGATGGTGCAGAAACCGATTTGGACTTGGGTCACTATGAGCGATTTTTAGATACTTCACTCACCAAACGTAATAACTTTACCACAGGTCAAATCTACAAAACCGTTATTGAAAATGAGCGAAGAGGTAAATATTTAGGAAAAACCATTCAAGTAGTTCCCCACATTGTTGATGAGATTAAAGAACGTATCTTACTCGCAAGTGATAATAAAGATCTTTTAATTGTCGAATTAGGAGGAACCACAGGAGATATTGAAGGGCTTCCTTATCTTGAGACTATTCGTCAAATGAAACATGAATTTGGACGTGACAGTGTGATGAACATTCACGTTACCCTACTTCCTTATATCAAAACTGCAGGAGAGCTTAAAACCAAACCTACTCAACACTCGGTACAAGAACTTCGTCGTCTTGGTATTACCCCTCATATGCTAGTCCTTCGTTCAGAACACTTCATCCCAAAAGATCTTAAACGTAAAATTGCCTTTAATTGTGATGTGGATGTGAATTCTGTGATTGATGCGATGGATGCACCAAGTATCTACCAAGTCCCACTTAATTTTTTACAACAAGATATTTTAACCCCACTTGCCAAGCAACTTAGCCTTGGAACACTTAGCCCCGATATGGATAAATGGGACTCCTTAGTAAGTAAAATTATCGCTCCTAGCAATGATTTAACCATCGCTTTTGTAGGAAAATACCTTGATTTAAAAGAGTCCTATAAGTCACTTACCGAAGCACTCATTCACGCAGGTGCACATCTTGATGCACGGGTTAATATCAAATGGGTTGATAGTGAAAAAATCGAAGATGAGAGTGCCGAAAAATACCTAAATGGTGTGGATGGAATCTTGGTTGCAGGTGGATTTGGTGAGCGTGGAGTTGAAGGAAAGATCAAATCCATTCAATATGCACGTGAACAAAAGGTACCTTTTTTAGGAATTTGTTTAGGGATGCAACTCTCAATGATTGAATTTGCACGTAATGTCTTGAAGATAGAAGATGCCAACTCCGTAGAGTTTGATGAAGATACAAAAGAGCCATTAATCTATCTTATTGATGAGTTTATGGATGCTAGTGGAGCCAAGCAAGTACGAACGACCACTTCACCTCTTGGTGGAACCATGCGACTTGGAGAGTATGAGTGTAATATCAAAGAGGGCAGTAATCTGCATAAAGCCTACAACTCATCGGTGATCTATGAGCGACACCGACACCGATACGAAGCCAATCCACGATACCGTGAACAACTTGAAAAGAGTGGTATGATCATTACAGGTGAGTCTCACGGATTGATTGAAGCGGTGGAAGTAGAGGGTCATCCATGGTTCTTAGCCGTGCAGTTTCATCCTGAGTTTACCTCAAGATTGCAAACGCCTAACCCTTCTATCTTTAGCTTTGTGCAAGCGTCTCTTGATCACAAAGAATAGATGCACGCCTCTTATCCCAATATCGATTCTCTTCAAAGCATTGAATCGATACTGCAACAGCGATTTCGTGAGGGGTTTTTATCCCTCAAAGATCTGCCCCATCCCCATAGCTTCAAAGATATGGCAAAAGCCACCGATAGGATCGTCCAAGCCATTCATAACAAAGAGAAGATTGTACTCATTGGAGATTATGATGTCGATGGCGTTACTTCTACAGCCCTTATGAGGCTTTTCTTTGATGAGATAGGGGTAGAGCTTACTACCATCATTCCCAATCGTTTTAGGGATGGTTATGGGCTTAGTAGCAATATTATTCCACGCATTGCAGATTTTGATCTTGCTATCACTGTGGATAATGGAATAGCTGCGGTAGAGGCTGCCAAAATGTGCCAAGCGTATAAGATTGAACTCATCATCACCGATCACCACCTTTTGCCCCCAATTTTGCCCGATGCTTATGCTATTGTGGATCAAAAACAAGAGGATTGTAATTTTCCTTACGATGAGATTTGCGGGGCCCAAATAGCATGGTATTTGATCTCTTCACTTAAAATTGCACTCAAATGCGATGTGGACATCAAAAGTTATTTGGAACTTGTCGCCATTGCGGTGATTGCCGATGTAATGCCTTTGCAACATATCAATCGTGCCATTGTCTTAGCAGGACTCAAACTCATTAGCCAATCTTCACGTCCCTCTTTGCGTGCCATTAAAGAGCGATTTGGCAAAGAGAGCATCAATGCTGAGGACATTGGCTTTTTGATTGCCCCCATACTCAACTCAGCAGGAAGGCTGGAAGATGCCTCTTATGCTCTTGATTTTTTGGTGGCTAAAAATATCTATGAGGCCAAAGATGCCCTTGAAACACTGATTGATTTTAATACCAATCGAAAAGCCATTGAAGAGGCTATTAGCAAAGAGGCCATTAAATCTGCCAACAGTGAAGAGAGTGTTATTGTGGTCTATGGTGAGGATTGGAATGAGGGAGTAGTCGGGATTGTCGCTTCCCGTCTTGCCAATCACTTCAAAAAGCCCTCCATTGTCCTCTCACAAAATGGTGATAAGCTCAAAGGAAGTGGACGAAGTTTTGGAGAGTGTAATCTCTATGAGATAGTAAGCCAAGCCAAAGAGTACCTATTGGGCTTTGGTGGACATAAGGCTGCTGTGGGTCTAGGAATGGAGCTAGAGAGTTTTGAAGCTTTTAAAGCCAAACTCCAAATAAACTATGCTGCAAAAAACTATTCACAAAGTGTGGTTGATCCTTCACTCATGGGGGTGTTGGAGTTTGGATTGATTGACTTTAGGCTTATTGAGATGCTAAGTCGTTATGAACCCTATGGTCAGGGCAATAGCAAACCAAAATTTATCACCTCCAATATTGAAGTTGTGCATTTTGATCGTATTGGCAAAAACAAAGAGCATCTGCGTCTTATTGTCTCCAAAGACGGCATCTCACACGCTGGGATTAAATTCAAAACCGATATTACTCTTCGCGTAGGGCAAAAGATTGATATGACCTACCATGTGAATGAAAACCGTTTTCGTGGTGAGGTTTCCATTCAATTGATGGTTGATGAGATTATCCCTTTATGATTTTTGCCATTGATGTCCACTACAACCCTGATGAGAGTGCCAAAGTAGCAGGGGTGTTGTTTGAAAACTGGGAAGATGCTACCCCACTTAAAGTCTATACCACCCACATTGAAAAGGTCAACCCCTATGAATCAGGCTCATTTTACAAACGTGAACTGCCCTGTATTTTGGCTATTTTGGAGCTTGTGCAAGAAACAATAGAGTATATTGTCGTTGATGGTTATGTCTATCTTAATGACAAAAAAGGTCTAGGGGCACACCTCTATCATGCCTTAAATGAGCAAATAAGCATCATTGGAGTTGCCAAATCGGCATTTCGAGATATTGCAGAGCAAACCTACCTCTACCGAGGAGAAAGTACTAAGCCTCTCTACGTTACCTCTGTAGGAGTGGAGCTAAGCCAAGCCAAAGAGTGGGTAGAAACGATGCATGGGAAGTACCGTTTTCCTACACTGTTAAAAGAGGTCGATAGGCTCTGTAGAGAGTAAACAAGGAGAAGAGATGGAGCGATACTATTACGGATACGATGAGTTTCGAGATGATTTGGAAAAATTGACCCAAATCATCGATTGGGAGTTTGATACCATTATCCCCATTGCTCGTGGAGGACTTAGTATGGGGCAACTTTTGGGAGAATATTACGATATTCGTGAAGTTTACTCAATTAATACCATTGGATACGATGATACCAATAAGTTGGAGTCTGTGAAGGTCTTTAATATTCCTGATTTAAAAGATGCAGAGAATATTTTGATACTCGATGATATTGTTGATAGTGGCGATACCATCGAAGTGGTACTGGCTAAATTCAAAGAACTCTATCCCCATAAAACCTTTAAAGTCGCCTCAATCTTTTATAAACCCTCTGCCTCCTTGCAACCTGACTATGGGGTAAAAGAAGCCAAAGAGTGGATTGACTTTTTTTGGAGTGTGGATCTTAAAAAGGATAAGTAGGGTGCAAACATTGCACCGAGCTACTTTTTGATATAAGTTCCACTTGTCGTCATTGCACTCATTCCACAATAGTATTGACAGATCGAAATATCAAGTCGGAGGCTTGAGGGGTCTAGGTATTCAATTGAGAGATGACAATCATTGGCATTGTCATGAAATTGTAATTTGCCCAGTACTTTGTTGAGTTTGCCTTCGATATTGCATAGATGTCCATTGCCACCTACGGAGTTGTAGCTAAAATGAAGTGAGTTTTCAATTCTTAGTTCATCACCATCAAGTGCATAGCTTCCACTCCATTTGGAGTGTGAACGTAAGGTATTTTGGGCATTGAGTCTCTCTATTTGCAGAGTATAGGCATTTTTAAGACAGGCTACACTATTGCAGTCATTACGTGTGTATTTGAGCCAACGGCGTTGTTGGAGTTTGGTGCGTTCAGGATTGTTACGATTTTTGGCATGTTTATAAGCAACAAGTAATTGTTCATCAAGTTGTGATAGCTCCCTATCTCCACATATTAGGTGTTCAACCTCTGTTGAGGCTTTGCGACAATCAAAGCTTGCTCCATAGCTCAAGCTAAAAAGAAGCATGGTGAATAGAGCCAGTTTAATTTTATAGATCATGGATAACTCCTCAAAGTAATTTTGCTAACTATAACATAAAAAACTATAGTCTACTCTAAAGCTCCATACTCTTGGAGTACCTCATATATGTTTTGGGCTAGTGCTTTATAGCCTTTGGCATTGAGATGAATACGATCAAGTTTAAACTCAGAGTTATAGAGCAGATCCACTGCAGAGTCATCGACAATGAGATCATGTTTTTTAGCGATTAGACTATAGAGTTTTCTTGGATTGCCAAAGAGACTTTTACGGGGCATGGAAAGCAGAACAATATCAATATTTTTGGCTTTGGCGATGTTGATCATCTGCTCTAGGTTTTGAGTTGTGACCTCTTGATTGATGTTACGCAACATATCATTGCCACCATGAAAAAGTACCAAAAGTTTTGGTTGGTGTTTTTCAATGACACGCTTAAAGCGTTTTATTCCACCACTTGTCGTCTCCCCTGAAATACCTGCATTGATCACTGTACGTTTTGTTAGACGCTCTAATACAGCAGGATAGCTTTCGCTGGCAGGGAGTTTGTAGCCTTGGGTCAAACTATCTCCAAAACAGAGAATGGTATCGTTTTGACTCAGTTTTTGGAGTTTATTATCTGAGCATGAGGTGAATAGAAATGTACTTAGGATAATGAAGAGTATGTTTTTCATTTTTGCTTCCTTGGTTTTGTTTATAATCATAGCTTAGTTTGGTTTATGAGTAGTCTGATCTGTCAACCCAAAGAAGAATCAAGATGGGAATCTTCTAATTTTTATGTAGTATTGGGAATAGGTGAAAATGCAACCAAATAGGAGATTAAAAAGGCTTATAGAAATCTATCTAAAAGTTATTATCTTGATTTGATAATGTTTGAGAAAAAGAAACATACTATTAAAAGAAAAAGAACTAAACCTCATTAATCCCGTTGCCAATGAGACCGTGAAATAACGACCTAAATCCAACCTTAAACGGGTTGATTTGGATGAATATCTTACCCCAATAATACCATAAAAAAGCTATAATAAAAGTAATCAAACGCCTATATTTAGGAGCTTTAGGAGTGTGTGATTATGGCAAGATATAAAGAGTGATAGTGGTTACTCATGAGACAATAGTTATGAATAGTGATATTATAATTTTTTGCATAGTAGCACACTATCTTTTTAAACTCTTCAAAATCTTCTACTGTTTTAAAAACTTCTCTTTGCTCAACACCTCTATTGATAATATGATAATATCCTGATATCTCTATTCTTGTAGGTAAATCCGATGACCCATAGAAGTAAACTTTAAGCAAAAGATGCTCTAATGTCACTATGAAGATGAAAAAGAAAAAAGAACTATTAGAAGCATTAAAAAACGTGAGTGACTTTAGAGTAG
>Ga0193954_1001217_pt1 | contig 13437 bp, 9 predicted proteins | sample BB_5_MG_FD_140340 | JGI IMG/M metagenome (GOLD analysis project Ga0193954, IMG submission 140340) | Microbial mat bacterial communities from the Broadkill River, Lewes, Delaware, United States - BB_5_MG | ecosystem: Environmental > Aquatic > Freshwater > River > Microbial mats | place: USA...
AGTAAAAAAGCCTATAATCGTTGGAGAAAACGAGTTCAGGGGAGAGCTACAAAACATATAAAAAAATGCAACCACAAGCCAGAGAGATTTCAAGGTCCTTGGTAAGAAAATTGTTATAGCATCAGGAGAAATAATGGCAGATTTAACAACAATGCGTCAAGAGTACATGACAAAAGGATTGCACAGAAAAGATATGATGGATAACCCTTTTGGTCAGTTTGAGTTATGGTTCAACCAAGCGGTAGAGGCAAAACTCATCGAACCAAATGCTTTTACACTTTGTACTGTGGGGAGTGATATGAGACCCTCGCAGAGAACTGTTTTGTTGAAGCGGTATGATGAGAGTGGTTTTGTCTTTTTTTCTAACTATGGCAGTAAAAAGTCAAAACAGATAGAGCAAAACCACTTTGTATCAACTCATTTTGCTTGGCTAGGGCTTGAGCGACAGTTGCGAATAGAGGGAACTATCGAGCAGATATCCAAGGCAGAATCACTCAAATATTTTCTCAGCCGTCCACGAGGTAGTCAAATAGGGGCTTGGGTTTCACATCAAAGCGATGTGGTCAGCTCACGAAGCATACTCGAAGAGAAGTTTGAACAGATACGAAGTAAGTTTGCCAAAGGTGAGATTCCCTTTCCTGATAAATGGGGTGGATACCTTATCAATCCGACACTTTTTGAGTTTTGGCAAGGGGGCAGAGATAGACTCCATGATAGATTTGAGTACACTCTACAGCTAGAGGGTAGCTGGAGTATAGCAAGATTAGAGCCGTAAAATAGAGTAGTAGGAGTACTCTTTGTATCTTACTCTACTCTCTTAGAAAACTTCAAATAGAGTATTGGCAAGATAATTAGCGTAAGAAGTGTGGAGCTAATAAGTCCGTTGATAACGACTATTGCCAGAGGTCTTTGTATCTCTGAACCAGGTCCTGTGGCAAAGAGTAGGGGGAGGAGACCAAAGGCTGCTATGGTGGCTGTCATAAGGACTGGGCGGAGTCTTTTGATAGAACCCTCTATAACAGCATCTTTGAGTTCGTAGCCCTCTTTGATAAAGTAGTTGAAGTAGTTTACCAAAACCACACCGTTGAGTACGGCAATACCTAGCAAGGCTATAAATCCTACAGAAGCAGGGACAGAGAGATACTCACCACTTAGGTACAATCCTGCAAAACCACCTATAAGAGCTAGTGGTACATTGATAAGCACCATTGTAGCTTGTAAGAGTGAACCAAAAGAGACAAAGAGAAGCACAAAAACCAAAAAGAGAGCCAAAGGAACAATAAGCATTAGACGAGATGCAGCTCTTTGTTGGTTTTCAAACTCTCCACCATAAGTGAGATAGTACCCAGCTGGTAGTTTGACCTCTTGGGCTATTTTGGTTTTGACCTCATCTACAAAGCTTACGAGGTCTCTACCCTCTACATTGGTCTGCACGATGGTTTTGCGGTAGCCATTTTCGTGTTCTATCTGTACTGGTCCTGTATTGGGTGTAAATTTTACAAGGCTACTTAATGGCACAGAAGTACCATCTGCGAGTGGATAGTAGAGTTGGGCGAGTTTTACAAGAGAGTTTTGGATAGTGGTATCACCCTTGACCATCAAATCTATACGACGCATACCCTCTTGGATAATACCTGCTTGTACACCTGTAACCATCACTTTGAGATAGTCACTAATCTGCTGTTGGCTAATGCCGTGGTATGCCATCTCTTGTTTGTTGAAGCTAAGCTCAAAATAGGAGACACCCTCATTGGCTTTTTTGTAGACATCACTACTGCCTTCTATCTCTTCTAATACCACTTTAACCTTTTGGGCTATCTTTTCAAGTGTATCATTATCACTTCCAAATATATCTATAGCCAAGTCGCCACGCACACCTGTAAGCATCTCGGAGACACGCATCTCTATAGGTTGGGTAAATCCATACTCTATACCCACAAAATCATCAAGAACTTTACGAATCTCATCTATTACAAACTCCTTAGATGGCTCTCTCCACTGCTCTTTTGGGTGCAGTACCAAAAAGGTATCTGTATCATTGAGTCCCATAGGGTCGAGTCCTAGCTCATCACTTCCTGTTCTTGCTACAATATCTTTTATCTCTGGCACAGCTGATAGGAGTTTTTGTTGGACTTTGAGATTGAGAATTAGACTCTCTTTGAGTGAGATAGAGGGTAGCATCTCTACACCAATAATAATACTCCCCTCATCCATAGTAGGCATAAAGGTCTTTCCTGTTTTATTTGCCAAATAGAGAGATGCCACAAAGATAATAACCACACCTACAAGTACACTTTTGGCATATTTGATACTTATAAGGAGTGATGGTTTGTAGGCTTTGATAAGGATTTTAATAAGAAATGACTCCTTATCAGGTCTCTTTGAGAGGATAAAAGAGCTAAGAACTGGTATAAGCGTTAATGCAAGTATCAAAGAGCTAAAGAGAGCAAAAACAATACTCAATGCCACAGGTTTAAAGAGTTTGCCCTCTAGTCCTTCAAGTGTAAGCAGAGGCATAAAGACAATAATAATAATCAGTACCCCAGTAATAATAGAGGGAGCCATCTCTATAGCTGCTTTGTAGATGATACGGAGCTTTTTTTGTTTTTTGTGTTTGGGATTGCCTAGTTCGGCGGTGATATGCTCCACCATAACCACCGCAGAGTCTACGAGTATTCCTATAGCTATAGCAAGTCCTCCGAGGCTCATCAAGTTTGCACTCAACCCAAAGTATTGCATAGCTACAAAGCTCATCATCAGAGCAAAAGGGAGTATCAAAGCCACACTCACCGCAGATGCCATATTGCCAAGCATCAAAAGGAGTATAACCATAATCAAAATCACAGCCTCAACAAGAGCTGTTTTGACTGTATTTGTAGCGAGATTGACTAAATCGGAACGGTCATAAAATATATCAATCTTGGTATTGTTTGGCAGTATAGGTTCTAGTTGTTTGAGTTGGGCTTTGACCTCATCTAATACTTTGGCTGTATTGGAGCCTTTGAGTCCTAGCACTAACCCTTGGACTGCTTCACCTTCACCATTTTTGCTTACAAATCCTGCACGAGTGAGGTGTCCTATCTCTACTCTAGCTATCTCAGAGATAGTGATGATTTTGTTCTCTTTTTTAACTACTGGCAAAGAGGCTATATCTTGGAGTGTTTTGAGTCTGCCTACACTTCGCACAAGTATACTCTCAACCCCTTGCGAGACCCGTCCTGTACCATCATTTTGGTTGTTTTGGTGGAGAGCTTCAAAGAGTTGGTCTAGGGTAATACCCATAGTTCTCATCTTATCTAGGTTGGGTATTACTTCATAAGTTTTGACCTTACCACCTAGAGCGTTGACCTCTGCAACTCCTGCTATAGAGCGAATCTTGGGTGAGATTATCCAATCTAATAGGCTTCTTTTTTCTGTGAGTGAGAGGGTATCAGACTCTATCGTAAACATCAAAATATCACTCAAAGGGGTAGAGATAGGTGCAAGTCCACCCTCTATATTGCTAGGAAGAGACTCTTTGATGTCTGCTAATCGTTCTGAGACTTGTTGTCTTGCCCAGTATATATCTGTGCCATCTTCAAAATCTATGGTTATATCACAGAGTCCATACTTGGAAGTAGAACGCATAATTGTCTCATAAGGGATACCTACCATTTTCATCTCTATAGGGATAGTGATACGAGACTCTATCTCTTCAGGAGTCATACCACTTGATTTGATAATAATTTTGACCTGTGTTGGTGAGATATCAGGAAAGGCATCAATAGGAAGCTCATTGTATGATTTGATACCAAACCCCAATATTACTATGGCAAGTAAAGAGAAAAAGAGTCTCTGTGCAAGAGCAAAACCAATAAGCTTATTCATCCTCTTCTCCTAAAAGATTTTTGAGTATGGCTATGGAGCTTGTAGCTATCTCTCCATCTAGTTGAGGGGTCTTGGAGACAAAGTAGTATCCTGACTCTTCTCCTAATATTTCGACCTTTATAGCATTAAAACCTTTTTCTGTTTTGACAAATACTATAGAGTCTGATTGGTGGTTTATAATAGAAGTCTTTGCTATTTTGAGACTTGGTATAGATTGGGTAATGGTAGCACTGCTTCGCAACCCTGCAAGAAGTTTTACACCTTTTGGAACCAAAAACCGTACATGGCGTGTTTGGTTGCGAGGATTTACAGTGGGAGAGAGTTGCAAGATAGTAGTATCAAAATTTTGATTTGCTAGGCTTATATTTACTTTTTGTCTCTCTTTGAGATTTGTAGTTCTTGTTGCTTCTATATCAGACTCAAGCCATAGTTCGCCCTCTTGTTGGATAATAAAGAGTGCATCTGTGGTACTTGTACTTTTTCCTGCTGATGCATTGAGGGTTATGATATGACCATCAACAGGGCTTGTGAGTGCAATAGTAGGAGAGAGAATAAACTTTTGGAGAAGAGCATCTATAGTCTCTTTGTCTGCTCCATAACTCTGAAGTAGGGCTTTGGATGCTACTATTTTGATTTTATCTGCTTCAAGTTCTGCATTGGCTGCTGTACACTCCTTTTTTGGTATGATATTCTCTTTGCAGAGCATCTCTTTTCTTTGAGCCAAATGGGTGTGATGACGCAGTTCTATTGCATCTGAGATAGCTTTTTGTTGTGTCTCTATCCACTGTGTGCCTGTTACCTCTGCCAAAACTTGCCCCTTTTTGACCTCTTGGTAGTTTGCTACAGAGAGTTTTTTGACATTTGCCTCAAAGGGGAGTGAGATAGTAGAGAGAAGTGATGGAGGGGTAGAGACCTCTACCACAAATTGACCTAGGGGGAGTTGCGTAGCATCTACACTCTTGGCTGTTTTGATTTGCCAGTTATTGAATTGCTCTTTTGTGAGGGTAATCTCTTGGGCTTGTAGAGAGTAGATAAAGAGTGAGAGAATAGTGATAGGGTAGATAATGTTTTTCATAATTTATTCCTTAGTTTGGATAAGTGAATAGAGACCAAATAGTCTTTGGTAGTATTCTCTTTGTGTTTTATAGAGTTCTTGTTTGAGTTGGTAGTATTTTTGTCTATTGAGGAGGTACTCAATAACCGAACTCTCACCCAAATCGTAACTTTTTTTGATGAGAGGGAGGAGTTCGTTTTTGTATGATTTGAGATTTTTTTTGATAGACTCTATCATTATTGCTTTGCTTTTGAGTCTCTCTATAATCTGTTTTGCATAAATTCTCTTTTGATGCATACTCTCGTGATACTCCAAAGTAGTAGTACGCTCTTGGTACATAGCTGTAACTCGCTCTTGTTGTGACCTCTTTGATGTAAAATTAAGTGGTACAGAGAGACCTACAGTATACTTTTGCATATCTATCTCTTTGTCATACTGCATGGTTACATCAAGGCTATCTATAGTCGAACTATATCGCTGGAGTGTGGTTTTACTGCTTTGGAGACGCTTTTTGTAGGCTTGGGTAGAGAGGTTATAGGAGTCTTTTGGGAGTGTAATATTTTGCGTAATAGGGTATCTATCTTGACAAGAGAGTCTATTTGTACTTTTATAGGGTATATAGGCAAGAGATAAGAGAGATTTTTTTGATTGCTCTTTTTGCATTTTACTCTGTTGTAGTTGAGTAGAGAGGCTATTTTTTTCTATAGCAAGTTGCATAAGTTCTGTTTTGGAAATCTCTTGATAGTTATAGGCTTTCTCTTTTTTGTTATAGAGTTTTTGAAAATCATTATAGTTTTTTACCAAGCTTTGATACTCATTATGGTCAATACAGTGTTGGTGGTAGAGGTTTTTTATTGTATGATGAAAGCTTACTATCTCTACCTCTTTTTCTAAGAGCGTTGCTTGATTGTTGAGCCTTGTGATAAGTTGCTCTTTGGCTTGAATATTATTAAGGAGTATTTTTTTGGATAGACCTGCACCATACTCATACTCAGAGGATGCATCGGTAGGGTTGGCTCTTGTTCCTGTAGCAAAAACCTCTATAGGGTCCAAAGCGGTGTTGGCTTGGTTTTTGGCTTCGAGTGCTAGAGAGTGTTGCTCTAGGGCTTTGGCATGTTGGTTGTGTTTTTTTGTTGATTTGAGTATTGTCTCTAGGGTTATAGTATTGGCATACGACACCCCTATAAATATGCTTAATATGATAATATATCTCATAGGTATCCTTTTTCTTGATGTTTAATAAAACTAATGGGTAGAGAGTTGTCTAAAGAGGAGTGTTAGACTATAGGAGGTTTATAAGAACTTTCTCTATCTGGGGCGGTATTGGGAAGGGGCTGTTCTGATAGGAGAGAGAAGTATTTAGAAAGCGTAAAAGATATTTGAGTAAAATCCACAATAGCAATAAAGTGTAACAGATTATGGAGTTCACTCAATTGTGTTGCCTGTGGTGTAGTATTGCTCTGCACAAAATCATTAGAGACATAAGAACTCTTCTCTATAGATGAAAGGAATATATCATGGAGTGTAGAAAATGATAATACAAATAGTAGTATGCCTATCCCTACAGACTTCATATTTTTCCTTTGTATAATTTTGACTATTATAGGCGAGTATAACTTTTTATCAAGTATAGAGGCAGAGTTAGTTGTATGGTTTAAGATTTAATTGCTCTAAATAAGTTTTTCAAATGCCACTAACTCACCCCTTTTGAGCCGTGGGAGAATATCACTTTTGATTTTACGCATCAAAAAGCTTTTTTTACTAAAATTAATCTCTTGATTGGAGACTATCTCTTTGAGCATACTATTATATTGCCGTATCAAAAAAGTGCGTAGTGAGTTTTTGAGTTCTTCTTGGCTAAGAATTTGGAGTGTATCATCTATGGCAAGTCCCATCAGAGCAGGGTGGTCTTGTTGATTCTCTAAAAGCAGTCTAAAGAGATATTGATAGGAGCCAAACATCTTCTCATCCATAACATTGAGTACATCATCAATAAGATAGGGATTTTCTAAGAGAGTCTTTAGGATACTTAGTTGTGCTATATCTTCTTTGGTTTTGCTAAAACTCTCATGGCTTTGGGCTAGGGTAGTAGATTTGCCAAAGAGATGAGGTGCAATACCCAAATAGGTAGCAGCCGTAGGAGTATAAGCATCTTGCATTATGGTACTTAGCGTAGCCAAAAACTTTTTTATCTCCTCAAAGGCACTCTCTTTTTCTCTTGGATTTGAGAGTTCATAGCTTTGGACAATGGTTTCCAAAATAAAAGGAATCAAAGGCTTAGCTTCTCTTAAGAGTTTTGCTACAAGTTCACTCTCTCCTTTGGCTATCATATCTGCTGGGTCTTGACCATTAGGAAAGAGTACAACACCCCCATCAAACCCACCTGTTGTAAGGATTTTTGAAGCCTTTAGAGCCGCGGTGACTCCTGCACTATCTCCATCATAGGCCAAAATAACCTCTGGTGAGCCTTTTCGCAAAAGAGGAAGATGCTCTAGGGTAAGAGCCGTCCCAAGCGTAGCTACTGCTTGTGTAAATCCTGCTTGATGGAACATCACTACATCCAAGTATCCCTCACAGATAATAATCTTTTTGTGTGCATAGATAGACTCTTTGGCTCTATGATACCCATAGAGTAGACGAGATTTATTAAATAATTTTGTTTGTGGTGAATTGATATACTTGGCAGGATGATTGCCTAGCGTTCGCCCTCCAAAGCCTACAATAGAACCATTAGAAGAGTAGATAGGAAAGGTAACTCTTTGGGTAAGCCTTGCATAAAACTCTCCTCTCTCCCCTTGGGCTATAACTCCTGCTTCATTTGCTTTTGGCAGAGGAAAATGATTGGACGAGAGAAAGCCCATCACCTCCCCACCAAGCCCTACAAATCCTATCTCAAATGCCTCTATAGAGTTATTACTAATGCCTCTATTATAGAGATACTCTCTAGCAGATTTATTAAAGTCTAAATTCTTAACATACCATTTTTGAAGCGACTCCAAGATGCGTTTAGACTCACTATAATCACTACTCCCTTTGGTATATTGCAGACTAAAATTATAAGTAGAAGCAAGTTTTTCTATCGCTTCAGGGTAACTAAGTTTCTCTATCTCCATCACAAATTTTATGCTATCACCGCCAATCTGGCAGCCAAAACAGTGATATATCTGCTTACTTGGGCTTACTACAAAGCTAGGAGTTTTTTCTCCATGAAAGGGACAGTTGGCTTTATAATTAGCTCCTGCTTTTCGTAGTTCTATATAGTTGCCAACTACATCAACAATATCAATGGTACTTTTGAGTGACTCTATGGATGCGTTATCTATCATAAATGCTATTATACCTAAAGGTATCTCTTTAACCACATCTTTGCTACAATACGGTTAATTTATTTGAAGGTTTTTATTATGACAGTGACTCGTTTTGCTCCATCTCCTACAGGGTATTTACATATAGGAGGTCTTCGTACGGCTCTTTTCTCTTGGCTTACAGCACAGCATAGTAGTGGTAAGTTTTTGTTGCGTATAGAAGATACAGACCTCTCTCGCAATAGTGAGGAGGCATTAGATGCTATTATTCGTGCTTTTGATTGGGTTGGGCTTGGTTATGATGGGGAGGTTGTCTATCAATCGCAACGGTTTGAACTCTATACAAAGTATATCAATCAGTTACTTGATGAGGGCAAAGCCTATAAGTGTTATATGTCCAAAGAGGAGCTTTCAGCTCTACGAGAAGAGCAGATGGCAAACAAAGAGAGAGCTAGATATGATGGGAGATACCGCAATTTTGATGGGACTCCGCCAGAGGGTGTAGACCCTGTAATTCGTATTAAAGCTCCTTTAGAGGGGAATATACTCTTTACTGATGGGGTCAAAGGAGAGATTTGTATAGCTAGTAGTGAGGTGGATGATTTTGTGATAGCTAGAGCAGATGGAACACCTACTTATAATTTTGTTGTGGCTATTGATGATGCTCTTATGGGGCTAACGCAGGTGATTCGTGGAGATGACCATTTGTACAATACTCCCAAGCAGATTGTAGTCTATAATGCTCTTGGTTTTGCTCTGCCAGAATTTTATCATGTAGCTATGATTAATAATGAACAAGGTAAAAAACTCTCCAAAAGAGATGGTGCAACAGATGTAATGGAATACCAAAAATTAGGATTTTTACCTGAAGCACTTTTGAACTTTTTGGTGCGTTTAGGCTGGAGTCATGGAGACCAAGAGATATTCTCTCTCTCTGAGATGATAGAGCTTTTTGAACCCAAAAATATTAATAAGAGTGCTTCTAGTTATAACCTAGATAAACTCCTATGGCTCAATGCCCACTATATCAAAAATATGCCCCATACCAAACTAGCCAAACTCCTTACAGACTATGGTATTGCGATAGAGGGACATGATAGATTAGAGATTCTTTTGGATGCTACACGAGAGCGAGGCAAGACTATGGTAGAGTTAGCAGAGCAGATTACTATTATTTTGAATGCTCCAACCGAGTATAATCCCAAAAATGCCAAAAAAGCATTTAAGGGTGATGTGGTAGAGATTTTGCAAGATTTTATAGGAATGCTCCAAGAGTGGGAGAAGCCTCTGCATCTACCAAGTGAGTACCATGCAGTGCTTGATAGATTTGTGCAGACCAAAGAGATAGGGTTTGGTAAGATAGGGCAACCACTCCGAGTGGCTCTTTTAGGGAGTATGACAGGCTCTGGACTTGATGAAATTATGGCTATTATTGGGGTTGATGAGACTGTAAATAGAATAAGTAGAGCAATTGAGTTTATAAGTAATAAAGAGTCATAAGAGGAGTTTTTATCTGAAAAATGATGAAAAACTCTTCTTTAAAATCCTTTTAATGGTACACTATTCTCTTTTTAATTTTGGCATTATACAAAACGCCACATGAGGACAACTCAGATGAGACATTTTTTAACACTCAAAGATTTCACAAAAGATGAAATCTTGGAGATGATAGCACTTGCAGATAAAATCAAACAACAAACGAGTAAAAAACAGTATGTACCCTATATGGAGCATCAAACACTTGGAATGATTTTTGAGAAGAGTTCAACACGAACGCGTGTAAGTTTTGAGACGGGGATTTATCAGCTTGGCGGTATTGGGCTTTTTCTCTCTTCTAATGATATACAGTTAGGGCGTGGGGAACCTATGAAAGATACAGCACGAGTTATATCACGGATGGTTGATATGGTTATGATTCGTACTTTTTCCCAAGAGAAGATTATGGAGTTTGCCAAACACTCAAAAGTTCCTGTGATTAATGGACTTACAGATGAGTATCACCCTGTGCAGTTGATGGCAGACTACTTGACTATGATAGAGTTTGGTAAAGATAAAAATCCTATCTGTGCATATATTGGTGATGGAAATAATATGGCTCATTCGTGGCTAATGCTTGCGAGTAAATTGGGCTTTGAATTACGCATCGCTACACCTAAAGGGTATGAGTGTGATGCTTCTATTGTGGCTGATGCTCTGGAATTTGCCAAAGAGAGTGGGGCGGTGATTAGAATTGGTGATGACCCTAAAGAGGCAGTAAGGGGAGCTACAGTTGTGACTACAGATACTTGGGTCTCTATGGGACAAGAAGAAGAGAAAGCCAAACGACTCAAAGATTTTAGTGGGTATATGGTGGATAGAGAGCTGATGAGTCTCGCAGATAAGGATGCAATATTTTTACACTGCTTACCTGCATACCGTGACTATGAAGTGAGTGAAGAGATTTTTGAAAAACATGCAAATGAGATTTTCACAGAAGCAGAAAATCGCCTCCATGCCCAAAAAGGGGTGATGGTATGGTTAGACCAAAAGAGAGATAAATATGAGTAGAATTGACTTAGATAAATATAGCAAATACTCCAAACCAGGACCTAGATATACAAGCTACCCTACCGCTTTGGAGTTTAGTGAAGATTTTACTTATGATGAGTATTTAGGATACTTAGATAAAGGTACAAACCAAATTTCACTCTATATACATCTACCATTTTGTCGCTCTGCATGTTATTTTTGTGGCTGTAATGTGGTTTTTACTTCCAAAGAGGAGAAGCTTAGCTCCTATATAGAGTATCTTAAAAAAGAGATAGATATTTTGGCTACGCATCTTGATACAAGTAGAGAAGTGATACAGTTTCACTTTGGTGGAGGAACACCTACTTTTTATAAAGCGTTTGAGCTTGATGAGATTGTAAGCTATGTGAAGTCAAAGTTTCCTAATTGGAATAAAAAAGCAGAAATTAGTTGCGAGATAGACCCGCGTTTTTTTAATGAAGATCAGATGAAAGTATTTCAAAAACATGGTTTTAATCGTATTAGTTTTGGTGTTCAAGATTTTGACCCAAAAGTCCAACAAGAGATACATCGTATTCAGCCTTTTGATTTAACCAAAAAAGCTGTTGATTTGGCAAGAAAATATGGTATAGAAAGTATTAATGTAGATTTAATTTACGGACTTCCATACCAAACCTTTGAGAGCTTTAAAAAGACTTTAGAGATGGCATATCAATTAGACCCTGACCGTTTGGCAGTCTTTAACTACGCCCATGTTCCATGGCTTAAAAAAACTATGAGAAAATTTGATGAGACTACTTTACCTAGTCCTGATATTAAGTTAGCTATCTTTAGCCATACTATAGAGTTTTTTGAAAGTCATGGCTACAAAATGGTAGGAATGGATCACTTTGCCAAACCAGAAGATGAGCTATTTACCGCTATAGAGAAGGGCGAACTCCACCGTAACTTTCAAGGCTACACAACCAAAGGTGGTGCTAATCTTGTGGGTATAGGTCTTACAAGTATTGGTGAGGGCATTGGATATTATGCTCAAAATACAAAAGATATGAGCCAATACGAAAAGGCATTAGATGCAGGAAGACTCCCATTTGAGAGAGGGATAAATCTAAGTGATGATGATATGATTCGTCAAGCTGTTATTATGGAACTTATGGCAAACTTCTCTATAGACATCAAACGAGTAGAAGCTGAACGAAATATAAATTTTAGAGAATATTTTGCAGATGCTATGGAAGCTTTGATAGAATTTGTAGAGGGTGACTTAGTAACTATTACAGAAGATAAAATCTCTGTATCTGATACAGGCACACTCCTTATTAGAAATATAGCCATGCCATTTGATGCCTATATGAGCAAATATGGTGGCAATAAGAAGAGTTTTTCTAAGACAGTGTAGAGGCTTCTTGCAAAAGTAAAGGCTGAGGCTGAAGCCACACATCCGATAAGAGACTCTATATCCGTAGGGGCAATCCCTTGTGGTTGCCCTTGAACTCAAAATAATCATTTATTCGTTACAAATCACTATAATAATAAATATATTAATAGAAACTAAGCAATAATTAAAAAAAGTTTAAGAGGGGGGGGTAGAATATAAGCAATTTATTAAAAGGATTGTTTATGCTAAAAAAAATGTTCTTAACCCTATTATTTTTGGGGACACTACTTAACGCCACTGCCCCAAGCGAGGCTACGGTTACCAGATTATACATCGCTACATTTGACAGAGCTCCAGATACAGCAGGTTTATCTTATTGGCTCAATGATTCAGGCTTAGATTTAGAGGGTATTGCCATAAGCTTTTTTGACCAAGAGGAGACAAAAGCAAAATATCCTAGTGGGTTTTCTCATGCAGATTTTATCCAAGCTATCTATAAAAACCTTTTTGCACGGGATGTAGATAGTGAAGGGTTTGAGTATTGGCATGGAGAGCTAGAGGGTGCAAAAATTGGACGACCTGTCTTTATCTTGGCTGTTATCAATGGAGCATTAGGGGATGATGCAGATGTATTAGCCAATAAACTTACTGTTGGTCTAGCCTTTGTCCAAGCAGGTAGAGAGGATGTAGAGGAGGCAAAAGAGATAATGCTTCTAATTACAGCCAATACAAGTACAGTCAATCCTACACTTTGTAAATATACTCTTAGTGGATGCTACACTGCTCCTATAGTCGAAGAGGAGGAGGAAGTTGTAGAAGAGGAGGAGGAAGTTGTAGAAGAGGAGGAAGAGGAAGAAGAGACAACTACCTCTACTTCAGGTGGTTCTACTTCTAGTGGTGGCTCTTCAGGGGGTTCAAGTGGTGGTTCAAGTGGTGGTAGTACAACAACCCCAACCAATAACACACCAGTAGCCACAGCCCAAAGTGTTACAGTCAATGAAGATACTACAGATAATACTATTACATTAGCAGGAACAGACGCAGATAGTGATGCATTGACATATACAGTAGAGACCCAACCAACACATGGTACACTTGATGTATCAGCACTTCCTATTGTTAAATATACACCAACAGCTAACTACGCAGGGTCTGATAGCTTTACATTTAAAGTCAATGATGGAACTGTAGACTCTAGTTCTGCTACAGTGACTATTACTGTTACAGATGTAGCAGAACCAAACAACACTCCAGTAGCTACAGCCCAAAGTGTTACAGTCAATGAAGATACTACAGATAATACTATTACATTAGCAGGAACAGAT
>Ga0193954_1001219_pt1 | contig 13436 bp, 11 predicted proteins | sample BB_5_MG_FD_140340 | JGI IMG/M metagenome (GOLD analysis project Ga0193954, IMG submission 140340) | Microbial mat bacterial communities from the Broadkill River, Lewes, Delaware, United States - BB_5_MG | ecosystem: Environmental > Aquatic > Freshwater > River > Microbial mats | place: USA...
AGGGCGAAGGGCAGCCCCCAGACCATGGGGTCGATGCGGTTGCCCAGCCCGCCGTATCCGGGGCTGGCGACCGCGATGAGGCACACCAGGCAGAAGATGAAGAGCGCAGCGTGTCGCATGACCGTGTGATGATGGGGCAAAGCCCCCGCGCGCGCCATACGGCTCAGCCACCTGCTCGTCGCCCCGCGTGCCCGCGTGCTAAGGCGCAGCCTGTGAAGCGCTTTGAGCTGTGGTTCGACTTTTCCTGCCCCTATGCCTACCTCGCGATGAGCCAGGCCGAGGCTCTGGCGGAGCGCACGGGCACGCAGTTAGACTTGCGCCCCATGCTGCTCGGTGGGGTGTTCAAAGCCCGCGAGGTGCCGCAGAACCTCTTCGCCACGATGAGCCCGGCGAAGACCCGCCACAACTTCGCGGACATGCAGCGCTGGGGCCGCCTGTTCGGCCTGCCCAAGCCGCTCACCATCCCCCAGGGCCACCCGGTGCGCACGGTGGACGCTCTGCGGTGCGTGCTTGCCGTCGGGCAGCCCTTTGGCCCCCTGGTCCGGCGCTTCTTTGAGGCCTATTGGGACGAGCAGATCGACATCTCCAGCGATGAGGGGCTGGCTCAGGTGCTCAAGGCGGCCGGGCACGAGCCGGCCGACATCTTGGCCAAGGCGCGAAGCCCGCAGATTAAGGACGAGCTTCGAGCGCGCACCGATGAGGCCATCGAACGCGGCATCTTTGGAGCGCCCGCGATATTTGTTGGGGACAAGCTGTACTGGGGACAAGACCGCCTGCACTTTGTGGAGCGGGCATTGGGCGGCGTCCCCATGCCGATGGCACCGCCGCAGGAGGAGTTGCAGCACCCGGTAGACTTCTACTTCGATTACTCCAGCCCCTTCGCCTACCTCGCGTCTACGGAGGTGGAGGCGACGCTGGGCGACAAGGCCACGTGGCGACCGATGTTATTGGGCGCGGTCTTCAAGGCGGTACAGATGGCCAATGTGCCCTTCTTCACGATGAGCGAGGCGAAGAGGGCCTATTACGCCAAGGACATTGCCCGGCAGGCGGGCGCGGCCCAGGCCAAGTTTACTTGGCCGTCGAACTTCCCGATGAACACCGTTTTGGCCCTGAGGATGACGCTCTTGGCGCGGGCCCACGAGACGGCGCAGGGCCGGCAATTTGTGCACCGAGTCTTCCGCGCCTACTGGGCTGAAGATCTCGACATCAGCCAGGGCGAGGTCCTGGCCAAGATCGCCTCCGAGTGTGGCCTCGATGGGCCGGCCCTGGTCGAGGGCGCCAGCGCACCCGACATCAAGGCAGCGCTGAAGACCTGCACCCAGGACGCGGTGGAGGCCGGGGTCTTTGGCGCGCCCACCTTCGTGGTGCACGGCGACGAGGGCCCCAACTTGTATTGGGGAGCGGACCGGCTCGCCATGGCGGCGCGCGCGGCGGCCGGCGATACGCGGGTGCAGGGGTGAGCGGGTCGGAGCCTGGGCCTCGCGCGAGCTGGCACATGCCGTTGATCGCGAGTCTGACTTTGGGCCTGGCGCCCTTCGTGCCGGAGCCGCACTTGGTGGGTAAGTTGCGCTGGGTGATGGGCGGCGCTGACGGTATGGCGATGCGGGACTGGGGTGACCTGCTCATGCACGGCGCGCCCTGGCTTTGGTTGGCCTACACCGGGGCTACCGCGCTCTTGTCTCGGCGAGGTCGCTGACACTACAAGCCGGCCCATGAGCGAGCTTGCAGACCAACAATGCGTACCTTGTATGGGGGGCGTGGCGCCCTTAGCGGGGGCTGAGCTCAGCGCCCTGGCTGCGCAACTGCCCGACTGGCACCTGATCGATGAGCACCACGTGCAGCGCACGTTCAATTTCGACGACTTCGTAGGTGCGTTGGCGTTCGTGAATCGAGTGGGCGCGGTCGCTGAGGAGCAAGGACATCATCCGGACATCTCTTTCACCTGGGGCCGGGCCACGGTGAAGATTTGGACGCACAAGATTAACGGCCTGACGGAGAGTGACTTTGTGCTCGCCGCTAAGGTCGACCGGCTCATGGACTGAGCATGTTGCACCTCGCATCGAGCACGGACTCAGGCTGGGGCGCGCGAGCCGCGGCGGCGATGCCGGAGATCCTCCTGGACCACGCCCACCTCGAGAAGAAGGCGGCGGGCACCGCGATCAACCTGATCTTTCGCTACCCTCAGCATCAGAACCTCATGGTGCCGCTGTCCCGACTCGCTAGGGAGGAGTTGGCGCACTTTGAACAGGTGCTGCGCATCATGGAGGACCGGGGCATCGCCTTCGAGCGGCAGCGCCCTGCGCCCTACGCGGGTCGTCTCATGAAGGAGGTGCGCCGCGATGAGCCGCATCGCCTCTTGGATACGCTGGTGTGCTGTGCCGTGATTGAGGCTCGAAGCTGTGAGCGCATGAAGATCTTGTCGGAGCACCTCGAAGATAAGGTGCTCCGGGACCTCTATTTGGGCCTGCTGGCGTGCGAAGCCCGGCACCACGGCACCTATGTTGAGTTGGCCTCGCAGATCTTCGACCGGGAAGCGGTCATGCAGCGGCTTGAGGCCCTCGCGCTTCACGAGGCAAGTGTGCTTGCGATGGCGCCGCTCGAGGCGCGCATGCATAACCGCTGAGGGCCTAGGTAAACTCGGAGAGTGGGAGCGCGTCCCAGCCGGATTCTTGGGGTTAAGGAGGGGGCAGACCTAGGGCTTTCCTCTGCCCTAAAGGCGGTGAATGACCGTCTCGTATCGAGTTGAGCGAGATTTTTTTCGAGCCTCGCGGGAAAGCCCCCAATCCTTGCGCCCACGTCGGTTTCGGCCTCCATTTGGTGGTGCCGCAACGCAGCGATGTGAGAACTGCCCTGTTCTTCGCTAGTTAGAAAATGTCTCGGCCCACATAGACCGAATGAACTACGGGGAACCACCTAGTCCTTGGGCCGCGATGTGAGAAACGAACCCGCTAGGCCGTATTCGCGCGGGCATACACGACCGACTCTTCGTCTTGCAAAGCAGGGAAATTCTCCGCAGGTTGAACCTGCGGTGTATTTCGAGGCTGCCTGAAACCTTGTCGTTCGTGAACGAACGGCGAGGGGGATCGAGCAGCCGCGGAAAGTTCCGCTGCGAATCATGCGAAGCACGAAGCCAACAGACCAGGGTTCACTGGGTCGGATTGTGCACGATTCGCAGCTCAACCATCGAAATGCATCGTGGGGGAATAGCGTGACTACATTGACAGCAAGCGAGCCTGCAAAGGCGCAATGGGGTGTCCGGTTTCGCCGGGCGCTGACGATCGGGCTTGGCGCGTGTTTGTTCGCGACCGCATCTGTGGCGCAGGCCGGCTTCGACTCAGACTGTGACCAGGTCTGGGACGAACTCGATACCTATCCCTGTGATCCGGGCGCAAGCGGGACTGCTTTTGCCCCGGCCCAAGGTGATCACGGCATGCTGCTGTTCGAGGATCAGTTCCCCAGCGCGGGCGACTTCGACTTCAACGATGTGGTCGTGACCTATAACTACATCTACCGGCTCAACCGCGTGGGTGATGTCGTCTCTATGCGGATGACATTCAATACGCTGGCCGTCGGTGGTGACTACCACAACGGCCTCGCGATCCAACTGCCTGTATCCGCAGGCGCGGTCGAGCGCGTCAACCGCACTGTGGCCGGCGTGACGACCCCCCTCACGCTGTCCGCAGTCGACGCCCAGGCCACCTTCGACATCTCTCCCGACCTCCGAGAGCTGTTCCCCAACCCCAATCAGCGCATCAATAGCGAGCCTGGCCTGCCGCGTCAGGTCGGCGACATCATCGAGGTCGAGATCGCCTTCAAGTGGGGCGTAGCGATGAGCACAGGGACGTCGCCGCATGACGTCTACATCTTCCGATCCGACGATCCGACGCACCAGGTGCACATGCCAGAGTTCGGCGGTACGGCGTCGATGGACACCACGCTGTTCAACACGAACAGCGACGCGAGCACGGCGACCCGTCACTTCGTCGATAAGCGAGGCATCCCCTTTGGCCTGCGCTTCCCCACCCTCGTTCAGTACCCGCTGGAGGGGGTCTCTATCGACCTGCTGTACCCGAACATCACGCAGTTCGGCGCCTCGGGCGGCACCCAGGCTCAGAACTTCTACCTGTCGCCTGTGCAAGCGCAGTACGCGTATCGCAGCGTCGCAGGCCTGCCTGCGCCTGCGCCTGGATTCATCGGACCGGACCACGTGCCCGCCGAGACCAGCTGCGTGCCCGCGTGGGGCTTGGCTGTGCAGTGGGGCAGCCGCCGCGCCATCTTCACGTACGGCGCTAAACTCGCGGACAATGGCGACGCGCTGCTGACGGGCTACACCCGGGGCGGCTTCGGCACGTCGTACAATATGGGCGGCCTCGACGGCTTCGTGTCCCGCTATGACTCCTTGACCGGCGCAGAGTTGTGGTCAACCCAGATTGCAACGACCGGTGATGACACAGGGCGCGACCTCACGACGGATGCGGCCGGCAACATCTACGTGACGGGTGCTCTGTCCAACGCGACCAGCTGGGGCAATCGTAACGGCCTGCTGTCCGGGCTGTCCGATGCCTTCGTCGCCAAGCTCGACGCCAATGGCAACATCCTTTGGCAGCGCCTCATCTCGGGGCCTGGCAATGACTCGGGCTTCGGCATCGAAGTCGACGACGCAGGCAACGTGTACGTCGGTGGCTACGCCTCCGAGCAGATTCCCGGCGCCGCGGACCCCGGCGGCTTCCCGTCGAGCTTCTTGGCCAAGTATGACGCCAACGGCAACCAGCAGTGGCTGCATCAGTACCGGACCGATAACGCCCACCCGAGCAACTACAGCTACACGATGGACATCGCCTTGGATCGCGTCTCGGACACCGTGTGGGTGGTGGGCACCGAGCGCCGCTACAACCGCACCGCGGCCGCCGCCGGCAACCCCTACGTCGCCAAGCATCGCGCCAGCGATGGCAGCCTGCTCTTCGTTGAGCACGTGGGGGACTACGGCTACTGGCACGGCAGCGCAGATGGCCGCGTCGGCTACGGCATCGGCATCGCGGTCGATGACTTTGACGGCACGGCCTACATCACCGGATCCTGGCTCACCGGCACCAACGTCAACAGCTGGGGCAACTGGAATAAGCCCTTCTTCGATGACTCCCCGGACGCCTACGTGATGAAGGTCGATACGCTCGGCAAGGAGATCTGGAGCCACACGATCGCCTCGAATAACAAGGGCGAAGAGTTCGCTGAGGCCGTCATGGCGACCGGCATCGGAGGCAACGTCTACTTCACGGGTCGCACCAGCGGCGACCTGCCCGGGTTCAACAACCAGGGCGGCGCGGACTACTACCTCGCCTCCTTCCGGTACGACGGCACGCCGAACTGGACTGTGCAGGACGGAACGATGGCGATGGACATGGGCCACCTCGCGGCGAGCCGTACGCTGTCCCAGCAGGGCGGCAGCGTGCACGTCATCGGCAACTCAGACCGCGCCTTCGGCGCTTCCTGGGAGGCCTTTTGGCAGACCGGCTTCTACCGGCATGACGTGGACACCGGCGCTCAGCAGGGCGTAGTGCTCGCGCGCCAGGTCGGCTGGGTGGCCCGCCACTGGGGCGCCTGTTCAAACTCGTGCGGCGCAGGTACGAAGACCCGCGCCGTGTCTTGTGAGTGGACCGACGGTACGCCCGCAGACCCAGCGCTGTGCGTCCGCACGGCCCCGTCATCTCAGACGAGCTGCTATGACAACAGCTCTTGCAGCGTCGCTTGGCAGTCGCCGGCGTGGAGCGCTTGCTCGACATCGTGTGGCCTCGGCCAGCGTACCCGCAATGTGCATTGCCGTGACGTGAATAGCTTTTGGGCCCCCGACTCGGCCTGCGCCCACCTGCCCAAGCCCCCCAGGGTCGAGGAGTGCGGCGACTACACGACGTGCACCTATCAGTGGGTGGCCAACAGTTGGAGTCAGTGTGACGCGGTCAACTCCTGCACCAATGGCTCCCAACTGCGAAGCGTGCACTGCCAGCGCAGCGATGGCTGCACCGTCGCTGACGGAGCGTGTCCGGGCACTCGCCCCGACCCGGTCCGGATCTGTGCGAACCCCAGCTGCTCAGGCGCCGCCCAGAGCTGCAAGATGCTCTTCGACCAAGGCACGACCACCAGCGGTCGCTACGTCATTGACGCCGACGGCCCAGGACCCGGGGCGCCGGTGGATGTCTTTTGCGACATGACCTCGCACGGCGGCGGTTGGACCAACATTGACTTCACCAACGGGCGCATCTGGCTCACTCCCACGGACTACGTGTCCTGCATGGGTGGCCTGACCTATGACGCACAGTCGGTGACCTGCACCCGGCCTCGGTACAATGACCTGGAGTCCCAGCCGCTGTATCAGTTCAGCTGTGGTGGCAAGGACCGCACCGTCGACTACGTGCTCGACAACATCGCGCCGCTCATGGGCCACCAGAGCAGCACCATGATGGGCTTCGCCAGCCTCACGCACGACAGCGGCAACGGCATCAGCACCGGTGATGCGGAGTACTGCTTCGCAAACGGCCAGGTGGTGCACTGGAACACCGCTGATTGCGCCAAGTACAATGGCGGCGGCAATGGCAGCTGCATCCCCGGCTACTTCACCCTCAGCCTCTGATTCAACGCATTGACTCCGGCGGGCGCTCGATGAGATTTCGGGCGCCATGGCCAAGCGCTACTGGCTCTTCAAGAGCGAGCCGGATGTCTTCTCTTTCTCCGACCTGCAAAAGGCGCCGGACGCGACCACCTGCTGGGAGGGGGTTCGCAACTACCAAGCCCGCAACCTGCTGCGCGACGACATGCAAGTCGGCGACGGCGTGCTGTACTACCACTCCAACGCCAAGCCTCAGATCATTGCTGGCACGGCGGAGATCGTACGCGCCGGGTATCCGGACCACTATCAATTCGACCCTGAGCACAAGTACTTCGACCCCAAGGCCAGCGAGGACAATCCGCGCTGGTACATGGTCGATATCAAGGCGGTGAAGGCCTTCAAGCGCCCGCTGACGCTGCCCGAGCTCAAGCAGATGCCCGAGATCGAGGACATGATGCTCGTCAAGAAGGGCTCGCGCCTGTCTGTGCAGCCCGTCAGCAAGGCGCACTGGCAGTTCTTGACGAAGCTGGGCCTCAAGGGGTGAAGCAGGGCCTCCGCGGCGGGGTGCGCTCGCCGCTTGGGGTGGAGGCGGTCTGGCTGCTGCTCACCGTCGCCTCGGTCCTGCCCTTCTGCTCGGCAGGCTTGCTTGCCCTCACAGATTGGGCGCATCACCTCGCCTCTGCGGCCGTGGTCTTGGACTATGAGGACTCGGCAAGAGGCCTTGCGCAACACTATCGGCTCGCCTTGAGCCCGCGCCCCTACATGGGCCTGACCTACCTGCTGGTGGGCCTGGGGCAGGTCATGCCGCTGGAGTGGGCCGGCAAATTGGTCCTGGTGGGTTATGGGGTGTCGTGGAGCGTAGCGATCCGGGCCCTGGTGCGCTCTGCGCCCAGTCGCGACCCGCGCCTGGCCTGGTTTGGGCCGCTCTTTGTGCATGGCTGGTCGCTGGCCTATGGCTTCGTGCCCTTCGTCTGCGCGCTGCCGCCCGCCGTCTTCGCGGTGGCCTTGCTGCGCCGTCTGATGGACCGCAGCACCTTCGGCCGGTGGTTGGCCTTGGGGCTCAGCTACGGTCTATCCGCGCTCATGCATCCCTTGGGGGTCGCTATCGCTGTGGTGGCCTCTGTGGGCCTTCTGAGCGCACCCCAGGCTCGGTGGCGCCTGCGTGGCAGGTGGGCGGTGATCGTGGGCGTGACAGGCCTCCTCGGCCTGTTTGCGACGCGCTTGGTCCCGCTCGACGGCGCGCGTTTCATGGACGCGGGCATTAGCACCGCGTGGCGCTGGACCATTAAGCACCGGTTGGTGGACTTCGCCTTGGCCTATCTGCCGGGCAACCTCGACTACCTGGTCGGGCTCGTCGGCATCGGGGCCCTGGTCGCCGCCATCGGTTGGGGCCGGCGCCAGCGCCCGGCTACGCCCGACCCTCTGGAGCGCGCAGCTTGGGCCCTCGCCTTGGTCTACCTGCTCGCGCCCGTCAACCTAGCCGTCTTCAGCCTGCGCATGTCGCTGTTGGCACCGCGCCTCATTGTGCCGCTGTGGGTCTTCTGCATCCCTTTGGTGCGTGGGCGAAGACCCCGCTTGTGCGCGCTTGGCGCGACGGCGGCCTTGGCGCATGCAGGCCTGCTTGCATGGACTCATCACAGCTTTGATGCGCAGTGGGGCCCGCGGGTCGCCCAGGCTCAAGCCGCACTGCCGGTGGGCGCCAAGGTGCGGGCCGAGGTCGCCCCAGTGCAGACCTCCGTGCTGAACGCGCGTACGGTCCGGCCCCCGGAGGCGGCCTTGCATGTGTACGCGCTGCTGGGTCAGGCCGGCTTTGACCCCCAGATATTCTCGACGCCCCAAAGCCCGATTCAGGTGCGCTCCGAGGCGCCAGCGCACCGCGATCGGCAGGCCTTTGACTATCGGTGGGTGCAGACCAGCACCACGATCGTCATCAAGGCCGAATAGGGAACAGGTCAGCGCCGAAGTGTTGCCACAACCACAAGGCGGCGCCGGCCACCGCGAGCCCCAAAGCGACCAGCAGTAGGCCTCGCCCCTTGGGGCGCGTGCGGCGCGCCTCGGCGACCTGCAGCCAAACATCGAGTTCGTGGACCTCGGCTGGGCTCAGGGTGCGCAGGGGAAAGGCGTGAAACGCAGGCTTGCCTGCGGTGCGCAGCACACACAGGCCCTCGGTACGCTGCACCTTGTCGACCATCACCCAGGGCACATGCCCCGACCAACTCTCGGCGCTGATTTCGACCCCGTCGAGGGAGATGGTGACGGTCATGCTGCCAGGCTGGGCATAGTGGTCCTTGGCCTTTCGAGAGCTCAGGAGCGTATTGATGACGAAGGACAGGCCCAAGAGCGCGTACAAGACCCAGTTCGGCAGCCCTTCATCGAAGATGGCGTTCAGCCCAAAGTACAGGAGCATGACCAGGGCCGCCGGCACCGCCGAGCCCTTGCCCGCGCCGCCGCCCTTGATCTGTGCGACGTCCTCCTCGTTGAGGTCCACCCTCAAGATGAGGGGGCGCGGCGGGTCCAGGTGCTCCAGGGGGGTCTGAGCCTGACTCCAGGGCAGCTCGTCCGGTGCAGGCGCGGGCTCTTCTGCCTGGCGCCGGGTCTTGATGCCGAAAGCCATTGCAGGTCGGCTTTCAGTCGAGGCCGAGCACGTCGGCCACGGTGGTGAACTCGAGCACGCTCAGCAGCAGGTCGATCTTATCCATCATGCCCGATAGCCCGATGTAGCCGCGGGTATCCTTCAAGAAGCTCTGGCGGAACTTGGGGATGCCCGGGTCGATCTCCCACGGGTGCAAGTACAGGATCGCAGGCTGGCTTTCCACGAGGTTCACGCGCGCCAGGGCGGCAGCCACCGTTCGAGCCGGGAACAGGCGCAGGTAGCCTCCACCGGCGACGGGCAGGTTCTTACCGGCGACGGGCAGGGTGGTCAGCGGGAACTCCCACAGCGGCTTGCCTTGGACGTCGAGCTTCACTGGGAAGCGGCCGTAGTCCGGGATGCCATAGCGGTCGTGCACCACGGGGAAGATGGAGGAGGAATATAAAAAGCCCTCCTCGGCCAGGATCTCGTGGGCCCACATCGAGTCCTTGGTGATCGAGTAGGTCGGGGCGCGATAGCCGATGACCGGCTTGGCGATGATGTCCTCAAGCAGGTCTTTGACGCGGACCAAGTCCTCGCGGAATTCCTGAGGGGTCATCTCAAAGACCAGCTTGTGCCAGTACGAGTGCGCGGCGACTTCGTGGCCTCGGTCCGCGATCTCTTTGACCAAGGACTTTTGGCGCTCCGCCACCCAGCCGAGGATGAAGAAGGTCGCCTTGACCCCGTGGGAGTCATACAGGTCGAGCAGGCGGCGGGTCTGCTCATCGCTGCGAAGGGGCTGGGCGGGCCATGCGTCCCGCGGCACCACGCCGTCGAGGTTCTGGACCGTGAAGTACTCCTCCACGTCCACGGTCATGGCGTTCTTTTGAGTGGACATCTTGCCCTGGCCGGTGGCCAGCGCACGCCCGGCAGACAAGAGCTTGAGCACTGCGTCAGCCTTTCTTCTTCGGGTTGCCCTTCTTGCGGTTCAAGAAGACGCTGCCGATGACTCGACTGCGGCCGACGGTGTCGAGGGCCTTATCGAGCTTACCTCGGTCGGTGCGGTAGGCGGAGCCCACCATGATGACAGCGTCCACGTGCTGGGTCAGCAGGGGCACGTCCGCGTAGGGCACCGCGGAGGGCGCGTCGATGACCATGAAGTCCACGGCCTGGTTCAGCTCCGCGAGCAGGGACTTGAACTTTGGCGAGGAGAGCACGGAGGCCGGGTTATTGTGCCCGCCGCCGGCGTGCAGCACGACCAGGTTGCGGCCGAGCACCCGAGCGACGCACTGGGACAGCGGGAACTTGCCGCCCAACGCGGACAGCAGCCCACGAGATTTATCGAGATTGAATAGGTCCGCAGCCCGCGGGTTGCGGAAGTTCGCGTCGACCAGGGCCACCTTGCGTTCGGAGTCCTCGCTCATCACTAGGGCGAGGTTGCTGGCGACCACGGTCTTGCCATCGCCATCGCTGACCGAAGTGACCAAGAAGGACTTGTAGCCCAGGCGAGCCCGCAGATCGTCGATGCGGGTGGCCAAGATCCTCAGCTCGGAGGCGAAGGTGCCGTCCTTGCTGTGCAGGACGGCGAGGTCCTTGGACTCGGAGGGCATCGCGCTGATCGCGGTGTCCGTCAGCGAGATCATCTGGCCCTTCACGAGGGCGCGATTTTGGGGTGTGGGTGTGGAGCCGCTGCCCGGGGCGTTCCAGGTAGCGCGCGCGCTGCGCGGCGCCTGGCCGCTGGTCGGGGCGCTGCGTCGGCCCTTCTCCACGGTCTCCGGCAGGCGCATCATGCCCGCCTTGCCGCTGAACACCTGCGACTTCTGCGAGGACATGGTCTCCGGCGGGCTGCGTCGCCCCCCATTGCCCCGTCCTCGTCTGCCTCCTCCGCCTCTCTGATCGCTCACCGGCTGTGCCTTACCCGTCATGTCATCGCGAAACAGCATTGGGCGGTCTCGCACTTGGTTGACCGCATCATCTCGCAGAGTATCGGCGTCGAAGTCTAGCCCCTCCAGCCCCATCATGGCTGTCTTGAGGTCGATCACCCCCGGAAAGAGCAGCAGCTGGCTGTTTCCAGCGAAGATTCGGGCCCCCGCCTTCTTGCTCAAGGGGTGGCGCCAACGGCGGTCGATAATGATGGATCCCGTGGGCTCGTAGGTGACGGCCTTCCATCCACCCTTTTCGAGCAGCACGGTAAAGTGGCGCCGCTTCACGCTTCGATCCGTGAGGATCATGTCGCAGGTCTCATCTGAGCCCACGGTCACCTGGGCGCCGGTGATCTCGTAGCGGAGCCCGCGGTTGGGGCCGTCGGTGACCAGGAGGGTGTACACGGGTTCCTCGAAGGCTGCTCAGGGAAGGCGCGCTAGGGCCTTCATGACCCACGCGGAGGCCTTCGGCAACACGTCAGGTGGTGCGCCGAGGGTGAGCAACCCTTGGCGGTGCACGAAATAGCGAACCTGGACCCCCTGGCGTGGCGGGACGCCGGCGATCGTGAGCCCATTTGGGCCCGAGGAGACCTCGAGGCTTTGAGCCTGCACCCCGAGCACCTCTGCGAGCGCGGCCCGACCGGCAGCGGAGGCTGGGACCTCGGGTGCGCGATCCCAGGGGCGCACCGTGAGCACGGCCCGGCCTTGGGCGCGCCGCGGGCCGAGCAGGATGGCGGCGAGGCCCGCAGGTTTTGAGCCGCGGTCAAGGCTCCAGCCCTTCGGCCGCATCTTCGTGATCTTGTCCGCGAACGCGCGGCCCCGCTGCGTGCTGGCTGAGGTCTTCGTGCTCTTGGCTGGGGCCTTCGCAGGCTTGGCGGGCCCGTCCGCGGCCCACGAACTCGCGGAGCTGAGTGCTGCGGCACAGAACCAGCTCATCAAGATTCGCAACCTCACTTGCGTCGGCCCAGGAAGCCCAGCAGTCGGCCGCCTCGCTTGTCCTTGGCGTTGCCGGTGCCCATGTCGGCCGCGGCGGCGCGTGCGAGGATCTTGTGCAGGTTCTTCTCGTAGGTTGAGTTGCCGGGCGACATCTCGATCGCTTCCTCGATGAGCTGCTGGGCCCGCACAAACTCGTGCTTCTTCATGGCGAGCACCACACCGAGCCGGTTGAGAAAGACAGCTTGCCGAGACTCCCCGATGGCCTTTTCGAGCAGCTCGATCGCTTGGTCCACATCGCCTTGGTTCTCGGCCCCGGTGGCCGCGTCATAGAACTCGCGGGCGCGGCTGCGCCCCGTCGGGCGAGGGCCGGTGCTCTTGGGCGCGGGCGCCTGCTCAAACTCGGCGAGCGCGGTCTGAAAGAGGTCGTTATTGGGATCAAAGGTGATGGCCAGCTTGATGTTCATGCGGGCCGAGACCAGGTTGCCCTCCGAGCGGTCCTTGACCGCCTGATCGAAGAGTTTTTGGGCCTTCACCATGCGCAGGCTGTCGACGGCCGAGATGGGCTCGTCGCTGTGCGCGGGGGCGGGGCTCGAACCCACAGGTTCTTTGGCGGGCGCCTTGGGGGCCTTATCGACCTCCGGCGCCGCTTTCTTTGCTTTGACCGGGGGCCGGCGCCGGTCGCGCTCTTGAATGGGCGCGCGCTTGGCGGCCTCCGCGAGCCGGCGGGCTGGGCTGGGCCGGACCTGAGAGGGGTCGGCCGGCATCAAGAGGGAGGGGTCCAGCAGGGGCGCGGCGGGCTGCGCCGGGGCGGGCGCCGCGGATACGGAGGCGGAGACCGCAGAGCGGGCCGGAGGGGCCAACGAGGCGGGGCGATCCCCCGGCTGACTGGGCCGCAGCTTGGCCGGAATGAAGATCTCACGGGTGACGTCCGGCTCTTCCTCCTCATCGAGCTCGCTGGGGATGACGGGAGACAGGTCCGCCGATGGATCCTCAAGGGCGTCGGGCGGCGCCTCCATCTCCGACGGCATCACGGGCGGCAGGTGTGCGGACGGCGCGGGCGCCTCGTAGGCATCCGGGGGCGCGTCGAGGTCGGTGGGCATGACCGGGGCCAGCGGCACCGAAGGGTCCGCAGACTCCAACAAAATCTCGCTGTCGCTGATCTGACCCGTCAATGGGCCCCAGTCTTCATCCTCGGCGACCATCGCCGCAGAGGGGGCGCCGGCCCAGACATCGGACATCGAGGGGTCGGGCCGTGGGCTGGGCGGTCGGGGCGGTGGCCCGAGGTGGGTGCGCTCCTCGGGCACATCCGGCGTGGGATCCTCGAAGATCTCACCCGCGCCGCCTTGCTGGGTCTCCTCCAGCTCCGACTCGGGCACATTGGCCACCACAGCCTCGGGCACATCCTCGG